>Ga0207664_10003467_pt1 | contig 10521 bp, 8 predicted proteins | sample LARL83metaG_FD_184349 | JGI IMG/M metagenome (GOLD analysis project Ga0207664, IMG submission 184349) | Corn, switchgrass and miscanthus rhizosphere microbial communities from Kellogg Biological Station, Michigan, USA - LAR L8-3 metaG... | ecosystem: Host-associated > Plants > Roots >...
CCACTAAGAAGGCAGGCATCCGCTACCAGGCTGGCGCCGGCGAGCAGCTGCGGGCCGAGGTTGCCCTGTACGAGCGGTCCATGGACCGGCTTGGGAAGTTCCTCGCCGACTACGGCCGGCTCGGCATTGACGAACGCCTGGCAAAGATCACAGAGATGCAGGCGGAGAAGGTCATCGCGGCCATCGATGCCGCGCTCGCCCACGCTGGGATCACCGGGAAGGTCGCAACCGAAGCCAAGCAGGTCGCAGCACGACACCTGCGGGCGGTGTAGCCCAAGGGGGCGCCCGTGGACGCGCTGCTGCTGGCGGCTGACCGGATCGAAGATGCAGCCGAGGCTGGCGAGGCGGCAGCTGACTATCTGGCGGATCCGGCCCGGTGGGTTAAGGACACGCTCGACGAACACCTGTGGTCTAAGCAGGTACAGATCGCCGAGTCTGTACGCGACAACCGTCTTACCGCAGTCCAGAGCTGCCACGGGTCAGGAAAGTCGTGGACGGCGTCCCGACTGACCGCATGGTGGCTTAACGTTCACCCACCCGGCGAGGCCCGTGTCGTCACCACCGCTCCGACCGGCGACCAGGTCAAGGCAATTCTCTGGTCTGAGATCAACACGGCGTTCGCGAAGGCCGAAGCCCGCGGCGTTCCGATGATCGGTCGCATCAACGAGACCGAGTGGAAGCTCGACAAGCGGCTCATCGCTTTCGGCCGCAAGCCCTCGGACTACAACCCGCACGCCTTCCAAGGCATCCACGCCAAGTATGTGCTGGTGATCATTGACGAGGCCTGCGGCGTGGCCAAACAGTTTTGGACCGCGGCGAACTCCATCGCGACCGGCGAGCACTGCCGCATCCTCGCCATCGGCAACCCGGACGATCCCGGCAGCCACTTCGCGCGGGTCTGCAACAGCGGACGCTGGAACACCATCAAGATCTCCGTAGCAGACACGCCGAACTTCAGCGGCGAACCAGTCCCCGACGACCTGGCCGCGATGCTGGTGTCCCGCGCCTATGAGCAGGAGATGGCCGAGGAGTTCGGCCCCGAATCCCCCACCTACCTGTCCAAGGTCCTCGCCGAATTCCCCGACGATGCTGAAGACTCCGTTGTTCGGCTCTCTGCGATCCGGGCGTGCGCCGCCCCGCTGGATCGCAAGCATCCCCCTGCGGAACTGCTTCCGGTCGAACTCGGCGTTGACCTCGGCGCCGGCGGCGATGAAACCTGCATCCGTGAACGCCGCGGCATGCTCGTCGGCCGTGAATGGCGCAGCCGCGACCGTGACCCGAACAACATCGTCAACCTGATTGCGCAGGCGCTGCGGGAAACCGGAGCCTCGGCCGTGAAAATCGACTCGATCGGTATTGGCTGGGGCATCGTCGGCAGCATCAGCAAGCTGCGCGCTGAAGGAAAGCACCGCGCAACGGTGGTTGGCGTGAACGTCGGCGAAGCCTCTGACGAGCCGAACCGGTTTCCTCGGCTGCGCTCGCAGATCTGGTGGGAGGTCGGACGGAAACTGTCCGAAGACCTCGCCTGGGACCTGTCCGAACTACCCGAGGACGACCGGGAGCGACTCATCAGCCAACTCACCGCGCCCAAGTACACCAGGGACGCGGCAGGGCGGATCGTGGTGGAGAAGAAAGAGGACACGCGCCGCCGCCTGGGCCGTTCCCCGGACAACGCAGATGCGCTGCTGATGGCGTTCTACACGCCGAAGCCGCCACCGAAACCGAGGATCAGGGTGATGTGACATGTCCACCGCGACCGTCGGCGCGCACTCCCGCCAGCCCGTTGCCCGCTGGGCGCCTGCACGTCAAGGATTCGCGGCATGGCGACGCAAAGCGGCAGTTAAGGCCCGGCAGGTATCCCGGCACATCGTCGGCGAACAGGCCACCGCCCGCAGACTCATCGTTACCGGCGCAGGCCTCGGATTTCTCGACGCCGCCGCCTACGACTTCAAAACCATCGCCGGACTCGCCGCCACGGGCATTTCGCTGCTGCTGTTCAACGAGTGCATGAACTGACCGCGCACCCGCTCCTGCAACCGAGAAGCCCTGCAGGAGGTGCACGCCTTGGTCCGGTCGGTGTTCGGTGTCGTCGGCTCACTGTTCAACAGGAACCCCGACGCTTCCCCGGTGCCCTACGCGGGGCCCGGCCGCTACTCGACCATCGGCGCTCTGTCCGGCAGGTCTGACAACGAGACCTACATGCGGACCATGGGCACCGCCGGCACGATCTTCCAGATCGTTTCGCTGCTTGCCAGTGCCAGCGCCAGCCCTCAGTGGCGGCTGTACCGCAAAGCCAAAGCCGACGGGCGTGTCCGCTACACCACCGGCGATCGCGGATCCGACCAGCGCACCGAAGTGCTGCAGCACCAGGCGCTGAACGTGTGGAACAACCCGAACCCATTCAACACCGGCTCGGCGTTCCGTGAAGCCGGATGGCAGCATATGGAGCTCACCGGTGAATGCTGGTGGGTTGTCGTCCGCGATCCCCGCGCGACGTTCCCTGTCGGTTTGTGGCTGGTGCGCCCGGACCGGATGGAACCTGTCCCGTCGGTGGAGAACTACATCGCAGGCTACGTCTACACCGGGCCGAGCGGTGAACGGGTTCCGTTGCAGCGCGACGAGGTGATCCTTACCAAGTACCCGAACCCGCTGGACCCCTACCGCGGGCTCGGGCCGGTGCAATCGGTACTGGTGGACCTGGACGCCATGAAATACGGCGCCGAATGGAACCGGAATTTCTTCATCAACGGTGCCGTTCCCGGCGGCGTCGTACAGGTTCCCACCAACCTGGAAGACCACGAGTTCGACCAGTTCGTGAACCGGTGGCGCGAGGCCCACCAGGGCGTGTCCCGCGCCCACCGGGTCGCGATCCTCGAAGGGGGCGCCACCTGGGTTCCATCCCAGATGAGCATCCGCGACATGGACTTCTCCAACCTGCGGAACGTCAGCCGCGACGTCATCCGCGAAGCCTGGGGCATCCACAAGTCGATGCTGGGCAATTCGGACGAAGTTAACCGCGCGAACGCAACCACAGCGGAAGAAGTCTTCGGCCGGTGGAAGATCATCCCCCGTCTCGACCGGCTCCGCGACACCCTGAACAACCAGCTCCTCCCGATGTTTGGCTCCACCGGCGAGGGTGTCGAATTCGACTACGTCAACCCGCTGCCGGACGACCGCGAAGCCGACAACGCCGAACTCGCCGCCAAGAGCACTGCCGCCGCAACATTGGTTACCGCCGGATTCGACCCCAACGACGTGTGCGAAGTTGTTGGGCTACCCGACATGAAATTCCTCGGCGCCGCGGCGGCGGCACCGTCACCGGGCCTCGGCGAACTCGAGCAGGCCGGCAACTCCAACGGCGAACCCGCTGAAGACGACAACCACCTTGAGAACCGGACCCGCGAAAGCATCGCCGTCCAGGCCCTCGCCGCCCTGGCCGCAGCAGCCAGCGATCCCGCGCCGACGACACCCGCACAGAACCAGCCGGACCTGTCACGCGTTGACCAGCAGTGGAAGACCGCCACCGACAAGGTCGCAGCCGATTACCAGGCGCAGATCCTGCCCGCACAGCAGCAGCAGCTTCAGCGGCAGATCCGTGAACACGTGGATGCCGCCGAACTTGCCGCGCTCGGGACGCTCACCGTTGACACCGCGGCGGCCAAGGCACTGCTGCTCGCCGCTATGGTGGCGTTCGCATCTGTCGCGGCGCGAGAAGCCAGCCGCGAAGCCGATGCGCAAGGCGCCGACGTACCGCCGAGAACCCCCACTTCTGACGAACTCGAGGCGATTGCCGCCGTGACCGTCGCTTTGATGGCGTCGGAACTGGCCGTGTCCGCCGGACGCGAAGCAATGCGCCTCGCAACCCCCGGCGCCGACGGGCAACACGTAGCCGACCAGGTCGGGCAGTTCCTTCAAGGGCTGGCCGAAGCCGGGCCGCGCGGACACCTGGCTGGCGCGATGTCGGCGGCGCAGAACCGGGCCAGGCATGCAACCTTCACGCAACCCGGGGCGCCGCGCGGACAACTGATGGCCACAGAGGTCCTTGATCAATCCACATGTGATCCTTGCGAGCAGATCAACGGGACCGTCTTCGGAAACACCGACGACCCCGCCGCCGTCGCCGAAGCCTTCGCCGCCTACCCCATGGGCGGCTACACGCTCTGCGAAGGCCGCGAACGCTGCCGCGGAACGCTTTTCGTCGACTACGGCGACACGGCGGATGTCACACCTGGTAACCAGGGCGACGACCTTACGGCGATGTTGAAGAAGCTGGTCAACCTCCTCGAACCGACGCCTGAGCGCATCAACGGACACCACCACGAGGAAATGAGGGCGTGATGGACCTGTCGCGGCTGAAGACCACCCGGCGAATCGCCAACCTGCAGGCCGGCCGCAACGACTGGTACAAGGTCATCAAGGCGCAGGTACCGGAACAGCCGACCCAGGTGATGGTGTACGACGAAATAGGCTGGTTCGGAGTTACCGCGCAGGACTTCATCAACGAACTCAAGGACGTCAGCGGTCCGATCGATCTACACCTGAACAGCCCTGGCGGGGACGTTTTCGATGGCCTGGCGATCTACCAGTTTCTGGCCGGCCGCGGCGGAGTCACCACCTACATCGACTCCCTCGCAGCCTCGATCGCGTCCGTCATCGCCATGGCCGGCAGCGAGATTGCCATCGGGCGCAACGCTTCGGTCATGATTCACGATGGCTGGGGCCTGTGCGTGGGCAACGCCGCTGATATGCGCAGCGAAGCCGACCTGCTGGACCGTGTCTCCGACAACATCGCCGACGTCTACGCTAGCCGCACCGGCAAGCCCGTGGACGAGTGGCGCAAGCTGATGCTCGCCGAGACCTGGTTCTTCGGGCAGGAAGCCGTCGACGCCGGCCTCGCCGACCGGCTTGCGACAGCCGCAAAGCCGCAGCCTGTTACCGACGAACCGGATGGCGATCCGACAGCGACCGCGATGCGTGCGCACTTCGACCTGTCGGTGTTCCGCAACGTCCCCGACCGGGCGAAGGCCATGTTCGCCAGCGCCGACGGCGACAACCCGGTCCAGGTCAACATCGACCTCAACGGGGCAACGACAACCACCGTTGACATCGTGGCGGATCTGCGCAAGAACATCCGGTTCCGGAACCACGCCACCGCGGAAACCGGTCCACCGCCGACGCCGGAACCTCCCCCAATCCCACAGCCTGCCAACCAAGCCCCGGATCCCACGGACCGGGGCTTTTCCATGCCCGCCGGAGGACCCATGGGCAGTAACGACCAGCCGCCGGGCATCCCTCGGGACGACTTCAAGGCCTGGCTGGAGCAAGGTATGCGGCTCGTCGAACCAGCGGCGGCCACACCGTCCAACGCCGGCCCCATGCACGAGCCCTACGACGGCACCCACACCCATGCCCATTCGGCGTTCGGGGCGCAAGGCGACGACGACACCCACGAACACGAGCACACCCATAACGGCGACGCCGATCACCACCACGAACACGGCGGCGGCGACGGTGAAGAGTCCGACGCGGACGGTGGCATGCGGAACGCCAGGCCACCCGAGGCAAAGTCGGCCGAACGGATCCTCGGAGTCGAGTCGATGCCGTTTGAGAACAAAGCCCTCCCTGTGCATCACACGGCAACGGTCGATGGGTCGTGGGACGGGCCCGCTGCTGTCGCGGCGATGCCGAACGACGACAGCGTGCTGCGTTACTGCCACGCCTGGATGTCCGACGAAGCCGCATCGGAGACGCCTAAGGAAGGCGACGACGACGCGGACGACAAAAAGGGCAACTACCGCTTTCCGCACCATAAGACCGAGGGTGGCCCCGCGAATCTCGCGGCCTGCCGCAACGGCCTTGTACGCCTGGAGGGATCAAAGATCCCCGACACCGACAAGCCCGGAGTCAAGGCCCACCTGCAGGCCCACCTCGACGATGCCGACAAGTCCGACGACGACGGCGCCTCCAACCACTCCCACGAAAACCTCGGCGACGCCTGGGCGTGGGACCCCGATCTGTTCAAAAAGGCCATGGAAGGGGCCCAGCAATGACGATCACCATTCCCGAAGCCCCACATGAGCTTGAGGAAATGCTCAACGACGGCGCCAAGATGCAGGCCGTCTTCAAGGAAGGCCAGTTCGGCGATTTCGTCAGGGCCTACCAGAATACCGTGGCCAAGAAGAACCCGGACATCAAGGCCGAGGTCAAGGAGCAGATCCAGCTCGGGTTCGCCGAGTGGATGAAGGAGTCCGGCGTCAAGAACGGCGACGCGCCGCCGGTCGACCTGACCCCCGGCTCTGCCGCACAGCCCCGCGTCCAGGGCTACCAGCCCCGCGGCAAGCGCACCTCCGCTCAGCGCGCCCTCACCAGCCAGCGCGCCGCCGGCCGCAAGGTCGACGGCATCTTCCAGGACTCCGGCGAGTTCTTCCAGGCCATCCACTGGGACGAGGTCCGCGTCGGCCGCGACGCCAACCTGTCGAACAAGCGCGAGAAGCTCTCGCAGATCATGAACTCGTTCGGGTCCGAGGTCCCGGCCGACGGCGGGTTCCTGATCCCGGAAACGCTGCGTAGCGACTTGCTCGAGGTCGCCTTGGAGAGCGCGATCGTCCGGCCGCGGGCCCAGGTCATCCCGATGGACTCGCTGCGCGTCCCGATCCCGATGATCGACTCCACGAGCAACGTCAGCTCCATCTTCGGCGGCATCATCGCCTACTGGACCGAAGAGGCCGCGGCCCTCACCGAGTCCCAGGCCAGCTTCGGCCGCGTCGTCCTCGACGCCAAGAAGCTGACGGCCTACGCCGAAATCCCCAACGAACTCCTCGCCGACGCCGCGGCCTTCACCGGCTTCTTCGACGACAAGTTCCCCGAGGCCATCGCCTGGTTCGAGGACATCGGCTTCATGAACGGCACCGGCGACGGGGAGCCCCTCGGCTTTATCAACTGCCCGGCGTCCGTTCAGGTCGCTGCCGAGTCCGGCCAGCCGTCCGGGACCATCGTCTGGGAAAACATCGTCAAGATGTACGCAAGGATGCTCCCGACCGCGTTGCAGAACGCGGTGTGGATCGCCAGCATCGACACCTTCCCGCAGCTCGCGACGATGGCGCTGTCCGTCGGCACCGGCGGCTCCGCGGTGTGGATCGGGAACTTCCAGACCTCCGGCGCGCAGACGCCGCCGGTATCCATCCTCGGGCGGCCCGTCATCTTCACCGAGAAGACCCCGGCCCTGGGTACCGCTGGCGACATCTCCTTCGTGGACCTGTCGTACTACCTCATCGGCGACCGGCAGATCATGCAGAGCTCCAGCTCCCAGCACTACAAGTTCGCCAACGACAAGACGGTCTTCCGGATCATCGAGCGAGTCGACGGCCGCCCTTGGCTTGCCAGCCCGATCACTCCGCACAACAACTCCGGCTCGCTGAGTCCGTTCGTGGAGCTCGCGGCCCGGCCGTAGTCCCGTCGCACCTCCTTGAGGCTGCACAACTCAATCTCCGGACCTGAAGATGCTGCCCCGCGAGGGGCTTTTTTCATGCCCGGAAGCCAAGTAGGGGCGCGGCCTTCATCTCCCGCGCCCCGAATCAGCAAGCCGGCAGTGGCGCCCCGGCCCGAGACCTCAGGCCAGCAACAGAAAGGGGCTGAGTCCCCATGTCAGGTATGGAAGCGCTCGGGCGCCTCGTCAACCCGATCCCGATCGCCGCCGGCGCGGCGTTCAGCATGAAGAACTGCTCCGCGGTTCTGGTCGTCTGCACCGGCAACGACACGTTCACGGTGACCGCGGCGAACACGTTCGGCGGCAGCTACGCGTCGCCGGGCAACATCATCACCCACGTCTACACCAACACCTCGACCAACGGCACCGCGGCCTGGGTGAAGGCTACGCAGGCTGCGTCGAACGCGGTCACGATCACCTCGGGCACCGTGGCGTTCGAGATCTTCGGCTCCCAGCTTCCTGACCCGAAGGCGTACCTGAAGGTGTCGGTCGGAGCGTCCGGCCTGGTGCAGGTCATCACCCACGACCTGACCTACCAGCGCGGCCCGGCGAACCTCGCGATCCTGGGGGCGTGATCGTGACCACCCTGATTCAGGCCTCGGCGGTGCGGCTCATCACCGAGGGCTATCTCGTGTCCCGGGCCACCGCCGCCCTGCCGGCCACGACCACCGGCAACATTTTCACGGTTACCGGCGGCCGGATCCTGGTCGTGTCTCTCGTCGGCGAGGTCACGACCGCCGTGCAGAACCAGGCGTGCACCGTGGCGATCGGCTACGCGCCGACGGTGGGTACTGGCTCGACCACGGCCCTGGGTACCGCCTCATCGGTTATCGCCGCGCCGATCGGCACGCATATCGGTTTCAACCCCGGCAGCGCGACCGCCGTTGACCTGTCGACCCAGGCCGGGGTGTCGGTGCCGTCGGCGCGGTTCCTGGTGGACGCCGGCGCGATCACCATCACCACGTCGGCAACGAACACCGGCTCGGTGAAGTGGGACCTGATTTACGTGCCCTACGACACGAACGTCACTGTGGCGGCTGCCTGATGGCGTGGATGGTCTGCCGCAACTGCTCCGCCCGTTTCGCGGTGGGGCTGCTGCGGTGTCCGCAGTGCAGGGCCGTCTCTGAGTTGTTTGCGGTGCCGGACTATGTGGCCGATGCCGAGGAGGAGAACATGCCGAAGATCACTGTTGGCGGCGGGGCCTCAAATGCTCTTGGTGCGCCCAACGAATCGGATGCCGGGCCGGCCCTCGATGTCGCGCCGGAACCGGAGGTCGTGGCCGAATCGGAGCCGGCTATGCCGCAGGAGAAGGCGCCGGCCGAGCCGGAGGCGTCGGCTGCGAAGTTGGAGGAGGAGCCTTCAGGGGCGCCCGAGGATGAATTGGCCGAGGGGGCGCGGTCAAAGGATGCGGCGGCTCCGGCGCCGAAGAAGCGTGCTTCCCGCAAGCCTGCATCAGACGCGGGATCCACGGATGGCGCGTGATGCACCGTGTCTTGGTACCAGCTCCTTGACACCCTGAAGCTTGCGCACGTCGAGTTCGAGTACTGGGCCAGCAACCCGCCGATGGCTTGCCCGCGGTGCGGGGAGCCGTTGACTCCGAGCCCTGAATCAGCGGAAGTCACGCGCCGGTGCAGGTACGACGGCTGGAGCTACCCGCGCGATTGGGTCCGGCCTCAAGTTCTGTAGTCCGCAGCCGCATGGCCATCTACCGCTTCCGTATCTACGCAACACAAGGAGGCGGCAGTGAGTCTTTCCGGGACGTCTCTGTCAATCTACAACCACAAGGTTGATGAGATCGCCGCACAAATCAGCCAGGCGCCCGGTAGCACCCTGCCGGCGCTGGCTGTGGGCGGCGACCTGGCGGTGCGCGGCAATCATTCCGTCACCGGCACCATGACCGTCGGCGGCGTTACCGCATCCGGCACACCAGCGATCGGCCAGGTTCAGGCGGCGACGTCCACAACCGCCATCGGCTGGGTCTCCCCGGTCAATGCGGGCCCGTGGGTGTTTGACGTCCGAACCTACGGCGCCGTTGGTGACGGGCAGGTGGCGACGGACGGGGCGATCACCTCCGGCCAGAACATCCTCATCTGCGGCACGTCGAAGCCGTTCAAGCCCTCCGACGTCGGCAAGGCCGTCATGGTGAAGGGTGCGCTCGCCTCCGGCGCGACAACCCTGGTCACCACGATCACCGGCTACACGTCGGCGTCCACGGTGACGCTCGGCGCGAACGCCACCAACACCATCGCCTCCGGCGGCATGGTGCTGTGGGCCACCGACGACACCGTCGCGGTTCAGAAGACGATCAACGCGGCGTTCGCCTACGGGCAGCAGCAGGGCCTCGGCGTCGTCTCGATCCCGCCGACCGGCGGTCTGTTCTACGGAATTGCCGGCCCGCTGGTGGCGGGGGGTGCCACCAAGGCCAACGGACAACTGGTCATCCCGATCCAGGCACCAACGGCACTGAAGGTTGAACTGATCCTGCTTGGCGTCACCGACGGCGGCGCAACCCGGCACTGGCAGCAGACGACGCCACAGATGTCCGGCAGCACGCTGGTGAGCTTCGGCGTGTTCGCGAACGCAACCGCGCAGACCAACGCGCTGAACGCCAACGGTTCGCCCGCCTGCATCTCCGGCCAGACCGGCGCCAACGGCTACGGAACCGACGCGCTGCTGTACAACAACGTGCTGCTGCGACTGCAGAACCTGCAGGTGTACACCACGCACTCACTGAACGGGTGGGGCTACGGAGCCCTCAACGCACACGGACTGGCGGCGTGCGCGCTGGAGAACTTCGGCTACGGCACCGCCGGCACCTACGCGGCGAACGACTACAACAACCCGAACGGGTTCTCGGCGGGACTGTCGATCGGCGTGCTGATGCCGTCTGCCGGCAACAACGACATGAATCAGATGCGCAACGTGCTGTGCCACGGCGGATACACGCGCGGCATCTTCCTGACCGAACACTCCGACTGGTCCGGCGGGACCATCCTGTACTGCTGGTCGGGTCTGTGCCCGGTCGGTAACTACGG
>Ga0207664_10003468_pt1 | contig 10521 bp, 11 predicted proteins | sample LARL83metaG_FD_184349 | JGI IMG/M metagenome (GOLD analysis project Ga0207664, IMG submission 184349) | Corn, switchgrass and miscanthus rhizosphere microbial communities from Kellogg Biological Station, Michigan, USA - LAR L8-3 metaG... | ecosystem: Host-associated > Plants > Roots >...
GGAGCTTTGGAAAGCGGTGCATCTGAGATGATGCGCGCGTGGTGGCGAGCCTGGTCAGTCCGGTCATCGTGGGGCGGCGCACGGAATCGGCGGCGCTGTCGGACGCGCTGGCGCGCGTGCTGGCCGGCGAGCGGGTGACGATCGTCGTCGGCGGGGAGGCGGGGGTGGGCAAATCCCGGCTGGTCGGCGAGCTGGTGGAGGCCGCCCAGGCCTGCGACACCCGGGTGCTGGCGGGCGGGTGCGTCGAGCTCGAAGGCGGCGGGATCCCCCTCGCGCCGGTGATCGACATGTTCCGGACCCTCGCGTCGGAGGTCAGCGAGGACGAGCTCGACGAGCTGCTCGGCACCGCCCGCAGCGAGCTGGGGCGGCTCGTGCCCGAGCTTGATGATGGCCGTACCCGGGCCCTCACCGGCGAGCGTGATCCGTCTCGGCTGCTCGAGCTCATCGTGGCCGTTGTCGGTCGCCTGGCCTCCGAGCGGCGACTGGTGCTGGTGTTCGAGGACGTGCAGTGGGCCGACCAGGCCACACTCGACCTGCTCGCTCTGCTCGTGGGCGGCTCGGTGACGCGCCCGTTGCTGCTCGTGCTCACGGTGCGCTCCGACGAGCTGCACCGCGCCCACCCGTTTCGCCGGATGGCCGCGCGCTGGGAGCAGCAGCGAGCCTTGGAGCGCCTGGAGCTCGATCGCCTGTCCGCCGTCGATGTGGCGGCACAGATGGAGGCGATCCTGGGCGAACGGGCCGATCGCGAGCTGGTGGACCTGGTGTATGAGCGTTCGGAGGGCATCCCGCTGTTCGTCGAGGAGCTACTCGGCGCCGTGCGCGAGGGCGGGATCGATCAGGACTACCTCCCCCCTTCGCTGCGCGACGTGGTGCTCGCTCGCGCCGACCTGCTCTCCGAGAGCGCGCAGCACGTGCTGCGCGTGGTGTCGGCCGCCGCCCGCTGGGTGCCGGACTGGCTGTTGATGACGGTGGCCGAGCTGCCCCCGGCTGAGCTGCGCGCCGGTCTGCGCGAGGCGGTCGACCAGCAGTTGCTGGTGGTCGACCGGTCCGGACCGGGCTACGCGCTGCGCCACGCTCTGGCGCGTACGGCCATCCACGAGGACCTGCTCCCCCACGAACGCGCCGGGCTGCACCGCGCCTACGCCGAGGCCATCGAGCAACACATCGAGGACCGGGAGGAGGAGGATCTCGACACCGCCTCGATGCTGGCGCACCACTGGCTGGCGGCGCACGACATCCCGCGAGCTCTGCCGGCATCGGTGCGAGCGGGACGGGCGGCGGCGGCCGCATCGGTGCCGGTGGCCGCCGGGCGGCACTTCGAGTTGGCGCTCGAGCTGTGGAGCCAGGTCCCCGACGCCGAGCAGGCGGCCGGGATCGATCGGATCGCTCTGCTGGAGGCGGCGGCGAGCGCCGTGCACCGGGCCGGAGCGCCCGAGCGGGGGCTCGCCCTGGTCACTCAGGCGCTCGGCGAGGCCGGCGATGATGGCGATGTCGAGCGCCGCGCCGTGCTCCTGGTGCGCCGCGGCGAGCTGCTGGGAGACCTCGGGCGCGAGGAAGAGGGACTGGCGGAGCTCCAACGCGCCACCGACCTGCTCCCGCCCGATCCCCCGACCGCGGCGCTCGCACGGGCGTTGGCCGCATCCGCGCGGGCCTTCGCGCGCCTGGCCGAGTTCCCGCAAGCCGGCGAGGTGTCGCGCCGGGCCCTCGCCGTCGCCGACGCCGCCGGGGCCACGGAAGACCGGCTGGAGGCCCAGGGAACGCTCGCGCAGTCGATGGTCTACGCCGGTGAGCTGGAGCCGGCCCTGGAGCTCGAGCGCCGGACCGGTCAGGAGGCCCTCGCGGCAGGGCGCAACTGGCTCGCGATGCGTTCCCTGGTCGGCCTCTCGGATATGCACCTCATGCTGGGCCGCTTCGAGGAGGCCATCGCCATCTGCGACACCGGGCTCCCTCTGGCCGATCACCTGGGGCTCGGACGCACGGCGGGCGCGTTCCTGCGCGGCAACAAGGGAGAGGCGCTCATGCGCCTCGGGCGCCTCGACGAGGCGCTCAAGACCGCCGCGCCCGCGCTGGAGGCGCCCGGCATCTTCAGCGGCACCATCATGCTTCTGCGCGCCGAGATCCACCTCGTCAGCGGACGCCTGGAGGAGGCCGATCACGATCTGCGCGAGGCTCGGGGACATCTGCGCACGTCCTCAGCGGCTCAGTTCGTCTACCCGCTGGTCGGCCTCGAGGCGGAGCTGGCCCGCTCGCGCGGAGACCTGGACGCCGCGCACCAGGTCCTGGCACGCGTGCTGGAGCGGGACGATCTGCGCGATGAGCAGCGCTACCTGTGGCCCGTGCTCTCGTTGATGGCGCGCATCGAGGCCGATCGCGCGCTCGCCGCGCGTGATGAGGGCCGTACGCTGCCCGACGACGCCCTGACCCGCGCCGAGGCCGTGCGTGCCGAGGCCGAGTCGATGGCCGTGCGCGGCCCTGCCGAGCATGGCCACCGTGCCCTGGTCCTGGCCGAGCACGCCCGGCTGCACCGCGACGGTGAAGCGCCGGCGTGGGCCGAGGCAGTGAGCCACTGCCGCGGCATGAACGAGCCGCTCCCGCTCGCCTACGCGCTCTATCGCCACGCCGAGGCGCTCAGCGCCGCCGGTGATGCCCACGCGGCCCGCGCAGCCGCCGGCGAGGCGCTCGAGTCGGCGAGAGCGGCGGGCGCGACCCCGCTCGCAGCCGAAGTGCAGGCGCTCGTGCGCCGCGCGCGCCTGCAGCCCACTGAGCCGACCAACGGAGCGGCACCGGCAGAATCCGTGGCCGAGGTGCCCGACGAGCCCGACGCCCTCGAGCAGCTGGGGCTCACCGCCCGCGAGGGCGAGGTGCTGCGCCTGGTTGCCGACGGACGCTCCAACAGCCAGATCGCCGAGGCGCTGTTCATCTCGCGCAAGACGGCCAGCGTCCACGTCTCCAACATCCTCGCCAAGCTGGGCGTGTCGAGCCGCGTGGAGGCGGCGGCGCTTGCACATCGGCGTGGCATCGCCGATGCTCCCGCCGACAGCGAGGCATGACCGATGCGCGGTCAGACAAATCTCACTCTCAAAGGAGCACGTCGATGACCCTGACGCGTCAGACGATGACCGACGAGCAGCGCAAGTCCGTCGCTTTGGAGTACCTCAAGGCATTCGACAACGGCGGCGTCACCTCGACCGGCGAGAGCATCCTCGAGCTGTTCGCCGTCGACGCTCAGGTGATGTTCCCCAAGTGGGGCATCGCCAACGGGCGCGAGGAGATCGGCAATATGTTCGGCGACGTCGGGGCCACGCTCAAGTCGATCCGGCACGACTACGCCAACTTCAACTGGGTCTTCTCGGGCTCGGACACCGTCGTATGCGAGGGCACGAGCTACGGCGAGCACCAGGACGGGCCGTGGCGCACCGGTGTCCCGGACTGGGGCGCGGGCCGGTGGTGCGACGTGTTCGAGATCCGCGACTGGCAGATCCAGCGCTGCTTCATCTACCTGGACCCCGACTACGCCGGCAAGGACACCGGCCGCTACCCGTGGCTGGCCACCGCAGGCGAGGCGGTGCCGGCCTGACCGGCGCCCGCGGGCTGGCCGCGGCCGGTGACGCGGTCCCGGCCTGACCGGCGCCGGCGGCGCGGGCAGCAAGCCCAACTGGTCGTGGCACGATATCGTGGTGCGACATGGGGCAGCCCAAGCGCAAGCTGAGCGACGACGACTACGCACGCCTGTCGGAGTTCCGGTACGGGCTGCGCCGCTTTCTGCACTGGAGCGAGCAGCAGGCCCGTGGCGCCGGCATCACGCCGACCCAGCACCAGCTGCTGCTGGCCATCCGCTCATCGCGCGACCCGCGTGGGGCGACCGTGGGCGAGGTCGCCGAGGTCCTGATCATCCGGCATCACAGCGCCGTCGAGCTCATCGATCGTGCGCAGGATGCGGGGCTGGTCACGCGGGAGCGAGACCCGGACACCCAATCGGTGGTCCACCTCAAGCTCACCGAGTTCGGCGCGCGCACGCTCAGCGCGCTGTCCGAGGTGCACCTGCGTGAGCTGGCGCAGCTGGCTCCCACGATGCAGGCGCTGGTCGGGGCCCTGAGCGAACATGAAGCCGCGGACCTGCTGCTGATGCGGCAGACGCGGTGAGCACGCCGGTCCGAGAACGCGTTGATCATCTGGGCGACTTCTCGCTCGATCGGCGCGTGCTCACGATCACCGCGTGCGCGGTGCCGATCGGCGCGGTCGGGGCCATCGCCGCCCTGGCGCTGCTGCGCCTGATCGGCCTCATCACCAACCTCGTCTTCTACCAGCGCGTCGAGACCCGGCTCGTGGCGCCGGGCGCCGGTCATCACCAGCTGCTGCTCATCCTGCTGGCGCCGGTGGTGGGCGGATTGATCATCGGGCTGATGGCCCGGTACGGGTCGGAGAAGATCCGCGGGCACGGGATGCCCGAGGCGATCGAGGCCATCCTGACCCGGGGCAGCCGCGTCGATCCCCGCGTCGCCGTGCTCAAGCCGATCTCGGCCGCGATCAGCATCGGCAGCGGCGGGCCGTTCGGCGCCGAGGGTCCGATCATCATGACCGGCGGCGCCGTGGGCTCGGTCCTGGCCCAGACGCTGCACATGACCGCCGACGAGCGCAAGACGCTGCTGGTCGCGGGCGCCGCCGCGGGCATGGCCGCCACCTTCAATGCGCCCCTGGCCTCGGTGCTGCTCGCGGTGGAGCTGCTGCTGTTCGAGTGGCGGCCCCGGAGCTTCGTGCCGGTCGTGGCTGCGGTGGTGACGAGCACGCTGGTGCGCGGCCCGCTCCTCGGCCACCGGGCCCTGTTCGCGATGACACTGGCGCACCTGCACCTCACCGGCGGCGACGAGCTGCTGTGCATCCCGGCGGGCGCGGTCGGCGGCCTGCTGGCGATCGCGGCCACCGGCCTGGTCTACTGGTCCGAGGACTCGTTCTCGCGCCTGCGCCTGCACTGGATGTGGTGGCCGGCGATCGGCGGCCTCATCATCGGCATCGGTGGACTGATCCAGCCGCGGGCCCTGGGCGTCGGCTACGACGTGATCGACGAGCTGCTCACCGGGCGCGCCGGCATGTCGCTGATCATCGGCATCCTCGTCGTCAAGACGCTCATCTGGGGACTGTCGCTGGGGTCGGGCACCTCGGGCGGGGTCCTCGCCCCGGTGTTCATGATCGGAGGCGCGCTCGGCGCGCTGGAGGCCCATGTCCTGCCCGGCGTGACGCCGGGGTTCTGGGCGCTCATCGGGCTCTCGGCGGTCGTCGGCGGGGTCATGCGCTCCCCGCTGACCGGGGTCGTGTTCCCACTCGAGCTCACCCACGCCTGGCCGTTGGTGCTGGCACTGCTCATCGCCGCCACCGCCGCCTACACCGTCTCGGTGCTGCTGCTCAAGCGCTCGGTGCTCACCGAGAAGATCGCGCGCCGCGGACTGCACCTGTCGCGCGAGTACGCCGTCGATCCGCTGGAGGTCCTGCTCGTCGACGAGGTCATGCACACGACGCCGATCATCGCCCACGGCCAGGAATCGCTGGCCGAGCTGCGCTCGCGGGCCGACATCCGCAACCAGTGGCTGTACCCGGTGATGGAGGAGCCGACCGGATTGCTGGGCGTGATCCCGCGCCGCCAGCTCATCGAGCTCGACGGCCGCGGAGCCATGCTGGCCGGCGAGGCCGCCATGCCCCCGGCGCTCACCGCCTACCCGGACGAGACCCTGCGCGCCCTCGCCCGCCGCTTCGCCGCCGAGCACGTGACCACGGCGGTGGTCGTCGCGCGTGCCGATCCGAAGGTGATCGTCGGTCTCATCACCGTCGAGGACCTGCTCCAGGGACGCCTGCGCGACCTGCTCTACGAGCGTGAGCGCGAGCGCGTGCTCCGGTTGCGCCGGCTCCAGGTCCCGCGGCCTCCTCGGGGTCCGCAGCCTCCGCGGGCGCCGAGGCCTGCGAGGCGTTCGCGGGTCTGAGATATCGTGCTACGATATCGTGGCACGATTTGAAGGGAGCATGATCATATGCCCAGTGCCGTAGATCCGCGCTACCACGACGTCCGCAAGGAGCGAGTAGGCGCCTTCGCCGGCTCCGTTGCGCCGTCGGACCCGTTTGGCAAGTTCGCGGGGCCTCCCCGTCGCCGCTGGCAGGCCGCCGGCGGCTTTGCGGGGACGCCCGACCGCCAACGCCAGGGGTCGTTCGCCGACGTCGAGTTGCCGCGGCGGACTCGGCGCCGTTCTCACTAGGCGCCCGCGCGACCGATCGCCGGAGCGGCGTAGGCTGTGAGGACGATGGCCGACACGCCGCTCACGCTGGCCGACCTCGAACGCTGGGAGCTCTTCGGCGCCACTTGGCGCGTCGTGGAGCTCTCAGACGCGCGGGCGCTGCTGGACATGTGCGCCTGCACCGGCCAGCTCGTCGAGCGGCGCGCGTCCGAGGATCGCGCCCTCATCGACTACGTGCGCGCCGCGACGGCGCGCGGCGGCGAGACCACGACGGTCTAAACCACCAGGGCCCGGTCGATCCGGCTCGCCACCAGCTCGGCGGCGTCCTCCTCCTGCTCGAGGATCTGCTGGGCGATGACCTCGGTCTCATGGTCGTGAAGGCGACGAGCGAGGCCGCGCAGGGCGTGGTAGACGCCGATCTCGAGGTTCTCCAGGGTGTAGGCGCTGATGGCCAGCTCCGCCGGGGTGCACGAGGGGCCCGGGGTGAACTCGATCTGCAGCGCGGCGACGCGCACGGCAGCCTCGGTGGGCGCGGGGGGTGAGACGTCGTGGGCGCTGAGCCGCTCGTCGATGAGGCGCAGGTGACCGCGCGTCTGCTGGTGGTGGGCGCGGTAGATGTCAGCCGTCACCTCGTCAGGACCGAGCCGACAGCCCTCCTCCAGGACACGAAGGCCCAACTGCTCGAGCGCGTGGGCATTGCTCAGGCACTCGATCAACGCGCTGTCGAGATCTTGCGACAACATCGTGTTGCGACCGTACCCCCAGGCGACCGCCGGGGTTCAAGAATCGACGTCGTCCTGTTCGTCGCCGTACAACGTTCCGTCGTCGACGACCAGCGCCATGCTCTCGGGGTGCTGCAGCGTCTCGATGGCGCTGTTGGTCAGCAGCCACCGGTCCGAGCGCTCGCGGATGAGAAAGCCCGCGCGGGTGAGGCGCTGCAGCGCGATCGTCACCGTCGGGCGGTGCGCGCCGATGAGCATCGCCAGCACCTCGTGCGTGAGCGGCAGGGTGACGTACACCCCCTCGGTCCCGACCCGGCCCCAGCGGTCGGCGAGCAGCCAGAACAGGATGAGCAGCCTGACGTAGGCCCGAGGCAGATGGGTGACCGCCTGGGTCAGCGCCAGGTAGCGAGCGCGCTGGGCCACACGACTGACGAGCCGGCTGCTGATCGTCGGCCACCGAGCGATCCGCAGCGCGAACGTGGTGTCGAGCACCGCCAGGCGGGTGCGCTTGAGGACCAGCCAGTTGACCGAGATCGGCAGTGGGTCGTACTCCCCGTCGGTGTCCCAGGGCCGGATGAGGTCGCTGGGGCCGAACAGCTCGCAGGCCGAGCGCTTGCCCACCTCGACGCGCCGGAGGAGCAGCCCGTCGAGCACGAACAGACCCAGCCAGCCGGATTCGGACCGTGCAACGAGCGGTGCCGGATCCCACGCGGGCGGCTCGATGTCCATCACCGCGGCAACGGCGCGGCCGCGCGCGACCTCCAGCTCCTCCGGCGGAACGCCGGTGGCGAGGTCGGGGTCTGCGTCGAGCAAAGCGACCATATGGCGCGGATCCAGCTGCGTGCGCACCTCTCAAAGCTACCCCGGCCGGCAGCGGCCTGTCCGCTGGCGAACACACGCGGTTCGCCGGATGACGGCCGTTGCCGAGAGCGGCAGGGAATCAGCTATGCCTTGGAAAGAGCCTCACAAGGAGTATGCAAGTGCATCACCAGGACATCACCCAAGGCCGCTCGGCCACCAATCCGCAGACCCCCATCTTCGACCCGACGCGCGGCCGCTCCGCCGGCACCGTCGAGAACCCGCTGGAGGACCCCACCCGGGGCCGATCCGCGGGCACCGTCGAGAACCCTCACTACGACCCGATGGATGGCCGCCCGACTCCCATGCGGCGCCGCTGACGTGCCATATCTGACCTGCCACGGCTGCGGCCTTTCCATCCGCAGCCGCGACCCGCTCACCGACCGCACGTACTGCCCACGCTGTCGCGCGCGGGGCCATATCGAGCCACTGATCCGGACCCCGCTGCCGCCGCGCCTCCTGCGGCCGCCGGGACAGCAGCTCCGCAACGCTGACGCCTCCGCCGCCCGATGAAAGATCGCGCCCATCCCCGGTGTCAGCAGGCGAACAGGGAGCGCTCCACCCCCTGACCGCCGGGGTACCCGATCAGGCGATGCACGAGCCACACTCAACGCACCGCGGAATCCAGAGCGCGCGGGACCACCGGCGCCACGAGGCGGCGGTCGCCGCCGAGATCAACAAGCTGGAGCGCAACCTCCGCGAGCTGGGTCCGATGCCCTGCGACCGGCTGGCCAGTCTGGCCCAGGCCGATCGCTGGCGTGAGGGCACGTTCGAGGAGGCGGTGGCCGTCGGCGTCCGCGAGGGCCGGCTGGCCTGGCTGCCGTTCAACTGGCTGAAGGCCACTCGCGGCGCACACCTGTAGATCGTCCGGCTGGTGGCGCGGCTCAGCCGGTGGGCTGGGCCGCCAATGACTCCAGTGGCGTGTCCAGGTCGCGCAACGCGCCGGGGTCGACGCGCTGGCGCGAGCGGATGAGCGCCTGGACATGCTCGTTGACGTCCCAGACGTTGACGTTCATCCCGCCGACCACGCATCCGTCGGCCAGCCAGAAGGCGACGAACTCCCCGCCCTCCGGATCGCCGCGGAACACGACCTCGTCCCACTCGGTCGCATAGCCGGAGTACTCCATGCCGACGTCGTACTGGTCAGAGAAGAAGTACGGGATCCGGTCATAGCTCACCGTGTCGCCGAGCATCGATCGGGCCGCCGCCGGGCCCTGGTTCAGCGCGTTGGCCCAGTGCTCGACGCGAATGTGGCGGTCATAGAACGGGTGCCAGGCGTTGGCGACGTCGCCGGCGGCGAACACATTGGGGGCGGACGTCTTGCACGCGGCGTCGACCTGGATGCCGTTCTCCACGGTCAGTCCCGCCGCCTCCGCGAGCGAGACGCGAGGCACGACCCCCACGCCGATGACGGCGAAGTCGCACTCGACGCGCCGGCCCTTGCTGGTGCGCACCGCGCTCACGGCGCCGTCGCCCTCCAGCGCCTCGACCCCGTCCTCCAGGATCATCTCGACCCCGTGGCGGAGGTGCACGTCGCGGTAGAAGCCGCCGATCTCCATGCCGAAGATCCGCTCGTTGGGACACGCCAGCGGGTCGATGACGGTGACCTCGAGGCCCGCGCCACGCGCCGACGCGGCCACCTCTGAGCCGATCCAGCCGGCGCCGACCACGGCCACGCGACCGCTGCCCGAGGCCAGGCGCTCGCGCAGTGCGTCGCTGTCGGCGAGCGTGCGCAGGTAATGCACGCCGTCGAGGTCGGCTCCCGGCACCGAGATCCGGCGCGGTTCGGCTCCGGTGGTGAGCAGCAGGCTGTCGTAGCCGAGCTGCTCGCCGCCGGCCAGGGCCACCGTTGACGCCTGCGTGTCGATGGACTCGACCACCGCGCCGAGGCGGAGCTCGATCTCCTGTTGGCCGTAGAAGTCCGCGTCATGGACGTAGGCCTTGTCACGCTCTGACTTGCCCTGGAGGTAGTCCTTGCTGAGCGGCGGACGCTCGTAGGGGCGCTCTGACTCGGCGCCGACGAGGACGACGCGGCCGTCGAAGCCGCGCTCGCGCAGCTCGGCGGCCGCCTTGGCACCGGCCAGGCTGGCGCCGACGATGACAAATGTCTTCTTGCTCATGTCCTACCTCCCGTCAAGCTGAGGAATTCCTCGCGGGTGCGAGGGTCATCGCGCACGAGCCCGTGCAGCGCTGACGTCACGGTCTTGGCGCCGGCCTTCTGCACGCCGCGCAACGACATGCACAGATGCTCGGCCTCGATGACGACGCCGACGCCCTTGGGCGAGAGCTCGTCCTGAATGCAGGCGGCGACCTGCTTGGTCAGGCGCTCCTGCACCTGCAGATCACGCGAGTAGTGCTCCACCACGCGCGCCAGCTTGGAGAGCCCGATGATCCGCTCCGCCGGCAGGTAGGCGACGTGGGCCACGCCGTGAAACGGCAGCAGATGGTGCATGCACAGCGATTGGAATGGAATATCACGGACCACCACAAGCTCGTCGTAGCCCTCGTCGTTGGGGAACGTGGTCAAGTTGAACGGCTCGGGCGTGAGCAGCTCGGCATAGGCGGCGGCGACGCGCCGCGGCGTCTCGCGCAGTCCCGGATCGTCGAGATCGGCCCCGAGCGCCGCCAGCAGCTGGCGGGCGGCGCGCTCGGCGGCCGCCAGATCAACGCGGCGGGCGTCGCCCGCGACTGCTTGAAGACGGGGTGTGCTCACGGCAGCG
>Ga0207664_10003469_pt1 | contig 10521 bp, 8 predicted proteins | sample LARL83metaG_FD_184349 | JGI IMG/M metagenome (GOLD analysis project Ga0207664, IMG submission 184349) | Corn, switchgrass and miscanthus rhizosphere microbial communities from Kellogg Biological Station, Michigan, USA - LAR L8-3 metaG... | ecosystem: Host-associated > Plants > Roots >...
CGGGGCCTCGCCGTGGCGTGGCTCGAAAGAGGGTGCGCCACGAGGCGCTGTTGTTCCGGACGGAGGTGAGAGACCTTTGTCTCCTCGTCGTCGCAGCGGCGGGGTGAAGCTGGAGGCAGCCTGATCCGGGGGTCGCCGGGAAGGGCGGGAGCAGCCTCGACAAAGTCGCGCCGGTTCAGTACTGCCGGATGGGCCGGGCGCGGTGAGCAAGACGGGAAGGTATACGCGAGGAACCGGCTGCGTTACGCCTCTTGACGAGCCGCCAGCTCTAACCCGGTGGATGAGGGCTGGAGTGCGGTGCGCACCCGCCCTTCATGACGGGCGGGGAACTCCGGGCAGGGTCTCCTCTGCCTGGGCCTGGAGGCCACGGTGAATTGGCTGCGGCGTAACCGTGGCGATGCCGCAGGGGTAGAGCCGGGTGCCTAACCCGTCGACCGGACAGCAGTGAACGTGGGAACCATCTGCGTGCGTTCCCCGCGTCCCGCCCGAGCCGGGGCGGGACGCGGGGATAGGTGCGACGCCTGCCGAAGGCGCGGGTGGGGCGGAGCCGTCGTAGTACTCCGGGCCGGGGAAAGCCCGTGCACATGGGGAAGGGCGGCAGCGTGTCAGGGAATGGAGGCAGGGCAATGTCCGAAGACGCGCCGGGGAATCCCGGCGCCGTGACCTGGCCGGATGGTTTCACGGCCAGCGTCATGGTACGGAGGGTGCAAGCCAAGTTGCACCGGTGGGCGGCCGGGGATCCCGGCCGCCGGTTCGGTGACCTGTTCAACCTCGTGTATGACCCGGCGTTCCTGGCGGCCGCGTGGGACCGCGTGGCCGCGAACAAGGGGGCGCGGACTGCGGGCATTGACCGGGCCACTGTGGCCCGGATCGAGGCCCAGGTCGGGGTCGGGGCGTTCTTGGGCCAGATCCGGGACTCGCTGAGGTCAGGGGAGTTCCGGCCGGTGGAGGTCCGGCAGGTGAGGGTGCCGAAGGGCAGTTCCGGGAAATTCCGGAAACTAGGAATTCCCACCATCGCCGACCGTGTGGTCCAGGCAAGCCTGAAACTGGTGCTCGAACCCATCTTTGAGGCGGATTTCCAGCCGTGCTCATACGGGTTCCGCCCGAACCGGCGCGCGCATGACGCGATTGCCGAGATCCACCATCTCGCGTCCAGTCCCGGGAAATACCACTGGATACTGGAGACCGACATCAAAGCCTGTTTCGATGAAATCGGGCACACGGCCTTGATGGACCGGCTGCGGGCGCGGGTCAAGGATAAGCGCGTATGCTCGCTGGTGAAGGCGTTCCTGAAATCCGGGATCTTCACTGAGCTCGGCGACCGGGAAGAGACCAGCTCCGGAACACCGCAAGGAGGTATTCTCTCACCGTTGCTCGCCAATATCGCGCTGTCAGCGCTGGACGATCATTTCACCCGGCAATGGCAGCGGGAGATGGGCACTCAATGGCAGCGGGAAAAGCGCAGGAAACACAGCCAGGGCAACTGGAAGGTCATCCGCTATGCGGATGACCTGATCCTGATGGTGTCCGGGCAACGGCACCACGCCGAGGCGCTGCGCGAGGAGGTGGCAGCCGTGCTCGCCCCCCTGGGGCTGCGGCTGGCACCGGAGAAGACCAGGGTGGTCCATATCGACGAGGGCTTTGATTTCCTCGGCTATCACATCCGCCGGATGCGCAAGCGGGGAACTCAGAATTACTACGTCTATACCAAGCCGTCCCGCAAAGCCATCCAGGCGATCAAGGACAAGGTAAGGGCCAAGACGTACAGGTCAACCCGCCATATGGATCTGGAGGAGCTGATTACCAGCGTGAACCGGTCCCTGGCGGGATGGGCGGCCTACTTCCGGTACGGAGTGTCCAAGGCAGTCTTCAGCGCTATCGATGCCTTCACCTGGGGCAGGCTGATGCGCTGGATACGCGCCAAGTACAAGGGCAGGCACCGGCCCGGGATGAGACAGCTCCGCCGTCGCTTCTGCGACCAGGGGTGGAGGTTCGCCTGCAACGGGGTCGTCTTCACGGGCGCATCCAGCGTCAGCGTGACACGCTACCGCTTCCGCGGCGGCAAAATCCCGACCCCGTGGACCGAACCGGCAGCCGCTGCCAGCGGCTGACCAGCGGGGATAGGCACGCGGAGCGCCCGGTGCGCTGAGAGGCGCACGCCGGGTGCGGGAGGGGACCTGCGGGAAACGGACGATGGCAACACCGGCACCGCGCCCGCAGGTCTACCTCACTGCGAGCGCTAGCAGATCCGTAATTAGGCATGCCCGCCACGTTCTCCATTCCCGGACGAACGACTTGGAGCGTGTCATGACAGCAGTGATGATCGGCGTGGATCCGCATAAGGGGTCGCATACGGCGGTGGTGATCAGCGCGGCGGAGGAACCGCTGGGCGAGATCCGGGTCCGCGCGTCGGCTGCGCAGGCCGGGAAGCTGACTGGCTGGGCGGCGGCGTGGCCGGAGCGGACCTGGGCGGCCGGGGGTGCTGCCGGGCTGGGCCGCCTGCTGGCCCAGCAGCTCGTCGCCGCGGGCGAGCGGGTCCTGGATGTCCAGCCGAAGCTGGCGTCGCGGGTGCGGCTGCTGCAGGCCGGCGGCACGAACAAGAACGACCCGAACGATGCCCTGTCGGTGGCGGTCGCGGCGCTGCGGTCCAGGACCTGCCGCGAGGTGGCCGCCGAGGACCACCCGGCGGTGCTGAAGGTGTGGTCCAGGCGGCACCGTGACCTGGCCCGGCTGCGTAACCAGGTCGCCTGCCGGCTGCACGCCGTGCTCTGCGACCTGGTCCCTGGCGGCATCGCCAAGGAGATCTCCGCAGCTCAGGCCGCCAGGATCCCCGGGCAGGTCACCCCGTCCGGTGCCGTCGGACTAGCCCGCGCCGAGCTCGCCGCTGAGTTCCCCGGGGACATGCGCCGCCTAGATGCCCAGCTGCGCGGCACCCGCAAGAAGCTCGCCGCCGCGGTCAAGTTCTCTGGCACCACCCTCACCGAGGTGTTCGGCGTCGGCCCGGTCATCGCCGGCATCATCATCGGCGACATCGCCGACGTGTCCCGCTTCCCCGGCCGCGGCCACTTCGCCTCCTGCAACGGCACCGCCCCCGTCGAGGTGTCCTCCGGGAACCGCAAGATCCACCGGCTCTCGCTGCGCGGCAACCGGCGTATCAACCACGCGATCCACATGGCCGCGATCACCCAGATCAGGCACAAGCACAGCGATGGCCGCGCCTGCTACGAGAAGAAGCTGGCCGAGGGTAAGACGCACAAAGAAGCGCTCCGGTCCCTCAAGCGCAAGATCAGCGACGCTATCTTCGCCCGCCTTCTAGCCGACGCCCGCCGAGCCGGGTAGCGGCCAGCGAGAAGGGCCCGGGAGGGCAACCGGGGAACGACTCTGACTCCAGCGCGGCCGGCTCACGCCCCGAACGCCGGCTCTTAGGACAAGCCACTCCCGGACCTGGCACCAGCCTACGACCTGGCACCACTACAGGCACATCGTCGAAACCGGCCTCGAAGAAAACCCAGACAACCACTTGACACTCACGACAAAGAGGACTCGATCTGTGCGGGAGTCGGCGCCCATGCCGTTCGTGTTTCTGACCGGCGGATCTGGGTGTTCTGCGCGTTAGGCGCAAGCTCCTGTGCCAGGTGCGTCTATGAAGAACGTGATCCCATCTTGGAAGTTTTGCTGACCTGTCGCGTCTACTATCGTGACTTCCAGCCGGTGGCTGCCGACACTGAGATCGGCCGGTGACATTATCTGACCTTGCTGGAAGTAATAACCCACCTGAAGCCCGAATTGCCCTGGGTTCAAGAAGCGCTTGATTGCCGTGCGGGTTGTCGGCAGCGGAGTGCCGTCAAGGGTGAAGCTGACGTCGAGCCCGTTCATGACGCGCTCGGCGTCGTCGTGCTTGAAGGAGGTGTCGCCGCCCTCGATGTCGGCAATCAGGATCACGTGCCAGTCCTCGGCGCAGAAGTGCGCGCCGTCCCAGGGGGATCCGGCGAACGGCCGGATCGAACCGTGACTGCCGAAGAAGTCAGCCGGGGCGCCTTCGGCGGTCTTACTGTGGAGCAGGACTGCCCGTCCTCCTCCGCCGAAGGCGTTCAGCACCGCCTCGGCGTCTCCTCGGGTAATGCGGCGTGATCCGGAACTTGTTTTCATGACAGGTGCCTTTCTTGCAGATGAGCTGGAAGCCCGGGCATTCCTTACGGCCCGCCCGCTGCCTGTTACCGCGCTGGTTGCGCCGGGCGCTCGGCTGGCGTCAGGGCCGGTGCCGGATCGGCGGGAGGCGGGAGGGGTCGCTTGTTGCTGGCCAGGTTGCCGCGCAGGACCCGCAGCATGCGGTCCGGGCGAAGCAGCCCTTCGGGGCGGTCCTTGAGCCCGATGACCCGGACCAGAGCTGCGGCCAGCGCGTCGTCGTGGGCGGCGGCGGCGTGCAGCCGCGGCATGTACGCGTTGACCAGGCGCACCTTCGCCGGGCGTTTGCCGGGTACCTGGGGGAAGGCCAGGTCGCCGCCGACCGCGATGTCCCAGGGCACGTTTATCGCGGCGGTGATGGCGCGGAAGTAGCGGCGGGCGTCGGGCACGGCGTGGCGGGCCAGCAGCCCGCGCAAGATCATGGCCTCTGTCGCGGCCACGGTCATGCCCTGCCCGTAGACCGGGTTGAACGAGCAGACGGCGTCGCCGATGACCAGCAGGCCGGCCGGGAACGCGGTGAGCCGTTCGTACCGGTGCCGCACGCTGGCCGGGAACCGGAAGGGCACCGGGTCATCCAGCGGCTCGGCGCCGGCGATGGCCGCGGCAATGTCGGCGGATGGCAGCCCGGCCACGAAGTCGCCGAACCCCGGCAGGTCGGTGGGCGGGTGGTCACCGCAGATGCCGGCGACGGTCAGCATGTGGCGGCCCCCCTCGGTGACGGCCAGGACCCCGGCGCGCGGGTTGGCCGGCGTGCCCGCGGTGAGGATCATCTGGTCGCCGTCCATCGCGCCGGGCCGCAGCCGGTAGGTCCGGGTCGCGTAACCCAGGCCGATCTCGACCCGCTCTTGGGCCGGGCGCTGATAGCCGAGTTGTTCGAGCCAGACCGGGGTGCGCGAGCCTCGCCCGGTAGCGTCCACCACCAGGTCGGCGGCGAGCCGGGCGGGCGAGCCGCCGCGTGTCCCGCGAACCTCAACGCCGGTGACCCTGCGGTTGTCCGCCGTCACGGTAAGGCCGCAGGCCGAGGTGTGGTCGAGAATGCGGATGCCGGGCAGCCGCTGAACCATCGCCCGGACATGGCCTTCAAGAAACGGCCGGCTGGCGAACAGGCCTGGAAGGCCGAGGTCCGCCTGCCGCAGCTGGTAGCCGGACAACTGCCAGCGCAGGTCCCCCAGCACGTCGCAGCTCACAGCGCCGCTGGCGGTCAGGCAGGCGGTGAAGCCCGGAAACAGCTCATCGAGGATCTCGCGGCCGCGCGGGTGCAGGCCGTGCAGGTGCCGGCCGTGCGGCACGCCGCGGCGGTGCTCGCCGATCGGCGGCAGCCCGTCCCGCTCGATCACCACCACCCGCTCGAACCGCTCCGACAGCACCCGGGCCGCGAGCAAACCCGCCATGCTGGCACCAAGAACCACGACCTGGTTACTGCTCGTGTCACGCATCCACTGACCCCCCTCAGGCAAGACGGCAGGACTGATGAACCGGGACGGGTCAGCTCGTGCTGACACCACCAGCGACCCCGGCCACGCCTGACCTGCAGGCCAGTCACCGGCGTAAGACCCCCGCAGGCTCCCCCGCACGCTTCTACAAGACGGAGCACGAACGCCGCCTGCTGATACACCGGCTCCCGAGCCGTCCTCGGCACCCGCCACGAGCCCCCCGTCACCTAGCCACGATTGCCGCAGGCCAGCTGCTGATGGGCTGGCAGACCTGAGCATGCCGGTCTCATGCTGGCTGAGCCAACCGCTCATCCGCCGGCTGCAAGCTGGACGCCGCGCCGAAATAGTGAATCTGGGCGCCACCCGTCACCGGGACATCAATGGGCCCACGAACGCATAGTCGGCAGGTCGCTCACATGCCGGACAAGCGGTAACGCATCGTGACGATCGCCGGTCGCGGGGTGGGCACCGCCAGCGTTCACAGACGCAGTCCGGTGCCATCGCGCGCCCAGTGGCTTCGCCGGAGCCGCAAACCGCCTCTCCCCTATGCTCTCAGCCCGTTATGAAGCTAACCGTGGCCGGTTGGAGCCAGTTAGCGATCCGATGCCAGGAAGACCCGCCCGCGGGACGAGGCCTACGTCGGGCCACGGGTAGCAGCCGGTCTCTCGGCGACCTGTTCATCCTTTGGGCCGTGGCCGGTGCCATAGCCTCGGTTGCGCAGCTCGCCGTGGCTCGTCTGCGGGTGAACGCGGCAGGACGCAGGGGCTCGACGCGAAGCCGCGCGCTTCGTCGACGATGTGTCGCAGGCTGGCGTTGACCAAGCGCGTATCGGCATCGAATCTCCGGAAGCGGGGAATGACGCTTGTCACGAGCCAACGCCAGCGGTCGTCGAAGCGGGTGATCCTCGGCCACGCTCGCGCCCGCAGAGCGTGCGGGATTCCTCGCGTGAACGAGTAGAGGTAGAACGAGGTGAAGTCCGCAACCTCCTGCCGCACTCCGCGCACCTCGAAGCTCGTGGCCGAGCCGATCGCGACGAGCCAGGCGGATGAACACGAAAGGCGATCGAAGTTGGGTTGGACCAAGGCGCGCTGCTCATGCTCGAGGAGCTTAACGTTGCCCTCCCAGATGAGATCATCGGCCCTCTGCCGAGCCGCCGCGGACGCCATCCCGCCCTCCAGGACACGGCGTCCTTGGTCGATCGCCTCGAAGCCGGCGAGAACAGGTGCATAGTGGCGCTCCGCTTGCAGGAGAGCGCGCAGACGTCCGATCCCGTCGTCGGCAGTGACGTACGCGAAGTGAACCCAGAAGAGGTCGTTGAAGATGGCGTTGTTCGTCGCCCGGATCGTGTTCACATCCTCCGTCAGCAGCAGTCTCCGACGACGCAGGCTGTGCGGGATGTCGACGTAGCCAGTGCGATCGGCGTCCAGCCGGAGCGGGAAGAGGGCGAGCCGGACGTGGTGCGACGCGATCGCGGCCATCGCGGCCCACTTGAAGCAAGCGGGCTGGAGCTTGTACATCCAGGCATAGCGCGACGAGATCTCCATGTTGCGGTGGAATGCGCAGCACGGGTCGCTCAGGAGACCGTCGGCCACGGCCTGCCACCCCGCGATCGTGTCCGGCGTTCTGTTCCGGGGGACGAGCTCGCGTGGCTCAGGGATGAGTTCGTCGGGGCGATTAGGTCGACTATCTGGCCGGTCCTGTTCACGACATGGTTCGCCGCTCGCCGACGAGCAGTTCGCCTGGGAAGACCTACAGTCGCTCACCCTGAAACGCTATGCCCGGAGCGTGGCCGCCGTAATACTGGTGTCGACCGTGGTGGTCAACTTGGTCACCATCGCTGCGGCCGGGACCGCAGTCAGTCGGCTGTTACCCGGCCACTCCGGCGGTGCCGTGGGTGCAGGTGCGCCCGGCTAGAAGTCACTCGACGATAATGACGACCTTGCCTTTGGCGTGCCTGTCGCCGAGATACCGCAGCGCTTCGGGCACCTTATTCAACCGATAGCGGCAGTCGATGACCGTGGCGATCTTCCCGCTGGCAGAGCACCACAAGGGGCGCCAGGTGCCGCGCGCCCTGCCGGACGGCCAGGAGCCGGATCTTCGTGCCCTGGCTCTTCCGATCAACGGCCCGATCAGCAGAACCTGTAGCAGCGTGGCCACCGATCCGCCTACGTACAGATACCGTCTCCCGGGCATCCGCGTGTGCTTGCAGGCCAATGCCGGACGGCGTGCGGCCAGGTCAAGAATCAGGTCGTAGGGCGCCCGTTGCTGATGAAATCGTCCCGCGGGTAGCCGGTGACATGGTCGGCGCCGAGCGCGCAGGAATTCCTGCGTCTCGGCGTTGTCCACCCCAGTGACCTCGGCCCCGGGGGGTTGCGAGACGGCGCCGGGCCGCGCCGGCTGCAGTACCGTCAGGACCCAGGCAGTTGTCCCAGTGTCACGTGGACGGTGGCGGTGCTGCCGTCGGGCTTGGTGACGCTGAGCGACACCTGCTGGCCGGGCTGCAAGCCGGCCAGGACGGCTGTCAGTGTCTCGGTGTCGGGCGTGGCCGTCCCGTTGACCGCGGTGATGACCTCACCGGGCTGCAGGCCGGCCTTGGCCGCCGGGCCGCCGGGGGTCACCGTGGCGATGCCCGCGCCCGCGGGCTGGCCATCGGGCCCGGTGACGGTCTGCACGCGCACGCCAAGGGCCGCGCGGTGGGAGTTGGTGACGTGGCCGGTCTTGATGATCTGCCCGGCGATATCGGTGACGATGTTGGACGGGATGGCGAACCCGATCCCGGGCGCGGCGCCGCCCAGCTGCTGGTCGGTGGTCGCCAGCGTGGGGATGCCCACCACCTGGTCGGCCAGGTTCACCAGCGCCCCGCCGCTGTTGCCGGGGTTGATGGCCGCCGAGGTCTGGATCACATCGGGAAGGGTGGCGCCTGGTGATCCGGCCTCTTGCGGCTCGGAGACGGCCGCCCGACCGCCGAGATGATCCCGTCGGTGACGCTGCCGGGGAGGCCCAGCGGGTTGCCCATGGCCAGAACGATGTCGCCGACCTTCAGTTTGGAGGAGTCGGCAAAGGGAGCTGGTACCAGGTGCGCCGCTCCGGTGACCTGGATCACGGCAAGGTCGTCCGGCGGGTAGCTGCCGGTCAGCCGGGCCGGCAGCGGGCTCATCGAACCGGCCAGGACAACCTGAAACGAGGTCGCGGTGCCGACCACGTGCGCGTTGGTCACGATATGACCGGCCGTGTCAAAGACCACCCCAGAGCCAAGGCCAGATGGGTCTTGATCTCCACCACCGACGGCAGGACCTGGCGGATCGTGTTGACGTAGTCCCGCTGAAGCGGCACACCCCCGGCGGGCGCGGCTGGCGTCGCAGCCGTGGTGGATCCGCCGCTTGTGCACCCCGCGCAGGCAGCCAGGACTGCTGCGAGCGCCGCCACAGCGGCGCCTGATCCCGGGGCGGACCGATCATGTCGCGCACCTGGCCGCCGCCTATGCACATGCCCAGACCGTCGTGGCATCTGACCACCACCTCCGAAGCTTCCCGTTCGGCCATTGTCGCCCCGCCGGTCCGCGGCAGCATCACCAAAGCAGACGAGCATGGGCCAGCTGGCTCCGCCGGAATCCGGCCTACGGCCGCCGGGCCCGCGCCGGTTCACAGCAGCCGCTCTCAGGGCCCGGAGAACTCCCGCGGCGGCCGCGTCCGAAGGATTGCTCGATCGGGCTCATCAGGCCACGTCATGACCGTCCGGATCGGCCGCGATGGCATACCGCGGCCCAGAAAGCATCAAAAGGCGGCTGCCGCCCGCGATAGCCGGCGGAAGTCAGCTCCGCGTGGCGTTCATCGACTGCCTCCCGGCCGGCAAGCGCGGGTCACCCATTCCGGTGTGTCCCCAGTGGGTTGACCGGCACTGTGAGCGGGCAGTCAGCTTGGGTTCAGCAGGACCGCGGCCCGGCTAGTGGTGGCGCAGGCGTCGGCGACGATCTGGCCGTTGTCGTTTGATCGCGGTCGCGTAGGTGATCTAGTAGCCGGATTTGGCCGGGATCAGGCTGTTGAGGTCCTGCACCATCCCGCCGCTGTCGATCCAGTGCCCGCCGACCATCACGCCGTTGTCGTTGATTGCATTCGGGAAGAAGCCGCTCAGGTGGGTGATCGTATCCGTTCAGGTACAGGTCAAGGTGGATTCCCCAGGTTGCGGCCAGCAGCCCGGCCTGTCGGCTCGATCTGGCGGCCGCCCCGCGCGTCAGGTCCAACTCTCTGTCGCAGGTAATCGGCACTCGGCGGGTTGCGACGGCGCGCACGTTATCAATGCTGGTGTGGGGATTCGGTGCGACGATCCGGCGTTCCGGTTACCGGTTCATCGCCGACGGCACGGATCGGCACAAGCGTGGGGGCCGGGACCGCCAGGTTCCCGGCCCCCGCTTAGTCACCGGTATCGCAAGAAGCCGGTGTGGTGCGTTGTACGGGTGTTACGGCGCGGGACGCGCAGCAGGCCGTTCTGCTCGTGGTTGATGCCGGCGGTGTACCTGAGCGCGTCGGTGCCGCCGGTTGTCGCGGTACCGGGCAGCAGGCCCTACGGGCCCGGCTCGGCGAGCCGGCCGCCGGGCCTATCGCCGGGGACGAGGAGGTGGCCGCCTTCAGAGGACGGCCCGCGAATCGCTATCGGAGGGACCTGGCTGGGCGACCGGTCGCGGGCCGCGGGCTGGCGGCCGCAAGGTGGCGGCCATCAGGACGGTCCAGCTGATGAGGGCGAGTATCGTGATCGACTCGATCGTCAGCGATTCGGTGACGAATGACGCCGAGATCGACTCCCGGAAGCCGAACAGGCCCACGCTGAGGCTGATGATGAGGGCGCCGAGCGTTGACGCGGTGTAGCCGACGGCGAGCAGCCCGGCCAGCGGCCGGGGCCACGTCAG
>Ga0207664_10003470_pt1 | contig 10518 bp, 13 predicted proteins | sample LARL83metaG_FD_184349 | JGI IMG/M metagenome (GOLD analysis project Ga0207664, IMG submission 184349) | Corn, switchgrass and miscanthus rhizosphere microbial communities from Kellogg Biological Station, Michigan, USA - LAR L8-3 metaG... | ecosystem: Host-associated > Plants > Roots >...
CATGCCGGACCAGAAACCAGATCGGCGCCCACCGGGTGTATCACGGCGCCGGCATCGTGGTCCGCTGCCCAGTCTGCGGCGACGTGGCGGCGACCATCGCAGCGCTCCCGCAGGCCCACGCCGTCAGCATCCACGGCACCTGGATGTTCAGCAGACAGACCTGAACGACCGGCATCGCGCTCGTTGTGACACGAATCCGTGCAGCCCGGCCTGGATCTCTACCTGGGCCATCACGGTGTCGCGGGTGACCCGGCTGCCGAGGCCGCTGAACGTGTTGCGTGCCGAGTGAGCCACGACCACTGCGCTTTCCCCGTGGCCGGCCGATTCAGCCAGCTCCTGCGCCAGCTTGGCGAGCGCTGTCGCCTCGATGGCCATCGGTCCGGAGGTGTCAACTGTCGTGTCGATCCGTCCGCCGTCCGCCCACCGGCGCAAGGTGTGTGTACTAACCCCCAGCAGGCTGACTGCTTCCTTGATCCGGAACGTCGGCATTTTTCGGACTGAAACGCAGATGCGGCGGGCTTCACCGGCAGGCAGGCTCAGAGGCGGCCTAGCGGTGCAGGACCCCGCCGCTGCCGCTGTTTCGCTGCCCGGCCAGCACTCTGCTGACCAGGCCAGAAGCCCGCTAACGTGGCCGGGTGCTGGGGACTGGCTGGACCGAGGTCGTTGCCCTGGCTGCGGCTTATGTGGTCGCGGTGCTGGCGACGCCGGCGGGGATTTCCGGTGCGGTGTTGCTGCTGCCGTTCCAGGTCAGTGTGCTGGGCACGCCCAGCCCGGCGGTGACCCCGACCAACCTGCTCTACAACGTGGTCGCCACCCCGGGGGCGCTATACCGGTACTGGCGGCAGAAGCAGACCGGCGGGCGCCTGGCCCTGATGCTCATCGCTGGAACCCTGCCCGGGGTCATCGCCGGATCGGTCATCCGGGTCGAACTGCTGCCCGGCCCCCGCGTCTTCGACCTGGTGGTCGCCGCCGTGCTGATGCCGCTCGGTGTCTGGCTGGCACTAACCCGGCCCACCCACCCGCAGGAATCAGAACGCCCGGCCCGGCTGATCCCGGGCCCGGTCCTGATGGTCCTGGCCGCCGCAGTCGGCTGCGTCGGCGGAATCTACGGGATCGGCGGCGGCTCGATCCTGGCGCCTATCCTGATCGGGTCCGGCCGGCGGCCCGCCGAGGTCGCCCCGGCCGCCCTGGCCTCCACATTCGTGACCTCGGTAGCGGGCGTCGTCACCTTCACGATCTTGTCACTCCACCACCATGGCTCCATAGCCCCGGACTGGCCCACCGGCATCGCGCTAGGTGCCGGCGGCCTGGCTGGCGCCTATACGGGCGCCCGGATCCAATCCCGCCTGCCCGAAATCCTGATCCGCCGCGTGGTCGGAATCCTGGTGATCGCGATCGGTGCCCGGTACCTGTGGTCCAGCCTGGGCTGACCACCGCTCTTTCCTGCCGTCACCGGCACGTGCCCGGCGCGGCTCTTCAATGCGGCACGGGATAAGTACGCGAAGATCGCTGTAGCGTGTGATGACTCTCAGCGAGATCGAGTCCTGGGTAGCGGCGAGAGTCGCAGGTGCTCGGTGAGCTGGCCCCCGGCACTGCGCATCGTCGGGCAGTAGGCCAACAACCCGGCCGGGGCAGATCACGGGCGGCTAGAGGCACGGCTGCGGTCGATGCGGGGCTGAAGCGCCATCGCTCCGCACGGATCCTCGCCGCCGGCCACGCCTTCGTGCAGGATCTGCGCCGCAGTCACTACGACTTCGCGACCGAAGTTCCCAGCCACCGCAGGCTCCGCGGGGGTCGGTGGCAATCCGCCCGGACGAGTCCGCTAGCACGACGTCGTACCTCAGTCCCGGTTCGGCTGCTGGTGATCTTCGACAGTACGTGCGTGGCCGGGTGCTAGCCGCCGGCCATGGCGCCGACGATGAGGTAGGGCTCGAGGCCGGCGGCGACGGGACCGGGCAGCGGGGTGTCGGGCGGCTCGTGGGACAGGTCCTGCTCGCAGGCGAAGAACCGGATGAACGGCCGCCGTGGCCCACTGTCATGACCGCGGATGGTGCCGCGCAGCACCGGGTAGCTGGCTTCCAGCGCGTCCAGGAGCGTCCGCTGCGTGACCGGGCCCGCGACGTCCAGGCGGACCTCGCCGTCGATGCGAGCGAGGACCCGCAGGTGGGACGGGAGGACGACCCGGATCATGGCAGCGTCTGGACCTCGACCGACAGCACGGCCGGCAGATCCCGGACGATCGGCGCCCAGGTGTCCCCGGAGTCGGCGGAGGCGTAAACCTGGCCGCCGGTGGTGCCGAAGTAGATGCCGCACTCCTCCAGCGAGTCCACCGCCATCGCGTCGCGCAGCACGTTGACGTAGCAGTGCTCCTGCGGCAGGCCATTGGTCAGCGGCTCCCAGTCGTCACCGCCGGTGCGGCTGCGGTAGACGCGCAGTTTGCCCTCGGGCGGGAAGTGCTGCGCGTCGCTGGTGATCGGGACGACGTAGACGGTGTCGGGCTCGTGGGCGTGCACATCGATGGGGAAGCCGAAGTCGGTCGGCAGGTTGCCGCTGACCTCGCGCCAGGACTCGCCGGAGTCGTCGCTGCGCATCACGTCCCAGTGCTTCTGCATGAACAGCACGCCCGGCCGGGACGGGTGCATCGCGAGCCGGTGCACGCAGTGCCCGACCTCCGCATCGGGATCGGGGATGCCCTCGGACTGCAGGCCCCGGTTGACCGGCCGCCAGCTCTGCCCGGCGTCATCGGACCGGAACGCCCCCGCCGCCGAGATCGCGGCGAACATCCGCCCTGGCGCGGACGGGTCCAGCAGGATCGTGTGCAGGCACATGCCGCCCGCGCCCGGCTGCCAGGACGGCCCTGACTTGTGGCCGCGCAGCGCGGGCAGCTCCTGCCAGCTCTGGCCGCCGTCGCGCGACCGGAACAGCCCGGCGTCCTCCACCCCGGCCCAGACCGTGTCCGGGTCATCCAGTGACGGCTCCAGGTGCCACACCCGGGCGAACTCCCACGGGTGCGGTGTCCCGTCGTACCACTGGTGGGTCCCTGGGGTCCCGTCGTAGACGAACTGGTTGCCGGCCGGCGCCCACGTCCGGCCCCCGTCGTCGGACCGCTGGATCACCTGTCCCGACCAGCCGCTGCACTGCGAGGCATACAGCCGGTCCGGGTCCGCCGGCGACCCCTTCACGTGGTAGACCTCCCAGCCCGCGAAATGCGGCCCGCTGACCTCCCACCGGTCCCGCCCCCCATCCGAAGTCAGGACGAATGCGCCCTTGCGCGTGCCCGCCAGTACCCGTACGCCCGTCATGTCATCCCGCTCCCGCCTGCACCGCCAGGCACGGCCGCGCCTGGACCCCGGCTGGACATGAGACCACCCGCCTGACCCGGCCATAGCCGGTAAGCAGAAGATTGTCATAGCCCGCTGACGTTCTGACGTCGAACGCACCACAGACTCATCGCGGCAGGTGCAGCAAATTCGCCCCTACGGCTGGTACGGCGGGGCCACGCCCCAGCCCCAGCGCGGGACGGGGGCCTGCTGCACGACTTCGGCGCCGGGCTGGGAGTTCTGCATGGCCAGCCGGGTGCCCCATTCCAGGTAGCCGACCAGCGCCGCGCGGAACTCCGGGTCATCGGGCAGGCCGGCGTCGTCGGCCGCCAGGCTCATCAGCGACGCGAACCGGAACCGCTGCTCAGCCGTGATCCCGAGGTCGCGGTGGTGCGCCAGCATGGCCGGGTACCCGCCGAGCCGCTCGGTGTAGCCGGCCGGGCCGCCGAGTACCTCGCACCACCAGGTCGTCACGTGCTCCCGGTGTTCCGCGCTGACCCCGCCTGGGAAGAACGGGCTCAGCAGGTCGTCGCGCTCGACGCGGTTGTAGAAGCAGTCGATCAGCCGCGTGATGGCCGGACGGCCCTGCACCCAGTCGTATAGCGTCGGCGGCTCACTCATCGCAGGAGTGTAACTCTGTTATCAGTCAGCACCTGGCCTGGGATCCGGATGAGACGGGCACAGCGAGCGTCATTGTGTGCATCCGCACGATTTCCCGGCCCATGCTCGCCGCCCCTCGATCACGGCCCAGCCTGCGATCCCCGGCGCCACCACGCCGTCGAGCCACCAGGCGCCCCACAGGGTGTTGGCGGCTAGCCCGGCGAACACGGCAAGCGCCAGATAAGCACATAGCAGGTTTTGTGTTCCTTCCCCGGCCGTGGCCGAAGACCCGAGCCGGGCACCGATCCGCCGTTTGGCTAGCCCAAGGGCGGGCGCAGCCTGGCGGGCGCCGTGCCGGACAGCCGCGAGCAGAACGTCACGGCGGCGTCGAAGTCGCTGACGTTGATCGACAACTGGACACGGGACGTCCGGTCACCCCCGGGATCAAGACGGTGCGGGTATCACGGGCAGCTGCCAGGCAGGTCGAGCGCGGCCAGGATGCGCAGGCCCTCGGCCAGCCGCTGGTCGGCCAGCTCATAGCGGACCCGGCGGCCCTCAGCGGCCGCGGTCACCAGCCCGCATCCACGCAGGCAGGTCAGGTGGTTGGACAGGTTGGCGCGGGTGATCCCGAAACTGTCGGCCATCTCGGCGGGATAGCCCGGGCCGTCGATCAGCTGCACCAGCACCCTGCGGCGCGTCGGGTCAGCCAGCGCCGTACCCACCCGGGCAAGCGTTCCCAGGTCCACCTGCGTCAGTACAGTCATGGCTGTACTGTACAGCATTAGCTGAATAACTTAATGCCATACCCGCCGCGCGCACGATCCGACGGTGAACGGGTCGGCAAGCTGCGCTCCGAGCGCAGCAGCGGTGAGTTTCCGGGCCGTCGCCCGTCTCATTTCGTGATCCCGGTCGTGTCCGATCCGACGATGGATCTGGCGCGCGGGAGCGAATCGTGTCTAGCCAGAAGGAGATGAGATGCCCGAGCACCGGATCGGAACTCGCGAGGAATGGCAGGCGGCCCGGGACGAGCTGACCAGGCTCGAGGCCGAGCAGGCGCAGCGAAACGAGGAGATCAAGAGCAAGCGTCTCGATCTGCCCTGGGTCCCCGTCGAGAAGGAGTACGAATTCGACACCGAGGACGGCAAGAAGACCCTCGCCGACCTCTTCGACGGGCGCTCACAGCTGCTCGCCTACAACATCATGTTCGGTCCCGACTACACGCTCGGCGCCTGCCCCGGCTGCACCAGCCTGGGCGACGAGCTCGACGGCTCGCTCGTCCACCTGAGCCACCGCGACGTGACGCTGCTCTGCTTCTCGCGGGCGCCGATCGAGCGGCTGACCGCCTACAAGCGGCGCATGGGCTGGCAGTTTCCCTACGTCTCCACCTATAACACCGGATTCGCGTTCGACTTCGGCCTCGCGCTGACCGAGGAGCAAGCGCAGCAGATTCCGGAACTCAAGGAGATGACCGACAACCCGCCCGGCTGGCTCCAGGAGTGGTCAGGCCAGATCGGAGCCCAGCTCAAGGACGGGCTGCGCGAGAACCCGAGCTGGATCGCCTTCGCGCGCGAGAACGGCACCGTTTACCACACCTACACCGTGTCGGCGCCCGACCCGTTCGTCGCCCCGTACTACACCTTCCTGCTCGAACGAACGCCGAAAGCCCAACCCGCCGAGCCGCGCAGCTGGCGTAAGGACGAATACCCGGACTGACGCCCCGGCCCAAACGATCCGGGCATGATTCGTGACCGGCCGTGGACGGTGCGCACCGGCGGGCGTTCGCATCACGCATGACCGTGCGAGTGGGCTGGAAGGTGTAACCCTTGTGTTATCCGCGCCCGGGCCGATCACCGCGAGGAAGCAGAGCGGCCTGCACGGCAACGGTGACCAAGCCGCTCAGGATGGTTACTTCACCCCTGAGCCGATGAGGAGTTCGCACGGGCCGACGAACCCGCCGGCTGTCTCGAACCCGGCTAGCTCACGCTCGACGTCGGCCCACACCTGGTCCCGCTCTCGCTTAGGGACGGCGGCGAGCATCTGATGCAGGGCGCCGAAGGATTCCCGCTCAAAACGGACGCACTCCGCGGCCGAGGGAAGCCTCAGCGGGGACGGCAGGGTCTGGATGCTGACCTCGCGGAACCCCGCGGTCTCGAGGGCAGCCTCCAGGACCCCGGGCGCGCTGAGGCTGAACGGGCCGGGCTGGCCGGGCTCGGGCGGCGCCAACTGTGCCCGGTCACGGATGATCGATACCGGGATCGAGAAGAACTCGTTGCGGTCGGCCGTGGAGAAAGCCATCGCGGCCAGTCGGCCGCCCTCCCGCAGCACCCGGTTCATGCCAGTGAGGGCCAGGTGCCGGTCGGGGAAGTACATGAGCCCTAGCCGGGAGATCACCGCGTCGAATGCGCTTTCAGCCAGGGTGCCGAGGGCCTCGCCGTCGGCCTCCAGCGTTTCCACGTTAGTCAGCCCGGCCCGCGCGGCGCCCCTGGCCGCGAAGGAGAGGATGGTCGGGGAGATGTCGGTCGCCACCACCCGGCCGGCGGGCCCGACCCGGCGGGCCGCGGCCAGGGTCTGCCCGCCGGCCCCAGCGGCGACGTCAAGTACCTCGGCGCCTGCGCGCACCCCGGCCGCCTCGAGCATCTGGTCGGTAGCCTCGCCCAGCCACGCCTCCAGAGTCGGTCCCCACCGATCCCACGCCTCGGCACCGTCCTCCCATTGCTGGCGGGTCGCCGTCTTGTACTGGATCGGATCGAAACCCATCGTCGCGCCTCCTCGTGCTGGGATCTGGCAGAGCCCAGTGGTGGGCTTTGAGGCCGGCTTCGCCGGTGCCTGCTCGCCGCTGTTGATAGCGGCGATGGTCCCACGCTCGCCGGTATCACAGCAGCGGGCTGCACGCTCGAATCCGAGGTCTGCTTCTCGTGCCCGAGCCGTGGAACCCGCCTGACCCCAACGCCGTCGCGGTCATGGTGCGAACCTTCCATGTGGGGAACCTGGCCGCCGGCTTGGCCAGGCGTTACCACGGCCGCCTCATCCCATACGCCCAGCGACACCGGCTGGTGCCAGGGACCGCGCGCCTCTGGAGCCGACTTGAGTCCGGAGGCATGGTGCGAGCAGGGGTCACGGTCTGTGTTCCCGAGGCCGCAGTCCTCTGACAGATTCGGCGGCAAGCCGCACACCTATAACCCGGACCAGGCTCGCACCGGGCCTCTCTCAGCGCCGGCGGTGGGCAATCGGGGGCCTCCGGTAAGCCAGGTTCCGCCGAGTTCGCTTGCTTGGTCGGACTACTCGGCGGCCGGCGAGCAGCGCTAGCGTGCACGCCGCCCGCAGGCCGCGGAATCCGGGCTCGCTCTCCGCGGCCGAAGTACCGCCGGCAAGCATCAGCGTGATGTCTGCGCGCCACGGAGACGAGGGTTATGGGTGATCGATTTCCAGGTGGCGGCCGATGGCGGCGGCGATGGCCCTGAGATCGCCTTCGTCGGAGCTGACGATCAGGTCATGGCGGCGCATGGCTCCTTCGACGACGCAGGCGTCCACGATGTCGGTGGTCGCAGCGCGGGTGGCGAGCGACCCGACGGACCGGGCCTGCTGATCGTCGAGGGCTTCGATGTCGCATCCGGTCAGCAACCGGGCCAGGAGCGCCTGGCGGCTTCCGCCGCGCCAAGACTGCGCGACAACGGGTGCGGGGGCGGTGGGTACTTCCCGGCGGGACAGTAACGCTCGGTGGCGTGCCCACTGACGGCGGTCCCCGCGGTCGGCGGCGATGAGCGCGCCAGTGTCATAGGTCACGCCCATCAGGCGCTCCGGCGCTGGTCACCGGCTCCGGTCCGGTTGCCTCGCTCAACCGCCCCGGCAGCCCACTGGCTGGCTTCGGCCAGCTCCTCTCCTGTAAACGCCCCGTGCTCATCCTCGAACTGGCTGACGGCGGCTAGCCCAGCGCGAATGGCGAATTCCTTGCGCGCCGTGGCCGCGAGCCACGAACTGTAGGTCATGCCCGCCTGGGCGGCCGCCGCAGCGATCTCAGCGTCCAGGTCGGGTGGCATCGATATTGAGCGCTTCCTCCGTACTGCCATGAGATGACGGTAGCACAGCAGTAGGACAGAACCGGGACCGTGATGGAGCCGTGCAGACGGCCCAGATGGCGGGAGCCGGCGCCGTGAGGACTGGTACAGACGTCGTCTACTCGCCGGTGAATCGGAATTCTGCCTGCCATGGTCCGTCCACGTGGACAACCTCCCAGTAGCGTTCGGCGATGCGCTCCGGGTCAAAGGACGTACCTGCAACTATCGTCCCTGCGATCGTCAGTGTGGCCACCCGGATGCCGTCTGGTTCCAGGTCAGCGCCGAGCATCGTCGCGGCCGACCGGAGAGCCGCCTTGCCGAGGGAGACGGTCGCAAGGGCCGGGATCGGGTGGTCGGCGAACCCGCCCCCGGTGACGATGATGGTCCCGAAGCCGGCGGCCCGCATGGCCGGGGCGGCCACCTGCGCGACGACGATGGCGCTGATGACATCTACTGAATACGCCGCCTGGAGGTGGGCGACACTTGAGCTCAGCAGCTTGTCTGGAGCTCCTATGACGGCGTTATAGACGATGACGCCCGGTGCGCCATTTCCGAGATAGAGCTCTCTCATCCGAGCGCCCAGGCCATCGGGATCGCTCGCATCGGCCGCGATGGTGTTGATCTTGGCACCAGTATCGGCCAAGGTGCCCGCGAGGTCGCTGAGGCGGTCTGTATTACGCGCCACCAGGGTTACCCGGTAGCCGCCCACGGCGAAACGTCGTGCCACGGCCATTCCAAGACCAGGCCCCGCGCCAACCAGTAGCAGGTGGCGGCCATCGACTGAGCCGGGACCTGCGGGCTCGGCGAGGTCAGCGGTCGTGTTTCCTCCGTTGCCAGCGTCGCCTGCTCGCTCGTTAGGCATGGGTGCCGTTCCTTTCGCGTCGGCCGACTCGGAGAGCGGCTCGGGCTGGCGGCTCTGTCGAGGCCCTGATTCGCATAGCCATCGAGCCTACTGTTGGGCGTGATCGATACGGCCGCCCAGAATCTTCTGCGCGTGCTGCACAGTTGCGGCGATCCGGTGGAATGGAACCCTTCCCCCGGCCGAAGTCGATCAACGGCATCCAGCACCTGCGGCGCAGGCCCCGGAGGGCTCGCCCATCAAACGTGCAGTCGCCCCGGACCGTCGCGCTGTCGGATCGCTTACCAGCGGCGTACCAGAAAGTCCTCGAAAGAAATCCGGGAGGCGGTGTCGGATCGCGGCAGAGGTGTTCGTAGCAGGGGTGAGAGGCCGCCCGCGAAGGGCGCCGCCAAGGAGAAGGGGACCGCGATCATGAAACTGACGACCATCACGCAGGTCTCCGTCGACGGTGTGATGCAGGCAAACGGCCCGTCGGAGGAGGAACGCATGGCCGGATTCGAGCGTGACGGATGGGCCATGGGGCACTTCGACGACGAGGCCATGACGTTCGTCAACCAGGTCTACCAGCGCGCCGACGCGTTCCTGTTTGGCCGGTGGACCTACGACGCCTTCGCCGGCTACTGGGGGGTGATGGATCCGGGCAGCGGCCCCATCGCGGATGCCTTGAACACGCGGCCCAAGTACGTGGCATCGACCACGCTCAGCGAACCGCGCTGGGCGGACACGACCGTCTTGTCCGGTGACGTCGCGGCGGCCGTCGGCGAACTGAAGGCGAAGCCGGGAGGGGAGCTGCAGGTGCACGGCAGCGGCAGACTGGTCCGGTGGCTGCTCGAGAACGACCTCGTCGACGAGATGAATCTGCTCTTCGTCCCGGTAGTCGTCGGCCAGGGCACGCGGCTGTTCCCCGCCACCGGCCCGGACATAGCGCTTGACCTGGTCGAGTCGCGAGCCTTCCCGAAGGGCATAACGCTTCAGGTCTACCGGCCAGCCGGGCGCCCGCAGTATGCAACCGGCTGAAGCACGTGACGCAGGTGACGCACCGGGAGACCGAGGGGCGGCGCAGCGCTGGGAAAGTCGGCGGCCGCGCCTACGGCCGGCGCAGGGGCCCCGCAAAGGACAAAACCCAGGGAAAAGGAACGACGATCATGAAACTGACGATCACCACGAACGTCTCTGTCGACGGAGTGATGCAGGGACTCGGCGGGTCGGACGAGGACCGCAGGGGCGGATTCGAGCGCGGCGGATGGGCCCTTCCGCTTCTCGATACCGAAGCCGGAGACCATATCAATGAGGTCTACGGCGGCGCGGACGCGTTTCTGTTCGGCCGGCGGACGTATGAGATCTTTGCCGGCTCCTGGGGAGCAATCGAAGAGATGCGCGCCCAGCCGATAGGCGTGGCGTTGAATAAGACGCCCAAGTACGTGGTATCGACCAGCCTCACCGACCCGCAGTGGGCTGGCACGACCGTCCTGACCGGCGACATCGCCGCCGCCATCCGCGATCTGAAGGCGCAGCAAGACGGCGAACTGCTGGTGCCCGGCAGCGGTGCCCTCGTCCGATGGCTGCTCGCCAACGACCTGGTCGACCAGCTCGACCTGCTCATCTATCCCGTCGTCGTCGGCCAGGGCACCCGGCTGTTCCCCGATGCCGGTCCGGACACCGCGCTCGACCTGGTCAGCTCGCG
>Ga0207664_10003473_pt1 | contig 10511 bp, 5 predicted proteins | sample LARL83metaG_FD_184349 | JGI IMG/M metagenome (GOLD analysis project Ga0207664, IMG submission 184349) | Corn, switchgrass and miscanthus rhizosphere microbial communities from Kellogg Biological Station, Michigan, USA - LAR L8-3 metaG... | ecosystem: Host-associated > Plants > Roots >...
CTTTATTTCGACCGCGCAGGGCCCGGGGAATATTTCGTTCTCACGCGAGGCGCCGGGACAGATCGTCGCCATGCGATTGCAGCCGGGACAGGCCGTCGACGTGCGCGAGCATCAGTTCTTGCTCGCGACCGGAAACGTCGACTACAACTTTTACTGGCAGCAGGGTCTTGCGAACGTCATCTTCGCGCGCACCGGACTCTTCATCGATCGCTTCACGGCAACGAATTCAGAAGGTCTACTGCTGCTGCACGGCTATGGCAACGTGTTCGAGAAGACGCTGGCCGCGGGTGAAATGCTGGACGTCGAGCCGGGCGCCTGGCTGTGGAAAGACGCCAACGTACGGATGGACACGGTTTCCGTGCTCAAGTCGGGCGGCGGCGGCGGATTGATGGGCGCGCTCGGTGCGTTCGTCGGCGGCGCGGCGCTGGTGCTCAACCGGTTCTACGGACCCGGGCGCGTCGGCATGCAATCCATGACGTATCACGAGCCGCAAGCGGAAGGCGCGACGCAAACGGGCGGCACGAGCAACATCGGCAACGTGCTCAACTCGTTCCTCAATCCGAGGCAGTAACGGCTGCGGGCCACGTCCAGGCGTACCAGACGACGAGGCTCGTAAGCACGATCTCAATGATTCCATAGAAGATCATAAACATCCACGACCCGGTCATCGTAACGAGGATAATCATTGTATATAGCGTCCCGAATACGATGTTCAGAATCCGGTTGAGATGCGGTTTGAGCGCCACGGACAAGAAGACCATGATGCTCGGAATCGCCATCATCAGCGACGTGCCGGCAAGGACGCCTTGTGTCACCGCGCCAAACGGGGCCATCGTGCCGGCCAGCATGTGCTGCAGCGCGCCGGGCTGATATAGCGCGAAATAATCCGCATAGATGTAGCAGAACATGGCGCTCGCCCAGAGCGCCGAAAGTTTAAGCTTTACGTCGATCTTCGTGTCGCTCAGCACTGGTAGGTCCCTTCTACAGCACGCTGCTGCTGCCACGTTTCCGCGTTGACGCCGAAAGCCAAAAGCCACAGCGTCAGCGCGCGGTTGCTGCTGCATCGCCGCTCACAATCAGTTGCCCTCGCACGAAGGCTTCAGCGAAAATGCCGCAGAGAATCGTAAGCAAATAGAAAATACCGGCTAGCCGGGCGGAGAGCAGCGGCGGTGTCGCTGGATAGCGTTCCATTGGCGTGCTTACGGGCGGCTCAGCAGAATTGTTTCAGTGCGCTGCGCTCCAGAGGTATCCCGGCGCGTTTAGCGCGCCAGGAGAACGAAGCCGCGTTTGCCGTGCCGGACGCGCGGGACGACGGTGAAGCGTACGCGATCGCTCGCGCCTCCGTCCGACACGCGCAGCATCCACGTGCCGGGGCGAATCATCCAATAATAGGCATCGCCGCTGCCGTGCTCCAGCGGCTGACCGTTGAGCGTCCACGCGACGGTCGCATCACTGGGACGGCTGATCCGAAACGCGAGTTGCTGCTCGCTGCGATGCGGATCGCCCGCCGCCAGCGTATCTTCGAACAGATCGCCGTTGTGCGGAAAGAGAATGTGCAGTTTACCGGTCGTGTCGCCTTGCTGTACGCGCCATTCGTCGTACTGCGCAGAGCGATCGGCGACGGAGCGCATGGAACTGGTGGCGAGAAACGCTTTCGGTGGCGCAGCGAAGCGGGGCGGATCGCGCCGTTCGTACAGATGCAGCATGATGCGGTTCCACAGCGGTCCCGCGCCGCTCACGCCGGCCACGCGCTGCATGGGCGCGCCCGTGAAGTTGCCGACCCAAACGGCCACGGTGTATTCGGGCGTGTAGCCCACCGTCCAGGTATCGCGGTACCCCGATGACGTGCCGGTCTTGACCGCCGCGGGAAACGGCATATCGATCACCGATCCCACGCCGAACGCCTGCGCGCGCGCGTAGCGATCGGAAAGAATATTCGTAACGAGTTTCCAGTAATCCGGATCGCCGATCTGCTCGCCCGGCGGTTGCGGCGAGTCCGCGATCGTCCGAAGCGGGATCGCGTTCCCATTGCGCGCCAGTGTGACATACGCGTGCGCGAGATCCCACAGGGTCACTTCGCCCGCACCGAGCGTCAGACCGAGCCCGTAATATTCCGGCGCGCGTGTTAGGTGTTGGAATCCGAGCGCATGCAGTCGAGCGAGGAACGGCGGCACGCCGACCTTCGAGAGCACGCGCACCGCGGGCACGTTCAACGAATTGGCGAGCGCAGTTCGAACCGACACGGGCCCCGAGAACCGGCGATCGTAATCTTCCGGGCTGTAGATCTCGCCGTTCGGGATTGCGTACGACGACGGCACGTCGGCGAGAATGGTTTGCGGCGTGATGGCCTGCTGCTCGAGTGCATACTCGTAGAGAAACGGCTTGAGGGTCGAGCCGGGCTGACGCAGCGCCTGCACGCCGTCGTTGCGGCCCAGATACGCATCGTCGAAGTAATCGAGCGATCCGAGATAGGCGAGCACCTCGCCGGTGCGATTCTCTACGACGAGCGCGCCGGTTTGCGTCACGTTGTGCGACGAAAGCGCGGCAACGACGTCTTGTGCTTGCGCCTGCACGAAGCGCTGCAGCGGCAAATCGATCGTCGTGCGCACCGGCGCATCGCCCCGCGGCACTCGCGCCGCAAGTTCGAAGAGCAGTTGCTGCGCAGCTGCCAGGCTCGTATCACGGGCGCGGAGGTGAATGTTTTCGCGCGCGGCGACCAGCGCTTGGGGCGCGGTGATCATCCCGTCCGCCTGCATGCGCGCCAGGACGTAACGCTGCCGCGCTCGCGCGGCTTGCCAATGCGTGCGCGGATCCAGACGAACGGGATCGTTCGGTATTCCCGCCAGTAATGCGGCCTGCGCCAAGTCCAGGTCCTCGGCCGGAATCCCGAAGTAGGTCCGGGCGGCGGCCTCGACGCCATAGACCTCGCCGCCCATGGCGGCGCGATTGACGTACGCGTTCAATATGGAGCGCTTGTCGCTTCCTGCGTCGATGCGCTCGGCGTCCCAGATTTGCAGCAGCTTCCCGCGCAGGCCGTTTCCGAGGCCGAAATGCATGCGCGCCACCTGCATGTCGATGGTCGACGCGCCGCTCTGCACGCATGCGCAGCGGATGGTCTCCCACCCGGCCCGAGCGGCGGAGATCCAGTCGACGCCGCCGTGCGAGAAGAAGCGGCGATCTTCGGCGGCAATCACCGCCGAGAGAAACGGCGGGGAAACACCGTCCAATGGAACGGCGACGGCGCGCTCGGAATTCGAACTGATGACGGTTCCCAGCGGTATGCCGGAACGATCGGTAAAGGCGATTGCGGTGCTCGCCGGCACCAGGTCGCGCGAACCAACGGCGAACGCATGCGGCAAGGCAACGGCCGCGCAGAGCACCACGATGAGGAGAAGAAGCGACGCCCGCCGCACCATGCCGATTCGTTCCGCGCAGTAAAGAGATTTTCCGGCAGTTGCGTGGAATGGGCGCATATGCGTCGCCGTTTGGCATTAGCTGCGCTCAGCATATGCGCTGTTCTGGCTGCCTGCGGAAAACCGAGCTCGCAGCCCGCGCGGCTCGCAGCGGTCGCCGCCCTGCCGGCGCCCGCCGTTCCGGCTTGGATCGCGCAGATTTCGCCGCGCGGTACGGTGAAAGGCCGGGCGCAAATCCGCGTCATTTTTCGCTCCCCGCTGCTGCCGGTCGAACAACTCGGGTCCGCAAAAGAGCGCGACGTGCTCTCGCACTTCGAAATCGCTCCCGCGCTGCCCGGCGGCTTCGTCGTGCTGACCCCGCGTATGATCGGCTTTCAATCGGACAGTGCGCTTCCCGCCGCCACGCGGATTCGCGTGACGCTTACGGCAGGTCTGCGCGACCTGCAGGGCCACGCGCTGGATCGCGATCTCGCCTGGACGTTCGACACCGGTGCTTTAACACTGAGCGTTCCGCAATACGAGCCCACGCCGGGAACGGTATCGCTGCAGCCGGTGTTGCACATCCGTGCGAACGCACCGATGGACTCGCAGAGTTTCGCGCAGCACGCGTCGTTCGCCGCGGCCAACGGCTCGGCGGTCGGCGCGATCGCCACGCTGCAGTCGCCCGCCCCCGACGACGGGACGATTACGTATAACGTGACGCCGCGCAGCGCCCTCTCGCGCGCGACCTCGTACCGGCTGCGAATCGACCCGGGCGTCGAACCGGCATCCGGCAATCTGCCGAGCGCATCGGCGCTATCCATTGAGATGACGACGTTCTCTCCGCTCGCCTTTGCCACGGCGAAACCGACGGCGGACCCGCTGACCTCGACCGGGCTGCCGCGATTTCAGCGAGGCGATCTCGCGCTGGTGTTCAACAACGCGCTCGATCCCAAAACGTACGCGCAGCACGTCAAAGTCACGCCGGCGCTGGGCGGGGTGGGAGCGCTGTATTCGTTGTCCGACGACGGAAACGCCGTGCTCGTCAATCCGTACGCACTCTTGCCGAACACGTCGTACGCGTTTACCTTTGACGGCGATCTTCAGGACGTCTACGGCCAGCGTTTGGGAACGCCCGTGCAAACGGCGTACCGCACCGGCGACTACGCGCCGTACTTCTGGGCACCGTCGGGAACGAATCGGTTCATCGCCACCCAAGGCCTTCAGCTGCAGTATTCGGCAATCAATCTGCCGTCGAACGCGTACCGCGCGCAGTATCGCGTCGTCGATCCGGCAGCAATGGCCAACGCCGACGACGGCAACGCTCGCAGCATCTTGGGCGATCCCGGGACGTGGCCGGCATATACGATTGCCGGCGCGCTCAAGAACAAACCGGCTTCCGTGAATGTGCCGCTCGGCCAAAAACTCGGCGGTGCGTTCGGGATGCTTGCATACGGCGCAACAGCGCCCGGAACCCAAAACGACTATACCGGCTTCGTACAACTGAGCAATCTCGGAGTGTTTGCGCAGTGGTTTCCGCAGAGCGGCACGGTGATGGTCCAACGTCTGAGCGACGGAGCTCCCGTTCCCCATGCAAACGTCGACGTCTACGTCGATTCCGTCACGTATGCGACGCCGCCCGTACCTGCTCGATTCTGCGCCAGCGGTACGACCGATGCGAACGGAACGCTGAACATCGGCGGCGAGGACATTCAGCGCTGCTACATGGGCGACCGGCCCGCGGATCAGGCGCCCAACCTGTACGTGGCGGTACGATCCGGCGCGGATTGGACGTACGTTCGCACCTACGCGTGGAGCGGGATCTACGATTACGGCACGGACATCGGCGATACGACCTGGTCGAACGGACAGCCGATCTCGCGGGGGGTCATCTACTCCGACCGCCAGATGTATCAGCCGGGCGAGCGCGGGTGGTTCACGGCGGTCTGCTACGTGCTGCAGAACGGCGTGCTGCGCGCCGACCGCAATGCATCCTATACGCTCACGCTTCGCGATCCGAACGGCAATCAAACCAAGCTGCCGCCGCAGAAGACGAACCGCTACGCCACGTTTTCGTTTCCGATCCATATGAAGAAAACGCAGGCGCTGGGCTATTACACGATCGTTGCGAAGAGCCCGGACGGCGCCGAGATAACCGGAAACTTTCGCGTGGCGGAGTTCCGGCCGCCGAATTTCAGCGTGGACTTGAAGCTCGACCGCACCTTTGCCGCTGCCGGCGAGGCCGTAAACGCGAGCGGCAGCGCGCAGTATTTGTTCGGCGCGCCGATGAGCGGCGCCAACGCCAAGCTGCACGTGACTCGCGAGCAGACGGCGCTCTCACCCAAAGGCTGGAACGATTTCACGTTCGGGCGCCAGTGGTTCTGGCCCGAGCAGCAACCCGACGTTTCTGCCGACGCCGGCAAGCAAGACGTGACGCTCGATGCAAAAGGAGAAGGAACGGCGAGCGTTGCCGTGGCGCGCGATCTGCCGTATGCGATGACGTATCGCGTCGATTTGGAGGTCACGGACGTCTCCAATCTAGCGAGCAGCGCGACGCAGTCGTTCACGGCCGTGCCGAGCGCGACGCTTATCGGTTTGCGCAGCGACTTCGTCGGCACGGTCAATACCCCGATCAAAACGGACGTCATCGCGACGGATCCGGACGGTAAGGTATTGGCCGGTACGCGCGTTCATCTCGAACTGCAGAAGATGGATTACAGCGGCGCCACGCAGATCGTCGAGGGATCTGAAGAGGCACGAAACCAAGTACGGTATACCACCGTGGCGCAAGCAGACGTTACGACGGGCAACGCACCGCAGAGCGTTTCGATGCAGACCAAAGATGCCGGCAGTTATCGTATCCGCGCTAATCTCGCCGGTTCGACCGATGATGCGAGCGCAACCGACACCCAAGTGTGGATCACCGGCCCCGGCCAAGCCGTTTGGGGAGCGCAAAATCCCTCGCAACTGCAGCTGAAACTCGACAAGCAGCACTATCGACCGGGCGAGGTTGCAACCGTTGCGGTGGCCTCGCCTTACGATAAGGCCGACCTGTATCTTTCGGTCGTGCGAGATCGCGTGCTGTACAAGACGGTCGTGCACGTCGACGGCAGTGCGCCGCGAGTGCGCGTGCCCATCGGGCAAGCGATGTTCCCGAACGCCGCCGTGGAAGGCGTGCTGGTGCGCCGCGGCGCGCCCATCGGCAAGGGAAGCGCGCAGCCCGTCGATAGCCTCGTGCGCATCGGCATGGTACCGCTCTCACTCGAGGTGCGGCCGCAGTACTTACGCATCACTGTTTCACCTGCGCAAGCGCGTATCGCGCCCCATACGCGGCAGCGCATCACCCTGCACCTGCGCGACGGCAACGGGAAACCGGTGCGCGGCCAGTTCACCGTTGCGATCGTCAACGATGCGATTCTGCAACTCAGCGGATATCGTCCGCCCGACCTGGTTCAAACCGTTTTCGCGGATCAGCCCATCGCCACGCGCTTCGGCGACGACCGCCCGAATTTGACGCTCACACAGCCGAGCGACGTCGCACAAAAGGGCTGGGGATACGGCGGCGGCTTCTTGGCCGGCGCGGCGGGCACGCGAGTCCGCACGCAATTCGTTCCGCTGGCGTATTTCAACGGCGCCTTGGAGACCGGTGCGGACGGAACGGCAACGGTCGACTTTACCACGCCGGACAATCTTACAACGTGGAGAGTCCTGGCGGTCGCAGCGACGGCGGATGAACGTCCGCGCTTCGGCAACGCCGACGCCACGTTCATTACGACAAAACCGCTGGTGACCGATCCGCTACTGCCGCAATTCGCACGGCCGGGAGACCGGTTCGAAGGCGGCATGCTGCTCATGAATTCCGGCGCGCAGAGCGTCGATGCGCGTACGCAGGCGCTGCTCGGCGGCGCATTGTCGTTTGTCTCGCCGGCGGGATCTGAATCGCTGCAGGCGCAGCAGCAGTTCGGCGCGGGCATGAACGCCTGGCGCTTTCCGATGATGGTGAACGCTCCAGGCCCGGCGTTCATGCAGTTTACGACGAGCGCCGGGTCCGCGGGATCCGATGCTTTCCGCGTACCGCTCGATATCCGCACGGCAGACCTGAATGAAACCACCATGGATGCCGGTGCGGTCCAAACGCAGACCAAGATTCCGCTTTCGGTCGCGCGCGGCGGCGTGGTACGAATCGACGCGGCAGGCTCGCTGATTCCGCAGATCGCGCAGCCGGCCAAGGCGGCGCTCTCGCAGGACGATCTCGCGCTGCTCACACCGATCGCGAGCCGCTTGAGCATCGCGGCCTCCGTGCAGGCGATGCAGCGAAAACTCGGCGAGCCCGTTCATGGCGTCGATGCCGCTCGTGAAGCGAACACCGACGTCGCAGCGCTGATCGGGATGCAGCGCATCGACGGCGGCTTCGGCTTTTGGCCGCATGCCGGCAGCTCGGACATGTTCGGCAGCGCCCAGGCCGTGCGCGCGCTCGGTTATGCGTCCGCGAACGGCGTTAACGTGCCGGCGCAAGCGCTGGCAAAAGCCAAAACCTACTTGACGCGTGCACTTGCCGACCCGTCGGGAGTTGCAAAGTGGTGCACCGGCGAGGACTGCAAGCTGGCCGCACGCCTATCGATGCTGCGTGCACTCGCGGCATTGGGCGACCGGCGAACGGATTTCTTGCAAAGCATCTATGAGAATCGTTCGAGGCTGGACCTCGCCGATCAAACGCAGCTCGCCCTCTATCTGCAGCAAACGCCGGGATGGCGAACCCAGGCGAATACGCTGACGGCGGAGATCTCGCAGAACGTCTACCAAACCGGCCGCTACGCCAACGTGCAGCCCGAGAACGTATGGTACGGCTCCCAAGTGCAGGCTCAGGCGGCCTACGTTCAGCTTCTCGCGTCGCGCAATGCGCCGGCAGCAGATCGAGACCGCGCGCTCGCGGCGCTCGTAGCACAGCAGTGCAAATGCGGATGGCCTGGGCTGGACGATACCGCGGCGGCACTGCAGGCCGTTGCAGCCTATGCTCGCCAGGAGCGCAGCGTACCCAACTTTACCGCGGAAGTCCTCGTGGACGGCAAGCCTGCCGGGCGCGCCCGCTTCAGCGGTTACGCTGCTGCGTCGCATGCGTTCACGTTGAAGTCGCTCGCACCGGGAGCGCACACCATCGTGTTGCGCAAGGCAGGCACCGGCACGCTGCACTACGCGCTGTCGTACACGTATACGCTGGGGGCGGATGCTCCCGGACGCTTGGCGGGGCTGCGGGTGCGCCGCACGATCCGGCCGGCGAGCGCGCAGACGGCGCTTGCAACGATCGACATTGCGCCGCAGGCGGATCCGTTGACGTTCGCTGCCGGAAACGTGTACGACGTATCCGTCGAGGTGATTACGGATCATCCGGTGGATCGCGTTGTTATCACCGACCCGCTGCCGGCCGGCTTCGAAGCGCTGGACACCTCGTTTCAGACCACGGCCGCGTATTACCAGCCGCTTTCGGATGACTGGCAGATCGACTACCAGCAAATCTATCGCGATCGGATTACCGCGTTCGCGCAACACCTCGATCCCGGCGTCTACACGCTTCACTACCTTGCGCGAAGCGTAACGCCCGGAGATTACCTCTGGCCGGGAACGTCGGCATATCTCCTCAACGCGCCCGAACAATTCGGAAGGAGCGCATTCCGCAGCGTGCACGTGGGCTCATAACACTTTATGAAAGCGGTCTCTCACAAGTCTTTTCCGAATTCGCAGGCGCTTGGCGAGTGGCTGGCCGACAATCACGCCAGCGCAACGGAGCTTTGGGTCAGAATTTATAAATCTGCTTCGGGCAAACCCTCAGTGACGTGGGCCGATTGTGTTGTCGAAGCAATCCGCTACGGGTGGATCGACGGGCAGAAGAAACCGCTGGACGAGAGCTCATTTTTGCAGAGGTTATCGCCGCGCAGGCCCGGATCCAACTGGTCCAGCAAGAACCGCGAATACGCCAAGAAACTGATTCAAGAGGGGCGCATGACCCCAGCGGGACTGGCGCAGGTTGAAGCGGCCAAAAAAGATGGGCGCTGGGAGAACGCTTATGCGGGCTCCGCAGACATGGAAATTCCCGAAGATTTCCTAGCGGCTTTGAACAAGTCTCCAAGGGCAAAGAAATTTTTTGCGACCCTGAACAGGCAAAACCTCTTCTCGATTTATTACCGGCTTCACTCTGCCAAAAAACCGGAAACGCGGGCAAAACGCATCGCCAAAATTCTCTCAATGCTGGAGAACGAGACAACGCTGCGCTGAAGTTCCGCTGATACGTGCGCGTCTAGATTTGCGGCTTGAGCTGCAGCACTCTGATGATGCCGTTGTGAATCTCGACGTCGATCGATCGGGGGCCGCCGCCGTTGATCGTGCCCTGGAGCGTCTCGTTGCTCCCGTGTGACGTGCCTTTGAGCGGGGCCGGCGGGAAATCGGTGAAGATCGTTCCATTATCGGTATGCAGGTGCACCCGCGCTTGCGCGTGCTCGTTGACGTAGAGCTCGACGTTGCCGTTTCCGACCGTGAACTTCAGCGTGCCCGGCCAGTTCGTGCTCGCGAAGATCACGCTCATGTTGCCCGTGCCGATGGAAGCGCTGCCGTATTGCGGAATGAGCATGGCAATGCTGCCGCGATCGGTGTGCGCGTTGACGATGCCTTCGAAATCGCCGACGTGGATGTCGCCCTGCTGCGTGCTCAGATCCATCGACCCGCCTTTGGGTCCGCGCACGAGGAAGTTCACTCCCGGCTGATTGGCGGTCGCGCGGATAAGCAAGTTCGCCTTCGTGATGGTCACGCTCTCCGGCGGACCGTATGCGGCGACGGTGTATTCGTCGGCCGGCTGCCCGCGCTCGGGTGCGTAGGCGTCGATGTTGCCTCGGATGTTGCGCGCGACAATTGTCGCCCCGGGTGGAAAAATGCCGGTTTGCTTGATTGCCGGGGGCGGTGCCGCGCAGCCGGCAAGCAGAACCAGCGGAAGAAGAAGAGTCGTCCGCGTCACCGTGCTGGCGTTCGCAGCAGTGCCTCGATCTCCTCGATGCGGCGGAGCAGTTCGCGTTCGAGCGCGGCGTCTTGCAGGATGGGCAGCACGTCGCGCTGCGTTTTTACGATGTAGCG
>Ga0207664_10003474_pt1 | contig 10510 bp, 24 predicted proteins | sample LARL83metaG_FD_184349 | JGI IMG/M metagenome (GOLD analysis project Ga0207664, IMG submission 184349) | Corn, switchgrass and miscanthus rhizosphere microbial communities from Kellogg Biological Station, Michigan, USA - LAR L8-3 metaG... | ecosystem: Host-associated > Plants > Roots >...
CGATTGCCTGCTTGACCACCTGCAACTTCATTCCGTTGGCGATGGCGATCTCGAACGCCGTCGCCATCCCACACCGGATCATGGCGTCGTAAACGCGCTGCGCCGCCGTTGGTTTACGACTCACAGCCCCGCCACGAAACGAAATACCCGCCATGCCAGCGCCAGCGGAATCGCGATCAGGACGGTTAACACACTCCATGCTCCTAATGCGCCGAGAAGTGATGCGATGGGGCTAGGTTTCATTCGCTTCATTTCAGCATGTGTTCGATGCCGAAACCAGGCTCGTCCCAAAAGTCAATCACGAACCGACCGATCCCGCGTGCGAGATTGGGATTTGGAACGACCGCCATCAGGAACGGATCGGGGTACATCAACGCTTTTCATCCGCAACTGAAACTCAATATCCGCAAGCTGCTCAAGAATCGAAGCTAATCGTGGTATCCAAAAGTCATCGGGTCGCAACTGCTCGGCGGCCAGTTCACGGACCAGGGCGTCTATTTCGGCGGCGAGGGGTGTCATCAGTCCTCTCCCGGTTGCCGTTGCCGGACGTAACCTTGGTCTGGGTCACGGTAGATTTCCCCAGGAACCGAGTGCGGCATCTCGAAATAACGGCCGGTCACCTTATCCCACTTAAGATTTCCGAGCCCGCAGTGCCCGACGTGCTTGAAGCGAATCTTCTGGACATGAATCTCCACGTCCTGCCCGCGTTCGGCCTGATCCCGGTGCACGGTCACGATGTTGTCGGCTTTGTTGTACCAATGCGCGGAGCCGGAAATGTCGTAGGGCGTCGGGGTTGGCCGCGTGCCGTCCTTGTTCTTGTAAATCTTCGTCGGATGGACGACGAGCCATATATGCGCGTTCGCGGACCGTGCCAACTTGGTCACTTCGGTCAGGATCATCGAAATGTAGTCGGTCTCGTTCATTCCGCCGCGCTGATGGTCCAGGGTATTCCACGGGTCAAGCACGATCCCGAACTTCTTGCCCTCTGACCGACACTGCAACCCGCTGGCAATGAGTTCGTCCGGAGACTTCAGTTCCGGCTCCAGCCAGAAAAAATGCTGATGCGCCCAGATCGACCCCAGGTTGAATTCGACCATCGACATCCGCGGCGTCGGACCCGCGCCGAACGGCTTGCGCTCGTGCTTCTCGACGAGTTTGACGAGATGCGTTTCCGGCGGGTAATTCTCGGGCGAGTAAAGCGCGAACTCCCACCGACTGTCCGCTTCCGCGAGGTTGACCAGCATGGCGTCAAGCCACTCGGACTTGCCGCTGCCCGGCATCCCCGTAACGACCGTCCATTGTCCGGGAAGGACCGTGTAGAGCTCATCCAGTCCCGGCCATCCCGTACTCTGGCCTTTCGGCAAACCGCCTTGCAGGTAAAGCGCCCGCGCTTTTTTCGTGAGCGTTTCATGGTCGAGAATTGGTAGCTGTCCGTCCCGCACCGGCAGAGCCACGACGTTGCTCATAGCGCAACCTTTTTCGCGTGAGTGCTAACGCTCACGGTCGGCGATTCATCCTCCCATCGCCGTTGGTTGAGCCAGGATGAGGCATGCGGGATGTAATTCCCGCCGTCTCGCTGCCACTGCGGAGACCGCTTCAAGAGTTCCAGCGCCGACAGCATGCGCGAGAGCAAAGCGCCGTCAGGATGGAGCTTCTCAAAGGCCTTTCGAGCTGCCGGCTTCTTTTCCTTCCGCGGGTAGGCCGTCCAAAACGGGTCAAACGCGTCAGCGTTTGGCCGTAAGGTCTTTAGTTCTTCTCTTCTCTTCTCTGGTGACGCATTCGTTACGTTGGAAAGCGAACATTCGCGTAACGGAACCGCAACGTTTTGACCCCTGTTTTCCTGCATGCGGTTTTTGCTAAGTGCGCGATTCTTTGCGGTTTTTCCGTTGTGACGGGAGAAGTTTGGGGTGCTGCTGACCGAATGTTCGGCGCTGATGTCCAACCATCCGACGGCCTTCATGCCGAGGGCAAAACCGGGACAGTGCATGAGGGCATCGATGTCATCCGCAAACATTTGCGTAACATCACCGTAACTGGAATTGCGGTCCAACCATATCCACCACTCCACCGTCAGGAGAAACGCGTCGCCCCTGCTTATCTTCAACAGCCGGGCCAGGCGGTAGACCTCCGGCTTCTCCGGCGTCGCATGCTCCAGCTTGATCCAGTCGCCTGCCACGGACTTCCCTCTCCAAAGCCCATCGATCGAATTCCGTGCAGAGCGAATTCATGCACCGCACAATCGGCAAAGCAGCGTGCGTCCTCATCACTTCGAGGCAGCGCGGGCAAATCATTTCAATCGTTCCGCTTCCACCAGCTTCCACCATTCAGCGAACTTTTCCGCGGACCATGCTTTCTCTAGCTGCCGGTAGCGCGCTTTTCTCTGTGCTACGTTTCTTTCTGTCGTTCCACCGAGGACATCGCAGTAGTGCCGAGCCATGCAGCCAGTGCATTCAAAATAAAATTCCCATCGGTTGCCGGATTCACACCCACAATTCATTTCATTTGGCCGGCGTGGTTTGCGAGCAAGCGCGACGACTTGCAGACTTCGGCACGAAAGGCCGTCATGCGAACATCCGCTGTTGCCGATACGCGTTGTCGATCCGCTCGCAGGCAATGTCGAAGTACTTGCGCTCGATCTCGATGCCGATGAACTTGCGTCCGAGATTGGCGCAGGCGACGCCGGTAGTGCCCGACCCCATGAAGGGGTCGCACGTAATATCGCCGCCAAACGCCTTTAACAACCGCTCGACGAGCCCAACTGGTTTAGGGCACGGGTGCGCTGAAAAGTCGATGGCCTCCCACTTCTCGCGGCCAATACCAGCAATGCCGGCTTTCGCGGGCTCTGGATTCCAAGTGAGCACGTCGCCGATGTAGTCCGTTCTTACTCCTGCGCCGTGAATGCCGTATAGGAAGATCGGTTCCCAATGCGGAAGTACGGCACTGTTTCCTAGCCGAGAACCGAAGGCGCCGGGTTTGTTCCATACGCCAATCCAATCCCATCCATTCAGTTCGCGCAGAGCGGTTACCCGGTGCGTGAAGACAACCGTTTTGCATGCGGCACGGGCGGCGATGACGAACGCCCGCATCCAATCCCAATAGTCTGGCCGCGAGTCGTCATAATGCTCGCCGTACTTGATGCCGACTCCGTACGGCGGATCAGTAATCACCGCGTCCACCTTCGGCAGCGTCGGCAATATTTCGAGGCAATCGCCGTGATAAAGCGTCGCGTCACCGATGATGACTGGCGTCGCTCAAAAAGCCCCATCTGGCTCGGCAGCAGCCGAACGGGACATCCCGATTTCCCATACTTGCATTTACGGATCGGCAGTTCTTCCAGCGCGCCGATCTTCAGCAAGCGATTTATCCTGCCGCACACGCTCTGCAACGAGATGCCGGATTCGGTCGCTATCTCTAACCTCGTGAAATCGCGATGAGCGTTGCGCGCCAGGAAGCGGATGATTTCCTGCTCACGTTTCTCCAGCGTGGGTTCTATGGCCCTGAACGCAAGCAATGAGCTATCGCGTATGTTCGTCGAAGTCCTCATCGTTAGTTTTCTTCCATGCCGAGCCGACGCTGCATTTTCTGACGACGCCAATTGATATTGCCTACGCCCATGCATTTGCATGGATGTAGAAACATGCGTCCGCGCCGCGATTCGATGGTGTAGTGAATTCGCGGCGGGCAGTTGTCCTCTATCCACCGACCCACGCTTTCCTGCTCGCGCTGAAACGTACGCCAGCCGAGTGATTCCTTAGAGCCATGCCGCTTGCGGTCGCCGCCGCCCCAAATGTTCAACGGAAGGCGGATCACGCCGCATCCTTCGCCGTCGGAATGTTCAGCATCACGTCGTCAACTGATCTAGCGACGAATGAAATACCGTAGTTATCCGCGACGACTTTCAGGAACGCTGCCTGATCTTCTGTTGTCTTACCCGTATCGGACTTGCATTCGCACGCGAACAGAATCCCGTTTGTAAGCTGACCGAGAATGTCCGCGCAGCCTTTGAACGACGCCTGAATCCATCGGCCGTCAACCTGGAAGCGCCCGGCGTTGATCCTCGCCGCCCAAGCTACTCGCGGATGGACGCGCAGCGCCGCTAGAACGGCCTTCAGGACCGCAGATTCCGGCGTGGGTATCGATGTCACCTTCGCGGGCGCAGGACGCCGTAGAACCTCTACAGACGCCTTGCACGATGGTCCGCCGACGGCATCGACGAATGAATTCACTTCCGTATGTCCTATGTCTCCGAGTTTCACGATTTCCACGTCACCCTTGTTCCACTCGTCGACCATCTGTGTTTTCTGTTCCTGCGTAGGTTTGCCGATGCGCGTGACGCGCTTCAGCTCCATCTCGGCGATATGCGCTTCCCAGTCTGAGCGGGATGTGGTCATCGCCTGTCTTTCGGAACCGTGCTTGCCACGCAACGCTTGCACCTGGACACATTCCCCTCGCCGAGCAGTGGAACGGCGTCAGTGAACCGAACGACTTGGCCGCACCGAGTTCGCGCGACGTCGACGGAAAACGGGGAAACGTTCATGTAATGCGCTTTCTCAGTCTGAAACTGTGCAACTGCCCATCCAGACTTGAACCCTCGAATCGGGCCATCGCTGCATTCACCGCCCTGCACGCGCACTGATCGCCGAAAATCGTCGACCGTGCCTTTGGCGATGCGCAACATCACACAAGTCCTGCGTGAACGAGCCGCGTAATGACCGCAAGCGTGTCGTCAGAGAGCGTTCCGCTCTTGTTCGTGACAATTCGCGTTTGATAGATGGCTGGCCCTGGCCCCCATCGCTGTATTCTGTGGCGTATACGAGCGGCGGTCTTGGACCATCCGGAGTTGAGCCTTTCGTTCATACGTTCTCGCTAATAAGGCCAGCGATGTAGTCGTATTCGTCGTCACGCCAATGCTGCGGATGAGGCGTACCAAGCCGACCGTAGCGCCCATCGTTAAGATAGAACCACGGCAGATCGATTGGATCGACGCTCACTCGAACATCACTCCGTCGATCAACGCAAAGATGGTGATTGCGAGCACAATGAACGCGATGATGCTCATGATTTCCTCCGCTGCGTCCAGAGCCAGAGACGAATGAAGATTGAATCGGTAGCGGGAGTCGGACTCGAACCGACGACCTTCGACTTATGGGGCCGACGAGCTGCCGCTGCTCCATCCCGCGATAGAATCAACTCATTCACGCGCATACCGCCTCCCGCTGAATCACTGATGGCGCACGCGCTTTCAGCATTGCCGCTGCGGTCCTCAGCATCGCGGTCATGTGCGCCTTCGTACACTCGGGCCGATCATTGAAGCAGTAGACGATGACGCAATTGATGGAATGACTGTCGGCATCGGCGTAATCGAAGTAGTCCGGCGGCGGCTCGGCGATGACCTCGGCAAGCGCCTGCACCGCTGGGCTCGCATGTCGGCTTGCGGTATGCCAGTCGTCCCGCGCTCGCCCGTCAGCCAGGGCAATGGCTTCGAGGGCGCACAGGGACTTGTCGCCCCACAGATGCCCCGGTCCGTCGTTGGAATGGCCGCGCAGGTCCATCAGGGCGGCAGCGCAATTGAGGACATTTATTGCATCCACGGCGAAGTCCTTTCCATTTGGCCTGCGTTACTTGCGGCACCAGCCAAGGAAGCGCTGGCGTTTTTGGACCTCTGTGGCGCTCATGCGAATCTCGCAAATTCGCCGTGAAAATTATGAGCAGCCGCACGATAGGCTTCGTGCGCGGCCTCGGCTGTGGCGAACGTGCCGAGATTGATCTGATAGTTAGCGACGGTGATCTTTGAGCGGTATTTGCCGTTCGGTTGTCGGCAAACGCCTTTTAGCCCAGTCGTGCTGTTCTTGCTTAGCTTTTGGTTCCGCGTGTTCTGCGCGGTGTTGCATACACGCAAATTCGCGCGGCGGTTGTCGAGCCCGTTGCCGTTGATGTGATCGACGAGCCGATGGTTATCTGAAGGTCCATTCACGCCCATGATCAATCGGTGCAAGGACAGGCCGCCGGATACCACGTAGGAATATCCGCGACCGTTGGTAGAAACGCACCAGCGCCGCTCGCGCACCAGTTCGAAGTCGGCAGCGTCGATCAGAACCTCCCTCCTGCCGTCGCTGCGGGCGAGCAGGCACACGGGGGCCGCGCCATCGTCCCGAGCGTTCGCTCCGGTATTTTTTTCCGGTATTTGGCGGAATGACAATCCATCATTTGTAGACTTTGCCGACTTCGGGCCGAACGACTCTCGTAGAACGTCACGCATGGCGACCCCTATCGACGCAGGGACTTGCGGGGTTGCAGGCGTTCGATCTGCGCCATCGCCGATTGCATGACCTTGGCGGCGGTGCTGATCGCTTCCACGAGCTTGACTTCTTCGTCTTCAGGGGCAACCCGTGGCGGACGTGCATGCAGGGTCTCGTCGCACAGGTAGAACAAGGGGTCGAACTGGCCGCAGAATTTCATCGCGGCGATGATCTCGTACAGCTTGAATTCCTGGTCGCCCTGCGGGTTGAGGCAGGCTTTGATCTTCGAGCAGGCCGAGTCCTTTTTCATCCCCGGCCACAGGTGGCAGGCGACTTCCTTCAACTCGTACGGCCCGTTCGCGATCATCTGCGCGAGCGCGTCGAATTCGTCGTCGTAAAACAGGCGCCCGGTTGCCATTCCCTAGCGTCCCCTCAAACGTTATGGCGTCTTATGGAACAGTCGAACAAGTAAAAAAACGATGATGCGGTTATGCGCAATCCCATCGCAGTCACATGGCGCAAGCTGTTCAAAAGGCCCGCACCGCCGCTCGTCTTCCGCTCGACGCTGCCGCCGTACAAGCAGGTACAGCGGCGCAGGAAGACAGACAGATGGAAACCTTGACGACCGCCCTGCTGATCCTCGTCGCGCTGCTGGTATGCGCGGTCGCGCTGCGGCTGACGGGAAAGGATTGACATGCTCATCCCATCTGGCGCCGGTCCGGGCCGAACCATTGCGTTGCTTGCAGCGGTTGCAGCACCGGATTTTCTAGCCGTGCTGCCGATAGGTAATACGAGCGCAGCCGCTCGACCGTGCTGTAGCGGGGATTCGTCGTCTTCCCGCTACGCAGTTTGCGCAGCGTCCCGTAGGGGATTCCCAGCCTTCGCGACAGCGGCTTTACGTGATTCGCCGGCTCCGCCTTCAGGCAGTCGAGCAGGTAGTGAAGTTCTCCCATTTGCCGAGTGTGCCCGTTTTCGCGCACAGATGCAAGCGCCGTTTATCGGCGAAGGACGCGAAAACGGGCATCTACCGGCTGCGCATGTCCGTCTGTACCGTGCGGGGATGAACGAACAAGCCACCGTCATGGCGAACATTGCGAAGCTGCTCACCTACGCGGCAGACCACAAGGACTCGAACTGGCCGAAGAACTACAAGGCGTTGACCAAGAGGATCAGCGAGGTCGCCGAGGGGTTCGGCGAGGACGGCATCGCCCGCTCGACATTGCAGCGCACAATAAAGGGCAAGACGACGCCCGGCGTTGACACCTTGGGACTAATCGCGCAAGCATTCGGTTTACAGGCATGGCAGCTTCTAGTTCCGGACATCGATCCGGCAAACCCGCCCGTAGTAAGCGTCACTGAAGAGGAGCGGAAACTATGGAAGCATATGCACGAGGTTGCCGCGCTCTTCAAGAAGGCCAATGCTCCCCGACCAACTGCGCGCAAAGATCATGGCCCTGGTTCTCATCGTGAGAGCCAGGGACAGAAAAAGCGACCCTCCAACGCAAGGCCCCCCCCAAGAAAAAGAGGCGTCGCAGAAACGCAGCTAAGACGATCATCGCCGCGCTCCTCTTGAGCGGCACGGCAGGCTGTCACGTCTGCGCCCGCAGTGACGAAGCGCCCGGCAGGATTCCCCGCCCCGCAGGATTTCAGATAGACCAATAGAAAGATTCGATCGGCCGCCGATGCTGGCCGACGGACGGTGCCCCTATACGCGCACATCCCTCTTGCAATGGTGCCCGCATTCGGGCATAGTCTCACTACGCGCTCAACTCACCGAGCGCCCGATCTCCCGGCAGTAGGACGCCAGCCCATAAAGGTCGGCACCCAAAAGCAAGTCGGGATAGCGCGAGTGCTACGGCCAGAGCGCGAGATCGAGACTTCGCGGGATTTGATCCGCAGGCAGCAAAGGACATTGCCGAGTGCGCATCTAGAGCGCACCGGGCAGCGTCCAGCAACAAAACGGAGCGAGCAAATGAGACTCATCGCAGCGGTCATCGTCGTCGCGTGCATCGCCGTCGGCGCGCTGTATGCGAAAACGCAAGCCGTCGCATCGTTCGAGCATGCGGTGGCGACGCAGCAGGCAAGGAGCGAGGCGTGAGCGCCTATACGCCGGGGCCGTGGCAGTCAGTCAGTTCGCTCGTCAGCGACATGCGAAAGGCTGACGGTACCGGCGGGTTCGTCATTGCGGAACGGTGCCGTGAGAAGGCGCGCGAACTCGGAGCAAAAATATGAACGCGAAACAAGTAGCACTGACGTTCGGCTGCACGGAAGAACAGGCGCGAGCCCAGTACGCGAAGAACGCGGAGCAACTCGCAGGAATGGCCGCGAAGGCGCATCGCACGGGCCGCAAGGTGAACGGCTACGCGGGACGCGAACTGTCGAAGCATGCGATGCGTTACCGCGATTTCGCCACGAAGTAGATGCTCGGCGGCGCGATCCTGTCGCTGTGTGATTACACCGGCAACTGGTCGCGTCCCTACGAAGAAAACGGTTATCGCGTGATTCGAGTTGACTTGAAAACGGGCAGCGACGTGCGACTGATTCACTACATCGACGAACCGATCCGCGGCATCCTCGCGGCACCGGATTGCAACGCCTTTGCAGGATCGGGCGCGCAGTACTGGCCCGCGAAGGATGCGGACGGTCGCACGCTGTCAGGGCTCGCGCTCGTCGATGCATGTCTTCGATCCGTCGCCATCTACGGGCCGATATGGTGGGTGCTGGAAAACCCCGTCGGCCGGCTGCGTCGCTGGCTCGGACCGCCGGCTTACTCGTTTGACCCCTGCGATCACGGCGATCCGTACACGAAAAAAACGCTGCTGTGGGGCAAGTTCAAAGCGCCCGCGAAGAATCGCGTCGAGCCGATACGCGTCAATGCGCAAGGCTCATGGATTCAGTCGCTCGGCGGCAAATCGGAACGAACCAAGGAAATGCGCAGCGCAACCCCGATGGGATTTGCGCGCGCATTTGCGGAGGCAAACCCGTGAAGCTCATCGCAGTCATCGCCATCGTCGCCGCGATTCTCTTCGGCGGCTGGTACGCGAAAACGCAGGCCGTCGCGTCGTTCGAGCGCGCGGTGGCGACGCAGCAGGCGCGGGGGCAGGCGTGACTAAGCCGACGCCGGGACCGTGGGAAACGTACGTCAGCACGATGCCCGTTGGCAGACAACGCTTCGCCTGCATTCAGCCAGCCGAAGGAATAAAGCGGCGCATCGCCGACGTCATGCTGCACGACGATCAGGCAGAAGCCGACGCGCGTCTGATCGCTGCCGCGCCTGATCTGCTCGCGGCGTTGCGCGAAACGAGCGACATCCTCCGGGTCTTGGCGTGCCTAGCGAAAGGCTCGGACCTTTCGGCGATTCAGAAGCAATACGCGGCTAATCGCAAAGCAATCGCCAAAGCAGAGGGCCGCGATGAATCTTGACCGAGCCGAAGCACACCGCGATCAGCTACACGATCTCGACGCTGGATTTACCGCAGCCGAAGAACGCGAGATAAACGCCATGACGATCGAGCTTGCCACTAAAGCCTTCGACCGCATGGACAAGGAAAGATTGCTTCCCATGTGGCTTGTTGCGCATGCCGATGATTATCGCGATGCGGCAATCGATGCGCTAGGGCTCATCTGATGGAATTGCCAGAAATCCCGGAGAGCAGCGCCTACGTCCTGCGCACCGTCAAGGCCGACGGCACGAGCTACAACGGTTTTGCATGGAACCTCGATCCGGGCGCGATCAACGAAGCGCCTGATTGGGACACGAAACCGGAATGCGGCGGTGGCCTGCACGGACTGCTCGACGGTTACGGCAATTACGGATTGCTGTCGGATGCGCTCGACGCGAAATGGTTGATCGTCGAAGTCGAACGCGCGTGGTGTGTAGACATCGATCAGAAGGTGAAATTTCCCGCATGCACCATTGCTCACGTGGGCGGTATGGCGTCGGCGATGACGCGCATTTCTCAATATCAAATCAAGTTGCTCCTCAAGGCTGCGGCGCGCGGCGAGATTACCGACTTTGCCAAGGGTGACGGCAAGAGCGCCGCGAGCAGCGGGAACTCCTCGAAGGCCGCGAGCAGCGGGAACTCCTCGACAGCCGCGAGCAGCGGGCACTCCTCGAAGGCCGCGAGCAGCGGGCACTCCTCGACAGCCGCGAGCAGCGGGCACTCCTCGACAGCCGCGAGCAGCGGGCACTCCTCGACAGCCGCGAGCAGCGGGGGCTCCTCGACAGCCGCGAGCAGCGGGCACTCCTCGAAGGCCGCGAGCAGCGGGGA
>Ga0207664_10003475_pt1 | contig 10510 bp, 8 predicted proteins | sample LARL83metaG_FD_184349 | JGI IMG/M metagenome (GOLD analysis project Ga0207664, IMG submission 184349) | Corn, switchgrass and miscanthus rhizosphere microbial communities from Kellogg Biological Station, Michigan, USA - LAR L8-3 metaG... | ecosystem: Host-associated > Plants > Roots >...
AAGTCCTGGCTGCTCTCGTTGTGAAGCAGATGGATCGTGTACAGCCCCGTCGCAGGAAGGCCGGCGATCAGCGCGTTGGCCGCCGTCACCGTCGTCGTGTTGCCGTGATCGTTGGTCACGTAGAAGGTGCCTTGGCCGACGCCCGGGCTCAGGCTGCCGGGGGTCGTTTCTTCCAGAATCTCCCAGACGACAAGCTGGAATGCCGCGGAATTGAGAGTGCTGATCGTCGACGTGCTAAAGGCTTCGGTGAAGAGCTCGCTCAGCGTGTCGTATTTGCCCCCGCTTTGGATCGAATCGTCGTAGGTATAGGTGTTTCCGAAACCGAACGACTGGGTCAATTCGAAGCAGAAGAAGACGATCGGGTTGCCATTGAGCGTTCCGGTAAATCCCCCGGTGGACAGCGCGTTCGGATCGACGACCGTCGGCACGCTGACGTTAAAGGACTCCGACCCGTTGGCGAAGCCCGACGGGATCAACGTCACCGGGTTGGCCAATGCGAGCGGCGCCGCGCACAACGCAGTTCCCGCCGTCAGCACGAGCAGCATGCGGCGCACAAAAGATAAGATATTCATTGCCCTCCCCAGGCGGATAGTGGACGGCTGCGCGATCGTTTTGGCGCGACAGCGTGCGACGCTACGGCTAAGCAATTGGCGTGCCTTGCTTTTGTTGGATATATTTCGTAATAAAATCAATGTCTTGCGAATTTATTTTTCGGCTACAGACGGTGGCATACAGCAGTTGTAAGTAAAAGCGACACCACGGCGCCTCGCCTCGAAATGAACCTCGAGCCTTGCGCAAATAAAAGCGGCGCCCGAGGGCGCCGCCCGCATAGTGCGGCGTTTCTTTCTTAGGCGCGCTTGCCCCGGCGGCCCACCCAGCCGGCGCCGAGCATCCCGATGGCGAGGAGCAGCAGCGTAGCGGGTTCGGGAACCAGGATCGTCCGGCCCTGGATGAAAGTGTCGGACACGCTCAGCAATGTGCTGTTCGAGTTCACGCTGAAGTTCTCGTCGACGGTCAGCGATGCCGCCGTCAGGCCGTGCTTTTCGGAGGCCGCGTCTTCGACGCCATTGGCCACGACCAGAGAGAATGGTCCGCCCGGATCCCCGGTGACGTCCTTCCTAAGGTTCGAACCGCCGCCAGGATTGTCGGCGCCGGCGAACATGTCGCTCAGATGGAAGGCCGGGTCGAGAACGCTGATCGTGTAGTTGATGTTCCACGCACCCGCGGCGGTCGACGTATCGAACCCGGTCACTTGCATCGCATAAACGTCGCCGACCAGGGTGAAGCTGATCGTAGCGGTCGGCAGGAGACTGGTGCTTGTGCTGTTGAGCTCCCAGTTCTTGTCCCCGATATCGCAACCGCCGTCCGCTTGCGCCCAGTCACCGATCGTCGTGATCGTGCTGCACAGGGGCGCAGCGCTCGCGACACCGGCGCCCAAGACCAGTGCGCATCCCGCGATGACCGCCATCAATGCGCTTCGTAACATCCTGTTCATTTTGCCTACCCCTTGTGAGCCACAATCGAAAATGTGTAGCACACGAAGCACCAATTGTGCCGCAAATGCGATTCGCTGGCGGAACAATGGCTTACGATGATGCCCCCGGCTACGCGGGACGCGGTTGTAAAGTTTACTGACACTCGCTACGGTGCCGGCTGCCCAGGGGTCGGCCCGAACTTCCGCCGTTTGTTGCCGACAAAGCCTTCCGCGCCTCGCCTCCGCGGATGGCACCAACATGCGAGCGCCGCCGGCGAGTCGGAACGTCGGCCGACTCGGGATTCCTCGCTCGGGTGCGCCTGTCTCGCCGGTCTGCTTCGAGGCGACGATATTGAAATTCTTGCAACATCAACCGCATTTTTCGCTTCTTGCCTGTTTCGCACAGTTTGTTCAGGGTCGGCTGCGTTGCAACAAAAGCTGGTTTGCCGCGACTAATGAACAGCGCGCCTCAGCAGTGGAAAAGAACCGCTGGTCGGATGCGCCGCGACGACGCGGACAGCGAATCATGAGAACGCCATAATCTTGGTTCGCTCGAGTTATGCGCTGGCTCGATCAAAGACCGGATGTTATGATCGATTGAGTCGCCGACGAACGGGAACCAATATGAAGATAAATTTGAGAAGCCTCCGACTCAGCGGGCAGGCGCCGGCCCAACGTGGAGTCTGTTTGGCCGGCTTGATCGCGGCCGCGCTTGTCGCCGCCGGATGCGCGATGGGGCCGACCTATCCGCCGGCGCCCCGCACTGCCGCCGGAGCCGACTACGACTACGTGATCGGCTCGCTGGACACGGTCAACATCATCGTATGGCGCAACCCCGAGTTGTCGCTCGCCGTACCCGTGCGTCCGGACGGAAAGATCACCACGCCGCTGGTCGACGACTTGCCGGCGCAGGGCAAGTCGCCGACGGCTCTCGCGCGCGATATCGAAAAAGCGCTGGCCAAGTACATCCGCGACCCGGTCGTCACCGTCGTCGTGACCAATTTTGTCGGACCGAGCAGCGAGCAGATCCGCGTGATCGGCGAGGCCGCCAAGCCGCAAATCCTGCCGTACCGGCAGAACATGACGATACTCGACGTGATGATCGCGGTGGGCGGCTTGACCGAGTTCGCCGACGGCAATCACGCGACGATTTCGCGCGCGGCCGAAGGCGGCAAGTCGTACAGCGTTCGCCTTCAGGATCTGGTCAAGCGCGGCGACATTTCGGCGAACGTCGACATGCGCCCGGGCGACATCGTGGTCATTCCGCAAAGCTGGTTCTAGCGGCCGGACCGCACTCCGGGCCGCCGCGTAAAGCGCGGCGTTCTGAACACAATCGGACCAAATCATGGATGAGTTGATTCATCGGATACTGACGCGGTTGCGCGGAATGTGGCACCGCCGCTGGATCGGGCTGGCCGCGGCGTGGATAGCAGCCATCGTGGGTGTCGCCGTCGCGTTGCGCATTCCCGATCGCTACGAAGCGAGCGCCCGCGTCTACGTCGATACGCAGACGTTGCTCCGCCCCTTGCTCGAAGGCGTCTCGATCCAGCCGAATCTCGACCAGCAGGTCGTGCTGATGAGCCGGACGCTGATCAGCCGGCCGAACGTCGAGAAACTGGTGCGCATGGCCGATCTCGACCTGGCCGCCAAGTCCACCACCGCGCGCGACGAGCTGATCGACAACGTGATGAAAGGCCTGCAGCTGAGCGGCAACGCGTCGACCAACATCTATGTCATCTCGTACCGCGACGCCAATCCCGAGCAGGCAAGAAAAGTGGTGCAGGCATTGCTGACGATCTTTGTCGAATCGAATCTCGGCGACAAGCGCATCGATACGCGCACGGCGGTCAAATTCGTCGACGAGCAGATCAAGCAGTACGAAACCACGCTGAAGAACACCGAAAGCCGCCTGAAGGACTTCAAGCTGAAGTACATGGGTGTCGCCGGCCAGGGCAACCAGGACTATTTCGCCAAATTGGCGGCGCTCAACAATGCGATCAATGCCGCCAAGCTCGAGCTGCGCTCGGCGGAGGAAACGCGCGATTCGTACAAACGCCAGCTCGCGGGCGAGACGCCGGTGCTGATGCCTGAAGGTCCGACGGCGCCGGTCGCAGTCCCGGAGATCGATGCGCGCCTGGCAACGCTCAAGGCGCAGCTCGACTCGCTGCTGCGGCGGTATACGGACGAGCATCCGGACGTCGTCGGCACCCAGCGGGTCATCGCGCAGCTCGAAGAGCAGCGCCGCCAGTACATCCAGGCTCGCGCCAAAGCGGCTGCGAAATCCCCCGGGTCGGCCGAGTCCGCGATGGACCGCAATCCTGTCTTCCAGCAATTGCGGGTGTCGCTGGCCGATGCCGAGGCCGACGTCGCATCATTGCAATCCAAGGTCAATTCCTACCAGGCACAGTATGCGCAGCTGAAGGCCGAGGCCCAGCTCGTGCCGCAAGTCGAAGCCGAGTACGCGCAGATCAACCGCGACTACGACATCCAGAAGAGGACCTACGAGACGCTGCTCCAGCGTCGACAATCCGCAGCGATCGGCGAGGGCGTGCAGGATGCCGGCGGCACGCAATTCCGCGTCGTCGACCCGCCGCGCGTGGCGCCCCAGCCGGTGCCGCCGACGCGGATCGCCCTGCTCGCCATCGCGCTTGCTGCGGCGTTGATCGCCGGGCTGGTCACCAGTTTCGTCGTCAGCGAGATCATGCCGACTTTTCATGATGCGCGTTCGCTGCGCGAAGTCACGCAGCGGCCGATCCTCGGCATGGTGACGATGTTGCCGAGCGAAGCGCTGAATCGGTCGCGCCGGCGCAACGCACTCTATTTCGCCGGTGGCGCGAGCGGGCTGATCGCCGCCTTCGCCGCCGTGTTTGCCATCGCGCTGCTGTTCGGGCGTTCGGCATGAGGGGCGATCGATGAGCCTGATCGAGCAGGCAGCCAAGCGGCTGGAAGAGCTGCGCCGTGCCGGCGCCGAAGTGCCCGGCGCATCTTCGTCCGAGGCCGCGGAACCCGCCCGTGTTGACGGCGCCGAGCGTGTGCCTACGCCCGAAGCTGCGATCCGCGGCCTGGCCGGGGGCGTGGCCGTGGCGCAGGCGGTCGCGCCGAGGGCGGCGTCGCCCCAGCCCTCTCCGGGGTCGCGTGATATCCGGAGGTCCGACGGCCGCGAGCAGAACCGGATCGAAATCGACCTCGAGCGATTGAAGGCAAGGGGTTTCGTCACGCCTGACGCGCCGAAATCGCAAATCGCGGACGAATTCCGCGTCATCAAGCGACCGATCATCCACAACGCCCGCCGCACTGGCGCGTCGGCCATCCGCAACGGCAATCTGATCATGGTGACCAGCGCACTGCCGGGTGAAGGCAAAACATTCACCGCAATCAACCTGGCGCTGAGCGTTGCGATGGAACTCGATACGACGGTGCTCCTCGTCGATGGCGACGTCGCCCACCCCGAACTGCCAAGGGTGCTCGGCACGCCGGGCTCGCCAGGCCTGCTCGAGCTGCTGACGAGCAATGAACTCGACGTCAGCGATGCGATCGTGCGCACCAACGTCGACAATCTGTCGGTGCTCCCCGCCGGCGCGCATCACCGGCGCGCGACCGAGCTGCTCGCCAGCGAGCAGATGGCAGTAGTGCTGCACGAGCTCGGCACGCGTTATCCGGACCGCATCGTGATTTTCGACTCGCCGCCATTGCTGCCGACTACCGAGGCGCGCGCCTTGGCGTCGCACATGGGGCAGATCGTGATGGTCGTTGCCGCCGACAGCACGAGGCAGCACGCCGTCAATCTTGCGCTGGCCACGATCGAGAGCTGCGAGATCGTCCTGATGATGTTGAACAAGGCCGACAAGACAGACGTTGGAACCTATTACGGGTACTACGCCGATGACGAGCCGAGGTAGCGACGGTCCGCCCGGCCGACCGCGCGCGCCGCTGCGATCGAACGCGTTCCCGATTCCGCCGTCGCGCCATACAGCCATAGTACTGTTCGGAGCGCTACTGACCCTTGGCGCAGCGCCGTCGTCGGCGCAAAGCTGGCACATCGAGCCGGCATTTTCCGCGCAGGAGACACTTACCAACAACGTCAACCTCGTGTCGGACGAGAGCCGGCGCTCAGACCTGGTCAGCCAATTGACGCCGTCGCTTCGAGTTACCGAAAAAGGGGCGCGGACCAGCCTTATCGGTTTTGTGTCGTTGCCGGTGCTTCTGTACGCGCGCACGGGCGGCCAAAACAACAATGCCTATCCAACGGCCGATCTGCTGGGTGATCTGGCGCTCGTCGAAAACTGGTTGCATGTCGAGGGACGGATAACGATCTCGCAGCAGTATTTCAATCCGTTCGGCGGCCAGCCGCTGGGTCTCGACAACGCCACGCAAAACCGCTACGAGTCCGATAGCTATCACCTCAGTCCCTACGTCAAGGGCAGGACGTCGGGCGGGACCAGCTACGAGCTGCGCAACGATAACGTGTGGACGAACGTCAGCAATACCCCGGTCGCGGCCAACGACTTTCACTACACGGAATTCAAAGGCAACGCGGCGCACGCGGAAAGCATCGTCGGCTGGCAGGCCGATTTCGACGTAAACGACGTCGCGGTCAACGACGGCAACACATTTCGCACCCGTCTCGTTCGATTGCAGCCGCTGTACAACGTCGATCCGCAATTGAGGCTCGTGGCCACTGTAGGTTACGAGGAAAACCACTTTCCGTCGGACGATTCCAGCGACGTGATTTATGGCGGCGCGTTCGAATGGCATCCGACGCCGCGCACCGATGTCCTGGGCTCGCTGGAACACCGGTTTTTCGGCGCCGGATATCAGTTCTCCTTCGACCACCGCACGCCGCTTACCGTATGGAAGGTGCGCCTATCGCGCACCACCACCAGTTTCCCGCAGCAGCTGGCCAGCCTGCCGGCCGGCGGAGACGTCTCCGCGTTTTTGAACAATCTGTTTCTCGCGACGATTCCGGACGCGGCTCTGCGGCAGCAGACGGTCGACCAGTTTATTCGCGATCGCGGGTTGCCTCCGGTCCTGACCAACGCGCTCAACCTCTACTCGCAGCAGGTGTTCCTGCAGCAATCGCAGACCGCCAGCGTCGGACTGCTCGGCACGCGCAACACGGTGGTTCTGACGATATTCAACGTCCGCAGCCAGCCGATTTCGGCGTCCGGCAATCCGCTGACGACGCCGGTCGACTTCGGCGACAACAGCCGCCAGACCGGAATCAGCCTGCTGTGGTCGCACAAGCTGACCCAATCCGTAGTCGTCGATGCGACGGTCGAGCGTTTACGCACGGTTGCCAACGCGCCCCTCGAAGGCAAAACCAACCAGACGGCGCTGCGGATTGCGGTTTCCACGCCGCTGACGGCCAAGACGACGCTGTTCGCCGGCGCGCGTTACCAGACGCTCAGCTCCGACATCGCGACGGACTACAGCGAGACGGCGGCCTTCATCGGCGTCACCCACACCTTTCGGTAGATCCCGATGTACGAATCCTTTTTCGGCCTGACCGGCAAGCCGTTCCAGCTCAATCCCGACCCGTCGTTCTACTTCGGCAGCCGCGGGCACAAGCGTGCCTTCGCCTATCTCGAGTATGGGCTCTATCAGAGCGAGGGATTCATCGTCATCACCGGCGAGATCGGCGCCGGCAAGACGACTATCGTGCGCAGCCTTCTCGAGCAGCTCGACCGCGAAAAGGTCGTCGCGGTGCAGCTGGTCAGCACGCAGCTCGACGCGGACGACATGCTGCGCGCCGTCGGAACCGCATTCGGCATTCCGGTAAAGTCGGTCGACAAGGCGATGCTGCTGGCGTCGCTCGAGGCTTTTTTGTGCCAGCTGGCGGTGCAGAAGAAGCGCGCGCTGCTGATTGTCGACGAGGCGCAGAATCTGGCGCCGCGCGCGGTCGAGGAGCTGCGCATGCTGTCGAATTTTCAACTGGGCGACCAGGCGCTGCTGCAGAGCTTTCTGGTGGGCCAGCCGGAGCTTCGCACGATGATGCAGAGCGAGCAGATGCAGCAGCTTCGCCAGCGCGTCATCGCCTCATATCACCTCGGTCCGCTCGACAAGGCCGAGACCCGCGGTTACGTCGAACATCGGTTGAAGCACGTCGACTGGAAGGATGATCCGCAGTTCGACCCCGCCTGCTTCGACCTGATCCACACGCTGACCGGCGGCATACCCCGGCGCATCAATACGCTTTGCAACCGGCTTCTGCTCGCGGCCTTTCTCGCCGAGCGGCACGTGCTGGAGCCTGCCGACGTGCAGGCAATCGCGCACGAGATCCGCGATGAGCTCGGCCCCGAGGCTGCTCTGCCGGCAATGAGCGTCGTCGACGGGGACACGCCCACCGGCAGCCCGCTGATGGCGCGTCTGGAGGCGGGACGGCTGCATTCACATTTCGACAACGTCGAGGCGCGCATCGACCGGCTGGAGAAGACCGTGGCCGCCGCGGTCGATCTGCTGCACCGGCTGCTGCATCCTGAAAAAGCGGCCAAGCCCGGCACGCCGGCCAAGCGCTGATGAGCGGAGAAATGCAACCGCTGGGGCCGATCGCCTGCGTCGTCGGGGCGAGGCCGAACTACATGAAAATGGCGCCGCTGGTGCGGGCGTTCGCCGCGCGCGCCGACCTGCCGCGCGCGACGCTGATTCATACCGGCCAGCACTACGACGTCGAGATGAACGCCCGCCTGTTCGCCGACCTTGAATTGCCGGCGCCGGATCTGAACCTCGAGGTCGGCTCGGGAACCCACGCGGTGCAGACCGCCGAGATCATGCGGCGCTTCGAGGGGGTGCTGGACGACATCCTGCCCTGCTGCGTGATCGTCGTCGGCGACGTCAACTCGACGCTCGCCTGCAGCCTGGTCGCCGGCAAGAAGCGCGTCCCTGTCGTCCATGTCGAGGCCGGATTGCGCAGCTTCGACCGCAGCATGCCCGAAGAGATCAACCGCGTGCTGACCGACCAGATCGCCGACCGGCTGTACACGACCGAGCGCGTCGCGGCCGAGAACCTCGCCCGCGAGGGCATCGAGCGCGACCGCGTGCGCTTCGTCGGCAATGTGATGATCGATTCGCTGCTGCGCCACCAGCGGCGCGCGATTGCGCCGATCGATACGCTGACTGCCGCGGGGCAGGCGGGCAGTTTCGCCGGCGGCATCGGCGACTTCGGCGTCGTCACGCTGCACCGGCCGTCGAACGTCGATGCGCTCCCGGCGCTGCGCGAGTCGCTTGGCATTCTGAAGGACGTCGCAGCGCGTTTGCCGCTGATCTGGCCGGTGCATCCGCGGGCGAAGCTCAACATCGAGCGGTTCGGACTGTCGCCGCTGCTGGCCGGCGCCAGGATCACGTTGCTGCCGCCGCAGGGTTATCTCGAAATGCTGGGGCTCATCGGGCAGGCGCGCCTGGTGCTGACCGACTCCGGCGGCATTCAGGAAGAAACGACGGCGCTCGCCGTGCCTTGCCTTACAATGCGCGACAATACCGAGCGTCCGATCACCGTCGAGCAGGGGACCAATACGCTGGTCGGCCGCAACCGCGCGCGCACGCTCGACTGCGTCGACGACATCCTCAGGAACGGCGGCAAGCGCGGCAGGACGCCGGAGCTATGGGACGGCCATGCCGCCGAGCGGATCGCCGACGACCTGTCGGCATGGCTGGGACTATCCGCGCTCGATCGCAAGGTGGTGCACGCATGAATGCGCAAGCTGTCGCGGACGAATCGATCGTCAATGCGCTGACCGTCGATGTCGAGGACTACTTCCAGGTGTCGGCGTTCGCCGCGCACATACCGCGCTCGTCATGGGACAGCCAGCCTTGTCGGGTCGAAGCCAATATCGAACGGATCCTGGGACTGCTCGCCGAAGCGAAGGTCAGCGCGACCTTTTTCACGCTCGGCTGGATCGCCGAGCGCTACCCGGCGCTGGTGCGCCGCCTGGTCGACGCAGGACACGAGCTCGCGAGCCACGGCTACGAGCACCTGCGAGCCAACGAGCAGACGATCGGCGCCTTCCTGGCCGATATTCGCCTGGCGAAAGCGGTGCTCGAAGACGTCGCGGGCCGCGAGGTCAGCGGCTACCGGGCACCGAGCTTTTCAATCGGGCCGGCCAATTTCTGGGCTTTCGACTGCATCGCCGAAGCCGGCTATCGTTACAGCTCGAGCATCTACCCGATACGACACGATCACTACGGCGTGCCGGGCGCGCCGCGTTTCCCGTACAAGGTGCGCGACAACGTGCTCGAGATCCCGGTCGCGACGATTCGCATGTTGAATTCAAACTGGCCGGCGGGCGGAGGGGGCTATTTCCGGCTGCTGCCGTACGGGGTGTCGAAATGGTCGATCCAGCGCGTGAACGCCGTCGACCGCCGACCGGCCATGTTCTATTTTCATCCCTGGGAGCTCGATCCCGGCCAGCCGCGGGTCAAGGGACCCGGGGCGAAGGCACGCTTTCGTCATTATCTGAACCTCGACCGCACCGAGCCGCGCCTGAAGAACCTGCTCGCCGACTTCCGCTGGGACCGAGTCGATCGCGTCTTCCTCAACGGCGGCACATGATGGAATCGGCGGCCAGCGAAATCGTCCGCATCGGACGCGCGGCGGACCGCGTCAGCGTGCGGCCGTTCGCCGCGGCCGACGCCGGCGCGTGGGAAGAATTCGTCCAGCGCTGTCCCGAAGCCACCTTTTTTCACCGCATCGGCTGGCGGAGCATCATCGAGGATGTCTTTCGCCACCGCACGCACTACCTCGTCGCCGAGCGGCCGGCCGGGATCGCCGGCGTCCTGCCGCTGGCCGAGGTCGACAGCCGCCTGTTCGGCCACGGCCTGGTCTCGCTGCCGTTCGGCGTGTACGGCGGCCCGGCGGCGACTGACGCCGAAGCGGGACGCGCACTGATCGAAGCTGCGTCGGCGCTGGCCGATTCGCTGGACGTCGAGCACCTGGAATTCCGCAGCTGCGCGGCCAAGTGCCCGGACTGGCCGCAGCAGGATCTGTACGTGCGGTTTCGCAAGACGCTGCACGCCGACCCGGAGGCCAACCTGCTGGCGGTG
>Ga0207664_10003477_pt1 | contig 10506 bp, 11 predicted proteins | sample LARL83metaG_FD_184349 | JGI IMG/M metagenome (GOLD analysis project Ga0207664, IMG submission 184349) | Corn, switchgrass and miscanthus rhizosphere microbial communities from Kellogg Biological Station, Michigan, USA - LAR L8-3 metaG... | ecosystem: Host-associated > Plants > Roots >...
GTGCGGCCGTGCAGGCCCGCACGGGACGGTGCGTCGGACATCGCCTCGGTCCAGGCGGTGAGGTCGGGGTGGTCGCGAACGGCGGGCTCGTCCAAGTCTCGGGGAGCCGTGGGTCCGGTCCAGAGCGTGGCCGCCGGCGCCGTGACGGTGACGGTGTCCGGCATCAGCCGATCCTCTCGTCGATGATCTCCTCGATGCCCAACCCCGGTGCGTCCGGCAGGACCACGGCGGCATCGTCGTACCTCAGTCCTCCGCGCATCGGCGACGCGGACGACCACCACGCGGCATCAAGGTCGTGCACGAGCGAGCCGTCGTGCGCGGCCGCGAGGCTGGCGGCCGCGCCGACGCCGATGGCTGACTCCATCATCGAGCCGATCAGCGCCTGCATGTCGTGGGCGCGGGCCAGCGCCAGCATCGTGCGCGCGGGACTCAGCCCGCCGCACTTGGCGAGCTTGACGTTCACCATGTCCGCCGCACGCCGCCGGATCAGCTCGACGAGGTCGCGCACGCCGTACACCGCCTCGTCGGCGAGCACCGGGGTGTCCACCCTGTCGGTGACCCACGCCAGCCCGTCGAGGTCGTGCGCCGGCACCGGCTGCTCGACCAGCTCGACGTCGAGCCCGGCGTCCTCGATCGCGCGGATGGTGCGAACCGCCTGGCGCGGGTTCCAGCCCTGGTTGGCGTCCAGCCGTATCGTCACGTCCGGGCCGACCCGTTCTCGCACGGACCGCACCCGCTCCACGTCGCCGGCCGCACCCACCTTCATCTTCAGCACGGTGAACCCGTCGGCGACCCGCTTCACGGCCGCCTCGCCCAGGCTCCCGGCATCCGACGCGGAGAGCGTCACATCGGTGGGCACCCGGTGCCTGGTGCTGCCCAGGAACCGCGGCAGGCTCACCCCGAGCCGCCGGGCGGTGAGGTCGTGCAGCGCCACGTCCACAGCCGACTTGGCGCCGAAGTTGCCCGGCACCGCGTCCGCGACCCGGCGGCACAGCTCGGCCAGGTCGCCGGCGTCCGCGCCCACCACCGTGTCCGCCAGGGGTCCGGACACGCACGCCTCCGCGCCGGCCAGCGACTCCCCGGTCACCCGCCACACCTGCGGCGCCTCGCCCCAACCGGTCACCCCGTCGGTGTCGGTCAACCGGACGACGAGCGTGTCGGTGGTCGTGGTGCTGCGCAGCGCGGTCACGAACGGAGTGTGCAACGGCACGCTCAGTCGCTGGCAGCTGACCTTCGCGATCTGGCTCATGGGTGACTCCATCGACGATGTACCTCCCACACGGCCGCGCTGATGGCGGCGATCAGCGCGTTCGCCCGCTCCTCTGGTACGGCGAGGGTGGTCAGCGTGACCAGCACGTAGGGATCCAGCCCCTCGGGGCGCACCAGCGCCACGTCGTGGGTCACGCCCGTCACCCAGCCGGTCTTGTTGGCCACGGTCGTGCCGGCGGGCACGCCTGCCGGGATCCCGTCGCGATACTCCTGACCGAGCAGCACACCCTCGATGGCCTCGCACGTGCCCGGCTTCGCGATCCGCCGGTCCGCGATCGCGGCCATCACCAGCCCCAGGTCGGCGGCCGTGACCCGGTTGTCCAGCCCGGCCTCCCGGGCCCGGGCGTCCTCGATGCCCCGGGGCAGCACGGTCTCGACGCTGCAGCCGGCCCGGGACAGCACCTCGGCCACGGAGCCGGTGCCCACCTGTTCCAGCAGCAGGTTGGTCGCCAGGTTCCCGGACTTCACGATGGCGTGCCGGGCGAGCTCGCGCAGGCTCTGCGTGCTCCCCACGAGGGCCCAGGTCTCGTCGTCCTGGTCGTCCGCCTGATCCAGGTGGAACGGCGATCCGTCCAGGGCGGAGCGGAAGTCGTTGTGCACCGGCACCTCGGCGTCCAGGTCGAGGTCGCCACGCTCGGCGCGCAGGTACGCCGCGACCAGCAGCGGCAGCTTCATGGTGCTGGCCGGGTAGTGCACCGCGTCCTCGTTGCGGGCCAGCCGGGCGATCCCGTCGACACCGGCGTACCAGACCGACACGGTGCCGTCCGGGTCCTCGCGCGCGGCGTCGCGCAGCACAGCGTCCAGGTCGGGGGGCATGCGGTGAGGCTACCGGTCGGCCGGCGGCTGCAGCAGCAGACGCACCGCGACCTCCAGCGACTGCTCCACGTCGGACACGGTGGCCCGGCCGGTGACCCACTGCACCAGGCTGGCCAGCCACACGTCGCCGATGACCTTGGCCACCGCGCGCTGCTGCTCGGTCGGCTCACCGTCAGTCCCTGGCTCCCGCATGGCGCGCAGCAGCATCCGTCGTACCTGTGCGGCCACCGCATCGGTCTCCGCGGCCGCCGACGCGTCGGCGAACATGAACGCGCGGATCAGCGCGTCGGTGAGCTTCGGCGCCCGCCGCAGCGGGCGGCCCACCTTGTCGAGCACCTCGGTGACCCGGCCGTGCGGGGTTCGCTGCCCGAGCGGGCGGCGCTCGAAGGCGTCGTTGGCGCTCGCCAGCTCGCCGGCCAGCACCGAGACCAGCAGGTGCACCTTCGAGGGGAAGTACCGGTACAGCGTGCCGAGCGCGACGCCGGCGCGGTCCGCGACGGTGCGCATCTGCACCGCGTCGAAGCCCCCGGCCGAGGCGAGCGTGACGGTGGCGTCGAGGATGCGGCGGCGACGGTCCTGCTGAGCGGCGGACCGCGGCCCGCCACCGGCCGCGAGCGAGGTGGTCACGCTCTGCATAATAGGAACACGTTTCAGTCGAGGCGCGGGCTCGACCCGCCCGATCACCGCGGGAGGCCGAGCTTGCGCGTCGCACTGCTGTCCTACCGGAGCAAGCCGCACTGCGGCGGCCAGGGCGTCTACGTGCGGCACCTCAGCCGCGAGCTGGCCGCCCTCGGGCACACCGTCGAGGTGTTCTCCGGGCAGCCGTACCCGGAGCTGGACCCCGGGGTCGCGCTGACCCCGGTGCCCAGCTTGGACCTCTACCGCGAGCCCGACCCGTTCCGGACCCCCCGGCTCGCCGAGCTCCGGGACGCGGTCGACGCGCTCGAGGTGGCCACCATGTGGACCGCCGGGTTCCCGGAGCCGCTCACCTTCAGCCTGCGCGCGGCCAAGGCGCTGCGCCGGCGGCTGGCCGACTTCGACGTGGTGCACGACAACCAGACCCTGGGCTACGGGATGCTCGCGCTGCAGCGGCAGGGGAGGGCCGCCGGGATCCCGTTGGTGACCACCATCCACCACCCCATCACCTTCGACCGGCGGGTGGAGCTGGCCGCGGCCAGCGGGATGCGCCGGCTGACGCTGCGCCGCTGGTACGGCTTCCTGGCCATGCAGGGCCGGGTGGCCCGGCGCAACCGGCACATCCTCACCGTCTCGGAGTCCTCCGCCCGGGACATCGCCACCGACTTCCGGGTCGATCCCGCTCGGATCACCGTGGTCCCGCTGGGCGCGGACACCGAGGTGTTCACGCCACCGCAGGCGCCCCGGGTGCCCGGCCGGATCGTGGCCATGGCCAGCGCGGACAGCCCGATGAAGGGCGTGCCCACCCTGCTGGAGGCGTTCGCCAAGCTGCGCACCGAGCGCGACGTGGAGCTGGTGCTGGTCAGCAGGCCGACGCCCGGCGGGCCCACCGAGCGGCTCGTCGAGTCCCTGGCCGTCGGCGACTCGGTGCGGTTCGTGCACGGGCTCTCCGACCACGACCTCGCCGGGCTGCTCGGCTCCGCGGAGGTCGCCTGCGTGCCGTCGCTCTACGAGGGGTTCTCACTGCCGGCGGTCGAGGCGATGGCCTGCGGCACGCCGCTGGTGGCCAGCCGGGCGGGCGCGCTCCCGGAGGTGGTCGGGGAGGACGGCAGCTGCGGACAGCTGGTCGCCCCCGGCGACGCGGAGCAGCTGGCCGGTGCCCTCGCCGTGCTCCTCGACGACCCGGACCGGCGCCGACGGATGGGGGAGGCGGGCCGCCAACGGGCGGTGCAACGGTTCAGCTGGTCGGCGGTGGCCCGGGGCACCGCCGATCTCTACGCCAGGGCCATCGCGGAGGCGGCATGCTGACCGTCGACTTCGACCGGCTCGGAGTGCGCGCCGGCGAGCGGGTGCTGGACATGGGCTGCGGTGCCGGACGGCACGCGTTCGAGCTGTTCCGCCGTGGCGCCGACGTGGTCGCCTTCGACCAGGACGCCGACGAGCTGTCCCGGGTCGCCGACATGTTCGCCGCGATGCGGGCCGAAGGCGAGGTGCCGGCCGGCGCCGAGGCCGACGTCAAGCAGGGCGACGCGCTGCAGCTGCCGTTCGCCGACGGCGAGTTCGACCGGATCGTGGCGGCCGAGGTGCTCGAGCACATCCCCGAGGACCGGCGCGCGATCGGCGAGCTGGTGCGGGTGCTCCGCCCGGGCGGCACCCTGGCCGTCACCGTGCCCAGCTGGTTCCCGGAGCGGGTCTGCTGGGCGCTGTCCCGGGAGTACCACGAGGTCGAGGGCGGCCACGTGCGGATCTACACCGCCGGCGAGCTGGTCGGCAAGGTCACTGCCACCGGCATGCGGTACGTCGGACGGGAGCACGCGCACGCGCTGCACGCGCCGTACTGGTGGCTGAAGTGCGCGGTCGGCGTGGGCAACGACCGGCACCCCGTGGTGCGGGGCTACCACCGGCTGCTGGTGTGGGACATCATGAAGCGACCCTGGCTCACCAGGACCGCCGAGCGGCTGCTCGACCCGGTGCTCGGCAAGAGCCTGGTGCTGTACTTCACGAAACCATGACCGGTGCTCGCGACCTGACCGGCGTCCCGGACCTCCCGGGCGTGCTGCCCGGGCGCCGGGTGCGCGCCGCCGCGGCCGCGATCGCCGCAGTCCAGGAGCCCTCCGGCGCAATCCCGTGGTTCCCCGGCGGCCAGGTGGACGTGTGGGACCACGTGGAGTGCGCGATGGCGCTGCTGGTCGGCGGCGAGGCGGAGGCCGCCGACCGGGCCTACCGGTGGCTGTTCGCGACGCAGCGAGACGACGGCTCCTGGCCGCTGGCGATCCGGGCCGGCGCGGTGACCGACCCGGGCGCGGACACCAACATGTGCGCCTACGTCGCGGTCGGGGTGTGGCACCACTGGCTGGTGCGCCGGGACGCAGAGTTCCTGCAGGTCGCCTGGCCCGCGGTGCGCCGCGCGCTGGACTTCGTGGTCGGCCACCAGCTGCCGTTCGGCGGCATCGACTGGGCCGTCGACGAGCGCGGCGGCACGTTCGGGGCCGCGCTGGTGACCGGCAGCTCCAGCATCCGGCACGCGCTGGGCTGCGGGCTGCTGCTCGCCGACCTGCTGCACGAGCCCCGACCGGGCTGGGAGCTGGCCCTGGACCGGCTGGACCGAGCGCTCGCAGAGCACGAGGACCGGTTCGACCCGCGGCCGCACCACGCCATGGACTGGTACTACCCGGTGCTCGCCGGGGCGGTGCGCGGCGCCGCCGCCGAGGCAAGGATCGCGGACCGGTGGGACCAGTTCGTGGTGCCCGGGCTCGGAGTGCGCTGCGTCGACAACAGACCCTGGGTGACCGGCGCCGAGACCTGCGAGCTGGCCATCGCGCTGACCCGCATCGGTCGCGACGACGCCGCGGTCCGGCTGCTCGCCGACATGCAGCACCTCGGTGACCCCGACGGCTCGTTCTGGACCGGCTACGTGTTCACCGACCGGGCCCGCTGGCCCGAGGAGCGCAGCACCTGGACCGCGGCCGCGGTGGTGCTGGCCGCGGACGTGCTCACCCGCACCACCGCCGGCGCGGACGTCTTCGGCCGGTCAGCGGACCGGGTCGCCCGCGTCCCCGTGCACCCGGGTTAGCACCCGCATCGACCCGAGCACCTCCTTCTCGGCGAAGTCGCCGCCGTCCAGGGCACGGCGGTACACCCGGTACGGCGCCTGGCCGCCGTCATCGGGGTCCGGGTAGATGTCGTGGAACACCAACATTGCGCCCGCGCCGACCCAGCGGCCGAATCCCTCGTAGTCGCCGGTGACGTGCTCGTCGGTGTGCCCGCCGTCCACGAACAGCAGCGACAGGGGGGTGCGCCAGTGCGCGGAGACCGTCGTGGACCGGCCGACCACCGCGACCACCTGGTCCTCCAGGCCAGCGTCGGCGATGGTGTGCCGGAAGGCGGGGAGGGTGTCCAGCCGCCCGAACTCGGGGTCGGCGAGCTCCGGGTCGTGGTAGCGCCAGCCCTCCTGGTTCTCCTCCGACCCGCGGTGGTGGTCCACGGAGAACACCGTGCCGGACGTCGCGCGCCCGGCAGCGCCCAGGTAGACCGCGGACTTGCCGCAGTAGCCACCGACCTCCAGGGCCGGGCCGTGCGGCAGCCGCTGCCGGGCTAGCCGGTAGAGCAGCAGTCCCTCGTCGTCGGGCATGAACCCCTTGGCGGCCCGTGCCTTGGTCAGCAGGTCGTCCGGCATCATGGGGTCATCATGCCGCAGGGGCGTAATTGCGAATGACTTGCAACAACGAGAGGCTCGCCGCTAATTTGGCGGGGTGACCAGCAGCCCCTCGTCGTACGTCCCGCGCTCGCGCCGCAGCGCGCGGCCCGGTGACGCGCGGCGGCCGCGGCGGGCGATCACCGGGATGTACGCCGTGGTCGCGCTGCTGCACGTGCTCGGCTGGGGCACCCTGGCGCTGTTCGTGGCTCCGCACGGCTACCACGTCGGCAGCGGGGTGTTCGGCCTGGGACTCGGCCTGACGGCGTACACGCTGGGCATGCGGCACGCCTTCGACGCCGACCACATCGCCGCGATCGACAACACCACCCGGAAGCTGCGCGAGGACGACGGCAGGCAGCCGGTCTCGGTCGGCTTCTGGTTCTCCCTCGGCCACTCCACGGTGGTCGTGGTGATGGTGGCGCTGCTGGCGTTCGGGCTGCGCGCCCTCGGGTCCGCGGTGCAGAGCCCGGACTCGATGGTGCACCGCTACGCCGGAGTGTTCGGCAGCTCGGTGTCCGGGGTCTTCCTGCTGCTCATCGGCGGGGTGAACCTGGCCATCCTCGGCAACATCGTCCGGGTCTTCCTGCGGATGCGGCAGGGGGAGTACGACGAGACCGAGCTCGAGGCGCAGCTGAACAACCGCGGCGCGATGAACCGGTTGTTCCGCGGTGTGATGGCCGGCATCCGGCGACCGTTCCACATCTACCCGGTCGGGGTGCTGTTCGGGTTCGGCTTCGACACGGTCAGCGAGATCGCGCTGCTCGCGCTGGCCGGCACCTCGGCGTCGGTGGCCGGGCTGCCGTGGTACGCCATCTTGACCCTGCCGGTGCTGTTCGCGGCCGGGATGTCGCTGCTGGACACCACCGACGGGGCGTTCATGAACAGCGCCTACGGCTGGGCGTTCGCCCGTCCGGTGCGCAAGGTGTTCTACAACCTCACCGTCACCGCGCTGTCCGTGGTGGTCGCCATCGTGATCGGCCTGGTCGAGCTGACCGGGGTGCTGGCCAGCCAGCTGTCGGTGCAGGACGGGCCGATCGCCTGGTTCGGCGGGCTGTCCCTGAACTACGTCGGGTTCGGGATCGTGGCGGTGTTCGCCGCGGTCTGGCTGGTCGCCCTCGCCGTCTGGCGGTTCGCCCGGATCGAGGAGCGCTGGAGCGCCCGGCTCGCCGAGCGCAGCGAGTAGCCGGGCCCCTGGTTCGGCGTCGGGGTCAGCGCCGGGACCGGTACCGCAGGAACAGGTAGCCGTCCTTCTCCAGCACGTCGCTCAGGTCCAGCTCCGCCGCCGGGTCGAGCAGCCCGCCGGCGGTGATCCGCAGCTCGTGGCCGCCGGTCACCACCGGGGCCAGGGCCAGGCACAGCTCGTCGACGACGCCCGCCGCGAACAGCTGGTTCAGCACGTGCGGCCCACCCTCCGACAGGATCTGCGGAAGCCCCCGGGCGCCCAGCTGCTCGACGGCGCGCGCCAGGTCCACGTCGGTGTCACCGACGAGCAGGACGTCGGCCACCTGTTCGGCCTCCCGGCGTCGGTCCGCCGGTGCCGCCTCGGTGGTGAGCAGCAGAGGACGGGCGGTGGCCGCGGTGAACGCCGGACCGGCCAGATCGAGGTCCAGGCGCCGGCTGAGCACCGCCAGCCGGGGCGCCTCGGACTGCCCGCGGTCCCGGCGCAGCTGCAGCTCGTCCTCGCCGAGCCGCAGCGGGCCGTAGCCCTCGGCCCGGATGGTGCCCGCGCCCACCAGGAGCACGTCGCACATGGTCCGCAGCTCGTGCAGCAGGGTCTGGTCGGCCTGGCCGGACAGGCTCCCCACTCGGCCGGCCACCGCGGCCGCGCCGTCCAGGCTGGAGACCATGTTCGCCCGGACGTACGGCTCCTCCGCCGTCGGCAACGCGTAGGCGTCGAGGGTGTCCACGTCGTCGAACGGGCTGGGGTGCAGCCGGCGCATCAGCACTGGTCGGCCTCCACGCGACGTTCTTCCGCGTCGTGTCCCGGCTCGAGGTCCGCGACCTCCTCGTAGTCGAGGGCCGGCCCCCCGTCGTACGCCTCGACGCGGAGCGGCTCGAGCAGGAAGCCGACGTGGTCACCGAGCTCGTGCCGGGCGACGACGCCGCCGACCAGCCGACGGGGCGCGTCCACGAGCAGCGGCACCCCGTGCGGTCCGGCGGCCCACCGGCAGCGCGCGAACTTGTCCAGCTCGTCGCCGGTGCTCGCGCCGAACAGCTCGGCGAGCTCCCGCTCCTCCGGGTCGAGCAGGTGCACCGCGAGTACGTCGGCCTCGGTGGCCACCTCGTAGGTGCGGTTCGCCTTCGACAGGCAGACCAGCATCCGCGGCGGGTCGATGCTGGCCTGGGTGGTGAAGCCCACCAGACAGCCGGCCCGCTCCCGCCCGTTCGCCGCCGTGACCACGAACACCGGGTAGTCCAGGCCGTCCACGAAGGCGTCGAAGCTGTCCGGGCTCATCGCTCGATCCTGGCACATCCCCCTCGCCGCCTCCCGGGCGGTTTCCCATGAGATGCACCCAAACCGTCGCTTCGCACGATGCATGAAGCATGTGACGGGGACATTTGCCGTGGGATGCGCCGGTCGGAGCCGCGGCGGAAGCCCGGACTCGGGGGACGGTCAGGCCGCGATCCCGAGCAGCCGGCGGAACCTGTTCCCGGTGACGACCGGGCTGCTGAGGTCGAGCCAGATGAGCCGCCCCATGCCGAACCCGGTGGTTTCCCTGATCAGGTCCTCGCGGCGCTTCTCCTGGAAGACCACCTCGCCAGGATCCTGGCCCTCCTTGAGCAGACGGCCGTACTTGATCTTGCCGTCGAACTCGCCGAAGAGCCGGTGCTCCGGCCACGCGAAGTCGACGATGCCGAGCAGCCGTCCGTGCTCGTCGTACACGTGGTACTGCAGCTCCGGCATCGGCAGGCCCTGGGTCCAGAACAGGTAGATCGACCGGGACTCGCCCACCGACTCGACGCGGCCGTCGGCAAGCCGGACCACGACCTGCACCTTGCGCGCCCCGCGCCAGTTGACGACCGCCGGGAGGCCGCGATGCAGTCCGTCGGGGTTGAGCAGCTCTTTGTGCAGTGCGGAGTTGGCACTCACCAACCCGGTCTGGGTGGGGGAGTCGCAGGCATGCTCCAGCACCGCCCTGGCCGGCTCCGAGACGAGCAGCCCGTCGCGTTCTGCGAGATCGCGCTCGCGGAGCACGGCGACGTGGTGGTGGACGTCGCGTTCGATGCGGCCCGCCCCGCCGTCCAACCGGGTGACGTGCACCCGCGAGAGGTCTGTGCCCCACACGTCGACCTGCTGGCAGAGCAGCGAGGTGGCATGAGTCAGCGCCACGCGACCCTGCATCGACCGGACCACCGCCCGGGCGAGCACGACGTGCCGGGCCTCGGGTGACAGGGCGCTCCAAGTGTCGCGGTAGCAGTAGGCGCCGTGCCGGATCCGGTGCCACTCCCTGGCTCGCAGCGCGGCCGCCACCGCCTTGTCGGTGTATCCGCAGTCGCGGGCTTCCGAGCGGGTGAAGAACCCGAAGGTGCGTTCGAGGTAGCGAAGTCGTTCGTCCATGCGCCCGATGGTCGGGCGTCCCCGCGGCGCATCACCGGCACACCGTCCGGGCTGGGGGTGCCCCGCCGGTACCCGTCACTGGGGACGGTTCCTGGCCTCGTCGTACCAGCCGTCACACCTCCCATGGCAAACCGCCGCATCACACGGTTCACGCGTCGTGCGTCGGGGAGGTTCGGGTGCATCTCATGGGAAAACTCCCGGAGGGGCGAGAGCGGCGGGCGTCAGCCGCGGAACGGCAGCGGCGGCTGCCCGGTGACCTCGGGGCGCACCGCGAACAGCGCGCCGGCCTCCGGCTCGGCACCGTCCGGGATGCCGTTCTTGGAGGTGGTGATGTAGAGCGTGTCGAGGGACGGACCGCCGAACGTGCAGGCCGACACGTGGGTGCACGGCACGTGCACGATGTCGTCCAGCTTCCCGTCCGGGGAGATCCGGTGCACCGCGGACGCGCCCCACATCGCCACCCACACGAAGCCCTCGGCGTCCACGCACAGCCCGTCGGGCAGCCCGGTCTCGTGCTCCATGAACGGTC
>Ga0207664_10003478_pt1 | contig 10506 bp, 12 predicted proteins | sample LARL83metaG_FD_184349 | JGI IMG/M metagenome (GOLD analysis project Ga0207664, IMG submission 184349) | Corn, switchgrass and miscanthus rhizosphere microbial communities from Kellogg Biological Station, Michigan, USA - LAR L8-3 metaG... | ecosystem: Host-associated > Plants > Roots >...
TGTGGTTGAAGAGGATGGTCGCCGTGGTGGGGATGCCCATGCGGTGCGCCGTAGCGTGCACCGACAGCCACTCGTCAGCGCCGCACTTGCCGGGGAACATCTTGCGATGCACGCGCTCGACCAGCACCTCGCAGCCGCCGCCGCTGAGCGACCCCAGCCCGGCGGCGCGCAGCCGCGACAGCACCTCGGCGACCGGCACGCCGTCGTGCTCGCTGAAGTAGTGGATCTCGGCCGCGGTGAAGGCCTTGAGGTGCACGTCGGGACGCACCGCCTTCATGCGGCGCAGGTACTCCTCGTACCACGACAGCGGCAGGTCGGGATGGTGCCCGTTGACGGTGTGGATCTCGGTGGTGCGCGGCGACAGCGCGCCGACGATCCCCTCGATCTCCTCCCACGACTTCAGCCAGCCGCCCTCCTCCCCCTTCTTGCGGGCGAAGGCGCAGAACTTGCACCCGGCGACGCACACGTTGGTGGCGTTGAGGTGCCGGTTGACGTTGTAGAACACGGCGTCGCCGCACAGCCGCGCGCGCACCGAGTCGGCGAGGCGGCCGACGGTGAGCAGGTCGGGCGTGGTCAGCAGCAGCAGGCCGTCGTCGGCAGAGAGTCGCTCGCCGCGCTCGACCTTCTCGGCGACGGGTTCGAGCCGCGGGTCGGTGATGCGGGAGGCGAGGATGGCAGTCATGCGGTGTCCGTCATGGCCTCGGCGTCGCGCGAGGCGGGCTGGCGCCGGTAGGTGGCGCAGGTGCAGCGGGGCTCGTCGGGCACGTCGACCAGGGCGTCGAGCAGGAGCTGGCCCAGCGAGCGCGCGTCCTCGGCGAGGATCTCCTGCAGCAGCTCGAAGTCCCAGTGCGGGCGCACCCCCTCGGCGTAGTTGAGGACGATGGTCATGGCCGCGTAGCAGGCGCCGATCTCGCGGGCCAGGAAGACCTCGGGGGCGATGGCCTGGCCGATGATGTCGGCGCCCAGCCGGGCGAAGGCGCTGACCTCGGCGGCGGTCTCGAAGCGCGGTCCCTGGCCGGTGGCGTAGATCGCCCGGTTGAAGGCGCGCGTCGCCTTGTCGGTGGCCCACGGCGCGGCATGGGTCCACATGGCGCTGCGGATGTCGGCGCAGAAGGGCTCGCGCATCAGCACCACCACGCCGGGGTCGAGGCGCCCGCCCACCGACGGGGTGAAGTCGAGCACGTCGTGGGGCACCACCAGGTCGCGGGGGCGGAAGTGCTGGGTGATGCTGCCCGAGCCGGCCTCGGCGAGGACGCGGCGGACGCCCGCCTCGCGGAACAGCCAGAACAGCGCCAGCGCCGCCTCGTGGCGCGAGGCGTTGTGCCGCCAGCCGTGCATGCGCGCCGCCAGCGCCTCGCGCTCGCCGCCGCCGGGCATGCGCACCGCGATGTGCTTGACCGAGGGGCTCTCGCCGAACGGCGTGGACACGCTGATGGGCTCGCCGATGACGCGCACGCGCTCGTCCCCCAGCGCCTCGGGGAAGTCGATGGCGGCGGTGCCGGAGCCGCCCACGATGGCGTGGGTGACGCGGGGGAGGCTGGGGGGCATCTCGCCCGAGTATACGGAGGGCGTGCGCGCCGGCTCCGGGCGCGCCGCCCGGCCTAGAGGCCGAACTCGGCCACCACGGGGAAGTGGTCGGAGGCGCCGGCGGCCTGCGCGTCGGGCATGCGCTCCGAGCCGACCACCTCGCAGGAGAGCAGGCGGGGCGCCATGTGCAGGTCGGCGAAGACGTAGTCGATGCGCGCCGCGGGCATCCAGGTGGCGCAGGTGTAGCCGTCGCCCTCGGCGTGCAGGCGGCGGTAGCAGTCGACGTAGCCCACCTCCTCCAGCCGCGGCACCGTCCAGCGCTCGATGAAGCGGTTGAGCACGCGGTCGGTGAGCGGGTGGCGGGGCAGCACGCCGGTGAGCGGCCCGACCACCCAGGGCAGCCGGGGCAGGCCGACGCCCAGCTCGGGGTGCACGCCGGCGGCCTGCCACGCGGCGGCGGCGTCCTCGTCGCCCTCGGCGGGCTCCACCGGGGTGACCAGCCCGTCCAGGCCGCGCACCAGCACCCCGGCCCGGCGCAGCTCGGCCATGCGGGTGAAGAAGGCGCTGGCGGCGACCGTCTCGCCCGGGGCCACGGTGTTGAAGTCGCCCATGAGCAGGTGGGGCGCGCTGCCCGAGCGGGCGATGTCACCGAGGATGGCATCGAGCTCGCGGATGCGTCGCGCCTCGCCCTGGTTCTTCTCGCCGAAGCGCGCGGCCAGGTGGATGCAGTGGATGCGCAGCCGCGGCAGTCCCGGGGCCTGCACGGCCACCTCGCACTCCAGGTGGGCGCGCAGCATGCGGCCGGGGTGGCGGTGGGCGCGCCAGCGGGTGAAGGGCAGGCGGCTGAGCACGGCCAGGTTGAGCTTGGAGGCGTCGTTGGGCTTGGCCACGATCATGCGCATGCCCAGGCCCTGGGCCAGCTCGCGGACCAGCCCGATGTCGCTGGCCTCCTGCAGGGCGACGACGTCGGCGTCGATGCGCCGGAGCACGCCGGCGATGCGCTCGCCGCGGCCGAGGCCGCCGAGGAGGATGTTGTAGGTGGCGACGCGCAGCCGGTCGGCCGCCGCCGCGCCGTTCGACGTGGTGGGCATGGAGCGGGTGCCACCCTACAATGCCAGGCACGTGCCCACCCCCGCGGGCCCCTGCCCCGCGCAGGCGCATTGAGTGTCGACCCCCACCACGTCCCTGCTCGACCGACTGACGCCGCGCGCGCAGCTCGTCCTGGTCGTCTGCGTCGGCCTGCTCGCCGCCGGCTGGGGCGTGGGCATGCTGGTGCTGCAGCACCGCCTGCTGGAGATGGAGGCCGAGGGGCGCTACCTCGGCGGGGTGCCCGGCTTCTTCGCCGACGGCTCGACCTGGTCGACGGCGTGGATCGGCTGGGCGGCCGCCTTCTTCTTCCTGCTCTCGCTGGTGCGCGTGGCCCGCGGGCGGCCGGAGCCGCCGGTGGGCGGCGAGAAGCAGACGGTGGCGCAGATGCGCGCGTCGCTGCGCCGCGAGTACCGCATGGTGCGGCTGGGCCTGGCGGTGGTCGACGTGCTGGCCATGTTCGACGCCGGGCGGGCCATCGCGTATGCGGTGGCGTCGTTCACCGGCGACGACGTCGCCCGCGCCAGCGTGCTGGTGGTCGGCGTCGAGGCGGGCGGGCTGGTGTGCGCCGCGGCGCTGCTCACCGCCTGGATGCTGGTGTTCCGCCGGCAGCTGGAGACCTGGGGGGCGCTGTAGCGCGCGCCGCCGGCGTTCAGTCGTACAGCGCCTGCAGCACCCGGTCGACCACCTGCTCGATGGCCTCCTCCAAGGTGTGCGGCTGGCGGTAGAAGGCGGGGATGGGCGGGACGATGCGCACGCCGAGCTCGGCGAGGGTGGCCAGGTTGCGCAGGTGGATGGCCGACAGCGGCGACTCGCGCGGCACCAGGACCAGCCGGCGCGACTCCTTGATGCAGACGTCGGCGCAGCGCTTGAGCAGGTCGTCGCCGGCGCCGTTGGCCAGGCCGCCGGCGGTGGTCATGCTGCAGGGGACGACCACCATGCCCCTGGTGCGATGGCTGCCCGACGCCGGCGGGACGTTGAAGCGGTGGTGCGGGAAGACGGTGAGCCGCTGCGCGTTGTCGCCGGCCACCGCGGCGAGGCCGTCGTCGAGCGACTCGCCAAGCTCGTCCTGCCACACCTCGTGCGCGGCGCGCGACACCACGCACTCCACCGTCTCGCCGCGCGCCAGCAGGCGGCGCAGCGTGCTGCGCGCCAGCAGCGACCCGCTGGCGCCGCTGATGCCGACCACGACGGGCAGCGCCTCGCGCGGCGGCGGCGGGTTGCTCGGGTCGCGCCACGAGCTGGGCGCGGTCCAGTCGGGCATCTACTCCACCAGCGCGTCGGCGCGCGGGCCGTAGTTGGAGATGAGCGGCACGTAGGGCGTGGGGTCGCCCTCCCACTGCATGGCCGCGATCTGCTCGTTGCTGCGGCGGCCGGCCAGGGCGCGGAAGAGCTCGAAGCGGTCGCCGGTCCAGGTGGCGGCGGGCTCGCCCTCGCCGGTGACGCGCTCCTTGCCGTCGTAGCGCACGCGCAGCGGGGGCAGGCCGCGGCCGGCGGCGCGCATGGCGAAGGAGGCGAAGTAGGAGGCGAAGCCCAGCGCCACAAGGGGGGTGTCGCGGTCGCCCGGCTGGCCCAGGGCGCCGCGCACGTCGTGCAGGTGTGCGGCGATGTCGGTGACCGGGACGATCTCGATGAAGGGCACGTCCTGCGGCGCCCTCTGCTCGCCGCGGAGGATGGGCAGCAGGCGCTCGGTGTTCTCGTCCCATTCGGCCAGAACCTGGTCCAGGCTGCGCTCGCGGCGGGCGGCGACGTGGCTGTCGGTGAAGGCGTTGCCGCGGCGGACGCCGCCGTCGTGCTGCCACATCTCCACCGGGTTGTCGTCCAGCGGCATGCGGCCCTCGACCATGTCGAGGGCGACGCCGGCGAGGTGGCGCGCGACGTCCACGGACGTCCACAGCGGGCAGGCGGGGACCCTGGCCTCGAGCTGCTCCGGCGACGCGGCGCGGAGCACCTCGGTGAGCGAGCGCTTGCCGTCGAGGTAGGCGGCGGCGGGATCGAGCGGCATGTCGGGTGGACCCTCCCTGCGAGTGCGCCTCAGCGCACGTTGACGGCGGCGAGAACGCCACAGAAGACCGCCACCGCGAAGTACGAGTTGACGGTGAAGAAGGCGCGGTTGACCCGCGAGAAGTCGCGCGGCGACACCAGCGAGTGCTCGTAGACCAGCAGGCCGATTCCCGCCGCGGCGCCCACGAAGTACGGCCACGACAGGTGTGCGGCGACGCCCGCCAGCACCAGCAGCACGGCGGTGGCCACGTGCGACGCGTCGCTGATGAGAAACGCCTGCGGCAGCGTGAACCACGCCGGCACGCTGTGCAGCCCCTGGGCGCGGTCGACCTCGCGGTCCTGGAGCGCGTAGAGGATGTCCAGGCCGCCCATCCAGAAGAGCACGCACAGGCCCAGCAGCACCGCGCTCAGCGACCAGGCGCCGCGCACGGCGAGGTAGCCGCCCACCGGCGCGCCGGCGATGCCCGCGCCGAGGACGAAGTGGGCCAGGAAGGTGAAGCGCTTGCAGTACGGGTAGAGGACGAACAGCACCAGCGGGATGGGGCACAGCTCCAGGCACAGCCGGTTGAGGCCGGCAGCGGCCAGAACCAGCAGGCCCGCGGCGACCAGCGCCAGGGCGACCATGCCCGCGGTGCTCACCTCGCCGGTGACGCTGGGCCGCGACGCGGTGCGCGGGTTGAGCGCGTCGATGCCCCGGTCGATGAGCCGGTTGAGCGCGAAGGCGCAGGAGCGCGCCCCGGCCATGGCCAGCGTGATCCAGCCGACGCGCGACCAGCCCGGGTTGCCGCCCGCGGCCATCAGGGCGCCGGCGAAGGCGAAGGGCAGGGCGAAGATGGTGTGCTCGAACTGCACCAGGCGCAGCAGCGTGCGCGCCGTCTGCAGCGGCGAGGCGCCGGCGCGGCCGCCGCCGATGCTGGCGGTGGTCACGGGCGGTCCAGCCCGTACTCGGACCAGCGCCGCTCGACCAGCTCGACAACGCGCGGGTCCATGGTGATGTCCGGCGGCCAGGGGCGCTGGTAGCCGTCGAGCGGTCCCTTGCGCGTGGCGTCGACGCCGATCTTGCTGCCGCGGGCGAACGACGGCCCGCCGTGGTCGAGCACGTCGAGCGGCCCGTCGACGATGAGGGTGTCGCGCCGCGGGTCGACGTTGCTCAGCGCCCGGAAGGCGACCTCGCGCAGGTCGTGCGGGTCGATGTCCTCGTCGACCACGATCACCACCTTGCTGTTGGAGAGCTGCATGGTGCTCCACACCGCGAAGCACACCTTGGCCACGTGCCCCGGGTAGCGCTTGCGCATGCTGACGATGACGCAGTTGTGGAACACCCCCTCGGCGGGCATGTGGTAGTCGACGATCTCCGGCTGCACCATGCGCAGCAGGGGCAGGAAGATCCGCTCGGTGGCGTGGCCCAGCCAGTAGTCCTCCATGGGCGGGCGGCCCACCAGCGTCGCCGGGTAGAGGGCGTCGCGGCGCATGGTCATCGCCGTGAGGTGCAGCACCGGGTATTCGTCCTGCAGCGAGTAGTAGCCGGTGTGGTCGCCGAAGGGGCCCTCGGTGCGCCGCTCCGACGGGTCGACCCAGCCCTCCAGCACGACGTCGGCCTCGGCGGGCACGTCGAGGTCGACGGTGACGCCGCGCACCAGCTTCATGCGCCGGCGCATCAGCCAGCCGGCGAACAGGAACTCGTCGATCCCGGGCGGCAGCGGCGCGCTGGCCGCGTAGGTCGCCGCCGGCTCGCCGCCGATGGCCACCGCCACCGGAATGCGCTGACCCGGCTTCCACTTCTCCGCCTGCTCCGCCCCGCCCTTGTGGATCTGCCAGTGCATGCCCAGGGTGCGGTCGTCGTACTCCTGCAGCCGGTACATGCCCACGTTGCGGACACCGCTGACCGGATCTCGGGTGATCACCAGGGGCAGGGTGACGTAGCGGCCGCCGTCGAGCGGCCAGCACCTGAGGATGGGCAGCTCCGACAGGCGCACCGCCTCGCCGGTGACCACCTCCTCCTGGCACGGCGCTTTGCCCGCGGCCATGCGGTGGGGCATCGAGCGCGCCGCCTCCATCCCGCCGCGCAGCCGCTCGGCGATCGCCCGCATGCCGCGCGGCAGCTCGGGCGACAGCAGCGCGCCCAGCCTCTCCCCCACCGCGTCGAGCGACGGCGCGCCCAGGGCCGCGGCCATGCGCGAAGGGCTGCCGAACAGGTTGGTGGCCACCGGCATGCGCTGCCCGCGCACGTTCTCGAAGAGCAGCGCCAGGTTGCGCTCCGCCGGCGCCTTGGAGACGCGGTCGGTGATCTGCGCGATCTCCAGGTCGGCGTCGACCACGGCGCGCACGCGGCGCAGCTCGCCGCGCTGCTCCAGCAGCGAGACGAACTCGCGCATGGTCGCCGGCGCAGGCGAGGTCTCGCGCACGCCGGGCCGGGTGGTCACAGCCATGGCCGGCGGCTCAGAGGCGTCGTTCGACGACGTAGTCGCAGACGAGCTCGAGCACGGTGCGCGCCGTCGACTGCGGGAACACCGCCAGCTCGCTGCGCGCCCGGTCGGCGAACTCGTGCGCGTGCTTCTCGGCCTGCGCGATGGCCGGCGACTCGCGGACGGTGGCCACCACCTCGTCGTAGTCGGCCTCGCTCATCGGCTGCCGACCGAGCAGTTCGCGCAGCCGCGGCTCGATGTCGGGCTGGCGCAGCGCGTACATCAGCGGCAGGGTGATGGTGCCCTGGCGCAGGTCGGCGCCGACCGGCTTGCCGATCTGCTCGGCGGAGGCGACGTAGTCGAGCACGTCGTCGGCGATCTGGAAGGCCATGCCCAGGTGGTGGCCGAAGCGCTCCAGGGCCAGCGCGCGCGTCTCGTCCAGGCGGGCGATGATGCCGCCGCAGTGGCACGACGCGGAGAGCAGCGCCGCCGTCTTGCGCTCGATCTTGCGGTAGTAGTCGTCGACCGACTGGTCGTAGTCGCGCTTGCTGGTGAGCTGGAGCAGCTCGCCCATGCAGATGGTCATCACCGCGCGGGAGATGATCACGTCGATGATCGGCATGCCGATCGCCGCGGTGAGGTTGGCCCCCTTGGCGAAGTAGTAGTCGCCGACGATGATCGCCGGGTTGACGCCGAGCAGGGCGTGGATGGTGGCCATGCCGCGGCGGGTCTCGGCGTCGTCGATGAGGTCGTCGTGCACCAGGGTGGCGGTGTGGATGAACTCGATGCCCATCGCCGTGTTGTAGATGTGGTCGGGCTCGGCCTCGCCCAGCTTGGCGCTGAGGATGACCAGCGCCGGGCGCAGCCGCTTGCCGCCGGCGCGGACGATGTGGTTCATCGCCGCGCTCATCGGGCCCAGGTCGTCAGCCACGGTTGCGGCCAGTCGCCGCTCGAACTCGTGGAGCTCGGCGGCGATGGGCTCGAGCAGGTTCTCGGTCTGCGCGTCGGTGGTCACGAGGCCACCCTCTGCTGCGCCAGCGCCGGCTGGTCCCACAGCGGCACCACCTCGGGCATGGGCAGCTCCTCGCCGAAGAACAGCGCGGCGACGCGGGCGAAGCGCTCGGGGTCGGCGGTGGTCAGCAGCCGGGGCGGACCGCCGTCGGCCAGGCCGGACTCCAGGCGGTTGACCTTGACGATCCGCTTCACCCGGGCGGCGGTGGTCTCTGCGGAGTCGACCACGCGCAGGCGCCGGCCGACGACGCGCGCCAGCGCGGGCTTGAGCAGCGGGTAGTGCGTGCAGCCCAGCACCAGGGTGTCGGCACCCCAGTCGAAGACCTCGTCGAGATGCGCACGCAGCGACGCGTCGGCGCGCGGCGTGTCGGCGTCGCCCTGCTCGACGATGTCGACCAGGTCGGGCGCGGCCTTGGCCAGCACGCCGACTCCGGGGTTGGCCTCCTTGATGGCGTGCAGGTACTGCTGCGAGGCGAAGGTGCCCTCGGTGCTGATCACCGCCACGCGGCCGTTGCGCGTGTGCTGCACGGCGGCCTGCGCGCCCGGCGCGATGACGCCGACGACGGGCACGTCGTAGCGCTCGCGCGCGGTGTTCAGCGCGGCCGCGGTGGCGGTGTTGCAGGCGATCACCACCAGCTTGGCGTCGTACGTCGCCAGGTGCTCGATGATGCGATGCGCGAACTGGCGCACCTCGTCCTGGTAGCGCGGCCCGTAGGGGAAGTGCGCCAGGTCGGCGAGGTACACCAGGCGCTCAGCGGGAAGCTGGCGGCGCAGCTCGCGGAGCACGGTGAGGCCGCCGACGCCGGAGTCGAACACGCCGATGGGGCGCACGTCGCTCATCTCGTGCCGGAGGATAGCAGGGGGTGCCTGGCGCACCCTGGACGCGGGGCGCGGCGCTAGGACGCGGGCGTGTCGAGCTGCAGCCCCATGAGCACCAGGTCGCGGTCGCCGCCGGCCAGGCGGAGGTGGCCGCGCAGCCGGCCCTCCTCGACGAAGCCCATGGCGCGGTACAGCGCCAGCGCCGGCTCGTTGCCGGGGAAGACACCGAGGGTCAGCTTGGCCAGGTGGACCGCGCGCGCCCAGTCGATCGCCGTGCGCATCAGCTCGCGGCCCAGGCCCTCGCCGCGGCAGCCGGCGCGGATGGCGATGGACAGGTCGCCGCGGTGCTGCTCGTAGGGGCCGCGGCGCCGCTCGACCATGAGCTGCCCGGCGACGCGCCCCTCGACCTCGACGGTGAGCGCCAGGCCGCCACCGGCGACCAGGTTGGCCAGGGCCAGGCTCTCCTCCAGGACGCTGCGCTCGCCGGGCACGGCGGCGAGCAGCTCGCCCTCGGCGGCGATCTGGTCGCGGATGGCCACCAGCTCCGGGCCGTCCTCGTCGGGACGGGTGGGCCGGATCAGCCAGGAGCGGCCGCCGCGGGTCGTGCCCTGGCGGCGGAGCAGCGCCCGCGCCTCGCTCACCGGCCCTGGAGCACGTGGACCAGCAGCAGGACCACCGCCGCCACCGAGCTGGCCACCACCAGCGCCAGCAGGGGCAGGTACAGGGCGCGCAGCGGCGGGCGACCGGCGGGCTCCGCGGCGGCGACCTCGCCCTCCAGGGGCAGCGGCGGCGGTGGCAGCAGCACCAGCGCCGCGGTGCCGGGCTCGTCGCCGGCGGGGGCGGGCAGGTCGAGCTCCGTGGCGGCGGCCTCGGCCTTGTCGTGGGCCTTGCCGGCGACGCCGCGGAGCTGCACCTTCCATGCCGGCGACGGCGCGGCCGGGCGGGCGGCGGTGGACGGCCCGCCGGAGGGCAGCGCCGCGGCCAGCGGGGCCGCCGACCCGGTCGCGGCGGCGCCCCGGGTCGAGGCCGGCGAGCGGGCCGTGGTCGCGCCCGAGCTCGACGCGGTGCGCGGCGACGCCTTGGGCCAGGCCACGCCCGGCGCCGAGGGGTCGCGCGACATCACCGGCACCGAGGGCAGCGGCTCGAACACCGGCGCCCCCTCCCCGCGCTCGGAGGCGACCAGCCAGCCCGGCGGGGCCGCCTCGGAGGGCTCGGCGGTGCGCCCGGGCAGGGGGCGGCCGCAGGCGGGACAGTAGACCTCGCGCTCGCCGCCGAGGCGCCCGCAGCCCTCGCAGAGCGCGCGGGTCATGCCGGCGTCCCCAGGTCCTGGAGCGCCTGGCGCAGCAGCGCCTCGGTGACCACGCCCTCGCAGAGCACCCGGCCGTCGACGCGGACCACGGGCACGCGCCAGTCGAACTCGCGGAGCAGGATGCCGTCGCCGTCGACGTCGACGGCGGTCACGTGCAGCGGCAGGTCGCGCCCGATCGCGTCGAGGGCGGCCTGCGCCTTGTCGCAGAGCCCGCAGTTGCGACGGGTGAGGAGCTCGACACGGAGGGGTGCGGTCATCGGAGGTCGAGGGTACTCGTGAACCTGGGCGCGCACACGCAACGGCGCCTGGCGACACTGTCGCGCGCGGCGGCGCGGCCGTGGCGAC
>Ga0207664_10003479_pt1 | contig 10506 bp, 10 predicted proteins | sample LARL83metaG_FD_184349 | JGI IMG/M metagenome (GOLD analysis project Ga0207664, IMG submission 184349) | Corn, switchgrass and miscanthus rhizosphere microbial communities from Kellogg Biological Station, Michigan, USA - LAR L8-3 metaG... | ecosystem: Host-associated > Plants > Roots >...
CTCCGAAGCGCGTGCGATGGCGGTCCAGGCTCTCTAGGTGATGGCATGATCCAGGTCCATGTGCGCGGCAGGCGGTGCGGACTACTCCTGGCAAGACGGAAACCACCATGCCTGTCAGGCGTGCGGGCTGGGCCATTCGTTGTATGGGAGCAGATCCCGGAGCCTGGCCGAGTTGGTTTGGCTCAGCACTACGTCGGTGTCCAGATTCGCAGGGTCGATCTGGCGGATGAATTCCCTGCACCGCCCGCATGGCGGAACGACATGCAAGACACCCTCGTCGTCCAGCCAGACAGCGACAATTCTTGCGATCTTGTACTCGTGTGCTGTCACCATGGCCGCGATGGCCGCGTGTTCGGCGCAGAACCCGGTGCCCGAGCCGGTGTCGATGCAAACCCCGCAATAGTGGTTGCCCGCTTGTGTGACCAGCGCGGCCGCCACATCGCCGAAGAGCCGGCCGTCCACGGTATGCGGGTGGAGCACGGCCTGTGCTGAGGCGATCAGGGCGTCGTCGGAGAAGGCACTCATCTGGGGGAAGCTACCAGGCACAGCTGCACCCGGACGGCTAGCCGCCAGACGGGATGCTGCCAGGCCAGTCCGGTCGCCGATCTGGCGGCGAGGGGGCCGCCGGACGTGGGTGGTGAGCATGGCTCGCCGGCTATGCCAGGCAGCACCACCCACATCCTGATTATCCAGTTCTGTAATGCCCTGCCACCGCCCGGACCGGCTTGCCTTCCCCGGCGAAAGTGGCCCGCGGTTGGGTCATTACTGGCCCGCGTTGATCACGGCAGTGATTCGCATGTCACGGTTGGGCAGTGTGGCCGCGTGGAATGAGCCGTGGGCGGCGGCGAAGTGCGATGTTCCGCCGTCGATGACGCCGTTGAAGTTGCTGGGCCCGCCATGGCCGCTGGCGGGCCATTGCAGGGTCCAGCTGGCCTGCAGGTCACCCTGGCCATTGAGCACGACGATGTCCTGGCAGAGCACGTCGCGGTGGAAGGAGATCGTGCAGGCCTCGTTGTCGTGGCCGGCGACCTTGCCGTTTTGCAGGATGCGGTCTTGGCCGACGATACGGTCGCCGGGCACCAGGGGCTTGGTAGGCCAGCCGGTGATCGGCCCACTGTTGGTGAAGAACCTGATGGCCGTCAGCTGGCTGTCGAAAGTCAGCTGTCCGGGGGCGTGGGCGCTTGCCTGTGCCGCCGCAGCTCCGGCGGTTCCGCCGGCCACTGCGAGGGTGGCCAGCGCGCCCAGGGCGATTCGTGTCCTGGTAAGCATCGGGTGTTCCTCCTGAGGATGTCGATCTGCTAGAATCGCAAGTAGCTTATACTTCTAATTACTAGATTGGCAAACTATGACCTCATCGGCGCTTCAAGGCCAGGTCGTCGACAGCATGCGCGCGCTGAGCGCAGAGATTGACCGGCTCGATCAGGCCGCCGCTGACCTGTTCGGTCTCAACCGCACGGACATGCGCGCCTTGGACATCATCGGCCGGGCCGGCCCACTGGCCCCGACCGCGCTGGCCCGCCTGCTCGGTTTCACCACCGGCGGTGTCACCACAGTCCTCGACCGCCTGGAACGGGCCGGCTATGTCCTCCGCCAGCCTGATCCCGGTGATCGCCGACGCCAGGTCGTGGCGGCCACCGAGACCGCTGCCGCCCGTGAGCACGAGGTATTTGGCGACCTCATCCACGCCACCAGCGATCTGCTGGCGGCCTACACCGACGACCGGTTGCTGGCCATCCACGACTTTCTGAACCGAATCCGGCAGCTCACCGCCGACTGCGCCGACGCCCTGGCGGCAACGACGGCCCCGATCCACCCACCGCCAGAGGACCGTCGATCACGCGGCGCCAAGTAGGCAACGCGACCCACCAGCCCTGCCCAGATCAAAGCCAGCCCAGCGGCCGATCGGGCAGCGCGACGCTGGCGAACGCACTACCGGCTCCCTCCAGCCGGCCGATCAGGCCGACGAGGTTCCTGATCGCGACGGCAGGGCGGGCCGCCGAGCTCGTAGGTCCGGTTCCCGCTTTCGTCCCGGAGAACTGCCGCCGCCGCGGCGGCAGCGTAATCCTTGCGCGAAGCCGCCGAGATCTTGCCATTGCCGGCGGCGCCGATGATCTCGCCGGCTTGGAGGTACTCGCTGAGGCGGTCGGTATAGCGCTCCATGTACAAGCCGTTCCGCAGCGCGGTGAGGGATCGTTAGTTGTGATAATCAAAACAAAGTGGTCATTGACCGTATTACGGGGCGAGAGTAGCGTCCGTGGCGGTCTTTGTTAGGCGTGCTACCTGATCATCGGTTCAGGGGGGAGAGGTATCAGGATGAAACTACGCAATCGTACGATCATGTTTGGGGCCGCCGGAGCCCTGCTCGCCGCTTGCGTCATCGGTTCTGTGGCCGGCCAGGCGGCCGCTTCGCCGAGGGCGTCGTCTCCGGTGGCTTTCGGGAGGGTGATCTCTCATCACTCCGGATCGGTCGCCCTGGCCGGCACGGTGAATGTGGCCACGCTGCCGAGGTACTCGCGCTCGACGCACGGCGCCGTCCGCATCCCGCTGCGCCGGGGCCCGCAATCGCCCTCACGGGGGGCATCGGCCTCGCCGAGCGGCACGAGCACTGCCAGCCTGTTGACCACTGTCACGCCTGGGACGCCGCTGTCCGGCACGCTCGGTGACGGCGACAACAACGCCGTGGGGGAAGGGCAACTCACCCCGCCTGACATGGGGTTCTCGGCCAACGGGACCAACGAGGTCGAGCTCATCAACCTCGTCGGCAAGATCTGGACCGGGACCACACCGGGGACGGCGTTCAGCTTGGCGAACTTCTTTTCGCCAAGCAGCCCGGGCGACTCCTTGAGCGACCCGTGGATTAAGTGGGACGCCGGCAGTGGCCGGTTCTTCGCCGGCATCTTCGACATCTCGCTCGGCGGGGAGATCATTGCTGTCTCGCAAACCTCGAACCCGGGTGGGACCTGGTTCCTGTACCGGATACAGTACCCATCCACCGCGGGCGGGATCACCGCCGGCGGGTGCCCTGACCAGGGCAAGGGCGGCGTGGACAAGAACGTGGTCGGCCTAGGGTTCAACGAGTTCTCCGAATCGGGCGTGGCCGGCTGCCCGAGCGCGGCCACCTTCCAAGGCGCCGGCCTCGAGGTGTTCAACAAGTCGCAGATGCTGGCTGGGGCCACCGTGAACTTCGTGTTCACCGATCCGCTGCCGACCTACTTCTCCCTCGTTCCCGCCGACACGCTGACGGCCTCAGCGACCACTGAGTACTTCGCCTCACTGAATTCCGGCACCGGGACCGCGCTGCACCGGGTCACCTCCGTGGGGGTCCCGCCGGGCACCGTCACCTTGTCGGCGCCGGCCGACATCACGGTCCCCAGTTACTCCAACCCGCCCGCGGCCACGCAGAAGGGAACGACGAAGAAGATCGACAGCGGCGATGACCGCACCCAGAACGTCGTCGCCCTCGGGACGAAGATGACCGTCACGGCGACCGTGGGGTGCAAGCCTTCGGGCGACACCACGACGCGATCCTGCGGGAGGGTGTATGAGGTCAACAACGGGACGAACACGCTGCGGGCCTCACGCACGATCTCGGCGTCCGGGAAGTACTTCTTCTACCCGGCAGCCACACTCGTGGGGACCGGCACGGTAGGCGTGTCGATCGGCCAGTCCTCGGGCACGACGTTCGGCAGCCTCTACACCACCGCCGGGACGTGGGGCGGGACCCTGGCCGCACCGGTGCTGGTCAAGGCCGGCACGGCGACGAACACCACTGGACGGTACGGCGACTACAACGCCGCCGCCCCCCAGCCCGGCACGACCAACCAGTTCTGGGTGGCCGGTGAGATCGGCGGAACATCCGGCACCAGCTTCAAGTGGAACACCGCCGCGGGACCAGTCACGGCCTCATAGAGGCGCAACAGCACCGAGGGACCGTTGGGCTGCCGCCCATCAACGCCCGCGTCAATGGGCGGCAGCAGAACGGCCCGCCACCAAGCGTTGACCAAGGCTGATACCTGAGCCGACGTCGGAAGGTGGTCCATGGCGTGTGCGAATCGGCGCTCGTGTCCTTGCCCACCATCGCTGACGACGCCGGCCAGCCTGCATGGGCCCCTATTGCTCCTTCTATGCGAGAGGCGTACCGTTTCGGGCGCACGCAAGGGACGGATGTGGCTGGTGCCATAATGCCGGCCGCATGGGAGACAGGGAAGGGGGCGCCGCCAGCAACGCCGCGGCGGCGGTCCTGGGGCGCTATCGCGCGTGCCGCCGCCGTGAGCCGATGCCTTCAGAGGAAGGCACGTGATTGCGGTAGGAGGAATGCACGTGAAGTCCCGGATAATTCTCGCTGTGGCCGCCGTTCTGGGTATCGCGCTCGCCATCGCGCCGGCCACTTTAAGGACACCGGCCGCCAGGGCGGCTGCGCACGGCCTCTCACTGAAGGGGCTCAACCACATTCAGCGGGCGCACCTGTCTGGGTTCGCCTCGTTCGAGGCGGGCATCGGCGTGCCGGCCAAGGCACCTGCCGCCCGGGCGGGTGCCCGGGCGAACAGCTCGGGGGTGGGCCTGTGCCCGCACAACCTCGGGTCCAATGTCCTGGTCAACCAGAACTGCCTGAACGTCACCGACGTCGATCTGCAGGGCCGCGGCCAGGCGCAGAACGAGACCGCGATCGCGCAGAACCCGTTCAACCCGCGCCAGCTGGTCGCGGGGTTCAACGATTACCGGCGCGGTGATGGCACCTGCGGCACCGCGTTCAGCACGAACGGCGGGTCAAGCTGGACCGACAGCACCATGCCCAACGGCTTCACCCGCGGCACCGCGTTCGGCAACGTGGCCCGGCAGTACTGGCAGGCCAGCGGTGACCCGTCGGTGGCCTGGGACAGCAGGGGCAACGCCTACTACGCGTGCCAGGTGTTCATGCGCGGGCCGGGCACCACCAACAACCCCGACCAGTCCAGTGCCATCTACGTATTCCGCTCCACCGGCGACGCCGGCGCGTCCTGGAACTTCACCGGCCACCCCGCGATCGAAACCTTCGACACGACCGGCGCGACACTGAACGACAAGCCGTACATGGCGGTCGACGCCAGCCCGACCAGCCCGTTCCGCGACCGGATCTACGTGACGTGGACGTTCTTCGCGGCGGACGGCACCGGCTACATCTTGGCGGTGCACTCCGACGACTACGGGCAGACTTTCAGCAGCCCGGTCGTGGTGAGCACGACAAGCTCGCTGTGCTCGAACACCTTCGGCCTGCCGACGCCGCACGGGACCTGCAACGAGAACCAATTCTCCGACCCGTTCACCGCGCCTGACGGCACGCTGTATGTCGCCTACGCCAACTTCAACAACTCCACCTCCAGCAGCAGCGACAACCACAACCAGATCCTGCTGACGAAGTCCACCGACGGCGGGAACACCTTTAGCGCCCCGGTGCTGGTGGGCAACTACAACGACCTACCGGACTGTGCCACCTACCAAGGCGGGCAGGACGCCGGCCGGGCCTGCGTCCCGGAGAAGGGCACCTCGCAGAACTCGGTGTTCCGGGCGACCAACTACCCCGCCGGCGGGGTGAACCCGCGCAGGCCCCGCCAGGTCGTGGTCACCTACGGTTCCTACATCAACCGTGACTCCAACGAGTCCAACGGGTGCACGCCTGCCGGGTTCAGCGCGTTCGGCACCAACCTGTTCACCGGGGTCAAGACGCCCGGGGCCTGCAACAACAAGATCATCTTTAGCGTCTCCAGCAACGGCGGGACCTCGTTCACCGGGACCACCGTCGATCAGCGGCTGATGCCCGTCGTCAACACCGCCCCGCGGCAGAAGCGCACCGACCAGTGGTTCCAGTGGGCCGCCTTCACGCCCAGCGGAACCCTGGTAACCGCCAACTATGACCGGCAGTACGGCTCGGCCGAGTTCTCCGGGGACATGGACTTCAGCGTGTCCACCTCGGCGAACCTGTCTGCCTTCACCGTCAGCCGGGCCACCTCCGCGTCCATGCCGCCGCCGACCCAATTCCCCACCACCCAGGGCGGCGGCGAATTCATCGGCGACTACACCGGCGTGACAGCGGTCTCCGGCGCCCACCCGCTGTGGTCCGACACCAGGAACCCGGACGCATTCCTGTGCCCGGGCACGGCCGCGCCAGGCGTGCCACCCGCGGTGTGCACCGCAGCGGAGCCGAACGGAATCATCGCCAACGACCAGCAGATCTACACCAGAACGATGCCCGCGTCCTAGCCGCACCCGTCAGTATCCGGCGGCCGGGCCCTCGCGAGGGCCCGGCCGCCGGGCCATCTGCTACCCCTGCGGCGTCCCTGCCGTCACCGGGCCGGCAAGCGTCAGGACGCCCTTGAGCCTCCTAGCCGCCCGGTGCGTCTAACCTCCATGAGAGTCCTGGTTTTCATGGCCGCCGTCATCTGGGCGGCCTGCACGGTAGCGGCTTGCGGAGCCGAACGGCAGGCCTCCCAGCCATCCGGCCAGAGCACCGCGAGCACGGCGCCCGGGGCGCGCACGCCGGTGTCCCTGACCGCTGTCAGCAATGGCAGGACCGTGTGGCTGTTCCGGGGCCAGTCGGTCTCGGTGGTGCTCCGTGGCGCCGGACTGTCATCGCGGCTGATGCGCTAATCACCACGCTGACCGTCTCAATGGTCTCAGCGCGCCACGCTGAGGCACGGCCGGACACCGGGCGGGCCGGCAGTGCCAGCCAGAACCAGCGCGCCGGGAGCACCCAGAGCGGCTCGCGCTAGCGGACCAGCACGACGCCCCGGAGGTCGCGCTGCCCACAACCCCGGGGCGCCTTGAACCAATTTTGCCATCCCTGTAGGCGTGGCCGGGAGAACCGGTGACCTTGCTGCCAGCCTCCCCCGGCGTACCGGGATGGTTCTGCGTGTCACCGGGCCGGGCACCTCGGGTACGGGCAATCCGGTGCCTCGAGGCGGTGAGGTGGCCAGGACAGGTAGGGCTTGGCGACACTTAACGGAACCATCGAGCGGCGTATGGCGTCCTAACGGATGTGACTCTCGGCGCCAGGCTCACCGTCCTTATCACCATCACGGGGCTGGCCGTGGCCTGCGGTAGCCAGCGGCCCACAGCCGGTCGGGCCGCTTCGCTGGTCACGGGCACGGTCGCCGCTGGCCCGATCTCTCCCGTGACCCGGCCAGGCATGCGCGCCATCCACGTCGTCCTCCCAGGGGCGATCGTCCAGGCATTGCGCGGAAACCAGGTCATGGCCACCACCCACACCGACGAAACCGGCCGGTATGAGCTGAGACTCCAGCCCGGCACCTACCTGATCCGCGCACAGTCTGACAAGTACCTCCCCCGGGAGAGGAGCAAGAGAGTAACCCTCCCAACAGGACAGAAACTGACCGTCAACCTCGTCCTGGACACCGGAATCCGCTAACCCCGGCCTGCGTGACCATGAAACGTCATCCACGCAGGCCCATTGTGAACGGGATCATGTCCCTTCGCCTTCTCGGCCGGCTGGCTGCCTCCGGGTGTACGCAGGTCTGGATTCAGCCAGTTGGGCGGGGAAGCCATGCCCGACGATCTTGCTCGCGATCTTCCGCTCCGTTTGGGGTACACAGCCAGGTCATGGGGGTGTAAAAGTGAAGTAATCGGGATCTAACGGGGCTCTTTACTTCACACTCACACTTCTCTTGCTTGTCTTGCCTGCCAGCGTTTGCGCAGGCCAGCGGCAGGTGTGGTGTGACCCCGTTTTGAGGAGATGGGGTAATGATCATGCACCGGAATCGGAATGAGAATCGTGTGGGGAGGCGGCTGGCTGCCTGCGCGGCGGCGGCGGCGCGGCCCCTAGTGGCAGCGGGCACGGCTGGGATACTCGCGGCGGGGATGCTGACAGCTGCCGTGCTGGCCGGAGCCGCGCCCGCGGGCGCAGCACCGGCTCCGCACAAACAGGCCGCGGCCTCCGGTGCGGCGGCTGGATCGCTGCCGCCGATCAGATCCGCTGACGGGAAGATCGCTCCGCCGGCCGCGGGTTCTGGCGGGTGGCACGTTGCTCGGGCGCGCAGCGGGCCCGGGCGGAGTTCGGCGGCAGGGTTGCACGTCTTTCTGCCTCGCACGCACAAGCTCGTCGTTCCGTCCGGTTCGTCGCGGGGTGTGCCGTGGCATGCCGCGCCGGGAGTCGGCGCTAACCACGCTGCGGGGGTAGCTCCGCCGAGGTCGCTGAATGTGCGGCCGCCGGCGGGTGCCCGGCCTGGCGGCATCCCAGGCGACATCGTTATCGGCACGAACTTCAACGGTTCTGGGTATACGGGCTGGATTCCGCCCGATGGTGGGCTGGCCACGGGCCCGCACCAGGTGATTGTGGCGATAAACGGGGCGTTCAACGTCTTCGGCAAGGGCGGCACTGTTTTGAGCAGCCAGACGCTCGCATCCTTCTTCAGCGGGCTGCCCGACGCCAGCACGGCGTTCGATCCGCATGTGCAGTTCGACCCGACGTCGCAGCGCTTCTGGGTCGCCGCCGCGGCATCGAACGGCACCACCAGCTCGGAGATTTTCGTTGCGGTGAGCAATGACAGTGACGCACTGCACGGCTGGTCGATCTTCTGGATGCCGGTGCAAGGCAACTTCCCGCACGACTGGTGCGACTATCCGCAGATCGGCCTGTCCTCCGGTGGCTTCGTGTACCTGACGTGCAACATGTTCTCGCTGCCCAACGCGGGCGGCACCGCCACGCCGATGATCCGGGTCATGCCGGAGTCGGAGTTCACCGGAGGCGGTTGCTGCAACTGGTGGGAGTTCTGGAACCTTTCCGGCTGGAGCATCCAGCCCACGGTGATGCGCAACTCGGCGACGGGCAACGGTGAGTTCCTGGCCAGTAGCGGGAACGGGTCGGCCGATCACACCATCCGCCAGTACCGCGTCACGAACGAGGGCGTCTGCTGTGGCTCGGCGCCGACGTTGAGCGAGTCGGACATCGGGGTGGGGAGCTACAGCCCGCCGCCGTGCGCGGTGCAGCCCAACAGCTCCTTCCAGTGCCTTGATACCGGCGACGCCCGGTTGCTGGGGGCCGTCTGGCAGTTCCCCTACCTCTACACCTGGCTGGATTCGTCGGACTCGGGCTTCGCCAAACCCGATTTCGTGCAAATCAACGACACCAACAACTCGGTGACACAGAACTGGCTGCTCAACTTCGGGTCGTACTACTCGATGTATCCCGAGGTTGGCGTCCGTCCCAACGGCGACATGTCCATGGTCACCGACGAGGTCAGTCCCTCCACGGCCAACAACCTGTTCGCCTCCGCGTGGGTCATCGGAATACCGAATCAGGGCGTCTGCACGGTCTGCACCGACGGCCCGGCGCACTTCGTCGCCGCGGGTGCGGGGAACTACCAGCGGATCGACGACCAGGGCCTCAACCGCTGGGGCGACTATTCGGGGGCGGCCCCCGATCCCGACAGCACCGGCATCTGGGCCATGGGCCAGTTCGCCACCAACGCCAACACCTGGAACATGCAAGTCCAGCTCACCCGGGAGGCCGGTGATGCGACCCCGCCCACCAGTTCGGCGTCGCTGTCACCAGCGCCGAACTCCAACGGCTGGAACAACTCCAACGTCACGGTGACCATCCACGCCACCGACGCGGGCAGCGGTGTCTACTACCAGACGTACTCGGCCAGCGGTGCGGGCGCGTTCGGTACCACGACCGGTGGCGCGACGGTGGCGCCGGTCATCGCCGCGCAGGGGACGACGACCGTCTTCTTCCAAGCGACCGACAACTGGTACAACTCCAACTCGTTCCAGGCCACCACGGTCCGGATCGACAAGACACCGCCGACGATTGGGACGGCGCCGACGGTGAACTTGCGGAACAACGCTGGCCCGGTCACGGCCGCGGATCCGGTGACGATTTCGTGGAGTGGGTCGGATGCGACGAGTGGGATCAACCATTACTCGCTGTATGAGAGCAAGGACGGCGGCGCGTACACCCTGGCCGCTACCACGACGGCGCCGGCGTTCAACAAGAATCTCGGGCCGGGGCACACCTACCAGTTCGAGGTGACCGGGACCGATAACGCTGGCAACACCAGCGTGGCTAAGCAGGGGGTGGTGTACAAGCTGTCGCTGGTGCAGGAGAACGCCAGCGCGGTCAAGTACACCACGCCGGGCTGGACCCGGCAGGCCCTGTCCGGTGCCAATGGCGGGTCGGTGGACTTCGCCACGGTGAAGGGGAAGACGGCGACGCTGACGTTCACCGGGTTCCAGGTGGCGTGGATGTCGACGCAGGGCCCGACCCGGGGCTCGGCGACGGTCAAGCTGGACTCCGGCACGGCCGCGACGATCAGCACGAACACGAGTTCGCCGCATGCGGCGGAGGTGGTGGATGTGGTGACGGCGGCGGCCAACGGGTCGCACAAGCTGGTGGTCAACGTGCTCGGCACGGCCGGCCACCCGCGGATCGACGTCGACGCGTTCATCGTCTTGTCCAAATAACCAGTAACTAACACACCCGGGGCCCGCCGGCACCACACCGGCGGGCCCCGG
>Ga0207664_10003482_pt1 | contig 10502 bp, 6 predicted proteins | sample LARL83metaG_FD_184349 | JGI IMG/M metagenome (GOLD analysis project Ga0207664, IMG submission 184349) | Corn, switchgrass and miscanthus rhizosphere microbial communities from Kellogg Biological Station, Michigan, USA - LAR L8-3 metaG... | ecosystem: Host-associated > Plants > Roots >...
ACCCGACCAGCTGCCACCGGGCGACGACGTCCACGAACGCCAGGCCGCCAGCGGCAAGCGCGATTTGTGGACGCGCACGGTCGACCTGTATGCGAACACGCTGGACTGGGTGCTCGACCATCGCCAGCTGACCATGCTGGTGGCCGCGGCCGCCGTCGTGCTCACCGTGTTCCTGTACATCATCATCCCCAAGGGCCTGCTGCCCGAGCAGGACACCGGCCTGATCACCGGCGTGGTACAGGCCGACGACAACATCGCGTTCCCGCAGATGGAGGACCGCACCAAGGCGGTGGCCCAGGCCTTGCGCAAGGATCCCGCCGTGGCCGGCGTGGCCGCCTTCATCGGCGCCGGCACGATCAACCCCACGCTCAACCAGGGCCAGCTCAGCATCGTGCTGAAGGATCGCGGCGACCGCGACGGTCTCGATGCGCTGCTGCCGCGCCTGCAGCAGGCCGTGGCCGGCATACCGGGCGTGGCGCTGTACCTGAAACCGGTGCAGGACGTGACCCTGGACAGCCGCGTCGCCGCCACCGAGTACCAGTACTCGCTGTCGGACGTGAACTCGGTGGAGCTGGCCCAGTACGCCGGGCAGATGACCCAGGCGATGCGCCAGCGGCCGGAGCTGTCCGACGTCGACAACAACCTCGCCAACAACGGCAACGCACTCAAGCTCACCATCGACCGCGAAAAGGCCAGCCGCCTCGGCGTGCCGGTGCAGAGCATCGACGACACCTTGTACGACGCCTTCGGCCAGCGCCAGATCTCGACCATCTTCACCCAGCTCAACCAGTATCGCGTGGTGCTGGAAGTGGCGCCGGAGTTCCGCTCCAGCGACGACCTGCTGAACAAGCTGACCGTGCGCGGCAACGGCAACGGCGCGCTGACGGGCAGCGATGCGACCAGCTTCGGCCAGCTGAAGTCGAGCAACTCGGCCACCCCGTCAGGCATCGGCAACGCCGGCAACGTGGGCTTCCAGCTCGGTGGCGGCGGCACCATTCCGCTGTCCTCCCTCGTCAGCGCGCAGGTCACCAGCGCGCCGCTGGTGGTCAGCCATCAGCAGCAGCTGCCGGCGGTGACGCTCGCGTTCAACGTGGCGCAGGGCTATTCGCTGTCCGACGCGGTGGCGGCCATCCACGAGGTCGAGCAGCAGTTGAATTTCCCGCCGCAGGTGCGCGGCGAATTCGTCGGCAAGGCGGCCGAGTTCACGTCGTCGCTGGGCGACGAGGTGCTGTTGCTGCTGGCCGCGATCGTGGTGATCTACATCGTGCTCGGTGTGCTGTACGAGAGCTACATCCACCCGCTGACGATCATCTCCACCCTGCCGCCGGCAGGCGTCGGCGCGCTGCTCGCGCTGATCCTGTGCGGCATGAGCCTGTCGGTGGACGGCATCGTCGGCATCGTCTTGCTGATAGGCATCGTGAAGAAGAATGCGATCATGATGATCGACTTCGCGATCGAGGCGCGCCGCACCGGCCTCAATGCGCGCGACGCGATCCGCCGCGCCTGCCTGTTGCGCTTCCGCCCGATCATGATGACCACCGCCGCGGCCATGCTCGGCGCGCTGCCGCTGGCGCTGGGCAACGGTATCGGTGCGGAGCTGCGCCGGCCGCTGGGCGTGTCGATCGTCGGCGGCCTGCTGCTGTCGCAGCTGGTCACGCTGTACACCACGCCGGTGATCTACCTGTACATGGAGCGTTTCTCCGACTGGCTCGCGGCGCGGCGCGAACAGCGCGCGCTGGCCCGTGCCCAGGCAGACGGCGCGGCGTGACCGGCCGGCCCCGGCTGCCCGGTCAAGAGCACTCAATCTCCCCCTGCGATCAGGGGGAGGCGCAGTGCGCGCAAATCCACACCGCGCAGCGTCGCTGTGCTCCCTCTCCTGCTTGCAGGGAGAGAACGGGGGAGGGTCGCTCTTCGCCGCGTCGATCAACCGTTTCGCGGCTCGAGCGTTGACGGTGGGATGATCCGTTCACGCCACACCTGCCACCTTCCCCGCTCCCCGCTCGCGTTGACCGCATGAATATTTCCGGCACCTTCATCCGCCGTCCGATCGGCACCTCGCTGCTGGCGATCGGGCTGTTCGTGGTCGGCATGATCGGCTACTTCCTGCTCGGCGTGGCGGCGCTGCCGAACATGCAGTTCCCGGCGATCTTCGTGCAGGCCAGCCAGGCGGGCGCGGACGCCAGCACCATGGCCTCGACCGTGGCTGCGCCGCTGGAGCGGCACCTGGGCCAGGTGCCCGGCATCGACACCATGCGATCGTCCAGCTCCGAAGGCAGCACGTTCGTGTTCATGATGTTCCAGACCGGCACCGACCTGGACGCCGCCGCGCGTGATGTGCAGGCGGCGATCAATGCGGCCGCGCCGGATCTGCCCACGGGCCTCAACGGTGCGCCGAGCTACGAGAAGGCCAACCCAAACGACGACCCGATCATCGCGCTGGCGCTGACCTCGGATACGCAGTCGGCCGCCGATCTCTACAACGTCTCCGACAGCCTGCTGGCGCAGCGGCTGCGCCAATTGCCCGGCGTGTCGTCGGTGGAGATCGCCGGAGCGGCCACGCCGGCGATCCGCGTCGACGTGAACCTGCGCGCGCTGAACGCGATGGGCCTGTCGCCCGATCAACTACGCAATGCGCTGAGCGCGGCCAACGTGACGTCGCCGGAGGGCTTCCTCTCCAACGGCAAGACCACCATGTCGATCAGCGCCACCACCCAGCTGCACAGCGCGGACGATTTCGCCAAGCTGGTGATCGCCAGCCACGACGGCACGCCGGTGCGTCTGGCCGACGTGGCGAACGTCTACGCCGGCCAGCAGGATGCCTACCAGGCCGCCTGGTTCCGCGGCAAGCCGGCCGTGCTGATGTACGTCTACAAGAAGGCCGACGCCAACGTCATCGCCACCGTCGACCTGGTCAAGGACCAGTTGCCGCTGCTGCGCGAATACCTGCAGCCGGGCACCGAACTGACCCCGTTCTTCGACGGCACGCCGACCATCCGCGCCTCGCTGCATGAGGTGCAGGCGACGCTGCTGATTTCGCTGGCGATGGTCGTGCTGACCATGGCGCTGTTCCTGCGCCGGCTGGCGCCCACGCTGATCGCCGCGGTGGCGGTGCCGCTGTCGCTGGCCGGCGCGTTCGTGGTGATGTACATCCTCGGCTACACGCTCAACAACCTCACCCTGCTGGCGCTGGTGATCGCGATCGGTTTCGTGGTGGACGATGCGATCGTGGTGATCGAGAACATCATCCGCCACATCGACGACGGCATGTCGCGCATGCAGGCCACGCTGGCCGGCGCGCGCGAGATCGGCTTCACCATCGTCTCGATCACCGCCTCGCTGATCGCGGTGTTCATCCCGCTGCTGTTCGCCGGCGGCGTCACCGGCATGTTCATGCATGAATTCGCGGTGACGCTGGTGGCCGCGATCGTGGTGTCGGCCACGGTATCGCTGACGCTTACGCCCGCGCTGTGCGGGCATTTCCTGCGCGGCCATCACGATCATGGAAAGGCCAGGCCGCCCTCGAAAGTCGGCCGCGCGCTGGACGGTTTCCATGCCGGCATGCTGCGCGTCTACACCCGTGCGCTGAATTTTTCGCTGCGCCACGCGCTGCTGTTCTCGCTGACTCCGCTGGCCTTGATCGTCGCCACCTTCTTCCTGTTCGGCGCGGTCAAGGCCGGCCTGTTCCCGGCGCAGGACACCGGCCTGATCTGGGGCCGCGCCAATTCCAGCGCCACCGTTTCGTTCGCCGAAAGCAAGCAGCGCCTGCAGCGGCTCACCGCCATGCTGATGGCCGATCCGGACGTCGCGACCGTGGGCTCGCGCCTGGGCAGCAGCCGGCAGGGCACCAGCGGCTCGTTCAACATCGATCTGAAAACCCGCGCCGAAGGCCGCAAGGACGATACCTTCGAAGTGCTGGCGCGGCTCAGCGCCAAGGCGGCGAACTACCCCGACCTCAACCTGCGCCTGCGCCCGGTGCAGGATCTGCCCAGCGGCGGTGGCGGCACCAGCCAGGGCGCGCAGTACCAGGTATCGCTGCAAGGCAACGATCTCGCCGGCCTGCAGGAGTGGCTGCCGAAGCTGCAGGCCGAGCTGAAGAAGAATCCCAAGCTGATGGACGTGGGCACCGACGTCGACGAAGCCGGCCTGCGCCAGAACATCGTGATCGACCGCGACAAGGCCGCGCGCCTGGGCGTGTCGATCGGCACCATCGACGGCGCGCTGTACGACGCGTTCGGCCAGCGCCAGGTCTCGACCATCTATTCGGACATCAACCAGTACAAGGTGGTGGTCAACGCGCTGCCCGAGCAGACCGCGACGCCGGCGGCGCTCGATCGCATCTACGTGCGCTCGAGCAGCGGCAAGATGGTGCCGATCACCGCCTTCGCCCGCCAGGAGGCAGGGCTGGCGCCTTCGCAGATCCGTCACCAGAACCAGTACACGACGATGGACCTGAGCTTCAACCTCGCGCCCGACGTGAGCATGGGCGAGGCCACCGCGATCATCCAGGCCACCGTGCAGAACATGCGCATGCCCGGCGACATCAAGCTCAACCTGGGCGGCGACTTCCAGCGTTTCGAAGAGGCGCAGGGCGGCATGGGCTGGCTGATCCTGGCCGCCGTGCTCACCGTCTACATCGTGCTCGGCATGCTGTACGAAAACCTGGTGCACCCGATCACCATCCTGTCCACCCTGCCGGCCGCGGGTGCCGGCGCGCTGCTGGCGCTGTGGCTCACGGGTACCGAATTGTCAGTGGTGGCGCAGATCGCGCTGGTGCTGTTGATAGGCATCGTCAAGAAAAACGCGATCATGATGATCGACTTCGCCCTGGTCGCCGAACGCGAGCACGGCAAGAGTCCGCTGGAGGCCGCGCGCGAAGCGTGCATCGTGCGTTTCCGTCCGATCATGATGACCACGATGGTCGCCATCCTCGCCGCGCTGCCGATCGCGATCGGCCTGGGCGAAGGCAGCGAACTGCGCCGCCCGCTCGGCATCGCGCTGATCGGCGGCCTGCTGATTTCGCAAAGCCTCACCCTGCTCAGCACGCCGGCGCTGTACGTGATCTTCTCCTGCCTGGCCGAACGGCGCCGGGCATGGTGGGCACGCCAGCGCAACCGTCGCGCGATCCGCCGCGGCGAGCGGTTGGCCGATATCTGAGTGCCGGTCGGCGCCACTGGCGCAGGATGCGCCGACGGCCTCCGCGATCGGCCAATCGTCAGTCCGACAAATCCAGTACGCAGGCGTCGGCGCCGTAGCTGCGGCAACAGACCGGAAAGATCGACAGCGTCGCCGGCGCGATGGCCGGTTCCAGCAGGCCTTCCAGAAAGCCGCCGAAAAAACCGCAGCCGGAGTGCCCGTCGGTGGCGCAGAGCGGACTGTCATGGATGTGCAGCTGGCTGCCCTGCTGGTCGACCTCGACCAGCGCGCGCAATGCGGGCACGCCGATGCGTTCGATCGCCTCGCGCAGTTCGAGTCCGTCATCCAGGGCGTACTCGCGCTGGAAAACCCAGCCGCCCGTGCGCCTGCCGGCCAGCGCCAGCGATGACGTGCGCGCCGCCTCGGCCACCGATCGCTGCAGCGCCAGCAGTTGCGGCTCGATCTTCGGGTAATCGTGTTCCAGCGCATGCAGCACCCGGTCGACGGCGGCCTCGTCCGGCGCCAGCGGCAGCAGCTCGACGAATGGCGAGGCAGTCGCGGCGGCGGGCGCCGGCGCCGGCGCGCGCGGGGTCGGCTGGATGAACTCGAACGCCGGGTCCGGATCCGCTACCGCTGCCGGTCGCGGCGGCGGCATGGCTGAAGCCTCGATCGCAACGATGGCGGCGGGCGGTCCGCTCGTGCCTTGCAACGGCTTCGCTGCCGGCGCCGCCGGGGCTGGCGCCGGCGGCGCAGTGTAGGTCGCCCGCGGCGGCGTGGCGCAGAAATGCGGTGCCGGCTCGCCGTCGACGCACGGCAGCATGCGCACGCTGATAAAGCGCTCGTAGCCGTCCAGCGCCGCCTGCAGGGATTTCCTGCCCCGCGACGGTCCGCGCACGACCATGCTCAGCAGGATGCCGTGAGGATCCTGCACCAGCCGCTGCCGCTGCAGCGTGAAACCGCAGGCCATCACGAAGCGGCCCACCTCGATCAGCAGGCCTTCGCGGCTCGCCGAAAGGCCCTGGATTTCCAGCTCGATCATCGTTCTTCCTGCGGGCAGAAGCCGGTGGAATGGTGGCCATCGACTGCGGCGCAGGCATGGGCTGCCGGCGATTCTATGGTGAAGCAGGCTGTGCGGGCAGCCTCTTCGGCGAGCTCGCGATGGCGTGGCCTGGGCGAAGGACGTATCGTCGACGCTCCTGCCCGGGCCGTCCATGAACACGTTGCGGCACTTTCCCCATGCGCATTTCCTGAGCCAGCTGGAAACGTCCGGCGCGCATGCCTGTGCGTCCGCGCATGCGCCGTTGCCGCCGCCGCTGTTGCGCGTGCTGATGGCGCCGGACGAAGCCGGCCAGCCGGCGCCATCGGTCGTCGCGCTGATCGGGTTGCTGGGGGCGCGCGCAGCGGTGCTGCAGGCATCGTTCGACACCGCGGCGGTGGCCGACGAATTGCGCCGCTACCAGAAGTTCGCCCGCGCGGGCCCGCCATCGCCGCACATCGTCCAGCTGCGCCAGCAACAGGGCGCCGTCCGCCTGGCGGCGAGCCGGGCGAGGCAGTCGTTTGTCGCCGCTGCCGTGGCCTTCGTGCGGTACGCCTGCGTCGAAGTGCCGGCACGCAGCGCGCTGGAGGGATTCGCGATCGGCTGGATCGAGACTCATGTGCCGAAGGATGTCCCGCTCCGGCACCACGGGCCGGACTAGCTGCGGCGCGAGCCGCGCAGGCTGTCGATCGAGAAGCTGGCGATCTCGCCGCCGGCACCGCGGCGCGGCTGGCCCACCGGCGGCCCCCAGGCGTGCGCGCTGACGACTTCCCAGGTGGCCGGAATGCGTCCGTCCACGCGCATCGCCTCGTAGGCGGCCAGCATGCGCCGATAGCGCGATTTGCCGGTAAGCCCGCGCTCGCGCGCGCGGTCGGCGTTGGTCGCGCCCAGGCCCTGCAGTTCCTCGAGCAACTTGCGCGGTTCGCTGTAGGTCAGCGTGTAGCGGAACACGTCCAGCACCGGATCGCGCAGGCCGGCGTTGAGCATTGCGTCGCCGACGTCGTGCATGTCCAGGAAGCGGCTCACGTGCGGCTGCTGATCGGCCTCGGCCCAGGCGGCGCGAAGCTCCTTCAGCGTGTCCGGCCCGAACGTCGAGAACACCAGCAGGCCGCCGGGCTTCAGCACGCGCACGCACTCGCCGAACAGCGCGGGCAGGTCGTCGATCCACTGGAAGCACAGGTTGGAATGCAGCACGTCGACGCTGCGGTCGGCCAGCGGCAGCGCGGTGGCCTCGGCGCACACGCGGACGAACGGCTTCAGCCAGCTGCTGTGCTGCTTCGCCGCGCGCAGCATCGGCAAGGCCAGGTCGACGGCGATCACCTCGGCCTTCGGATAGCTCTGCTTGAGCAGGCCGCTGCCGCGTCCGGTGCCGGCGCCGACGTCGACCACGCGCTCAGGCTTGGCCGTATAGAAGTCCAGACGCTCCAGCAGGGCGGCCTGCACTTCGCGCTGCAGCACGTCGTGCTGTTCGTAGCTTCCCGCGGCGCGGCCGAAATGCCGGCCCACCTGGCGCTTGTCGAGTTGGAACATGTCCATCAGATCGGGCTCATCGCGGGTAAGGACGCCAGCAGCGGCTGCAATGCCTGCGCGACGGCATCGGCGTGGCCGAAGAACGGTGCGTGCCCGGCCTGCGCGACTTCGGCGTAGCTGCCGCCGCACTGGCCTGCCGACCATTGCATGGCCTGCGGCGGCACCAGCCGGTCGCGGCGCCCGCTGATCCATGCGCTGGCCACGCGCAGGTCCGGCAGGGCCGCGCGGCGGTCGGTGGTTTCAAGGATGCGGATGCCTTCCTGCAGCACGCGCAGGTCGGGCTCGCCGCGGGTGAACACCAGGCTGCGCAGATGCCGCAGCTCGGCGCGCGGGTCGGCGCTGCCCATCGCCTCCAGCGCGAGGAAGCGCTCGAGGGTGGCGTGGTAATCGGTTTCCAGGTCGGCGGCCAGCTGATGCACCAGCCCGGCATCCGCGCCAGACGGCCAGCCCGCATCGCGCACGAATTTGGGCGTGGCGCACAGCATCGCCAGGCCGCGCACCTGTCGCGGCATTTCCAGCGCGGCGGTCAGCGCGATGATGCCGCCCAGCGACCAGCCCAGCCAGATCGCCGGCGGCGTGACCTTCGCGATCGCTGCGGCGCAGGCGTGCGGCTCGAGCGGCAGGCCGCAATCGCGCGAGCGGCCATGGCCGGGCAGGTCGACCACGTGCATCGTGCACTGCGCTTCCAGCGCATCGACCAGCGGCGCCAGCACGCCGCCGTGCATCGCCCAGCCGTGCAGCAGCACCAGCGGCACCGCGCCATGGCCACGCTGCTCGACGTACAGGCTCATGCGCCATCCCCGCGGGGCTGAAGGCGCTTGTCCACCGCGCCACGCCCATCGAACACGAAGCAGTCGCCGCGCCAGTGCGTGCCGTCGGTCTGCTCCAGGTATTTCAGGATGCCGCCCTCGAGCTGGTAGACGTGCGGCAGGCCGAGGTCGCGCATGTGCAGCGCGGCCTTTTCGCAGCGGATGCCGCCGGTGCAGTACGACACGATGGTCTTGCCGTCGTAGCGGGCACGGTCGGCAGCGATCGCCGCGGGGAATTCGGTGAAGCTGGCAATGCGGTAGTCGACCGCCTGCGGAAACTTGCCCACGTCGGTCTCGTAGTCGTTGCGCGTGTCCAGCAATACGACCTCGCGGCCGTCGTCGTCGTGGCCCTGGTCCAGCCAGCGCTGCAGCGTGGAAGCGTCCACCGCCGGCGCGCGCCCGCCTTCGGGGCGGATCGTCGGCAATCGCATGGTGATGATCTCGCGCTTCAGGCGCACCCGCATGCGCGCGAACGGTACCGCGTCGGACAACGACTCCTTCGGCTCGACGTCGGCGAAGCGCGCATCCTCGTGCAGGGTCGCCATGAAGCCGTCGATCGCGGCGCGGTCGCCGGCAAGGAACAGGTTGATGCCTTCGGGCGCCAGCAGGATCGTGCCCTTCAGCCCCAGCGCCTCGCAGCGCTCGAGCAGCCGTTCGCGCAGCGCTGGGAGTTCGTCCAGGCTGATGAACTTGTAGGCGGAGATATTGACGATCGACATGCGGGGAAATCGGCGGAGCAGGCCGCGATTATACGGGGTCGCTCGCCGCCGCCCGGGGCGCCGACGGCAGATGCAGCGTTTCCAGCGCGTCCAGCAGGCGATCGACGTGGGACTCCTCGTGCGCGGCGGACAGGGTGATGCGCAACCGGGCCTGGCCCGATGGCACGGTCGGCGGCCGGATCGCGCCGACCAGCAGGCCTTGACGTTCCAGTGCCTGCGCGGCGGTCAGCGTCGCCATGGCGCTGCCCAGCAGCAAGGGCTGGATCGCGCTGACGGATGCGGCCAGCGGCAGCCCGAGCTCGGCGGCACCGCGGCGAAAACGCGCGATCAGCGCGAAGAGCTTTTCGCGTCGCCATGCGTCGGCCTGCGCCAGCCGCACGGCCTCCTGCGCGGCGGCGGCCAGGGCCGGCGGCATCGCCGTGGTGTAGATGTACGGTCGCGCAAACTGGATCAGCCCCTCGATCAGCGCGGCCGGCCCGGCGACGAACGCGCCCATGCAGCCAAGCGCCTTGCCCAGCGTGGCCATCAGCACTGGCACTTCGTGCTGGCCGAGGCCGGCTTCGCCGACGCTGCCCGCGCCGCCCGGGCCGAACACGCCCAGGCCGTGCGCATCGTCGACCATCAAGGTGGCCCGCTGCTGTTCGCACAGCGCGGCCAGTTCGCGCAGCGGCGCCACGTCGCCGTCCATGCTGAACACGCCATCGGTGGCCAGCAGCGCTGCGGCGCCTGCGCGCGATGCCAGTTGCCGCGCGGCCGCGGCCACATCGGCATGCGGATAGCGTTTCAGCTCGGCCCCGCCCAGCCTCGCGCCGTCGAGCAGGCAGGCGTGGTTGAGCTTGTCCTGCACGCAGAGGTCGCCGCGCGTCAGCAAGGCCTGCAGCACGCCGAGGTTGGCCATGTAGCCGGTGGAAAACAGCAGGGCGCGTTCGCGTCCGGTCCACGCGGCCAGCGCTTCCTCCAGCTCCGCATGCTCGCTGCGGTGGCCGCAGATCAGGTGGGCCGACGTGCTGCCCACGCCCTGCTCGCGCGCGGCGCGGGTCAGCGCGGCCACCAGCTGCGGATGCTGCGCCAGCCCGAGGTAGTCGTTGCCGCAGAACGACAGCAGGCGCCCGTTGCCGACGTCGAGCCACGGACCTTCGGCGCGGTCGACCGTGCGCAGGCGGCGCAGCAGGTTTGCCCGCTCGCGTTCGGCCGTCTGGACGGCCATGCGCGCGAGAAGATCCGGCCGCTGCGCTTCTTCCGTCACGGCAAGGCCATGCGAGGAGAAAGCTTGCT
>Ga0207664_10003483_pt1 | contig 10501 bp, 11 predicted proteins | sample LARL83metaG_FD_184349 | JGI IMG/M metagenome (GOLD analysis project Ga0207664, IMG submission 184349) | Corn, switchgrass and miscanthus rhizosphere microbial communities from Kellogg Biological Station, Michigan, USA - LAR L8-3 metaG... | ecosystem: Host-associated > Plants > Roots >...
CATCGGCGAGCAGGGAGCCCACGCGGTGATGCAGGTGATCATCGAGAGCTGCCTGGCGGCCAGCGCAGAGCCCGAGGCGGCGCTCGCCAGCTAGAGTCCCGAGACAGCCGCGGCGAGGCGAGAGCCCGCCGACACACCAGTTGCGAGGGATCTGCACCGATGGAAGACGCCGTCATCGTCAGCGCCGTCCGCACGCCGGTGGGCACCATGGGCGGTGTCTTCACCGACGTCCCGGCGCCCCGGCTCGGCGCCATCGCCGTCGAGGAGGCCATCCGCCGCGCCGGCATCGACGCGGCCACCGTCGACGAGGTGCTGATGGGCAACGTGCTCCAGGCCGGCCTGGGCCAGAACCCCGCCCGCCAGGCCTCGCTGGGCGCCGGCCTCGACACCTCCATCCCCACCATGACCGTCAACAAGGTCTGCGGCTCCGGCCTCAAGACCGTCGCCCTCGCCGCCCAGGCGATCAAGTCGGGCGACGCGCACACCATCGTCGCCGGCGGCATGGAGAACATGACCCGCGCGCCGTACCTGGTCGAGAACGGCCGCTACGGCTACCGCCTGGGCCACGGCCAGCTCGTCGACGTGATGATCCGCGACGGCCTGTGGTGCGCCTTCGACGACTGCCACATGGGCATCACCGCCGAGAACGTGAGCCGCGAGTACGAGGTCTCGCGTGAGGACCAGGACGCCTTCGCCGCCGGCTCGCAGCGCAAGGCCGGCGAGGCGATGAAGTCCGGTCGCTTCAAGGACGAGATCGTCCCCGTCCCGGTGCAGCGCAAGAAGGAGACGGTGCTGGTCGACACCGACGAGCACCCCCGTCCCGACACCACCGCCGAGGTGCTGGCCAAGCTGCGCGCCGCCTTCGACAAGGAGGGCTCGGTCACTGCGGGCAACGCCAGCGGCATCAACGACGGCGCCGCCGCGGTGGTGGTGATGAGCGCGTCGCGCGCCAGGGAGCTGGGGCTCACGCCGCTGGCCAGGATCCGCAGCTACGCCTCCGCCGGCGTCGAGCCGCGGGTCATGGGCATCGGCCCCATCCCCGCGTCGCGCAAGGCGATGGAGAAGGCCGGCGTGTCGGTCAAGGACATCGACCTCTTCGAGCTCAACGAGGCCTTCGCCGCGCAGTCCGTGGCCGTCGGGCGCGAGCTGGCGGTGCCCGAGGACAAGCTCAACGTCAACGGCGGCGCCATCGCCCTGGGCCATCCCATCGGCGCCAGCGGCACGCGCATCCTGGTGACCCTGCTGCACGAGATGCAGAAGCGCGACTCGCAGGTCGGCCTGGCCGGCATGTGCATCGGCGGCGGCCAGGGCATCGCCATGGTGGTGGAGCGGGTCTAGGCGGCCGCGGCGATGGGCAGCGTCCTGCGCGAGATCGTCGTCGACTGCGCCGACCCCGAGCGGGTGGCGCAGTTCTGGTCGCAGGTGCTCGGCTGGGACATCCAGCACGAGCGCGAGTACGCTTGGATGTCGGCCTCGGGCGACCCCGCCGCCGGTGACTTGGTGCTGGTCTTCGTTCCCGTGCCCGAGCCCAAGGCGGTGAAGAACCGCGTGCACATCGACGTGTCGCCGCGCGGCTGCGCCCAGGCCGAGGAGGTCGAGCGCCTGCTCGGCCTGGGCGCGCGCCACGTCGACGTCGGCCAGGGCGACGACGTTCCCTGGGTGGTGCTGGCCGACGTCGAGGGCAACGAGTTCTGCGTCCTCGGCCGCCGCGTCGACTGAGGAACTCCGGCGCCATGGGGCGCGTTCTCGCCATGCAGCGATGAACATTCGACGTGTCATGCCCATGCTGGTCGCGACGCTGAGTCTCGCGGCGTGCGGGTCGACGCCCGCGCCGGCGCCCACAGCGTCGGCGACGGCGCATCCCTTCCGCTCCTGCCCCAGCGCGCCGTCGGGGATGATCGACCGCGTCGACTTCTTCGCCTGGCACGGCGCCAGCTACCTCGCCGTGCCCGACGGCGTCGGCCGTGACCTGCGCGAGTCCGACCTCGGCGCACCCTTCACCACCGTGCGCTGCACGCTGGTCGACCACCTCTACAGCCCCGACTTCGACCAGATGCAGGACGGCAACGCGGCCTTCCTCGGTGCGGGCACGGTGGTCTACCGCGTGCGCGGCTACGCGGCGACCTTCCGCCTGGCGGCGCACAACCTCGGTCGCATCGTGCTCTACGAGGTCGACGGCAACCCGGCCGCGCGCACCGGTGCCGACCTGCTCGACGTGCGTGGCAGGGTGGCCGCCATCGTCATCGAGAGCGACGACGCCGGAGGCGTGCATCCCCTGGCCACCATCGCCGATCCGGCGCGGGTCGACCGGCTGGTCGACATGCTGCTCGCCTCGCCGGTGAGCCAGGCCAGCACCGCGGGCCACGACCGACCGGCGTGGCGCCTCGCCCTGCAGCTCCGCGACGGCACGGTGGTCGACCGCGCCTACTCCGCGACAGCGGCGAGCTCTCGCGCGGGATCATGGCCCCGCGCGAGTTCCGCGACGCGATCGCGGCCGCCGTGGCCGCAGCCTAGCCCCCGACGGTGAGCACGACGTGGGTCGACTGCACGCGCGTGTTGCCCGTGGAGGTGACCACCAACGTGCGCAGCGGCCTCACGTCGGGCATCGTGTTCCGGTCGAAGTCGGCACGATCACTGCCGCCCAGGGCGGACTCGACGCTGCTGAACAGCGCGGGGAAGTCGATGAAGACCAGGCCGCCGGCGGCGTGCCCGGCGGCCGAGCCGCTGAACGACGGCGAGCTGTCGATGCCCGGCGCCGCGCCGCGGTGGGCGTCGACGGCGGCGCGCAGCGCGCCCGGGTCGGTGGCCACCAGGCCGTAGCCGTCGAGGACGGTGTACGACGGTGCGAACGGCGTGCCGTCGAGGTGCAGGGTGTGCACCACCGCGCCGCCGTAGGCCTGCGCCGTCCACCGGCCCCCGCTGCCCGCCAGGCCGGCGGCGGTGTCGAGGAACCGCTGCATGGCGGCGGCCTGGTCGGTGCCCACCGCCAGCACGGCGCTGACCGGCAGGCTGCCGTGCCCGGGGCCGACGGCGACGGCCGCGTCGCCGGTCAGGTGGCTGGCGATGCCGTGGGGGTCGTCGAGGCCGAGCTGCTGCAGCGGGTCGGCGGGCTGCGCCTGCTGCAGCACCGGCTGCGGCGGCTCCGGGTTGGGCGGGGGCGCCGCCTGCAGGTCGAGGCCGGGCGGCGGTGTCACCGGGACCTGGTCGAGCGACGGCGGCGGCACCGGCGGAACGCCGCCGGCCGGGGTGGGCGCCGACTCAGGTGGGGCAAGCCCGTTGCTGATGTTCTGGAAGGTGCTGGTGGTCTGCCGGCCGACCACGGTCAGGCCGCCGATCACCGCCAGCGCCAGGGGCACGCCCGCGGCACCGGAGCTGGACCGCGTCGCGGCGATGACGCCGTACGAGTCCCTGGGCACCCAGCCCAGAGCCGCGGCGCGCGAGCTGTTGGTCGACAGCGCGGTGCGCTGCGCCGCGCTGAGCTTCGACGGGTCGGTGAGGCTGACCGCGTCGAGCGCCATGGCGTCGCTCTGCGCCGACACGGCCATGCCCATGGTGCGATACGCGTCCAGCGAGTCCATCGCCTTGCGGACGACGTCGGGCGCGCTGCTCATGTCGCCGGCCATCTTCTTCAGCGTCCTCACCAGCGACGCGGCGTTGACATATGCCACGCCGATGTGGTCGTCGGGAAGCTGCGCCAGGGTGTCCCTGTAGGCCTGCACCGTGCCCAGGTTGGCCTGCCGGCCGTGGTCGGTGTCGATCATCGCGTCGACGATCGAGGGGTCGCTGGCCAGCACGGCGACGTGGTCGAACACCGCGTAGGCGGCGTCGGCGGACGCCGAGGTGGAGCTGTAGCGGCCCACGGTGACGCTGACCCCGCCGTGCGCCTGCGTCGACCAGTGCAGCCCGCTCATGTTGTGCCCGCTCTTGATCCTGTCGACCGCGCGGGCCGCGGCGGCGTCGTCGGTGGAGCGCACCACCAGCGCGGCGGCGCCGCCCTTGCTGTCGACCCTGGCCACCATGGCCACCTGGTTGCCCAGCCAGGGCTGCACGTCCCTCTTGTAGTCGAGGCCGAGGTCCTTGACTGAGTCGCTCAGGCTGCTGTCGATGTTCTTCCGGATCTGGTCCTGCGAGCGCAGCTTGGGGAAGTGCTCGAGGAAGGACTCGAGGTTGCGCTTCTGGCTCAGCGACGGATCGAGCTCGACCGTGACGTAGATGTCGGCATTGGCCGGAACTGTGCGGATCAGCTGGTCGCCGCTGCCCCGGCTCATGGCCAGGAACAGCGCCACCGCCGAGGGCACGCCGACCAGCACCACCGTGCCCACCACCGCCAGGCTGACCTTGAGCAGGCGCCGGCTGCGGCGGGGGGCCGCGCCGCCCGGCTCGGTGTCGGGCACGCCGACGTACGGGCTCGACGGCGGGGGCGGCAGGGTCCAGCCGGGCTGCGCCGGCGGCTGCTCACCCGTGGGATCGGTCGGAAGCATGGAAGGTTCCCCCTCGTGGTCGGAAGGCGCTCGCGCCGGGGAGCATCCCACCGCGCCGCCGCGCCTGGGCCGCGGACCCATGACGCCGCGGTAAAGACCCCTCTACGTCCGCAGCACCCGGAGCGCCTGCCGCAGCGACAGCAGCGGTGCGGCGACGCCCAGGGCGATGCCCGCGTAGATCACGCGGATGCCCGCGCCCACGGTGGCCAGCCCCTCGCTGCGCAGGTCGGCGTTGTGCACGAAGACGAGCTGGCCGAGGATCTGCGAGCGGTACTGCACCAGGCCCCACGTCAGCGGCGCCAGCAGCCAGGTGAGCCAGTGCAGGAAGCGCGGCCGCCGCACCCAGAACACGGTGAGCAGGCCCAGCACCACCCAGAGCACCCCCACCGCCATGCACCACGTCGCCGCGGCGCCGTCCGGCCCGCCCTCGCGCACGGCGGCGACGGACTCGCCGGCGATGACCAGCCAGGGCAGCAGCGCGCCGGCGATGAGCAGGCCGCCCGCGGTGGCGACGAGCAGCCCGCTGGCCACGGTGAAGGGGGTGCGCCGCCCGCCCGCGGTGCCCGCCCGGGTGCGGTCCTTGAGGCGATAGAGCTGGACGTCCTCGGGCGGCGACTGCGGGCCGCCGTCGCCGCTCATGGCGCCCGCCGGCTCAGTCGCCCAGGCCGGCGAAGAGGTCGTCCTCGGGCAGCCGCGTGGGCACGCTCGACCAGACCAGCTGGTAGTGCTCGTGGGGGAAGTGGTCGCGGATCAGCTCGGCGGGCATCACCAGGAGGGGGAACTCCTCGGTGATCTGGCTGTGGTGCGCGCGCAGCGCCCTCTGCTTGCGCTCGATCTGCTCGCCGCAGGCGACGAAGGTGGTCACCAGCTCGTCGCGGGTGACGAACTCCAGCTCCTCGGGCGGGGTGTCGCCGAAGGGGGAGGGGGCGCCGAACTGCGTGGCCAGCTCCACCGCCTTTCGGGCCACGCTGGCGGGGAAGGCGGTGTAGTACATCTTCGAGATGCGCCAGGGCTCGCCGGCCTCGGGGTAGAGCTTCTTCTGGTACGCCGCCTCCACAGCGAGCAGCGTGGCGCGGTGCGCCTGGATGTGGTCGGGATGGCCGTAGCCACCGTTTGCGTCATAGGTGACCACAACGTGCGGCCTGAAGTCGCGGATGCGCTCCACCAGCCGGCCCACCGCCTGGTGCAGGTCGGCCTTCCAGAACGAGTCCGGCGCGTCGTTGCTGGCCTCGCCGGCCATGCCCGAGTCGTGGTAGCCGAGGAAGTGGACCTCGTCGACGCCGAGCGCGGCGCAGGCCCGGCGCAGCTCCTCGCGGCGGATCTCGCCGAGGCGCGGGCGCGTCTCCTCCTCGGGCATGTCGGCGGCGTAGATGGTGGCCAGCTGGCCGTCGGTGCAGCAGACCACGGCCGTGCGGATGCCGCGGTCGGCGCACAGGGCCAGGGTGCCGCCCATGGTGATGCTCTCGTCGTCCGCGTGGGCGTGGACGGTGAGAAGGCGAAGCTGCTCCTGCGACATGGCGCTCGATGGTACCTCCTGCCCGGCCGAGCCTCAGGCCTCGGTGACCGTCACCGACTTCATGCGGTCGCCGACGGCGATCTGCTCGACCACGTCCATGCCCTTGATGACCTGGCCGAAGAGGTTGTAGGACTTGGCCAGCTTGTGCCGGTCGTCGACGGTGCAGATGAAGAACTGCGAGCCGTTGGTGTTGGGCCCGGCGTTGGCCATGGCCACCGCGCCGGCGATGTACTCGCCCTGCACCGGCTCGTCGTCGAAGCGGTAGCCGGGGCCGCCGCGGCCGCTGCCCTCGGGGCAGCCCGCCTGGATGACGAAGTCCGGCACCACGCGGTGGAAGGTGAGGCCGTCGTAGAAGCCGTCGCGGGCGAGAAAGACGAAGTTGTTCACGCTCTTCGGCGCCTTGCCGGGGTCGAGGCTGAGGACGATCTCGCCCTTGTCGGTGGCGATGGTCGCCTGGTACTTGCGGGAGGGGTCGATGACCTGCTCGGCCTTGCTGTACTGCTTGGGCATCCGGGCAGTCTAAGCCTCTCCGCAGTGCCTCGCGCCCGCGCGCGTGGGCACCTGCGCGCTTGGGGTGAGCGGTGTGTTCGCCGCGCCTCGCGTCACGGCGCTGTCGCGCCGGGATGACGGGCTGCGACGGGCGCCCATAGGGTCGTTGAGGTCGGCCCTGCTCGGCCCGGCACCGGCCTAGGGTGAGGCTCCCGTGCGACGCCGAGCCCTCGCTCCCGTGCTCGCGGCGGCCCTGATGGCCGTCGCCGTCCCCGTCCTCGCCCAGAGCGGCACGCCCGCCGTGGGCGGCTCGTCGCCGTCGCCCTCGCCCGCCGCCACCCCGCCCGACCCGCTGGCACAGCAGCTCCAGCAGGCGCTGCAGCAGAAGCAGATGGTCGAGGCGGCCAAGCAGGCCCTGGCCGGCCAGGTGCAGGCGGCGCACGACCAGCAGGACAATCTGGGCGCGCTCATCGACGCCAACCGCAAGGCGATCGACCAGACCCTGCAGCAGATGGCCCAGGCCGAGCAGAAGTACCACGACGCCAGCTACCGCGAGCAGATCGAGCACCAGAAGGCCGACGAGGCGCGCCGCCAGGAGAAGCAGGACCGCGCCCTGCTCGCCGAGTTCCTGCGCCAGAACTACATGAACCAGGATGGGTTCATCGTCTACGTGCTCAGCTCGGACAGCTTCCAGACCATGCTGGAGCGCAGCGCGACGCTGAGCCACCTGGAGAGCGTCGGCTCCGACCTGCTCACCAAGGTGCGCCAGGACGTGGCCGCCGCCGACCGGGCGGAGAAGGCGGCCAAGGCCGACGCCGACGCCGCGGCCGCCGCCGCCAACGCCCTGGCCCAGCAGCGCGACGACCTGACCAAGCAGATCGCCCAGGAGCAGTCGCTCATCTCCCAGCTCGGCGACCAGGCCAGCGCCGCCCAGCAGGAGATCGCCCAGGCGGACAGCCAGGACGCCGAGCTGGCGCAGCAGATCGCCGCGCTGCGCATCCAGCAGCTCGACGACCTCATCCTCCAGGCCGAGCAGGCGGCCTGGCAGGAGGCCGAGTACTACCTCCAGCACCACCTGCTGGGGCTGCCCCAGGGCCAGGCCTACGACCCCACCCAGCCGGGCAGCGTCCGCTTCATCTGGCCGGTGCCGGGGTCGACCATCACCCAGCCGTTCGGGCCCTCGCCCTACGACTTCGAGCCGCCCTTCGCCTCCTACCCGCACTTCCACACCGGCATCGACCTGGCCGACTCGCTCGGCGCCCCGGTGTACGCCGCCGCCGACGGGGTGGTGGTGGCCGCCACGCAGAGCGACGTGGGCTACGGCAACCACATCATCATCGCCCACGACCAGCACACCCTCACCCTGTACGGCCACCTGGAGACCATGGGGGTGAAGGTCGGCGACACGGTCAAGCAGGGCCAGCTCATCGGCCTGGTCGGCTCCACCGGCAACTCGACCGGCCCGCACACGCACTTCGAGGTGCGCATCGACAACAACCCGGTCGACCCCGCCCTCTACCTGCCGCCGCTGCCCCAGGGCGCCCAGGGGCCGCCCGCCAACCCCACGCCCTCGCCCTCGCCGGGCTCGTAGGGCCGCTCGCGCGCGGCGCGTTCCGGCGCGTCCGAGAACCGACTCGTTAGAGTCGTGTGCGCCCGTTCAGGCAATGCCCGCTGGCCGGCCGCCGAGCGAGGCCGGCGCGCATCGCGGCGCCGACGCGTGAACTCACAGGAGCACATATGAACGTCGTCGTGTGTGTCAAGCAGGTCCCCGACCCCAACTCGGCGGGCCAGCTCGACTCCAGCACCAACAACCTCAAGCGCGAGGGTGTCGAGGTGGTCCTCGATCCCGGCGACGAGTACGGCATCGAGGCCGGGCTGCAGCTCGCCGAGGCGCACGGGGGCCAGGTGACCGTGGTCTCCATGGGTCCCGAGAAGGCCCTCGACGCCATCCGCAAGGCCCTGGCCATGGGCGCCGCCAAGGGTGTGCTGATCAGCGACGCCGGCCTGGCCGGCTCCGACGCGCTGACCACCGCCAAGGTCCTGGCCGCGGCCATCAAGCGCGAGCAGTTCGACCTGGTCATCACCGCCACCGAGTCGACCGACGGCTACACCGGCGTGGTGCCCCAGATGCTCGCCGAGCTGCTCGGCGTCCCCTCGGTGACCTTCGCCAAGAGCATCGAGTCCGACGGCAGCAAGCTCAACGTCAACCGCCAGACCGAGGCCGGCTACGACGTCATCGAGGCCGAGCTGCCCGCGGTGCTCAGCGTCACCGCCGGCGTCAACGAGCCGCGCTACCCCTCGCTCAAGGGCATCATGGCGGCCAAGTCCAAGCCGGTCGACAAGCTGGCGCTGGGTGACCTGGGCCTCGACGGCCTGGGCGGCGCCTCGGCGGGACAGAAGATCACCAGCGTGCAGCCCGCCGAGGAGCGCAAGGCCGGTGAGATCGTCGAGGACGACGGCACCGCAGCCCAGCGCATCGTCGACTTCCTCGCTGCGCAGAAGGTGATCTGACATGGCCGGAAAGATCTGGGTCTTCACCGAGGTTCTCGAGGGCGAGGTCGTCCCCGTCGGCCTGGAGCTGCTCACCAAGGCGCGCTCGATGGGCGGCACCGTCGAGGCCATCGTCTTCTCGCCCGAGGCCGACAAGGTCACCGCCAGGCTGGGCGAGTACGGCGCGCAGACGGTCTACGCCGGCACCGACGCCGCCTACGGCGAGGTCTCGCTGGGCGCGCCCGCGGCGGCGGCCATCGCCGAGCTGGCGCAGCAGCAGAACCCCGACCTCATCCTCATCGGCGCCACCTACACCGGCCGCGACGTCGCCGGCCACCTGGCGGCACGGCTCGACGTTCCCGTGATCGCCAACGGCCTCGACGTTTCTGCCAACGGTGACATCAGCGTGCAGACCGCCATCTTCGGCGCCACGCTGGTGGTGGACACCGCCTTCGAGTCCAAGCGCCCCGGCATCGCCGTGGTCCGCGCCAAGTCCTTCGCCGCCGAGCCCGGCGGCGGCGCGTCGCCCAACGTGGTGCCCATCACCACCGCGATCAGCGACGCCCACCGCAAGTGCCGGGTCAAGGACCGCGTCGTCGCCCACGCCGAGGGCCCGACCCTGGAGGACGCGCCCATCGTCATCAGCGGCGGCCGCGGCCTGCAGGACCCCAAGAACTTCGAGCTGCTGCAGCAGGTGGCCTCGCTGGTCGGCGGCGCCGTGGGCGCCTCGCGCGCCGTGGTCGACGCCGGCTGGGTGCCCTACGCCATGCAGGTCGGCCAGACCGGCAAGACGGTCAAGCCCAGCGTCTACATCGCCTGCGGCATCAGCGGCGCCATGCAGCACACCGTGGGCATGAAGGGCAGCAAGTCCATCGTGGCCATCAACAAGGACGCCGAGGCCCCCATCTTCAAGCTCGCCGACCTGGGGGTGGTGGGCGACGTCCTGAAGATCCTGCCCCAGCTCGTCGACGCCCTCAAGGCCAAGAAGGGGTAGGCCCCGCGGTGGGCGCTGTCGAGGCGGCGGCCGCGATCGTCGAGAAGGTCCTCGCGGACCATCCCGAGGTCGCGGCCCGCCGCCTCGATGCCCGCCACTGGATGGTGCACCTGGCCGGCCAGGTCCGCCTGGCCATACCCGTGGCCGTGGCGGTGGCTCCGCACACCACCACCCTGACCTCCTTCTTCCTCCGCGGGCCGCGGCCCCCGTACGGCCGTCCCGCCGAGCTCCATGCCCGCCTGCTCCGCCGCAACGCCGCCACCCGCCGCGTCCACTTCGCCCTCGACCGGGACGACGACGTGCTCCTGGTCAGCCGCCACCCCACCGCCGGCCTCAGCTACGAGGAGCTCGACCAGACCCTGGCCGAGATCCTGACGGTCAGCGAATCGGCGTTCGAGGCCCTGGTCCACCTGGCCTACCCCGGGGTCTTCACCCCGCTGAGCCAGTTGCGGCCGCCCGCCCCCTAAACGGCCTCGCCGCGCCGCGCCGACCCTGACAGTTCGGTCGAGCTCGGGCACTTCTACACTTTTG
>Ga0207664_10003484_pt1 | contig 10499 bp, 9 predicted proteins | sample LARL83metaG_FD_184349 | JGI IMG/M metagenome (GOLD analysis project Ga0207664, IMG submission 184349) | Corn, switchgrass and miscanthus rhizosphere microbial communities from Kellogg Biological Station, Michigan, USA - LAR L8-3 metaG... | ecosystem: Host-associated > Plants > Roots >...
CCCCCGGTGGCCTGCGGCCCGGTTCCTCCGTCACCGGGCCGGGGCCCGGCTAACCCGGGGAAGCGACCCCCGGGACCCTCGGTGGCCGACTTTGTGCATGCGTTCACAAGGGCGTACCGTGAAATGAAACTGGTCCTGTGACGGCTCAGGTTCTCCCTTGGGCGCCAGGTCCCCGACCTTCAGGAGCACCGGCGAATGTCGCGTCGCCCGCACGCAGCCCCTGGCAGCCAGGGCATTCCCGAGGCGACGATTGCACGCCTGCCGGTCTACCTGCGGGTCCTGTACACCTGCGCCGAGCAGGGCATCGCGACCGTGTCCAGCGAGGAACTCGCGGCCGCGGCGGGCGTCAACTCGGCGAAACTCCGCAAAGACCTCTCCCACCTGGGCTCATACGGCACCAGGGGAGTGGGCTATGACGTGGACTATCTCGTCTACCAGGTGTCCCGCGAGCTGGGCCTGACCCAGGACTGGCCGGTGGTGATCGTGGGGGCGGGCAACCTCGGCCGGGCGCTGGCCAACTACGGCGGCTTCGCCTCGCGCGGCTTTCGCATCGCCGCGGTGCTGGACGCCGACCCCGCCGTCGTCGGTACCGAGATCGCCGCGGGCCAGGTGGTTGGCAGCAGCGATGCCATCGAGGAAGTCGTGGCGCAGCGCAGCGTGTCAATCGGGGTGATCGCCACCCCCGCGGCCGCCGCGCAGGGAGTGTGTGACCGGTTGGTCGCGGCCGGCGTCACGAGCATCCTCAACTTCGCCCCCGTCGTGCTCAGCGTGCCAGCGGGCGTGGACGTGCGTAAGGTCGATCTGTCCATCGAGCTGCAGATTCTCGCCTTCCATGCGCAACGGCGGTCGGACGTGCGCGTAACCCCCGGCGGGAAGAGCCACTACCGTGCCGGTGTCGGGGTGGCCGCGCTGGCCGGCAGCCCAGGGGAGTCGGTGACGGCGCCATGAGTGTCCTGGTAGTGGGGCTGAGCCATCGCAGCGCTCCCGTCGCCGTCCTGGAACGGGCCGCGGTGACCGGTGACGCGCTGGGCAAGCTGCTGCGTGATGTGTTCCACGCCGAGCACGTCGCCGGCACATTCACCGTGTCCACCTGCAACCGGGTCGAGATCTATGCCGAGGTGGACAAGTTCCACGCGGGCCTGTCGGTCATCTGCGAGATGCTCGCCAGGCACAGCGGTGTCGCGCTGCCCGAACTCACGCCGCATCTGTACGTGCACTACGAAGACCGGGCGGTGCAGCATCTGCTGTCGATGACCTGCGGCCTGGAATCCATGGTGGTCGGCGAAAGCCAGATCCTCGGCCAGGTGCGCCAGGCCGTGGCCCTGGCGCGCAAGCATCAGACGCTCGGTCACACCCTCGACGACCTGGGCATGCTGGCACTGCGCACGGCCAAGCGGGCACACGCCCAGACCGGCATCGACCGGGCGGGCGCGAACCTGGTGACGGTCGGGGCCGGCCTGGCCGCCACCGCGCTGGCCGCACCGGCAACTCCCAGTGCCCCCGTCACGCCCGGCGCCGCATCGCTCGCCCCGGGTGCCGCTGCGCCGCCCGGCCCCGGCGCCGTGCCGCTGCGGGGGCGGACCGTGCTCGTCGTGGGCGCCGGTTCGATGAGCGCGCTCGCGGTCGCCACCGCCGCCCGGCTCGGCGCGGCCCGCATCGTGGTGGCGAACCGCACCAGGGAGCGGGCCGAGCGCCTGGCCGCCTCGGCCGGTGGCACCACGGCCGACCTGCACGACCTCAGGCCCGCCCTGGCCGAGGCTGACCTGGTCATCTCCTGTACCGGCGCGGCCGGGCTGGTGATCACCGCGGGCATCGTCACGGCCGCGCTCAAGGAACGGCAGCCGGCCGGCGGCGCTCGGCCGCTGGTCCTCCTCGACCTGGCACTGCCACGCGACGTGGATCCCAAGGCCGGTGACCTGCCCGGCGTCACCGTCATCGGCCTGGAGACGCTGCAGGACGCCGGGGCGTCCCTGGCCGCCAGCCAGACCGGCGACGTGGCGGCGGTGCGGGCCATCGTGGCCGAGGAGCTTGCCGCCCGGGCGTCCGCGCGGCACGCGGCCCGGGTCGCGCCCACCGTGGTGGCGCTGCGCGCCAAGGCCGTGGAGGTCGTCGAGGCCGAACTGGCCCGGCTGGCCGGCAAGCTCGGCGAGATCGATGACCGTACCCGCGCCGAGATCGCCCAGGCCATGCACCGGGTCATGGATAAGCTGCTACATGCGCCGACAGTGCGCGTCAAGGAACTGGCCGGGTCTCCGGGCGGTGATTCCTACGAGGCGGCGCTGCGGGTGCTTTTCGATCTCGACCAAGCGGCGGTCGAGGCGGTGACCAGGGCCGACGCCGGGCTGGTGGCAGGCGGCCCGCCGCCTGGCGTGCCGCCCGGGCAGGAGGCCAGGTGAGCGGTCCGGTGCTGCGGCTGGGTACCCGCAAGAGCCCGATGGCGCTGGCCCAGTCCGGTCACGTGGCCCGGCTCATTGCCGCGCGGGCCGGCAGGCAGGTCGAGCTGGTCGGCTTGACCTCGTTCGGCGATGTCACCCTGGCCCACCTGCCCGGCATCGGCGGTACGGGGGTGTTTGCCAGCGCGCTGCGGGAGAGCCTGCTGCACGGCGAGGTCGACCTGGCGGTGCACTCGCTGAAGGACCTGCCCACCGCGCCGGTGCCCGGCATCGGCGGTACGGGGGTGTTTGCCAGCGCGCTGCGGGAGAGCCTGCTGCACGGCGAGGTCGACCTGGCGGTGCACTCGCTGAAGGACCTGCCCACCGCGCCGGTGCCCGGCATCGTGCTGGCGGCGGTGCCGGCCCGCGACGATCCCCGGGACGCGCTGGTGGGCCGGGACGGCGCCAAGCTGGCCGACCTGCCGGCCGGCGCGGTGATCGGCACGGGCTCGCCGCGGCGGGCCGCGCAGTTGCGGCTGCTGCGCCCGGACGTGCGCCCGGTGCCGGTGCGCGGCAACGCCGGGACCCGGCTGGCGAAGGTGGCCTGCGGGGAGCTGGACGCGGTGGTGCTGGCCCGCGCCGGGCTGGCCCGGATCGGCGCGCTGGACAAGGTCAGCGAGGTCTTCGAGACCGACGCGATGGTTCCCGCGCCCGGGCAGGGCGCGCTGGCGGTGGAGTGCCGGGACGGCGCGGGCGGCCTGGCGGCCCTGCTCGGGCGGGTCGACGACCCGCCCAGCCGCGCGGCGGTGACCGCCGAGCGCACCGTCCTGGCCGTGCTCGCGGCCGGCTGCAGCGCGCCGCTGGGCGCCTACGCCACCGGCACCGGCACCGGCACACTGCAGCTCACCGCCGTGGTCATCGCCGAAGACGGCACCACCGCAGTCCGCGCCTCGGCCAGCGGCCCCGCCGCACAGCCGGCCCGGCTCGGCCGCCAGGTCGCTGCGGAGTTGCTCCGGCAGGGGGCAGGAACGATCGTGGCGGGCTCGACCGCCATGGGAGCGCCCGGCAAGAGGGCGCCAGACCCGGCAATGCCGCCGGGTGCTCTAGGTGACGGGGACGATGCGCAGTGAATCTCACACCCGTGATGCAGAAGACCGAGGACCCGGCGGCGGGTGCGCTGCCGGTCAATGGCCGGGCGGCCGGGACGGCGGCGCCGTCCCGGCCGGGCCTGCTGGCCTTCACCGGGACCGGCCCCGGTGACACCGGCCTGCTGACCCTGCGTGCTGCCGAGCTGATCGGCCAGGCCGACGTGGTGGTCGGCAGTGCGCAACTGACTGCCCGCGTGGCGCACCTGACACCCGAGGCAGCGGCCGTGATCGAGCTGGGCCAGGACGGCGCCGACATTCCGGCGCTGGTCGGTGCGGTACAAACGGGCCAGATCGTGGTCCGGCTGTGCCCGGGCGACCCGCTGCTGTTCGGGCAGGCGGCCGCCGAGGCGGACGCGTGCGCGCGGGCGGCGATACCGCTGGAGATCGTGCCGGGTGTGCCCGCCGCCGCGGCCGTGCCCGCCTATGCCGGTCTGCCGCTGACCAGCGACACGGCCGCGGACCTGCGGATCGTGCACGCATCGGAGCTGGGCCGCGGGTCGGCGGAGTTCCAGGCGGCCGGCAGCCTCGTCATCCTCGGTGCCGAGGCTGGGCCCGCCGATCTGGCGAAGATGCTGATGGCGGGCGGCTGGGCCGACGCCACTCCGATGGCCATTACCTGGAACGGCACGACGACCGACCAGCACACGGTGCTGACCAAGCTGTCGTCGGTGGCTGCGGCGCTCAAGGCGGCCGGGGTGAGCGTGCTGGCCGAGGACGGCCCGGCGATCGCGGTGGTCGGCGAGGCGGCCGCACACCGAGGGCTTTCCTGGTTCGAGAACAAGCCGCTGTTCGGCTGGCGGGTGCTGGTGCCGCGCACCAAGGAGCAGGCCGCGTCGGTGTCGGAGCGGCTGCGTTCCTATGGAGCGGTGCCGCAGGTGGTTCCCACCATCGCGGTCGAGCCGCCACGTGCCCCGCAGCAGATGGAGCGCGCGATCAAGGGCCTGGTCACGGGCCGGTTCCAGTGGATCGCGTTCACCTCGGCGAACGCGGTGCGCGCGGTGCGCGAAAAGCTGGAGGAGTACGGCCTGGACGCGCGGGCGTTCGCCGGGATCAAGGTGGCCGCCGTGGGCGAGCAGACGGCCGCGGCGCTCGGTGAGTTCGGCATCAAGCCCGACCTGGTGCCAGAGGCCGAGCAGTCGAGCGAGGGCCTGGCGGCCGCCTGGCCGCCCTACGACGACGTGCTCGACCCGATCAACCGGGTACTGCTGCCCAGGGCGGACATCGCCACGGAAACCCTCGTGGCGCGGTTGACCGAGCTGGGCTGGGAAACCGAGGACGTGACCGCGTACCGCACGGTGCGCGCCGCTCCGCCGCCGGCCCCGATCCGGGAGGCGATCAAGGGCGGCGGCTTCGACGCCGTGCTGTTCACCTCCTCCTCCACCGTGCGGAATCTCATCGGCATCGCTGGCAAGCCGCACGCCGTGACCGCGGTGGCGGTGATCGGCCCGCAAACCGCGCAGACCGCGGCCGAGTACGGGCTCCGCGTCGACGTCACCGCGCCCAGTGCGTCCGCCACGGCGCTGGTGGACGCACTGGCCGAGCACGGCGCGCGGCTGCGGGACGCCGCACTGGCCGCGGGTGAGCCGGTGCGCAGGCCAAGCGAGCGCCGCCGTGGCGGCCGCCGCCGCGTACGGTAGTGCCCGGAGCGCCGCCGTAGTCCCGGGAGCGCCACGGTAGCCGGGGAGCACCCAGGTCCCGGCGCGCTGAAGGAGGTTGTCGTGACCGGCTTCCCCGCTGTCCGGCCCCGGAGGCTGCGGCGCACCCCGGCGCTGCGCCGCCTGGCCGCGCACACCAGCGTCCGCGGTGCCGACCTGGTGCTGCCGATGTTCGTCAAGGAAGGGATCACCGAGCCGGTGCCGGTGCCCTCCATGCCGGGCGTGGTCCAGCACACCAGGGACAGCCTGCGCAAGGCCGCCGCCGAGGCGGCCGAGGCCGGGGTGGGCGGCCTGATCCTGTTCGGCATTCCGGCCGTCAAGGACGGCCGTGGCTCCGCCGCCGACGACCCGGGCGGCATCATCCAGGTGGCCCTGCGGGACGTGACCGCCGAGGTCGGCGGCGACGTCGTGGTCATGGCCGACCTGTGCCTGTGCGAGTACACCGACCACGGGCACTGCGGCGTGCTCACCGAAGCGGGCGCCGTGGACAACGACGCCACGCTGGAGCGGTACGCCGCGGCCGCGGTGGCCCAGGCCCGCGCGGGCGCACACGTGGTCGCACCGAGCGGGATGATGGACGGGCAGGTCGCCGCGATCAGGCGCGCCCTCGATAAGGCGGGCGAGCCCGAGGTGGCGATCTGCGCCTACGCGGTCAAGTACGCCTCGTGCTTCTACGGGCCGTTCCGCGACGCGGCCGAGGGCGCACCCCGGTTCGGCGACCGGGCCTCCTACCAGCAGGACCCGAGCGCCGCGGACGCGCTCCGCGAGGCCATGCTCGACGTGGACGAGGGCGCTGACATCGTCATCGTCAAGCCCGCCCTGCCCTACCTGGACATCGTCGCGCAGGTCGCGGCGGCCGCGCCGGTGCCGGTGGCGGCCTACCAGGTCAGCGGCGAGTACGCGATGGCCGAGGCGGCCGCCGCGCGGGGGTGGCTCGACCGGGACCGGGCGATCATGGAGACGCTGACCGCGATCAAGCGGGCCGGCGCGGGCATCATCCTCACCTACTGGGCATCGGAGACAGCCCGCAAACTGGGTTGATCTGGTACCAGGCCAACCCTGATCCGTACGGGCTAGCGTGATCGCGAGGGCTAACCTCGCCCGGCGTCAGGGAGTACGCCGACGTCACCGTTAGGTATCTTCTGCGCCTTACTCAGCGAGGTCACCCGCATGCCCGCCGCACACACGGCATCATCGTCAGTAGCAATGGGCGGAAGGGGAGTGGGCCGCCAATGGTTGAGGTATTGCCGCGCCGCGCGCGGCGGCGCGCGGCGGCGGACGGGCGGGCGGCCGCCGCGGCCGAGTTCGCGGAACTGGGCTGGCCGGTGTGTCCCGGGGCGGTCACGCCACGCACGGACGCCACCCGGCACCGGGTGCCGGCGCTGGTGGGCAGGGGCCAGCCGCGCGGCAGCGGCCGTGCCTGTTCCTGTGACCGGATCGGCTGCCCCGCGCCCGGGGCTCATCCGGTCTCCGCCGCCTGGCAGATCGAGGCGTCCTGTGACCCGGCCGAGGTGAGCCGGTGGTGGCGGGACCGCCCGGACGCGAGCATCATCCTGGTCACGGGGCGGGTATTCGACGTACTCGACGTCCCGGCAAGGGCTGGCTTGCTGGCTCTCGAGCGAATGGGCCGCTCCCCGGCGGTCACGGGCCCGGTCGCGCTGAGCGCGGACAACCGGGCCCTGTTCTTTGCCACCACTCGTGGCGCGCCCGCCGACGAGGACGAATGGTGGTCGTGTCACCTGGACTGTGAGCCCGACAGCTTCGCCCCCGTGACCGGGCTGCGCTGGCACTGCCGGGACAGCTATGTGGTGGCCCCCGCGCGCACCGGCCGAGGGCCTGGCGCACACTGGATCCGGGACCCGCGGGAGTACGCCCTGCCGGACTGCCTGCGGCTGCTCGAGTACCTAGCCGATGCCTGCGAGGAGGTGCCGCGCTGAGCCAGGCGGACAGCCCCACGAGCCTTTACGGCCGCGCCTGCGAGGTCATACCCGGCGGGGTGAACTCACCGGTCCGTGCGTTCCGCGCGGTCGGTGGTGAGCCGGTGTTCATCGCGTCCGGCCACGGCCCTTACCTGACCGACACCGACGGCAAGCGGTACGTGGACCTGATCTGCTCCTGGGGCCCGATGATCCTGGGGCACGCCCAGCCCGAAGTGGTCGCCGCGGTTGCCGCGGCGGCTGCCCGTGGCACCTCGTTCGGCGCCGCGACCGTGGCCGAGGTCGAGCTTGCCGAGCAGATCGCCGCGCTGGCCCCGGTGGACAAGGTCCGGCTGGTCAATTCCGGCACCGAGGCGACGATGTCGGCGGTGCGGCTGGCCCGGGCGTTCACCGGCAGGCGCTTGGTGGTGAAGTTCGCCGGTTGCTACCACGGCCATGTTGACGCGCTGCTGGCCGCGGCGGGGTCCGGGGTGGCCACGTTCGGCCTGCCCGACTCACCCGGGGTGACCGGCGCCGCGGCCAGCGACACCCTGGTCCTGCCCTACAACGACACCGCCGCGGTTGCGGAGGCGTTCGCCGCGCACGGGCCGCAGATCGCCTGCCTGATCACCGAGGCCTGCCCGGCCAACATGGGCGTGGTGCCGCCCGAGCCCGGCTTCAATGAACTGCTCAAGGGGATCTGCGCCGAGCACGGCGCGCTGCTGGTCATGGACGAGGTGCTCACCGGGTTCCGGGTCTCCGCCTCCGGCTGGTACGGCAGGGAGGGCGTGGCCGGGGACCTGGTGACGTTCGGCAAGGTGATGGGCGGCGGCTTGCCCGCGGCGGCGTTCGGCGGGCGGGCCGACATCATGGACCTGCTCGCCCCGCTCGGCCCGGTCTACCAGGCGGGCACGCTGTCGGGGAACCCGCTGGCCACCGCCGCGGGCCTGGCCACGCTGCGCGCCTGCACCCCTGAGGTGTATGCGCGGGTGGACCAGGCGGCCACCGAGGTGGCCAAGCTGGCGGCCGGCGCGCTCGGCGCGGCGGGCGTGCCGTTCCGCCTGCAGGAGGCCGGGAACCTGTTCTCGGTGTTCCTCGGCGGCACCAGGCAGGTGCGGGACTTCGACGACGCCAAGCGCCAGTCCGGCGCCGCGTACGCGGCCTTCTTCCACGCGATGCTGGACGGCGGGGTCTACCTGCCGCCCTCCCCGTACGAGGCCTGGTTCCTGTCCGCCGCGCACGACGGCGAGGCGCTGGGCCGCATCGCCGAAGCGCTCCCCGCAGCCGCCCGGGCGGCGGCCGCTGCCAGCCGCCTTCAGTAGCTGTTGCCCAGGCATCCACGGGGGGTGCCTCTGCCAGGATGTGGTGCAAATGGCGCGGTCAGCATGGCCGGGCGTGCCCTAGGGAGCGAGGAAGCACCAATGGCGGTCCGCAATGTGATCAGCACGTTGACCCAGGACGGCACCGAGGTCATGGGCCCCGGCGTGCTCATGTACCACTATCCCGGCAACGACATCATGAACGGCAGCTTGCTCACCGTTGAAAGCAGCCACTTCTGCGTGCTGAAGTCGCGCGGCGCCATCCTGAACGTCTACGAGACCGGCCAGCACCCCGTGGAGACCCCGCAGCGGCCGCTGGTCGGCAGTTTCCAGCAGGCCTTCTACGGTGGGCAGTCGCCGTGGCAATACGAGGCGCTGTTCATCGCCCGGGCCAAGAGCGTGGCCAAGGCCCGGGGCATGGCGCTGTCCAGTGAGCTTGCCGAGCTTGACTACGACGTCGATTACTACGTGCACGTGGAGACGAAGGAGGACGCGGTCAAGCTGGTCACCCACATGCCGTACTCCGGGCATCTGCTCACCATGGACGCGGTGAACGCCTACGCCGCCCCCGTCGTGGAGCAGGCCATCAACCAGCTTGTCCGGGTGACGCCGCTGGCGCGGGTCAACGAGAAGATCCACGAGATCACCGAACTGGTCCGCGGCCACCTGCAGGACTTCCTCGCCGTCTACGGCATCGCGCTGGACGACGTGAAGGTGCTGATGCGGCCGAGCGACGAACGGATGCGCGAGCTGATTTCGCTGCGCGCGTTCGGGCTGTCCGAACTGGACGCGGTCCGCTACTACGTGGCGCTCAAGATGGCCGAGCGCGGCCTGGTGTCCGCGCCCAACGTGGCGGTCGGCGAGCCGTTCAACTGCGGCATCACCAGCTTCGCCGCCATCCCTGACCCGGACACCCGTGCCGCTGACCCGGCGCAGCAGGCCAAGCACAACTCGGCCGCCGGCTGAGCAGCTATGGCCGGCACTCCGAGTGACCGGTCGCCGCTACCTGGAGATCCACGCCTGGCCGTGGCCGGCCACGGCGCGGGTAGGCTGAGCGCGCCATGCCCGACATGACGGTGATCCACCTGCTCCGCCACGGCGAGGTCAGCAACCCGCGCGGGGTTCTCTACGGCCGGCTGCCCAATTTCCACCTCTCGCCGGACGGTGAGCACATGGCCAAGGCCGCCGCGGCGTTCCTGGCCGGCCGCGACGTCACCTTGCTGCTCTCCTCGCCACTGGAGCGGGCGCTGGAGACCGCCGCCCCGGTGGCCGCGCAGTTCGGCCTCGAGCCGCGGGTGGACGAGCGGCTGATCGAGCCGTGGAACTACTTCGAGGGAGAGCGTTTCGACATCGGGTTCCCTGCGCTACGGCGGCCAGCCAACTGGCCGCGCATGGCGAACCCGTTCCGGCCGTCGTGGGGTGAGCCGTACACGAGCATCGCCGCGCGGATGCGCGCCGTCATGGCCGACGCGGTCACCGAGGCCCGCGGGCACGAGGCGGTGCTCGTCAGTCACCAGCTAGCCATCTGGGTGGCCCGCAGGTCGGCCGAGGAACGCAGGCTGTGGCATCATCCGGCGCGCCGCGAGTGCGCCCTGGGCAGCGTGACCAGTTTCACCTACCGCGATGACACGATCGTCAGCATCGGCTACGCAGAGCCGGCCGGCGCCGCGCCCGACGGAGGCCACGGAGCCTGAGCAGCCTTCCAGGGCGGCCATCCGGGTCGCGCCCGGGGTCCGCAAGGCCAAGGCGCGTGACGGAGGACCGGGCCGCAGGCCATCGGGGGGTCCGGGGAGTCGTCCCCCCGGGTCAGCACTTGTTCAGGCAGCACCCAGGGTCGGCCGCTAGGCCGACCCGATGTCGTGGCCCGAACCCGGGTCCGGCACAATAGGGCGCGGCACTACCGCTTGTAGGAGATCACTCTGTCCCGTTTGCCGCGATGCCCGCGCCACGGGGGCATCCTCTCCAAGCCCGCGCCGCGGCACCCGCGCGCCCGGCGTGCGGCCCGCGTTGCTGTCCTCGGGCTGGCCGGCGCGCTGGCGCTCGGCGCGTGCGACAGCGGGGCGATCGGGAACAGCGGCCCGGGGAGCAA
>Ga0207664_10003485_pt1 | contig 10498 bp, 4 predicted proteins | sample LARL83metaG_FD_184349 | JGI IMG/M metagenome (GOLD analysis project Ga0207664, IMG submission 184349) | Corn, switchgrass and miscanthus rhizosphere microbial communities from Kellogg Biological Station, Michigan, USA - LAR L8-3 metaG... | ecosystem: Host-associated > Plants > Roots >...
GTCCATGATCTCCACCCGCCCGTCGGCCCGCACCACGGCAGGGCCAGGATGGCCCGCGCTGCCCAGCCGAACCTGCACGCCGCGGCCCGACGGCTGCAGGAAGGCGAGCTTGACCGTGACGAACCGCTCGTCATAGTCCCCGGCGAGCAGCACGTCGTTCGCGGCGGCGAGGACGTCGACGGGGGAAGACTTCACGTGCGCCAGCGCGCGGATCGCGTGCCGGGCGCCGGCGGTCATCGCGGCGGCGTCCTGGCCCTTGCCGCAGACGTCGCCGATCGCGATGGCCCAGCCATCCGGCGACTTGAACACGTCGTAGAAGTCCCCGCTGACCTCCTGCGACTGCGTGGCGCCGATGTAGGCAGACGCGAACTCCAGGCCAGGCACGTTGGAGGGCAGCCGGGCGGGCAGCAGGCTGGCCTGCAGCGTCTCGGCCACCTCCGAGCGGTGCCGGAACATCCGGTCGACCCGGACAGCGACGGCCAAATGCTGGCCGAGTTCCTCGGCCAGGCCCAGATCGGCGACGGTGAAGCGGGGCGAGCCCGCCTGGCGCGCCAAGGTCAGGGTGCCATAGCCGTCCGTCCCGTCGGAGATCGGGACGCAGATCAGCGAGGCCGCGCCGAGCATCATGAGCAGCGGCGTTCCGTCCGGCCCCGTGCCGAGCGCGCCGGGGTCGTCGGCGTGCGCGACCAGCACGGACTTGCCGGCCGCGTGCACCTGCCAGGGCACCGACTCGGGCACCGGGTCGACGCTGCGCACGGAACGCGCGAGCTGGTCGGCTTCCCGCTGCCGCGCCGTCCCTGTCGCGAACTGGCGGCGCAGCTGGCCAGCGCGCTCCATGTCGATGATGACCCAGTCCGCGATCTCCCCGGCGAGCAGCCTGGCGCACCGCTGCAGGGTCACCGCCTCGCTGAACGTGCTGTTGTCGAGCAGCAGCCGGGTGACCGTGGTCACCATGTCCATCCGCTGGGTCATCGACGCGATCGACGCATCGGCGCCCGTGGCCGCTTTCGCCGCCTCTTTTCCTGCCTCTTTCCCCGCCCCTCTGGGCCGCTGCGACCGGGCCGACGCGGTCTGCTGGGGCGCCGCGGTGATCACCAGCACCGGCGGATCGCCAGGCAAGTCGATCGCTGTGGCGGTCAGCGTGATGTCCAGCTGGCCCTCGGCCGCCAGCATGCGGCAGTCGGCCCGCCGCGGCCCGCCGGTCCGCGCGACGGCGGCGAGCTGCGTCTGCACGGCCGCCCGCGACCCCAGGTCCACGAAGTTCGTCAGCGGCTTGCCCGTCGCGTACCCGGTCGGCACGCCGAGCAGCGTGGCGGCTCCCGAGTTCGCCCGCCGGATGGTCCCGTCCCGCTCGAGCAGGAACAACGCGACCGGGGCCTGCTGGAACGCGGCGTGCAGCAGCCGCCGTTCCGCCCGGATCGTCTCCGGCAGCCCGTCGGCGGCCCCGTCGCCGGGCACGCCGTCCGTCAGAGAGCCGCCGAGCAGCGCCTCGATCGCGCCGTCGAGCTCCGTCAGCGCGGCGTCGAGCAGCGCCTCGCGGTCACCGCCGGGCACCCGCGTGGCCTGGCGCAGCGCGTCGCGCCGCGCCGCCAGGCCCGCCAGTTGCTCTTTCGGCAATCCGCCCTGCGGCATCTCCCCGCCATTCACGCACGTCGGTCTCGGGTCACGAGCCCGCGGTTCGTCCAGGGCCGGCGGGCCCGGCTGTTAAACACTACGGCACCCGACCGGCTCAGGAGGACACCGCGCACCGTTGCTACGGCGGGCCTGACGCGCCGCCGGTCCGCCCCGCTCCCCGGCACGCTGCGAGCAGCTGATAACAGCAAGAAGCGGCCGGGCGGGTTATCGCTGTCCCGGGCCCTGAGTGTCCTAGATCCGGGAGACCCGGGTGTCGACCTGCCCGCCGTACTGGGTCACCAGGTCGTCAAGAACGACCGCGAGCTCGTTCAGCCGAGCGAGGTGAGCCGGGGTGAGCTCCTGCAAGATCCGGTCGCCCGCGTCGGTCAGCCGGACCCGCACCACGCGGCCGTCGTGCGGGTCCCTGGTCCGTTCGACCAGTCCCGCCGCCGCGGCGCGGTCCACGAGCTCCACGGTGCTGTGCGGGCGCAGCAGCAGGTAGCCGGCCAGCTCGCCGATGGTGGGCGGGAGGTCGCCGGGGTGTCCCTTGATCGCGACCAGCAACTGATGCTGGACATGCGTGATGCCCTGGGCCTGGGCCTGGTCTTCGCTCCAGTGCTGGAAGCGTCGCAGCGCCACGCGGAACTCAAGTAGCCGCTCGAAGTCGCGTCGGGTTGGCCGGGGCATCCTCACCCTTCCTGACAGGTACGCGACACTATATCGCGGAACGAGAGATGTAGCCCGCGCGACGCGAGCGGCTCGTCACCGGCTGTCATCGCAGCACCGGCCGGCTCCTCAGGACCCGGCCAGCCAGCGCTCCATGCAGTTGAGCAGCTCGTCCGTATCGACCGGCTTGGTGACGTAGTCGCTCGCGCCCGCGGCCAGGCTCTTCTGCCGGTCGCTTGGCATCGCGCGGGCGGTGACCGCGATGATCGGCAGCGTCGCGAACTGCGGCATCTGGCGGATCACGGTCATCGCCGCGTAGCCGTCCATGCCGGGCATCATGATGTCCATCAGGATGAGGTCGGTGCCCGGAGTGGCGAGCAGAGCCTCGATGCCCTGCCGCCCGTCGGACGCGTGCGCCACGTGCATGCCGTGCAGTTCCAGCGTGCTGCTCAGCGCGAAGACGTTGCGCGCGTCGTCGTCGATCACCAGCACACGCTTGCCCTGCAGCGCCCGGCGGCCGGTGCCTGGCGCGCTGCTCGCCGCCGGCGCGTCGCTGGCCAGCGGGGCCACCTCGCCGGGCCGTGTCGCGGACAGGTACAGCCCGATACGCTCGCGCAGGTGGTCAAGGGACGGCAGCAGCTCGAGCCTGCCGTGATTCGAGCGCAGCACCGCCAGCCGCCCTTGGCCTTCGCCGTCGGCCGGGCGGTCCGCGCTGTGCGCGAGCACGGGGATGTCCCGTAGCTCCGGGTGCTCCCTGACCTGCTCGAGGAACTGCACGGCGGACGACTGGGCGAGGTCGACCACCACACAACGGAACGGCTCGGCCATCAGGGTGGTGATGGCCTGCGCCGGGCTCGTGGCCGTGCTGACGCCAATGGCCCCGGTCTCGGTGAGATCGGAGATCGCGCTGTGCGCGAGCAGCGTGAGCAGGCCGCTGCCGCTGCCCTCGAACACCAGCACGTTCCTGACCGCCGTCCCGGACCCGGCGGCGCCGGGTCCCCCGGGGGCAGCGGCCGCGGCGAGCGCCGCGATATAAGCGTCGGCGGTCTTGACGCGCTGCGCCACCGTCGTCACCGGTTGCCCAGACGGGCCCTCCGCGACCGCCTCGTCGTTCCCGCCCAGCGGGCCAAGGCCGTCACCGCCGGCCAGTTCGTCCGTCGCGTCGAGGTCGACGGCCAGGGTGTCCAGCGCGCCCAGGTCGTTCACCTCGTACCAGTCGGCCGCGCCCCCGACTCGCGTTCCGGCAGGCCCGCCAGGCCCGCCGAGCCCGCCGGTCCCAGCCGAGCCACCAGGACCGCCGGCGCCGTCGCCGCCAACGTCGCCAAGGTCGCCAAGGCCGACCGCGTCGCCAGGCTCGGCCAGCCTCGCCAGGCCGCCGGGAACGGGGCCCTCGAGCCCGTACAGGACGGGGCTGTCAGTGGCGTGCGGGCCGTCCGGGCCGCCCAGACCATCAGAGCCATCAGAGCCATCTTCCGGCGCCCCATCCGCCCCATCCGCCCCGTCCACTAGGCCCGCCGCGCCGAACTCATCGATAGCCACGTCCGCCGCCGGAATGTCCGGCAGCGCCACCGGCGCGTACAGGGTGAACGTGCTGCCCCTGCCCAGGTCGCTCTCGGCGGTGATGCGGCCGCCGAGCAGCGCGGTGACCTCGCTGGCGATGGACAGCCCGAGTCCGGTACCGCCGTACCGGCGGTTGAGCGTGCCGTCGCCTTGCTGGAAGGCGCCGAAGATCACGGCGAGGTTCTCCGGTGCGATGCCGATTCCGGTGTCGGTGACGGAGAACGCGAGCAGGCTGCCATCGCCATCCCCGTCCCCGTCCCCGTATCCGTCCCCGGCGCCCAGGGCCGGCAGCACGGAACCCGCCAGCGACTCGGCCGCCGTCGCCGCGGAAACGGCCCGCACCCGCAGCTCCACCTGCCCGTTCTCGGTGAACTTGACCGCGTTCGACAGCAGGTTGCCGAGCACCTGCCGCAGCCGCTGCCGGTCGGTCACCAGCTCGGCGGGCGCCGACGGCTCGATCGCGATCGCGAAGTCCAGCCCCTTCTCCGCGGTCAGCGGGCCGAAAGTCGCCCGCAAGTCCTCCACCAGCGCGCTGAGCAGGAACCGCTCGGGATGCACGTCGAGCCGCCCCGCCTCCACCTTGGACAGGTCGAGGATGTCGTTGATGAGCTGCAGCAGGTCGGAGCCTGCCGAGTGGATGACGTTCGCGTACTCGACCTGCTTGGCCGTGAGGTTACGCCCCGGGTTCTGCGCGAGCAGCCGCGCCAGGATGAGCAGGCTGTTCAGCGGGGTGCGCAGCTCGTGCGACATGTTCGCCAGGAACTGCGACTTGTACTGCGACGCCAGGCCGAGCTGCCTGGCGCGCTCCTCGATCTCCTCGCGCGCCCGGGAGATCTCCGCGTTCTTCGCCTCGATGTCCTGCTTCTGGGCGGCGAGTAGCGCGGCCTTCTCCTCCAGGTCCGCGTTGGACAGCGTCAGTTCCTCCGACCGCGTCTGCAGCTCGGACGACCGGGCCTGCAGCTCCGCGGTCAGCCGCTGTGACTGCCCGAGCAGCGTGTCCGTCCGCGCGTTGGCGATGATCGCATTGACGCTGACCCCGAGCGTCTCGGTGAGCTGCTCGAGGAAGTCGATCTGGATCGGCGTGAACTTGCTGAACGACGCGAGTTCCACCACGCCCATCACGTGGTCCTCGAACTTGATGGGCATGACGGCGAGGTTCGCCGGCGGCGCCTCGCCGAGCCCTGAGCTGATCCTGATGTAACCGGGCGGGATCTCGTCGACCACGATCGCCCGCTTGCTCTTGGCTACCTGGCCGATCAGCGACTGCCCGATCCGGTACTGGATCGGGGCGTCCTTGTCAGCGCGCAGCCCGTAGCCCGCGATCAGCCGCAGCCTGGTCTCGCCACCCGCCTCCTCGCTCAGGAAGAACGTCCCGTGCTGCGCCCCGAGCAGCGGCGCCAGCTCCTCCATGATCAGCTCGGCGACCACCTCGAGGTCCCGGTGGCCCTGCATCATCGAGCCGATGCTGGCCAGGTTCGACTTCAGCCATTCCTGGTCGCGGGAGGCCTGCACGCTCTCGCGCAGCGACCGCACCATCGCGTTGATATTGTCCTTGAGCTCGGCGACCTCGCCCTCGGCCTCGACCGAGATCGTCCTGGTCAGGTCTCCGGCGGCGACCGCGCTGGTCACCGCACCGATCGCGCGGACCTGCCTGGTCAGGTTCCCGGCCAGCTCGTTGACGTTCTCTGTCAGGCGCTTCCAGGTGCCGGACACGCCCTCGACCTCGGCCTGACCGCCGAGCTTGCCCTCCCTGCCGACCTCGCGCGCCACCCTGGTGACCTCGGCCGCGAACGCGGACAGCTGGTCCACCATCGTGTTGATCGTGGTCTTGAGCTCGAGGATCTCCCCGCGCGCGTCCACGTCGATCTTCTTGGTCAGGTCGCCCTGCGCCACCGCCGTGGTGACCTGCGCGATGTTCCGCACCTGGCTGGTCAGGTTGGTCGCCATCGAGTTGACGTTGTCGGTCAGGTCCTTCCAGGTCCCCGACACGCCGCGGACCACCGCCTGGCCGCCGAGATTGCCCTGGGTGCCCACCTCGCGCGCCACCCTCGTCACCTCATCGGCGAACCCGGACAGCTGGTCGACCATGGTGTTCAGCGTGGTCTTGAGCTCCAGGATCTCGCCCTGGGCCTCCACGCCGATCTTCTGGCTCAGGTCGCCCTTGGCCACCGCGGTGGCCACCTGCGCGATGTTCCGCACCTGCGTAGTGAGGTTGCCCGCCATCGCGTTCACGGAGTCGGTCAGGTCCTTCCACGTGCCGGAGACGCCCGGCACGTGTGCCTGCCCGCCGAGCTTGCCCTCGGTGCCCACCTCGCGGGCCACCCGGGTCACCTCGGCGGTGAACTGGTCAAGCTGGTCGGCCATACCGTTGAAGACGGAAGCGATCTCATCGACGAGCGGGTCACCGGTCGGTGCCAGCCGCCTGCTGAAGTCGCCACCGCGCACCGCTGTAAGGCCCGCGAGCAGCTGCTCGAGGGCCGCTCTGTCGAGCCGCGGTGGCTGGTGATCAACGTCTGTCATCGGCTGCTCCCAGTACCCTCCGCCGACGCGGATAATCCGCCCCGGCAACCGTTACACGATAGCCGCGGCGTGCCGGACTGTTCTGTTAAGAATGGCGATATGCTCTCGGCCGCTCATTATCAAAAGTATTCCGAACGGGCGCGGCTGTCTCCCGGCTATCCAGCTCTCTCGGGGTGCAGGTCAGCCGAACGTTAGCTTCTGACGAAGATGGTACGGTTTCCGCATTCGCGGCGGCCCGGTCGCGGGGAGGCGGTGCTGTTGGCCGGCAACAACGGTGACGACGTGCCGCGGCTAGCCGCGGTGGTCGAGCGTCAGCGGCGCGAGCTCGCGCTGGCGCGCGCCGAGGCGGACCTGGCGGCCGTCATCGCGCTGGCCAGGGGCGTGCTGATGGAACGGCACGGCTGGTCCGTGACCGAGTCGGCCAGGCAGCTCACCGACATGGCCGCCGCCGCGGGGATGCCCGAGCACGAGATGGCGGCCGCCGTGCTCAGGCTGGAACCGCCGGCCGGCCAGGAACTCGCGGGGCCGGAACACGAGCCGCGGCTAGCCGACGATCCCGCGGCCGTTGTCGCGGCCGAACGGGCGCGGGACGGCGCCGAGCTCGTCGGCGCGCTCGCCGAGCACCTGCGGCCCAGGTTCGGCGCGGTTGCCGTCGCGGTGTGGCTGCTCGACACCGACGGCGCCCTCGAGATGCTCGGCGCCGACGGCCTCGGCGGCACCGAGTCGAGCCGGTGGCGGCGGCTGCCGCCGCAGTTCGACTGCGCGGAGCAGCGGGTGGCGTTCACGGGAAAAGACCTGTGGGGGCTGACCGAACCCCCGGAGAAAACCGGCCAGCTGCCCGCCATCGCGCCGTGGGGCCAGGCCTCGGCCCGCGCGGTGCTGGCGCTGCGCCACAGGTCGGGCGCCAGGCTCGGCGTCGCGGAGGTCTGGCGGCAGTCGCCGCGTGACGACTTCGACGCCGCCGCGCGAGCGAGTCTGACCGCCGTCGTCGCCGGGTTCGCGGAAGTGCTCGGCGTGCGCATGGCGACGGAGACAGTCGGGTCGACCGCCCCGTCTCCCGGCGTGTTCACGCTGCTCGACGAGATCGCCGACTCCGTGCTGATCCTCCGGCCGCTGCGCGACGAAAGCGGCGCGCTCGCCGATTTCGCCATGATGCACGAGAGCCCCGGCTACGTCGACCCGGCCGGCCGCCTGCCCGCCGAGCTGGCCGGCCTGACCCTGCTGGAGGCATACCCCTCGTCGGGAGCGCCGGACGGCCTGTTCGCCCGCGCCAGCCGGGTGCTGGCGACCGGCCGCGCCGAGCAGGTTCCCGGGGCCAGCACCGCCCCGCTCACGGGCGGCAAGGACGCGGTCGGGATCGCGGACCTGCGCGTCGCGCCGTTCTTCGCCGGGGTGATCTGCACCTGGCGGAAGCTCGGCGAGCCGGAGCGGCTCGCGGACCTGCTCGGCAACGCGCAGCGGCTCGGCCAGATCGGCGGCTGGGACGAGAACCTCACGACAGGGACCGTCCGGTGGACCAATGCCGCGTTTGCCCTGTTCGGCCTCGACCCGGCGCAGGCTGCCCCGATCCCCATCGCCGACCTGCACAGCTTCGTCATCGCGGCGGACCGGGCCGCTGTCCGGCGGTTCCGCCAGGCGCTGCTGCGGGTCAGGGAACCCGGCGTCGCGGTGTTCCGCATCGTCCGGCCAGGCGACACGACGGTCAGGCAGATCCGGGTGTTCGCCGAGCCGGTCCTCGCCGGCGAGGACGTGGTGGCGCTCCGCGGCGCCTTCCAGGACGTGTCCGCGCACTACCAGACCCAGGTGGCGCTGGCCGCGACGCGCGACCAGCTCGCCGACAGCGAGCAGCGCGCCGCGGAGGAGCACCTGCTCGCGCTCCGCCTGCAGCGCGCGATCATGCCGCCGGACGTGTCGCCGGCGGCGGCCTCGGGCGTGGACGTCGCGGTGCGCTACCGCCCGGCCGAGGCGGGGCGGCTGGTGTCCGGTGACTGGTACGACACGCTGCTGCTGCCGGGCAAGGACCTGCTGCTCGTGGTGGGCGACATCACCGGTCACGGCATCGACGCGGTGACCGGGATGGTCGCCGCGCGCAACGCGCTGCGCGGCCTGGCGGCGACCGGTGCCGGCCCCGCCGAGCTGCTCAGGCATCTCAACTACTCGGCCTGCCACCTCACCGAGGGCATCGCGGGAACCGTGGTCTGCGGTCAGTACGACCCGGACACCCGGGTGCTGCGGTGGGCGCGAGCCGGCCACCTGCCGCCGATCCTGGCGCGCGCGGGGAAGGCAGAAACACTGCCGCTGCCCGGCGGCGTGCTGCTGGGCCTCGACCCGTCCGCCGAATACGACGAGGCCATCCTCCAGCTGCAGACCGGCGACACGCTGCTGCTGTTCACCGACGGCCTGATCGAGCGCCGCGAGGGTTCGATCAGCGACGCGCTCGGCGAGCTCGCCGCCACCGCCGCCCCGCCCGCGGACGACGCGGCCAGCCTGGCCGACCGCATCTTGTCCAGCGCTGTCTCCGACACCGGCGACGACGCCTGCCTCGTCACGATCCGCATCCTGTAAGGCTCTTCGCCTCATAGTCGGCTGTATCGGGGTAGGCAGATGGTATGCAGCCAGACCAGGGCGGAACTGCCCGGGACGTTAAGGACGACCCGGGCGCGGAGCAGCAGGAGGGCCGGCCGCGCCGCTGGCCGCGACTGCGGCTCTGGCTGCCGCACCTGGTCAAGCCGCTGCGACGCGGTGTGCTCCTCTTCGTGCTGCTGCTGATCGTCGAGTACCTCGTCGTCCCTGAGCTGGTGGGCGCCAGCAAGGACCTGTACCTGCTCGGCCAGGTGAACGCGGCCTGGCTCGCCGCAGGGGTCATACTCGAGGGCCTGTCGCTCTTCTGCTACGCGGTGCTGACCAAGGTGCTGCTGCCGCCGGGGCCCAAGCCCAGCCTGTCCGTGCTGTTCAGGATCGACCTGTCCGCCGCCGCGGTGGCGCACGTCATCCCGGCCGGCACGCTGGGCACGGCAGCGCTCGGGTTCAAGCTGTTCACCGACGAGGGCATCTCCGGCAACGACGCCGGGGTGATGATGGCGGCCAAGGGCATCGGCTCGACCGTGGTGCTGAACGTCCTGCTGTGGGTGTCCCTGGTGATCTCGATCGCGCTGGCCGGGTTCCAGCCCATTTACGGGACGGTCGCCATCATCGGGACTGTGGTGCTGCTGGCCGTCGCGGCCCTCGTGCTCGGCGTCACCAGGGGCGCCGGGAGGGCTTCCCGGATCCTGCGCATGGTCGCCGACAAGATCCCCGGGCTGAGCGGCGAGCGCGTCGAGCACGCCATCCTGGACGCCGCCCACACGTTCGCCACGATGGCCCGCGACAAACGCGTGCTTTCCCTGGCCCTGCTGTGGGCCTCCCTCAACTGGCTCCTCGACGCGGCCTCGCTGTGGGCCTTCGTGGCCGCGTTCGGCAAGTTCGTCAACCCCATCGAGCTGTTCGCCGTCTACGGGATCGCCAACGTGGCGGGCGCGCTCCCGATCACGCCGGGCGGTCTCGGGGTCGTCGACTCGATTGCGCCGCTGCTGCTGGTCGGCTTCGGCGTCACCCGCAGCGTGGCCACGCTGGGCGTCATCGCCTGGCGGCTGGTCAACTTCTGGCTGCCCATCCCGACCGGTGCTCTCGCCTACCTGTCGCTGAAGGTGAAGCCCCGGGCGGGCCTGCGCGCGATGCGGTCCGCGATCTCCGGGATGCTGCCTTCCGTCGAGAAGGAAGATGACAGCCCCGACCCGCCTGCCGGGGACGATTCCGGCTAGCCAAGGTCGATGAGCGCCAGCCCGATGTCGGGCTGGAGCGTCTTGCGCAGCTGCGCGGGCGCCTCCCGCACCACGACCTCCAAGGTCGGCCAGACATGGCCTTCCAGCAGGTGCCCGCCGCGGGTGGTGCCGTCGGGCAGGCCGAGCACGGCGTGCAGGTGCGGCTGCGACCGCTCCGCCTCGCCATCGCCACCGGGCCCGATCGCGATGTCCCCGATCAGTGACAGCACCTCGCACTGCTGCCCCACCGTGATGCGCCGGTAGTCCTTCGCCGCGCGGTCGAACCAGCCGACGACCGCCCGCTCGAACGCCCCGACCGCGGTCACCTGGGCCGCCGA
>Ga0207664_10003487_pt1 | contig 10494 bp, 8 predicted proteins | sample LARL83metaG_FD_184349 | JGI IMG/M metagenome (GOLD analysis project Ga0207664, IMG submission 184349) | Corn, switchgrass and miscanthus rhizosphere microbial communities from Kellogg Biological Station, Michigan, USA - LAR L8-3 metaG... | ecosystem: Host-associated > Plants > Roots >...
GAGCGCGAAGGCGGCGGCCATGACCGGAGGCAGGTCGTCGTAGTCGACCTCCACCAGCTCGCAGCCGTCCTCGGCGAGGTAACGGCTCTCGGCGACGACGACCGCCACGGGATCGCCGACCAGGCGCACGGTATCGGTCGCCAGCAGGGTGAACTCCGGGGTGGGCCCCGCCCAGCCCATGAGAGCCATCAGCGCGTCCGGCCCCGGCACCGTCATCGCTTCCAGCTCCGCGCCGGTGAGCACCGCGACCACGCCGGGCAGGGCCAGCGCCGCCGAGGCATCGACCGACAGCACGCGAGCGTGCGCCATCGGCGAGCGCACGAACGCGGCGTGCAGCATCCCGGGCAGCTTGATGTCGTCGACGTACCGGCCCGCGCCGGTGAGGATGCGCGGGTCCTCCGAACGCTTGATGCTGGCGCCGGTGTAGCGCTCCGCCGCGATGGCTGTCATGGCCGCCCCCTCAGCTCAGCTTCACGGTTGCGCAGTGTTCGGTTGCCCAGTGTTCGGTTGCGCAGTGTTCGGTTGCGCTGGGCGGCCAGCAGGACGCCATCGATGATGCTCTGGTAGCCCGTGCACCGGCAGATGTTGCCGGACAGCGCCTCGCGGATCTCCTGCTCGTCGGCGTCGGGGTGGGCGCCGAGGAACGCGGTGGCCTGCATGACGAACCCCGGCGTGCAGAAACCGCACTGGAAGCTGTGCGAATCCCACATCGCCTGCTGCAGCGTGCCCAGCTCGCCGTCCTGAGCCAGCCCTTCGATCGTCGTTACCTCGCGGTCGGCGGCCTGGACCGCCAGCATCAGGCACGAGCGCACCGCCCGGCCGTCGAGGATGACCGTGCACGCCCCGCAGACCCCGTGCTCGCAGCCGACGTGGGTGCCGGTGAGATTGAGGTCATCGCGCAGGAAATCCGCCAGCGTCTTGCGCGCCTCCGGCGAACCCGTGCGCGTCGCCCCGTTGACCCTCAGGGTGATGTCCACCATCAGTCACTGCCTCTCGCGGCGTTGTCCGCTGCTGCTCGCAGGCCGCGACGCACCACCGCGGCCGCGACCGTCTTCCGGTAGTCCGACGACCCGTGCAGGTCGGCCGGCGGGTCGAGATCCTCGGTCGCACGGCGGGCCGCCTCGTCGAACAGCTCCGCCGACGGCCTCTCGCCGGCCAGTAGTTCCTCCGCGGCGGTGGCCCGGACCGGCACGTCAGAAACGCCGGCAAACGCCAGCCGGGCATCGCTGATCACCCCGCCGGACAGCACCAGCGACGCCGCCAGGCCGACGATGGCGAAGTCACCGTGGCGCCGGGCGACCTCGGTAAAGCTCGTTCCCGCGTCCGGCCCGGCGGCCGGGAGCCGCACCTCCACGAGGAGCTCGTCGGGACGGCGTGACGTCGTGAGGTAGCCCTCGAACCACTGCGCCGCCGGGATCACCCGTTCGCCCGACGGGCCGCGCACCACGAACTCGGCATTGAGCGCCCTGGCCACGGCCGGCAACTCGGCGGCCGGATCGGCGTGCGCGAGGCTGCCTCCTATCGTGCCGCGGCTGCGGATCGCCTCATGACCGATCAAGGGCAGCGCCGCCGCCAGCAACGGCACGGCATCGGCGACGGTCTCGGATTCCTCGGCCACGTACTCCCGGGTCATGGCGCCGATCGCCACCCAGCCGTCGGCCGCCGACACCCCGGCCAGCTCGTCTACGCCGTTGATGTCGATGAGCACCGCCGGGCGGGCCAGCCGCAGCGCCAGCAGCGGGATCAGGCTCTGGCCGCCGGCGAGCACGCTCGCCTCGTCACCGTGCTCAGCGAGCAGATCAATAGCTCCGGCAACGGTCGTCGGCGCCTCGTACTCAACTTCAGGCAGCTTCATCGGCGCGGCCCTTCGATCGGGGGGCGACTCTTCCTAGCCCGCCACGGCTCATTAGTTACCCTAACAATCACGCCAACGGCAACCACGGCCACCCGCAGTCAGCTCCCCGCAGTTTCGGCGTCGGCATGGAGGACGGAAGGTGCAGGCTGCCGACTCATGGCCGAATGATTACAATGTTACAGTTCCGGCATGAGCGAGGCGCCGACACTGTATGACTGGGCGGGAGGCCGAGACGCAATCGAGCGGATGATCGGCTGCTTCTATGACCGGGTCGAGCGCGACGACCTGCTCAGCCCGCTGTTCCCAGGCGGTGTAAGTGCGGCTCACCGCGAGCACGTCACCACCTGGTGGTGCGAGGTGTTCGGCGGCCCGGCCGGGTACACCGAGCGGCTCGGCGGCTACCCGGCCATGCTCGCCCGCCACCGCGACCTGGACATCACCGCCGACCAGCGATTCCGGTTCGCCTCGCTGATGAGCTTGGCCGCTGACGACGCGGGCCTGCCCGCCGACCCGGAGTTCCGCGCCGCCCTGGTCGGCTACTTGGAATGGGGCACCCGGTTGGCTATGCACAACTCCCAGCCGGGCGCCGACGTCGCACAGCAGGCCCCGGTGCCTCGCTGGGGCTGGGGCGTCGCCCCGCCCTACCAGCCCTGACGAAAGCTGCGGCTGGTGTTAGCTCAGCCCGGACCATAGATACCGAGCTGGCCGCAACACTCGCTGGGTCCTGGTCGTCGCCGGTGCTCCCGACCAGCGAGCTCAGGCCGCGAGCATACTGAACCTCGTTCTGGATGGCCTCCGGCCGGGTACGGCGGGTGACTCTCCCGCGCTCCGCGTTAAGGGCATGTCGTGACAATCGCGTTGGCGGATGTCCCTTCGGGGTCCGCGTCCTCGAAGGCCGTGATGGTGATCCTTTCGCCTGAAGCCACGTTCGCGATGCTGTGCCGGGAGACGAACTTCCCGTCAGCTCCGGCTGACTGGCTGAACTGAACCTGCTGGAACGCGGGGTTGGTGAAACGAATCACGGCCAGGCCGAACGGTGTGAAGGCGGAGCCAGTCACCGTCCATACCGTGGACGCGCCCGTTCCTTCAGTCGTGACGTTGATAAGCCGATGCGGAAGGGCCGCCTGGACCTCATTCGACGAAGCGGAGTCGCCGCCCGCGTTGAAGGCGATGACGGTGATCCGGTAGTCGTATCCGCTGCGGAGCCCGGCCAGGTCGGCCGTTGTCACGTTTCGTTCGACCTCTCGCGAGCCGCCGTGATCCGTGAACCCGTCACGGGTGCCGTGGAATCGGATCTCGAACCCGTCCTCGTTGGCCGACCTGTCGACCCAGGACACAGTGACCATCCGATCCGCCTGTTTCGTCAGCGTGAGGTCGGCGGGCGCGTTCGGCTTGGGCGGACGCGCGGCGATCGTGAGATCGCCGTCGTGGTTCCCGGGGCCCGGCCGCCACCACATCTCGTGCAGATGCCCGTCGGCGGTGCGGTAGATGACGTGCTGCGTCCCCTCGGCCCGGAACTCGTACGCGCCCGGATCGCCTGCCGCAGGCGGCGAGCCCGCGGCCGCGGTGAGATCACCCTGGTTCCAGCCTAGCGCCGCGGTCCACCAGAGCTCGTAGAGGTGACCATTGCCGGCCCGGTAGATGACGTGCTGGCTGCCTTCCGCATCGAACACGTAGGCCGCCGGGTCCCCCGCCGCGGCCGGCGCTCCGGTCACCGCGGTCAGGTCGCCGCCGCCCCAGCCGTTGGTGGCGTCCCACCACAGCTCGTGGACATGACCGTTGCCCGACCGGTACATCACGTGCTGCGTCTGCGTGCCCTGGGCGTCGAACACGTAGGCCGCCGGGTCCCCGGCCGCGGTCGGCGCTCCGGTGATCGCGGTCAGGTCGCCGCTGCCCCAGCCGTTGGTGGCGTCCCACCACAGCTCGTGGACGTGACCGTTGGCCGCCCGGTACATCACGTGCTGCGTGCCCTGGGCCTCGAAGGCATAGCCCGCCGGGTCCCCGGCCGCAGCGGGCGCACCCGTCACCGCGGTCAGATCAGAACGATGCCAGCCGGCCGTGGCGTCCCACCACAGCTCGTGGACGTGACCGTCGCCCGACCGGTACATCACGTGCTGCGTGCCCTGGGCCTCGAAGACGTAGCCGGCCGGGTCCCCGGCCGCAGCGGGAGCACCGGTCATGGTGGTCAGATCGCCGTGGTGCCAGCCTGATGCGTCCTTCCGCAGTTCGTGTACGTGGTTGTCGAAGCCGCGATACACCACGTGCTCGGTTCCCTGGGCGCGGAAAACGTAGGCAGCCGGGTCTCCGCTTCCGGTGGCGACGCCTGCCGGTGTTCCCCCGGCCGCCAGGTTCAGGTTCGTGTAGTGCAGGCCGGTACCGTCCCACCGGACCTCGTTGATCACGTTGAAGTCGGCGTCACCCCGGTACACCACGTGCTGCGTACCGGTGGCGTCGTTCACGTAGCCGGCTGGTCTGCCCACCACCTGCGAAATGTCGTGAATGTGGTTGGTCATCGTGGCACCCTTTCCGCAACCGCTGCCCCGCTCTCAGATGCCGCCGGGCCGGTTCCGGCCCCGCGCACTCAGCGCTGATGAGCCGACGGTAAGACGGGCGCAAGCTCCCGAACACCGTAGAAATACCGTATTTAGCTCTCTGTCTCAGCCGGGCACGGAGCCTGCCGCCGCCCCGCCCGGACGACCGCCGCCGCGACCACGATCATCGGCCCGGCCCCGTCACGAACCACCCGATGATCCTTCCAGTTCCCGCCGCGCCCCCGCGAGGGCCCCCACGGGCTCGCGTATCTCCTGGTAGCCCCCTTCTGGCGTCATCACGATCCGCCCGGTCTCGCGCCCGTGTTCGGCTTCGTCCCGGTCGCGCCGGGCCAGGCCGAGGCACATCCGTTCGGTGATCATGAACGCCAGGACCGGCCCGGCCAGCACCGCCACCCGGAAGAACCAGGTCACCGCGTAAAGGGACATGCTGAGGTGATAGGCGATCTGGTCGTTGGCCGCCGCGGCCCACAGCAGTCCGTAGAACGTGATCCCGGCCGCGCCGATGCCGGTGCGGGTCGCGGCGTTGCGCGGCCGGTCCAGGAAGTGCCCGGCGGGCGGGTCGCCGGTGAGCCTGCGGTCGAGCAGCGGGTACGCGGCCAGCAGGGTGAAGAAGGCGCCGGGCACCAGGACCCCCGGCACCAGCACCGCGAGCGTGAGCGGGTGACCCGCGACGCTGAACTCCCAGCCCGGCATGATCCGCAGCGCGCCGTCAAGGAAGCCCATGTACCAGCCGGGCACCGATCCGGCGCTGATGCTCCCCGGCTGGTTGGGCCCGAACAGCCAGACCGGGTTGACCTGCGCGAACGTCCCGAGGAGCGCGAGAGCCGCGCCCGTGAACCAGAACATCACCACAGAAACGGGCGTGATCACCGGCTTGCCGCGCCGCCGCAGCAGCAGCGCGAACAGCGCCACCATCACCACCGGCAGCACCGCCACATGCAGCCAGTACGCCCGCGCGATGATCACATGCCCGGGGAAGTCCCCGCCGAAGATCCACAACACGAGGTGCGTGCCGATGACCGGGACCGACAGCGTGACCCCCTCGAGCACGGACAGGCTCCCGCCGGACATCAGGTCGTCCGGGAGGATGGTGCCCGACACCCCGGCCACCATGCCCAGCACCAGCAGCGTCACCCAGATCAACCAGTTCAGCCAGCGCGGCCGGCGGAACCCGCCGGTGAAATAGAGCCGCAGCAGGTGCGCGCATACCGCCGCGATGAACAGCAGCGCCGACCAGTGGTGGATCTGCCGCATCAACAGCCCGCCGCGCACGTCGAAGCTGATATCCAGCGTCGACCGGTACGCCTGGCTCATGGGGACGCCGTCCAGCTTGCGGTACGAGCCGTGGTAGACGGCCTGCGTCACGCTCGGCTTGTAGTAGATCAGCAGGAACACGCCGGTGATCGCGGTCACCACGAACGAATAGATCGCGACCTGCCCGAACAACGACGACCACCGGTCCGCCCGGCTCCGCCGGTACAGCTTCTTCAGGAGGGCACGCATTCATGTCCCCTTTCCTCCTGTCCACGTGACGACGTGGCCCGGAGAAAAGTGACACCGGCGCAGCCCATCCAGCATGTGATCCCCGACACGGCCTCCGGCATGATCGCGGATATCTGCGCCCACGATGAGGGGTGCAGATATCCGCGATCCTGGCCGGTGATTCAGCCCGAGCCGGGCGCCTGCGGCGGCTCGGACGCCTGGGGCGGCTCAGGTGGCTGGGGTGGCTTGGACCCCTGGCGCGGCTCGAATCCCCGGGCTGGCTCGGGCACCTGGGGAGACTCGGGCGGGCGCGGTGCCGGGGCGGGCCGCGAGGCGGCCTGCTCGCGGTTCGTGTTCAGGAACCGCTCGGCCCGGCTCAGCATCTCCTCGGCCCGATCCCTGAACACCTCGAGCCGCTGGAACACCTGCCCGACCCGGTCCGGCATCCAGTCGGCCGGCCCGAAGGGCTCCGGCGGGCCCGGAGGCTCGGGCGGCCCTGGCGGCTCGGGCGGGCCCGCAGGCTCGGGTGGACCGGGCCGCCAGGGACGCTCCGGGCCAGGTCCGCCCCAAGGGCCACGGCGGGAGTGCACCCGGCGGCCCCGGTGCCGCGGCCACCCGCCGAACTCCCCGGCGTGATCCTCCTCCTCGCCATCGTGTTCCGCATCCGCTGCGTCGGAGTCCGCCTCGCAGGCCAGTTCCTCGGCGTGGTCGGCTTCCTCGCTGGCCCGTTCGGCGGCTTCCTGTGCCTGTTCGGCCTGCTCCTGGGCCCGGTCGAACCGGTGCTGTGCCTCCTGCGCCGCGGTCCGGGCCTGCGCGGCCACTTCGTGCGCCCGCGCCTGCTCATCGGCGTCAGCCCAGCCCCGGGTCAGGTCGGCGGCCTCGGCGGCCATGTCGGCGGCGGCGTCCGCTACAGAGGCGGCTTCCTCGGCCCGTTCGGCCCTCTCCTGGGCCTGATCGGCTCGGTCCTGCGCCTCGTCCGCCCGCCGGCGGGCCCGGTCGGCGAGTGCCTGGGCCTGCTCGGCGTACGACCGGCTCTCGGCGGCCGGCCTTGGCTCGGGGGCGCTCCCCTCGGCCGCCTCATCCTCCACCGCGTGCCTGGCCACGCTGTACGGTTCGCCGGTTTCGGCCATCCGCTGGCGGGTGGCGGCCTTCCGCGCCTTGTCCTGCGTCATGATCATTTCTTCCCGGCGGGTCGGCCCGCGTCTGCCCGCCATGGGTGAATGGCATGACTGTTAAGCCCGCCACGGAACGCGGCGTGACCGAGTTAACCCGCGAGTCGTAGACCCTTGTCCTCGTCGCCGGCGCCGACGCGGGCCGTCGCTGGCTCGGAAGCGGGCAGGCGGAGCGCTGCCACTGAAACGGAGCGTACCCAGCGCCGGCCGTCGGCGGCAATGGGGAAAACCCCCGGAACGCTAACCTGCGAGCGGCACCCGGGCGACCCGGTGCCACTGGGTTACCTCATCCCGGAAGTCGCCCCAGATCTCGGCCGCGTCCACGCGGATCGTCACCGGCAGCGCCAGCCCGAGACCCCCGGCGATGGCGGGCTTACGCTCCTCGGGCAGGTCGCGGGCGTAGAGCAGGCTGAGGTGCGGCCGATACGGCGGCCCGTCGAGACCCCAGGCCCGCTGGCCCGCCTCGTGCAGGGCGGTGAGGATGGCGGAGGGTTCGGCCCGCAGGTACAGCGAGCGGAAGAACACCGGCTCGTGGCCGAACCCGGACATCGTCACCTCGAACGGCGGCACCCCGGCTACCACCCGCTCCAGCACCCGCGCCGCCGCGTCCGGCTCGGCGCCGACGTTGCCGTTGATCGAGACGTGCGGCGCGAACACCGGCGTCCCGTGCTCGGCGGCGAGCCGGGCGATGAACTCGGCTAGCCGGTCACGGACCGGTCCCTCCGCAGGCACCAGCCAGCTCATGCACGAGATCATCGCCACTTCAGGTCAGCGTAGATCCGCTGGTGCTCGGCCGCGCACCGGTCCCAGGTGAAGCGGGCGCACACCTGGTCACCGGCCGCGCGCAGCCGGTCGGCCAGCGCGTCGTCGTCGAGGACCGTGCCGAGCGCCGCGGCCAGCGCGGCCGCGTCGTCCACCGGCACCATCAGGGCGTCCCGGCCCGGCCTCAGGTACTCGCGGAAGACGGGCAGGTCGGAAGCCACCACGGGCAGCCTCGCGCTCATCGCCTCCAGCACGGCCAGGCCCCAGCCCTCCTTGGTGGAGGGGAAGGCGAGCACGTCGGCTGCGGCGTACCAGCCGGGCAGTTCGGCGTCCGGGACGGTGCCGAGCAGCACCACGTCGTCGTCGAGCCGCAGGCCGAGCCCGGGCAGCGAGGCCAGCACCCGGTCCCGGTACTCCCGGTAGTCCTGGAACGAATGGCCGCCCACCACCGCCAGCACCGGCCCCCTCCCAGAATGGCGCCCCGAACGGCGCAACTCCGCGACCGCCGCCATCAGCGTGTCGCTGCCCTTGCGCGGCTCTATCCCGCCCACCGCCAGGATCAGCGGCCGCCCGCCCGCGCCGGTCGGCCCGGCCGCGCCCGCCGCACCAGCCGCCCCGGCCCGTTGCCGCAACGCCGCCGCCAGCCCCGGATCGGCCGAACGGAACCGGTCCACGTCCACCCCGTTGTGCACCACCTCCGCGCTGGTGCCGTACTCATCCGCGAGGATCTCCCGCCACCGCTCGCTGACCACCAGGATCCGGTCCGGCTCCACGATGGCCTGGCGCTGGCAGTCGACGAGCGACGGGCTGGTGAAGTCGTCCACGTGGTGGACGGTCCTGACCACTACCGGGGGAGGGCCGGTTGCCGCGTCCCTGACCCGGGCGGCGGCCCGGGCCGAAATGCAGTCCTGGGTGTGCAGGATGGGGAAGTCGGCCGCGAGATCGCCGAGCCCGGCGGTCAGCGCGTCCACGTTGGCGAACACCCGCTCTTCCAGGGTGGGCAGGCTGGCCGGGGCCTCGATGATCGTGAACGGCACCGCGACCGGCCGGAAGAAGCCCGCCGCGGGGTCGCCGAGCGCGATCACCCGGACCGGGTACCCGGCCGCGTGCAGCGCCTCGGCCAGCGCCAGCGTGTGCACCACGCCGCCGCGCGGCTTGACCGAGTAGGTCACCAGGGCGACGGGCGCCGGGGTTCCCGCCGTCACGAGCGCACCGCGGCACGCTGGCCCTGACCAGAACGCAGTGCGATCGTGGCCGCGGTCCTGGCCGCCTGCGCCGCGCTCTCGGTGACGACCGCACCGGCTTCGGCCAGTCTGGCGCGCTGCCGGTCGAGTCCCTGCTGGTCGGCGCGCGCGCCGAGCACGTAGCAGACCACCGCCGCCCCGCCGGCCACGAGGTCGGCGCAGGTCGCGGCGATCTCCCCGGCCGGGTCGGGGTGCGAGCCGTAGCCGAGGACCACGTCGAGCAGGACCGCCGCGACGTCGGGACCGAACGCCTGCTCCCGCATGATCTCCCGGCGGGCGGCCGGGTCGATCATCGGATGCGGCCGTCCCTTGGTGTACTCCTCCTCGCCGAGGTCCAGGCACACGTGCGCCCCGGCCGGCGCCGGCAACCCCAAGTCCTTGCGCAGCGGGATGTTGGAGTACACCGGCCCGAGCACCCGGCTGAGGATCACCTGAGCTTCGTAGCACAGCGTGCCGCCGGTGAAGAAGCCGCGCACCGCGATGCGGCCGGCCCCGACCCGTGCGATCGCGGCCTCGGTGCCGGGACTGGGGCCGCCGAGGTCGGGTGCGGGGCGGCCGAGGATCTCGGCGACCCGCAGCGCGCCGCTCTCGAGCGTGGCGGCCAGCGAGGCGCCCGCCAGCCCGCCCTCCGGGGCGGACATGCCCAGGCAGGCCGCGACCACCGGGGTGTCCCGGCTCGCGCCGACCACGGTCCGGGCCACGTCCTGGTCCGGCGGCTTGGAGACCAGCAGGATGACCTCGGTGCCGGGATCCGCGTCGAGCGCCCGGACGGCATCGCGTGCCATCAGCCCGCCCACCTCGGCCGATAGGTCCCGGCCGCCCACCCCGATGACCTGGGACACGCCGATGCCCCAGTGGTCCAGCAGCGTCATGACCTCCTGCGCGCCGGTGCCCGCGGCGGCGACCACGCCCACTGGCCCGGCGCCGACCGCGTTGGCGAAGCCCAGCCCGACCCCGCCCAGCATGGCGGTGCCCGCGCCCGGGCCCATCACCAGTCGGCCAAGCCTTCTGGCCCGGCGCTTGAGCGCCACCTCGTCGGAGACGGACACGTTGTCGCTGAACAGCAGCACGTGCAGCCCGGCGGTCAGGGCGGAGTGGGCCGCGATCGCGGCGTACGGGCCGGGCACCGAGACCACCGCCACGTTCGCCTCCAGCAGCAGCCGGGCCGCCTCGCCGACCGTGCGCGGCTCCGGCTGGCCGCTCCGGTCAGCCGCGCCGTCCCGGCCGGCGCCAGCCTCGGCGAACAGCAGCGCCCGGCCCCGGTCCAGGGCCTGGCTGGCGGCCGGATCCTCGGCCGCCTCGACCGCGAGGACCAGCGCGTTGGCGTCGGCGCCGGCCAGGCTGTCCGGCGGGAAGCCGCGCCCCTCCAGGTCTTCCATCACGGTCGGCGTGGCCATCGCCGCGCTGGCCCAGCTCACGTCCTTACT
>Ga0207664_10003489_pt1 | contig 10492 bp, 11 predicted proteins | sample LARL83metaG_FD_184349 | JGI IMG/M metagenome (GOLD analysis project Ga0207664, IMG submission 184349) | Corn, switchgrass and miscanthus rhizosphere microbial communities from Kellogg Biological Station, Michigan, USA - LAR L8-3 metaG... | ecosystem: Host-associated > Plants > Roots >...
AGCCGCTAGAAAATCCGGGACCGAGTTGATTCCTGTGGACAGCGAACACAATGGGGCGCATCAGTGCCTTCGGGCGGGCGACAGAAGTGAGGTGGCACGGTTGATCCTGACGGCATCGGGCGGGCCATTTCGAGAAACATCGCGTGAAAAGCTGGCCACAGTGACGCCGGCCGAGGCGCTGAATCATCCGACCTGGAAGATGGGACAGCGCATTACCGTCGACTCGGCGACGCTGATGAATAAGGGTTTTGAGGTAATTGAGGCCTGCTGGCTGTTCGATTTTTCCGCCGATGAAGTGGATGTTGTGATCCACCCCCAATCCACAATGCACGCCATGGTCGAATACACCGACGGCAGCGTCATCGCGCAAATATCGGCTACCGATATGCGGATGCCCATCCAATACGCGCTCACCTATCCGGCCCGGGAATTGGCGCCGGTGCCGAGGCTGGATTGGACTCAAGCCCGAAATTGGAACTTCTACGCGCCTGATTTGGACAAATTCCCGGCGCTGCGTCTGGCCTACGAAGCTTTGCGGGCAGGCGGATCTGCCACCTGCACGCTGAACGCCGCCGACGAAGTGGCTGTGGAAGCATTCCTTCACGAAGAGATTCCGTTCCTATCAATCCCCGCCGTGATCGAGGAGACTTTGGAGCGCGTTCCAGTGCGCCAACCGAAGTCGATCGAAGAAGTCTTGGAAGTGGACGAGCAGTCCCGCTCCGTAGCGCGGCAAATCGTTCGCAAGAGAGCACAAACCGTTTACGAGGAGCGCGGGCCAGTGTCCGCAAAAGTTTAATATGCTCGTTCTGCAAAATATCTTCTGGTTCCTGGTCCTGATCGGGGTCATGATTCTGCTCCACGAGTTCGGACATTACTGGGCGGCCCGATTTTTCGATGTCAAGGTCGAGACTTTCAGCTTCGGATTCGGTCCGCGGCTGTTCGGCTTCAAACGAGGCGAGACCGATTTCCGGTTCGCGGCGATACTCTTTGGTGGCTATGTCAAAATGGCCGGTGAGCAGCCGGGCGACGAGAACGCCAACGATCCGCGGGGATTTCTGCGCAAGCCGCGCTGGCAGCGGCTGATCATCGCGTTTGCAGGGCCGGCGATGAACATCATTCTCGCCGTGGCGATTTTGACCGGCCTGTTCATGGTGCGCTATCCGAAGCTTCCCTCCACGCCGTCGCCGGTGATCGGCTACGTCGTACCTGACGGCGCGGCCGCCAAGGCAGGCGTGCAAGAGGGAGATCGTGTTATCCAGATCGGCGATACTGCCAATCCGACCTGGGAAGATACCGCCATGAAGGAAGTGGCCAGCGCCGGTCATCCGCTGAGTGTTTGGATTGAGCGAAACGGAGAACGAAAGCATCTCACCATAACGCCGGTTCTCGACCCGAGGACGGGCGTGGGCTTTGCCGGTTGGGACGAACAGACCGAAATCGAGATCGCCAGCGTGCTGCCGCAAAAGCCGGCCTATCAGGCTGGGCTGCGGCCCCACGATATCATCGTGAGCGTCGATGGACAGCCGGTCCGCTCCACGCCCAAGATTCACGATATCGTCAGCGCGACGGGCGGGAAGCCGGTGGAAGTGGTGTATGCGAGAGACGGCAAGACCGACAAGATTACGTTGACTCCCGCATTAACGAACGTCGATGGAACGGGCGATAAGTGGATGATCGGCGTAAGCCTGCAACCTAAGGTCGAGTTTGTGAGTTTGGCATTGCCGCAGGCGCTGGTGGAATCGGTCCACCAGAATGCCAAGAGCGCGACGTTGATCTACCAGTTCCTGCGCGGAATTATAGAACGGCGGATGTCGCCCCGGTCGTTGGAAGGGCCCATACGTATCGCGCAGCTATCAGGCGAGGCCGCGCGCGAAGGCCCTACCGCTTACTTCGGCTTGACCTCGATGGTCAGCCTGAATCTTGCGATCTTTAATCTGCTGCCGATCCCGATTCTGGACGGCGGAGTGATCCTGCTGCTGTTAGTCGAGATGTTTATGCGCCGCGACTTGAGCCTGCGGGTGAAGGAAGCCGTATTCAAGCTGGGCTTCGTCTTCCTGATGGCGGTGGTCGCGTTCGTTCTCTACAACGACATTTCGAAGCTAGCGGGCTGACGCGGTCAGCTGATTGGCCGTGACGAACACCGGCTCGATGTCCACCGGGATTCCACTCAGGCTGTTTAGAGCCTTCTGCATGTTGGGGCGGACGACGCCCAGCTCATCCAGCATTCGCTTTGCACCGGCGTAGTCACCGGTGGCTTCCACGGTCAGGAGATCGTGATCGAGCTCGCGTACCGCGGCTTTGATCTTGCCGAAGTCCACTTCGAACGTACCATCCGGATGCGCGATGAATCCACTTTTGTCGGTCAGATAGTTCACCTGCATCGCCATCCCTTTGCCGTGGGCATCCTTTAATCCGAAGCGCAGACTGCGGAAGGTCGAAGCGAGAAATGTCGTATAGAGTTTTCGCTCGGCGCTCTGGCCGCCTTCGATCAGCTTGCGATCGTAGAGATGCTGCAGCATGAATAATCCGGTGACGTCGGCCTTGGCTTCTTCGATCGCGCTGTAAAGCTCCTTCAGCTCTTGGCGCGGGCTGGTATTCCGCCCCGCCACTTGAATCTGATGCGGGCCGATGCCGTGGCTGAGCTCGTGGGCCAGGATGTGCGTGAAGAACGAATCGAAACTCAAATCCTTTTGGCTAGCCGCCGAGAGCACGCGCTTGGATATCGGCTCCAGCGTCGAATGAAATTTGGCCTCCTGGACGTTCTTCAACATCACGCGCTTGCTGCCCTTCTGTGTGACCACGCGCTCGTCGTTGGGCAAATTGTAGGCCGCAGTCTGGACGCCGTGTTCACCGTCGCCGGCTGCAAAAACCTCGTTGACGACTCGGATGGGCGCCTGGCTGCCAAGCTTGGGATTGCGATATTTGGGATCGATCGGCAGGTTGTTTTCGACTTCCTGCAGGTGGTCGCCAACAAACCTCAGCTTGGCTGTTTCGACGTCGTCGCGGACGTTCACATAAGCTTCGAAGGCCGCTTTGTAACCGAAGACTTCGTCGTTGTAGGTTTCATACGGACCGATGGTGATGTCGATCGGAGCGTCCAAATCCATCCACGCCAGATCGCTTTCGTAATAGTCGTTGGAGTAGAAAGCGGCGCCACGCGCCAGCAGAAACTTCTTAAGCGTGGCATTGCCCGTGAGACCAGCGGCCTCTTCCAGCAATCGCGCCGATTTCGCCAGATCGGCTTTGTACTCTTCGCTGTAGGGAACCATCTTCAGCTTCCGGTTTGCGTCACGGCGAATCACGGTGAAGAATCCCTCGGCCTTTTGGCGCTCGGCTTCAGGCAACGTTTTTATCCACCCTTCGAATTCCGCACGGGTCATGTCCTCGGGATAAAAATTGGCGCCGGGCAGCTTCTTGTCGGGTACGCCAGGCAGGAACGCAGCTCCATCATCTAAACTCGACCAGGGTCCTTTCTCGATCCAGAAATAATGCGAGCGCGCCTTGCCGAGCGGGGTTGTATCGCGGCGCAGCTTGGAGTACATGGCTTGGTTTCCGCTCCACAATTGCTGGAGGAAGATGTCGTCCAACACGCGCGATGCTTCCACCAGCTTTGCCAGAGCCTGACGGTCGCCAGGCGAGAGCCTGGATATATCGGCACGGAGTTCGGTGGGCGCGAACCGGGCGATCATCTTTTCGAGCGGCGCGAGGTCGGGAATATTAGCGGCAATAGCAAGCATGGGAATTATGAACAACAGTTTTTTCATTTCCTGTCGTCATGCTACCACGCCCGATTCCGCGTTAGAATCGACTGCATGCGCGGAAACGACAAGGTTCTCGAACATCTGAGCACCGCCCTCAAGGCCGAGCTAACGGCCATCAACCAGTATTTCCTACATGCCAAAATGTGCGAAAACTGGGGTTATTTCAGGCTGGGTGCCTACTATCGTAAAGAGTCAATCGAAGAAATGGTGCACGCCGAGAAGCTCATGAACAGGATTCTGTTCCTGGAGGGAACGCCCAACATGACCGACATCGGACCCATCAAGGTTGGCAAGAATGTGAAGGCCCAATTGGAAAACGATCTGGCTCTGGAATTGGACGCGGTCAAACACCTGAATGGCGCGATCCGCGCTGCTGTGGAGGCTGGCGACAACGCATCTCGCGCGTTGTTCGAAGAGATTCTCGAGGATGAGGAAGAACACGTCGATTATCTGGAAGGCCAGCTTCACGCGATGGGCGAGATGGGCTTCGAGAACTACGTCGCCCAGCAGCTTCATAAGGGGGAGGAAGAGGAAAAAGATTAGCCGCACGGTACCGCTTCCTCTGGTCGCGGCTCAGTAAAACCATGTTTCAAAAACAGATTCAGGACGGTGTGTATTTGAAACTGCTGGAGGAGCGGCATGCGGATGAGGTGTTCGCGGTGGTGGAGCGCGAGCGGACGTATCTTCGGGAATGGCTTCCCTGGGTGGACATGACCACCGAGGCCGAACACACGGCGAACTTCATCCGGACCTCGCTGGAACAATTCGCCAGCAACGACGGCTTCTCGGCGGGCATCTGGTCAGGCAATGAATTTATTGGCGGGATCGGCACTCATAAGATCGACTGGCTTTATCGAAGAGTCGAGATCGGCTACTGGATCGCTCAGGGATTTCAGGGCCGTGGAATCGTGACGGATGCCAGCCGCGCCGTGATCGATCACGCCTTTGAGGAGTGGAAGCTGAACCGAGTCGAAATCCATTGCGCCGCGGGCAATGAGAAGAGTTGCGCGATCCCCAAAAGACTTGGGTTCCAATGGGAAGGCTTGCTGCGCGAGGCCCAGCTATTGAATGGCGAGTATCAGGACATCCATGTCTACGGGATGCTGGCGCGTGAGTGGGCAAAACTAAAGCGGTAACATGTCCAGCGCGGCCTGCAGCTCGCTGCGCGTGTGTTGGTCTCCGGTGCGGGCCGTGGTCTCGATTCCTTTTTCATAAACCTCGCGGGCTTCCTCAACGCGTCCGAGTTTTTCGAGCGCTTGTCCGCCGTGGTAATACGCAGCGCCGTAATCGGGATTGAAGCCGATCAACGCGCGATATTCGATGACAGCCCGCTCCAGGTCGCCGGTGTTGGCGTATTCCATCGCGAGACCATAGCGCGCGAAACTGTCCTGCGGATTTTTCGCGACCATGCTCAGCAGAATTTCCATTCGATTGGTGGCCATATCTCTACGTGCTACTATACCGAGCAATGGCCTGCCCGTATTTTTACCCGGTGGCTCGCTTCGAGACGAGCACCTGGGCCATTCCACCCAGGCTTCCACTGGGCGATCCGTATAGCGGTGAATGCCGCGCGGGTGACGACGCTTTTCAGCCCGAAGAATCGCGAGTGCGCGAGGTCTGCAACCTCGGCTACGGGCGCGGCTGTTGCGATCGATTTCCGGAATCAGCCACGGCTGACGCCGTCCGCTTTCACGTGTCTAAACACCGCGGCAAGCTGATCCGGATTCAGTACATTTTCGAAAAAGACTGCTGGCCGAAAGAGCATGGCACTTTGGAATACGCCAGTGCCGTGATTTCAGAAGGCCCCGATGACGAAGTACTCAGAAGGCAAGCCTCGGCATTTCTCGAAAGTTATCTGCGCCGGCGGAGTTGATCGTGGATTCGGTGCCGCCCGGCCGTTTCGTCCGAGAATCGATCTCCGAGTATTCTGAATTCGCGCTCCCCAACGACGCCAATACGCTGGGCAATGTTCTGGGCGGAAAAGTAATGCACCTGGTGGACCTCGCGGCGGCGCTGGCCGCTGTGCGCCATTCCCGATGCGCGGTGGTGACGGCATCGGTGGATCACATGAACTTCCTGCATCAGATTCACATTGGACAGCTCATTATCTTGCGATCGAGCGTGAATCGAGTGTTCCGGACTTCGATGGAAGTTGGAGTGCGGGTGGAGGTGGAGAACCTGGTGAGCGGCGAGATCCGGCACACTTCTTCGGCGTACTTGACCTTCGTTGCGATCGACAAGACCGGCAGCCGTGTTGCGGTCCCGCAAGTAATCCCGGAGACCGAGGATGAGAAACGGCGTTACGAAGAAGCCGGAGAGCGCAGAACCTACCGGCTCGCGATGCGGGAAAAAGCACTACAAAAGCGGCGTTAACAGCTCAATCGGCTGACGAGGCTTTGTACATGTACTTGATATTGGGCTTGAAGATGAGCAGGTTGGGCGCACCCTCGCGATTGACCTTCAGGCAGGTCTTGTCGTACCACTCGATCACGCCTTCCAGCGTCTCGCCATCTTTCAGGACGAAGACCATGGGCGTCTTGGCCTGCATTTGCTTCATGTAGTAAAAATTCTCGGCGTTCGTCTGGTCCGGCGGCGCCGCCTTCTTGACATGGCTAGTCCGGCGGTTTATCTGGTCCTTCATTTCGTTCAAGGACGGACGTATCAGTTTACGGTTAGAGGTCTCCACAACTACGCTCCACTTCTATTCGAGATGTCAGGTCCCGATACGTGTTGGAGATCCGGCCGGGGCCATTCGAAGGATAAATCAGGTGTCCAACTAGGATTATTGAACCATAACGATTCGTGCCTCTGCAAGGCGCGGCCGGAGGCGTAAGATTACGCAGCCAGGCGACGCAATTCTACGACTAGCGCGTCGAGGGCGATGCTCTTCTGGATATTGCGGCGGACGAGTTCCGCCAGTTCGTCGGTCTTACTGAGCGCGCTCCGAATCCACCGGAAAGATACGTGCTGAGCCAGGTCCTCCAGTTGGCGGCAAATATCGATGTTGCGGATTTCGCGGGCGCCTTGCGAGAGCAGCAGTATGTCTTCCAGCAGCACGTAAAGGATCCCGAGAAAATGATCGAGCTTGTCCTGCCGGAGTGGAGCCATGGCTTCGGCGTGTTTGGCCCACTCGCCGAAAGAGGCTCGGCCCCCGGCCACCTGCAGCAGCGCAAGCATGGCCCGGCGGCGCTCGTCATAGACGTCCAGATCCATCGAGACCGCGAGGCCTGGGCTTCCAGCGGCGAGCGCAATGCGCCGCTCGGTGTCCGAGAGACCACGGTCCTCGACGAAGATTCGCATCTCTTCGTTGGAGAGCGGCCCAAGGTGAAACGGTACGGCGCGGGAGCGAATAGTGGGCAGCAAATCGTAAGGATTCTCGGCGGTCAGCAACAGGATCAGATGTTCAGGCGGCTCTTCCAGCGTCTTCAGCAGCGAATTGGCGGCCTGCTCATTGGCGCGGTCGATCTGATCGATCAGAAACACACGCCGGCTTCCGTGCAGCGGCTTGAATTGCGCGCGCTCTTTCAAGAGCCGCATCTGTTCGATGGTGATTTGCCGCAGCGGACCATCGGGCGGGAAGGTGACGAAATCGGGATGGGTGGAAAACAGCAAGGGGTCGTCGTTGCGCTTGTCGGCCGGCCATTTCTCGCGATCGGCGATGGTGGTGGCATGAACTTCGAGGCTCAGGTCGTCCTGCTCGATTTTTTGGGCATCGCCCAACAATGCAGCAGCGAAGCGCCGGGCCAGGGTTGCTTTGCCGATACCGGCCGGGCCGTCGAACAGGATGGTCTGCGGAATTCGCTCCTGCTGCGTCATGGCATGCAGGGTTCGGGCCACGGCGGCGTTTCCATGGAAATTTTCGAACATCCGACTGTTTCAGTGTGACACAGCGTCCGGGCGTGCTAGTGTACGGAAAGAGGCGACAGCCGCGGAGGGTAAGGAGCGCTGTGAAGTTAGGAATTGATTTCGGCACCACTCGCACCGTGGTGGCCGCGGTGGATCGGGGAAACTATCCGATCATTACGTTTGAAGATCCGGATGGCGCACAAGCCGACTGGTTTCCTTCCCTGGTCGCGGTCCGCGGCGAGCAGCGCCTTTACGGATGGCAAGCCTGGGCGTGCCAGCAGTATCCAACCTTTACGATCATTCGATCATTGAAGCGCATACTCTCGGAAGCGGGCCCAGAGACGATCCTGCAGCTCGGTTATCAAGCTGTGCCGTTGATTCAAGTATTGCGCGAGATGGCGTCGGCCTTGCGCGCGAGCCTTCCGCAGGAGCACCTGGAAGTGATGCTGGGCGTGCCCGCGAATGCAAATAGCAACCAGCGTTTCCTGACCGTGGAAGCGTTCCGCTCGGCCGGCTGCGACGTCATCGGATTGTTGAACGAGCCGTCGGCGGCCAGCATCGAGTTCGGACACAAGACCAAGATTAGCGGTCCGATTCTGGTCTACGATTTGGGCGGCGGAACTTTCGATGCCTCCCTGGTAGAGCTGGACGAAAAGACTCATCGCGTGCTGGCGACGGAAGGAATTTCGACTCTAGGTGGGGACGATTTCGATGAGATTCTGGCCGACATGGTGCTGAGCGAGGAGGATCGCGAAGGCCTCTCGGCGGCCGAGCACTTTCGTCTGCTCGAAGAATGCCGCATCAAGAAAGAGGCACTGAATCCGAACACTCGCAAAATCCTTTTGGATCTGGGACACGTTCGCGAGGAGTGGGGCACGGTGGTCGTGTCGGCCACGGCCTACTACGAGCAATGCCGATCGCTGATCGAGGAGACCTTAGGCGTGGTGGACGATCTGCTGGCCACGCACGTCTCGGGCGATCTGGAGGCGCTCTATGTAACCGGCGGCGGAAGCGAACTGCCGGTGGTAGGCCGGGTGCTAAAAGAGCGATTCGGGAAGCGCGTGCGGCGCTCTCTGCATGCTCGCTCGGCTACTGCGATTGGCCTGGCGATCCAGGCGGATGAAGAGGCCGGTTACGTTTTGAGCGAGAAATTCACGCGCTATTTCGGAGTATGGCGCGAAGGCAACAGCGGACAGCGAGTCATCTTCGACCCGCTCTTTCCCAAGGGGACCCCGTTACCTGGTCCCGGCGAGCATCCGGTTGAGATTCGCAGGAAATATACACCGGTGCATAATGTCGGACATTTTCGCTATCTGGAATGTAGCCAGATCAATGACGATGAGCAACCGGCCGGCGACGTAACGGTGTGGGACGAGATCCAGTTTCCTTTCGACCCGGCTCTGCAAGATTCCAATGGCGTGCCTGTGGAGCGCTCCGACGCCGCTCAGTCGCAGCAGATTGAGGAGCGATACTCTGGCGACGCGAGCGGCAGCGTTACAGTCACCATCACGAACCTGACGGCGGGCTACGAACGGCAGTACAGGTTGGGACGATGGGCCGCGCAGGATGCCCCCAGCGCTCCAGTGAAACCGCGTGCCATTCACCGGCGCCGGAAACCAGGCAGCGGCAAAGCCGAGGCTCGCCGCAGATGATGGACCTGTTCGAACGGCTCCGGCGATCGAAAGTTTACGACCTTGCGCAGCCTTACTTCGTCGGCATGCCGCACTTTCCGACGCATCCGCCGTTTTTGTTCGGCTTGACCAAGAAACATGGGGACATGGTGACGGAAAGCGGCGCTAGTTCATCGGCGGACGCGATTGCGCTGGGAAGTCATGTTGGCACGCACATCGATGCGCTCTGTCATTTTTCCTATGAGGGGAAACTCCATGGCGGCGTGGACGTGAAGAGTGTGCAGAGCGACGCGGGCGGCATCCGGGAGCATTCGGTGGACACCATCGCGCCCATCGTGCGGCGGGGCGTGCTGCTCGATATCGCGGGGCATCTGGGCAGCGAGGCTTTGCCGCTGGATCTAACTATTACGCCGGATCATCTGGAAGCGGCTGCGAAGGCGCAGAACATCGCTATCCAAAATGGCGATGTCGTGCTGCTACGGACCGGCTGGGCGCGCTTCTGGAACGATCCTGCGCGCTACATCACGGGCGGGCATGGAACGAATGCCGCGGGGCCGGGTCCTGAGCTTGAGGGCGCGCGCTGGTTCAGCAAACGTTGCATATTCGCTGCAGGGTCCGATACGGTCGCCTTTGAGCGCGTTCCGGCGGCGATGCCGGTGCACGTTCATCTACTAGTGGAAAGTGGGATCCACATCATCGAGGCGCTGAACCTGGAGGAACTGGCCCGCGACCGGATCTACGAGTTTGTCTTCGTGGCCGCGCCGCTCAAAATACGCGGTGGAACCGGGTCACCGATCCGACCCCTTGCGCTGACCTGAAGAAGCGGTCTTGATCTCGGGATGAAGACCGGCGTGCGGCTTCGTTCCCTGATCTTTCCAGGCGCGCAATTCGGAGAAGCCCGCGGCAGCCTCATTCGGCAGAATAGTGCAGTGGCCATCATGCTTCACATATTGCTGAACGAAAAGGTCCTGTGAGCCGGTCTGCTCGACCAATTCCGAATAACGCTCCGGGATGCGGACCGGCACCAGAGGATCGTAAGTGGTGTGAATGGCGAGCATCGGCCGCGACAGCTTGCCGGTGGGCGTATACCAGTTGCGCATGTATTCCGCCGCCCGCGGATCGGCCTTATAGCGCTTCACGCCGTCATTGAGCGCGTTGTAATCGTCGGGGCTCTCGTAAATCATGTTGCGATTGTCGAAAGGATTACCGCCACCGCGCTGTTCCATATCGAGCAGCAGGTAAGTGACAAAGCCC
>Ga0207664_10003490_pt1 | contig 10492 bp, 8 predicted proteins | sample LARL83metaG_FD_184349 | JGI IMG/M metagenome (GOLD analysis project Ga0207664, IMG submission 184349) | Corn, switchgrass and miscanthus rhizosphere microbial communities from Kellogg Biological Station, Michigan, USA - LAR L8-3 metaG... | ecosystem: Host-associated > Plants > Roots >...
CCTCGGCCACGCTCACCGGGCTGCCTGCCGCCAGTGGCTGGCCACGCCGCGGGACCCGCACCGCGGCCAGCCGGCTGGCCGGGTAGCTGACCACCGGCCAGCCACGTTCCTGCGCGGCCTCGGCGATCGCGGGCGTGCCTGCGCCAGCTTCGTCGGTGGCCAGCGCGGTCACGCTCGCCGCGGACAGCCCGGCCTCGCCCAGCACGCTGTCCACCAGCCGCAGCAGCTCGTCCGTGGTCACCGGGCCGGCCGCCTGCACACCGAGGACCAGCGACGGCGGGCGGATGACCGCGGTACGCGGGTCACCGGCGGCCACCTGGTCGGTGATCAGGATCCGGTAGTCGCCCTCGCCGCCCACGGTGGGCGGGAGCGGGGGCAACGGCCAGTCCTGGGCAGACTCCAGCCGGACCCGTTCGCCGTCCAGCAGCGCGCGGCTCACCGTGCCGATCGCCCCCTCGGTCGGCCAGCCCAGCGCGTCCCAGCCGGGCAGGCTCACCGCGTCGGTCGCCGTGGTGATCACCGCGTCCGCGCCGAACACCGCGGCCACCTGCGCAGCCAGCGTGTTCGCCCCGGCCGCGTGCCCGCCGACCACCGCCACCGCACGGCGGGTGGATTCATCGACGCAGACCACGGCCGGATCGGTCCACTTGCTGTCCAGCAGCGGGGCGATCAGCCGCACGGTGGCGCCGACGGCGAGAAAGCAGACCAGCCCGTCGCACTGCGCCCAGGCGCGGGACAGCGCCTGGCGGGCTGGGCCGTCATAGGTCCGCGTCTGCCCGGGCCAGGCCTCGGCGAGCCGCTGGGCCGCGGCCCGGCCGCCGCCGGTCACCGCGATCAGGCCGATCACCGGCACCCTCCGGAAGGGCGGGCGGGCCACGCTGACCAGGGCTGCATGGCATGACGCTACCCGCATCCGGGCCCGGCCCCCGCCGGTCCCCCAGCCCTTCCCTAAAGGTTTAAGTAAACTTCACCCTCTGCACGCCGGGGCCCAGCGGCTAGCTAGGGCCGGGGCAGGCTCAGTACCGGGCACCGACCGCCCGCGCACCCAGCGGGTCGAGCTGGGCCAGCTCGTCATCGGTCAGCGTGATGTCCAGCGCGGCGGCGTTCTGCTCCAGCCACTTCACCCGCTTGGTGCCGGGAATCGGCACCACCGGCACGCCGAGCCGCTCGCCCTGGCCATGCACCCAGGCCAGTGCGACCTGGGCCGGGGCGACGCCCCGGGCACCGGCTACCCGGCGCACCGCGTCGGCGATGGCCTGGTTGGCGTCCCACGCCTGGCCGGTGAAGCGCGGGTTGCGGGCCCGGAAGTCGCCGGCGCCCAGCGTGTGCACGTCCACCGTGCCGGTCAGGAAACCCCGGCCGAGCGGTGAGTAGGAGACCAGCCCGACGCCCAGCTCGCGCAGTGCGCCGAGCACGGTGGTCTCCGGGTCCCGGGTCCACAGCGAGTACTCGCTCTGCACCGCGGCGATCGGGTGCACGGCATCCGCGCGGCGCAGCAGGCCACTGTCCACCTCGGACAGCCCGAGGTAGCGCACCTTGCCCTCGGCGACCAGCTCAGCCATGGCGCCGACGGTCTCCTCGATCTGTGCCGTCTGCGGCGGCCGGTGCAGGTAGTACAGGTCGATCACGTCCACGCCCAGCCGCAGCAGGGACGACTCGCAGGACCGCCGCACATAACCGCGCTCGCCCCGGATCACCCGCTTGTCATCGCCGCCCGACCGGTCGATGCCGAACTTGGTGGCCAGCTGCACCTGCCCGCGCCGGCCGTGGATGGCCCGGCCGACCAGTACCTCATTGTGCCCGGCCCCATAGACGTCCGCGGTGTCCAGGAACGTCACGCCCAGGTCGAGCGCGCGGTGGATAGTGGCCACCGACTCGTCCCAGTCGGTGGCGCCGTACCACTCGCTCATCCCCATGCAGCCCAGGCCCTGCGCGGAAACCGGCAGCCCGCCCAGTGAAACGTCGCGCATGCTGAGTCCAGTCCTATCTCTGAGATCGCCGAGTTGCCGTGGCCAGCCAGCGCCGGGTCGTCCAGCCGGTCACCTGATCGAGACTAGACGTTTACAGTGCACTCCAGCGCAAACCGGCCGCGGCCGGCCCGGCTCAGACCGGCCAGGATTCGCGCCGGTAGGCGGCGTCCCAGAACATCCACTCGTAGCGGGCGCCCATCGCGAAGTGCGCCCGGGCCCGGGCCTCCGCCGGCCCGGCCAGTTCGCGGCCGGCCTGGTCGGCGAGGTCGAGTACCTCGGCCACCTCGGTGACGTACTGATCACCGGCGTAGGTGTCGATCCAGCGCTGGTAGACCGGGTTGGGCGAGCCCTGCTGGTGGAGGTGCTGCCCCACTTCCGCGTAGATCCACAGGCACGGCAGCACGGCGGTCAGCCCCTCGGCGAAGTCGCCGCGGAATGTGGCGGACAGCACGTAGCTGGTGTACGCCTGGGTGGTCGGGCCGGGCTGCACCTTGGCCAGCGCGGCCGGGTCGCCGCCCAGGTCGGCCACCAGCACCTGGTGCAGCGTGGACTCGGCGGTCAGCCCCTGGGCGGCGTGCCGGGTCAGCACGGTCGCGGCCCCGGCGTCCGGCGCCTTCACCCCGACCAGGGCCACCGCCCGGGAAAACTCCCGGACGTAGTGATCATCCTGGGACAGGTAGTAGAAGAAGGCCTCCGGGGCCAGGTCACCCGAGGTCAGCCCGCGGATGAACGGATGGTCGAGGATGGCTGCGTAGGTGCCCTCGATGTCCGCCCACAGCCGCCCGGTCCAGCCGGCCCGCGGCTGCCCCGGCCGGCGGCCTGCCGCCTCCGTCATCCTGCCCCCTCCGCTGGTCAGCCGGTCAAGAAGATCTGAGATCTGCACTGAAGCACAGGCCGCGCTAACGCGTCAAGGCGGAGGTTATTGCCCCGCCGGCCGCAGCGAACGACAACAATCCAATATCCTTAACGATTTTCCGGGGTACTGCCGCCCGCAGCATTCCTTGACACCGGCCAATTCACGGCCATAGTCAATTGCAGGGAAGGTAGCGCTAACGCCACCATCCTGACCGGGGCTGGCCGCCCGCCACCCAGGCCGGCCCGGCGATCGGGGCCCAGCCCGGGCGGCCCTTGCAGCCGGGGGCATGCGTCTCTAAACTGGCCCAGTATAAGATCTGAGATCTTATTTCTGGTCCCAACGAGTTGGGGAAATGTTTGTGGCGACTCCCGAGCAGCTCACCGCCGCCGTGCTGGCCGCGGTGGACACCGGCCGTCTGATCGAACTGGTGCAGCAGGTATGCCGCATCCCGAGCGTCCTCGGTGAGGAAGGCCCGCTCGCCGAGTTCCTGCACGATGTGATGCGGGAGTCCGGCTTCGAGGCGACCAGCCTGCAGCCGGTCCTGCCCGGCCGGCCGAACGCGCTCGGCGAGCTGTCCTTCGGCCCGGGCCAGCGCGTCGTGCTCACCGGGCACCTGGACACCAAGCCGGTCTCACACGGCTGGACCGCGACCACCCCGTTCTCCGGAGCGCTGCTCGACGGCAGCGTGTACGGCCACGGGATCATGGACATGAAGGCCGCGCTGGCCTGCCAGATCGTGGCCATGGAGGCGCTGCGCGACTGCGGCGTGCCACTGGCCGGCACGGTGGCCATGGCGGCGGTGGCCGACCACATGGGTGACCAGCTGGGCTCCATCGCCTACTTCGACAGTCATCCGGCCGACATGGCCGTGCTCGGCGAGCTGTCCGACAACGAGATCTTCCTCGGCCACCGCGGCCGGTACTACTTCGACGTCACGGTGCTGGGCCGGTCGGCGCACACCTGCCACAAGCCGCTGGCGGTGAACGCCAACGCGCTCGCCGCACACGCGATCCTGGAGCTCGACGCCTCGGCCTACCTCCCGGACCTGGACGGCTGGGTCAGTGAGCTGTTCGGCGCGGAGACCTTCATCGTGCCCGGCCGGGTGTACGGCGGGCTGCCGCCCGGTGGCCCGTCGATGATCCCGGACGAGTGCGTGATCCGGGTGGACTGCCGCCCGCAGCCCGGGGTCACCGTGGAGCAGGTCCGCGCCGAGATCGACCGCTGCCTGGACCGGGCCAGGCAACGTGACCCGCGGCTGCGCGCCGAGGTCACCCTGGCCGACGTCAAGGACGGCTATCTGGCCAGCCCGGACGAGCAGGTGGTCGAGCACATGCGGGACGCGGTCCGCGCCGTCCGCTCGGCCGAGCCGCAGCTTCAGGTGGCGGGCTGGCTGGGCGACACGGCCAGCTTCGGCGCCAAGGTGCCGACGGTGATCTTCGGTCCCGGCGGGGAGCCGGTGTACTGCCCGGACGAGCACCTGAGCACCGCCGACATCATCGAGGCGACCCAGGTCTACGCCAGCTTCGCCGCGATCGCCCTGGCCCGGCCGGATGACTGAACCGCGGCGGACGGCGGGCCCGGGTACGGGGGCGGCCCGGTGCGGGTAGTCCTGGCCAAGCCCGGGCTCGATGGCCATGACCGCGGGATCAAGGTGGTGGCGATGGCCCTGCGGGACGCCGGGGCCGAGGTCGTCTACCTTGGGCTGCGGCAGACGCCGGCGCAGATCGTGGCGGCCGCCCGGGCCGAGGATGCCGACGTGATCGGCATTTCCGTGCTGTCCGGCGTGCACCTGGCCCTGGCCCGGGAGGTCCGCGAGGCGCAGCAGGCCGCGGGCGTGGCCGACATCCCCCTGGTGGTCGGGGGCACGATCCCGCCGCAGGACGCGGCGGCCCTGGCCGAGCTCGGCGTGCGCGGTGTGTTCAGCGTTGGCACCCCGATCGAGGAGGTCGTCCGGGGCGTGCTGGAGGTCGGCCTGCTGGCCCGCGATCCCCTCACCCCGGGAGGCAGCAGGTGAGCAGCACCGACTCCGGCATCCCGGTCGAGCCCTGGTACGAGCCGCCGGACGGGCCCGCCCCGGCGCTCGGCCGTCCCGGGGAGCCGCCGTTCACCCGCGGGCCGTACCGGTCGATGTACCGCGAGCGGCTGTGGACCATGCGCCAGTACTCCGGGTTCGGCTCGGCCGAGGACACCAACCAGCGGTACCGCTACCTGCTCGGGCAGGGGCAGACCGCGCTGTCGGTGGCCTTCGACCTGCCGACCCAGCTCGGCTACGACTCCTCGCACGACCTGGCCGGGCACGAAGTGGGCCGGGTCGGGGTGGCCATCGATACCGCGCAGGACATGGCCGACCTGTTCGACGGGCTGCCGCTGGCCGAGCTGTCGGTCAACTTCACCATCAACGCGACCGCCCCGATCATGCTCGCCTTCTACCTGGTCGCCGCCGAGCAGCGCGGGGTGGACCCGGACGGGCTGGCGGGCACGCTGCAAAACGACATCCTCAAGGAGTTCCTGGCCCGCAAGCTGTACGTGTTCCCGCCGCAGCCGTCGCTGCGGCTGGCCGGCGACGTGGTCGAGTACTGCGCGCGCGAGCTTCCCCGGTTCAACCCCATCTCGGTCACCGGGTACCACGCCCGGGAAGCGGGCTGTGACGCCATCCAGGAACTCGGGCTCACGATGGCCGCGGCCATCGCCTACGCGGAGCACTTCACCGCCCGCGGGCTGGCGTTCGACTCGTTCGCGCCCCGGCTGTCCTTCCACTTCTCCAGCCAGCTGGACCTGTTCGAAGAGGTGGCCAAGGTGCGCGCCGCGCGGCGGCTGTGGTACCAGATCGCCACCGAGCGGTTCGGGGCGGCCAGCGAGAACTCCGGGCGGCTGCGCTTCTTCTCCGGCTGCTCCGGCGCCACGCTGACCGCGCAGCAGCCGCTGAACAACGTGGTCCGGTCCGCGCTGCAGTGCCTGGCCGCGGTGCTGGGCGGCGCCCAGTCGATCCATGTCATGGGGTACGACGAAGCCCTGGAGATACCCACGGAAGAATCGGTCCAGCTGGCCTTGCGCACCCAGCAGATCATCGCCTATGAATCCGGAGTGACCAGGACCGTGGACCCACTGGCCGGCTCGTACTTCGTCGAGTCGCTGACCGACCAGCTGCAGCAGCGCGCCAGCGCGCTGATCGAGGATATCGACGCGGCGGGCGGCTACGTCCGGCTGCTGGAGCAGGGCGTCCCGCAGCGCTGGATCGCCGAGTCCGCCTACGCCGCCGAGAAGGCCGTGCAGTCCGGCGAGAAGACCAAGGTCGGCGTGAACCGGTTCGTGACCGGCGACGACGGGCCGCCGCCCCAGCTGTTCACAGTGGACGAGACGGCGGCCGCCCGGCAGCGGGCCCGGCTGGCCGCGCGGCTGGCCGCGCGGGACGACGCGGCCGCCAAGCAGGAGCTCAGCCAGCTGCGCGAGGTGGTCGCCGCGGGCGGCAACACGATGCCCGCCTTCCTGGCCGCCGCCCGCGCGGGCTGCACCGTGGGCGAGATCACCGGCGTGCTGCGGGCCGAGTTCGGCGAGTACACCGAGCCGCCCCCGTGGTGACCGAACCCGGCGGCGCGCCAGCCGTGGGCCGCACCCCAGTGGTAACCGAACCAGGGCCGCCGATGACACCGCCACTGGCCGGGATACGGGTGCTGGACCTGACCCGGTTCGTGTCCGGCGCGTACTGCACGATGGTGCTCAGCGCGCTCGGCGCGGACGTGATCAAGGTAGAGGGGCTGCCCGGCGGCGACCCGTACCGGGCCCAGGGCGCGGTCAAGGTGGGCACGCTCAGCGGCCTGTTCGCCTCGCTCAACGCGGGTAAGCGCAGCCTGGCGGTGGACCTGCGGGCGGACGACGGCCGCCGGCTCATCCGCACGCTCGCCGCGGCCAGTGACGTCTTCGTGCAGAACGCCCGGCCCGGATCGCTGGACCGGGCCGGCCTGGGCCCGGACGAGCTGCACGAGGTCAACCCGCGGCTGGTGTACGCGTCCATCTCCGGGTTCGGCCAGCACGGCCCGGACGCCGCGCGCGGCGGCTTCGACCTGATCCTGCAGGCGGCCAGCGGGCTGATGGCGGTGACCGGCACCGCGCAGAGCGGGCCGGTCAAGGTGGGCGTGCCGGTGCTGGACATCGGCTCCGGGATGAGCGCGGTAACCGCCATCATGGCCGCGCTGCTGGCCCGCACCGCCGACGGGATCGGCCGCACCGTCAGCTCGTCGCTGCTGGAGTTCGCGCTGAGCTGCTTCACCAGCTACGCCGCGGACGTGCTGGAGACCGGCGCCTCACCCGGCCTGCTCGGCAACGACTCCCCGCAGTTCGCACCGTACGGCGTGTTCCGCTGCCAGGACGGCGCGATCGCGCTGGCCGGCGCGGGCAGCGACCAGCTGTGGCTGCGGCTGTGCCAGGTGCTCGGCCAGCCCGGCTGGCCCGCCGACCCGCGGTTCGCCAGCAACGCCGACCGGGTGGCCCACCGCGCCGAGCTGACCACCGAGATCGAGCGGGTGCTCACCGGGGGCGGCACCGCGCACTGGCAGCGGGTGCTGGACGAGGCCGGCATTCCGGCCTCGGTGGTGAACCAGCCCGGCGCGGCGCTGACCTCGCCGCAGGCGGTCACGCTGGGCGCGGTGCAGCAGGTGGCCACGCCGGACGGGTACCCGTACCAGACGGTCCGCCCGCCGCTGTCGGCCGGTGCCCCGGCCAGCTACCCACGGGGGGCGCCCGCGCTCGGCCAGCACACCGCCGAGGTGCTCGGCGAGTTCGGGCTGGACGGCGGGGCCGTGGCCGGCCTGATCGAGCGCGGGATCGTGGCCGGATGACCGCGGACCGGGCGGCCGGCAACCTGGCCTGGGCCGCCGAGCAGGTGATCAGCCGGACGGTCGAGCTGAGCCAGCTGCCCGCCCCGCCCGGCCAGGAACAGGACCGGGCCACGCTGGTCCGCGACTGGTGGACCGCGGACCGGCTGGCCGGCGTGCAGCTGGACCGGGCCGGGAACGTCCGCGCCCAGCTCCGCGCAGGCGCGCCCGGCCAGCCCGCGGTACTGGTCTGCGCGCACCTGGACACCGTGTTCGGCCCCGAGGTGCGGCACGGGCTGACGCTGGCCGGCGGGCGGCTGACCGGGCCGGGCGCGGGCGATGACACCGTCGCGGTGTGCTCGCTCGGCGTGCTGGACGGGCTGCTGCCCAGCGAGCTGCGCCACCCGGTGTGGATCGTGGCCACGGTGGGTGAGGAGGGCCTGGGCAACCTGGCCGGGGTCCGCGCGCTGCTGGCCGACCCGCCCGGCCCGGTGCGCGCGGTCATCGCGCTGGAAGGCAACTACCTCGGCCGGGTCAACATCACCGGGGTCGGCTCGGTGCGCTGGCAGGTCACGGTGACCGCGCCTGGCGGGCACGCCTGGGAGGACGCGGCCGCCCCCAGCGCGGTGCACGAGGCCGCCCGGCTGGTCACCCAGCTGGCCACGCTGGCCCGGCCGGCCCCGGCGCCGGGCGACACCGCGCCCAAGACCACGGTCAATATCGGGCGGCTGGCGGGCGGGGAATCGGTGAACTCCCGGGGCCAGCACGCCGAGTTCCTCGTCGACCTGCGCAGCGGCGACGCCGGGGCGCTGCAGTCGCTGACCGGCGCGGCCAGCGCCGTGCTGCGCACCGTGGCCCCCCCGGCCGAGGTGTCGGTGCGGGTCATCGGCGACCGCCCGGCCGGCGGCCTGGACTCCGATCACCCGCTGGCCTCGCTGGCCACCGAGGCCCTCTGGGCAGCCGGGGTGACCCCCCGGCTGACCGCGGCCAGCACCGACGCCAACGCCGCCTACCCGCTGGGCATCCCGGCGCTGACCCTCGGCATCACGACCGGCGAGGGCACGCACACCGAACAGGAATGGATCGACGTTGAGCCGGTGGCCACCGGCCTGGCCGCCCTGGCGGCGACGATCACCCGGCTCGATGAACAGGAGTGGTGAGCTGTGCGGATCGGAGTAACCCTGCAGGGCGTCGACCCGCCCGGGGAGTTCGAGGCCATGGTGGCGGAGATCGAGGACCTGGGCTATGGCAACCTGTGGCTGACCGACTCCTCGCTGCACTCCCGCTACTGCTGGGCCTATCTCACGCTGGCCGCCCGGCGCACCTCGCGGCTGATGATCGGTACCGCGGTGACCAACCCGGTGACCCGGCATCCCGCGCTCACCGCCACGGCCGCGGCCACCCTGGCCGAGATCTCCGGCGGCCGGGCCATCCTGGGCATCGGGGCCGGTGACCGGCCGCTGCTGTCCCTCGGCCATGAGCCGGCCCGGCTGGCCACGCTGGCCGCGTCGATCACCGCCATCCGCGCGCTGTGGGCCGGGGCCAGCCTGGACACGGTGCACGAGAACACCGCCACACCCGGGTTCGAGCTGCACGACGCGCACTACCGGTTCCCGCCCGGCCTGGACATCCCGGTGTACGTGTCGGCCACCGGGCCGCGCACCCTGGAACTGGCCGGCCGGATCGCCGACGGGGTGATCCTGCTGGCCGGGCTGCACCCGGATGGCATCTCGTTCGCGCTGCAGCACATCGACCAGGGCGCCGCCGCGGCCGGCCGGCCGCGCCCGCACGTGACCGTGTTCGCCTACGGCGCGATCGACGAGGACGAGCAGGCGGCCATCGCCGCGGCCCGCACCATCGCCGCCTGGTTCCCGCAGACCGCGCCGGTGCACTGCCGGCTGGCCGGGCTGCCCCAGGAAACCATCGACCTGGTCCGGGGCAGCTACGCGGGCGGCGAGTTCCAGGAAGCGGCCCGCGCCGCCGAGGCGCTGCCGGTCAGCTTCGTCAAGCGGATGGCGCTGGCCGGCGGCCGCGCAGAAGCCCGGGAGCACCTGCGCACGCTGGCCGGCCTGGGCGTAGATTCGGTCACCGTGTTCCCGCTGGGCGCCGACCGGATGGCCACCGTCCGCGCGTTCGCCGAGTGCGCCCAGGCCGAGCTGACCACGGAGGGCGCGGCATGATCGTCATCAACGGCGGCACCGTGCTGACCGTCAACGACGCCGACGACGTGCACTTCGGCGGGCATGTGGTGCTGGACGGCGACCGGATCGCCGCGGTCGGCGCCGGTGACTACCCCGGCAGGCCGGAGGCAGGCACCGAGGTCATCGACGCCACCGGCATGATCGTCATGCCCGGGCTGGTCGACCTGCACTACCACACCGCGATCGGCAAGGGCTTCTGCGACCACCTGCCGCTGCTGGAGTCGCTGGAGGAGTTCTGGTACCCGTCGATCCGGGCGCTGGACCCGGAGACCGCGTACTGGGCCGCGCTGAATAGTTACGCCGAGTCCATCAAGAACGGCGTGACCACGGTCAACGACATGTACCGCCAGCTGGGCGCGCTGGGCCGGGCGGCCGAGGAGATCGGCATCCGGGCCGTGCTGTCCAATGACGTGGCGCTGCCCGAGCACAACCTGGACACGCTGCAGGACAACCAGGACGCCTACGCCGCGGTGCACGGCCTGGGCAGCGGCCGCATCGAGGTGTACGTGGGCATCGAGTGGCTGCCGCTGGCCTCCCCCGAGCTGCTCCGCGACGCCCGCGCGCTGGCCGACGAGCTGGGCACCGGCATCCACGTGCACCTGAACGAGTCGCTCGGCGAGGTGGAGAACAGCAAGGAGCGGTTCGGCCGGCGGC
>Ga0207664_10003491_pt1 | contig 10491 bp, 8 predicted proteins | sample LARL83metaG_FD_184349 | JGI IMG/M metagenome (GOLD analysis project Ga0207664, IMG submission 184349) | Corn, switchgrass and miscanthus rhizosphere microbial communities from Kellogg Biological Station, Michigan, USA - LAR L8-3 metaG... | ecosystem: Host-associated > Plants > Roots >...
TCCTGCCGGCGCTCGCCCTGGATGATCACCTCGTCCTGCTCGATGCGCACATGCACGTCGTCGCGCTTCATGCCTGGCAGATCGGCCTGGATCAGCATCTTGCCGTTGCGCTCGCACACATCGATGTGGGGCGACCACATCGATGCGCCCGTCCCGCCGAAACTGCCGGTGTCCCATGAACCGCCTTGCGACCATCCGCCGGGAAAGAGGCTTCGACCCATGCCGAAGTTCTCGAACAGCCGGTCCATCTCGTCGGTGATGCGTCGCATGACCGAGAACGGTCCGCCGCCGTACCCGGACGAAGCGCTCGAGTACGGCGTCATCGACGATGTGCCGCCCCTGGACCGCAGCGCGCCGCCGGGTTGCTGGTGTCCGCCCTGCCACGTCGAAGCGCCGGTTTCGGGACTGCCCTGCGCCGAGCCGCCCTGGCCGGAAGCGCGTTGGCCATAGTTGCCCTGGCTCGTGCCGCGCGCCGCGCCGGTGCCCTGCTGGGCGGAACCGGTTTGCGAGCGCTCCGATGTTTGCTGTCGCGACTGGTTTTCGCGCGATTGATTTTCATTGGCCATACGTTTCTCCTGCGAAGATCGACTGCGAAAAAATGGCCCGAGCGTTCCGGGCGTCTGGGAGAACAACCGCGATCGACCCCATGGAAGTTGGAGGCAGCGAGCGAGTCGTATCGGCGGTCCACGAATCCCACCGGTTTGGAAAGCGCCGGATGGCCAGAGTTCGTGCTTGTGCGCGCGGCCGGCGGGCGCCCTTTCGGTTGCACGCGGCGGCAAATCCCGCCCACGGAACAATCGCCGCGCGAACCCGCGCGCCGCGCTTCAGGCGGCGTACGGATGCGGGTGCAGGCGACTGGTGCGCGGTACGCCGGTCAACAGGTATTCCATCTGATCGGCGAGGATGCGGCGATTGCGCAGGATGAAATGCTCGTGGCGGTTCGGCACGTACGGCACGTAGAGGAGCGGCATTCTCGCCTGCTCCGGCGCGCGGTTGCCCTTGCGCGTATTGCAGTTGCGGCACGCGGTCACGGAGTTCATCCACGTGTCGCGGCCGCCGCGCGACGCGGGAATGATGTGATCGCGGGAAAGATCGCGGTACAGGTAACGCCCGCCGCAGTACGCGCACACCTGGCGATCGCGCGCGAACAGCATCGGATTGGTGAGGCCGGGCGTATGCGACATCGGACGGCCGGCGCTTCCCTTGATTGCAAGGATCGATTTCGTGGCGATGCGCGAGCGCGATCCGTCGCGTTGCCATCCCCCGCGGAATTCGCGGACGACGGCGCCGAGCGACCACGCCACCATCAGCTTCGCGTGATAGGTAATCGCCTCCTCCAGCGCAACCCACGCCTGGGGCAGGCCGGCCATGTCGACGGTCAGGACGAGCGGGTCCATGCGCAGATTGTAGCGAAACCCCGGCGCCCGGCCGGCGACGCCCGCCTGGCCGAAAAACCGGACCGCGCCGCGAAGGCACGGAGCATGCCTGGCTTAACGCGGCAGCGCGCCGTTTCGCTGACCGTCGGGCACGAGCAGGCGCTCACGAAATGCGGCGCGCGCCGCCGTCGCGCTCGAAAATATGCATGGCATCGCGGGCGAACGTGACGTGGACGCTGTCGCCTTCGCGCACGCTCGGCGGCTGCTCGGTGCGCAGCTTGATCACCAGGCCGCCGATGTCGAGATCGACGATCGTGGTGTCGCCGAGGTTCTCGACCAGGTACACGCGCGCGGGCAGGCCGTTGGCCGCAATGCGCAACGCCGCGGGACGCACGCCGAGGGTTACCGGACCGGCGCGGCCGAGCGGGCGGTCGATCGGCACGTCGATGCCCGCGACCGTCAGCTTGTCGTCATGGACTTCGGCCGGCATCAGGTTCATCGGCGGGCTGCCGATGAAGCCGGCGACGATCGCCGACGCAGGCCGCGCGAAGATCTCCTGCGGCCGCCCGATCTGCACGATGCGGCCTTCCATGAACACGGCAACGCGATCGGCGATCGTCATCGCTTCCTCCTGATCGTGCGTCACGTAAACGGCCGTGACGCCGAGCGCGCGCTGAAGCTTGCGCAATTCCACGCGCGTCTCGAGGCGCAGCTTCGCGTCGAGATTCGACAGCGGCTCGTCGAGCAGGAAGAGCCGCGGCTTGCGCACGATCGCCCGCGCGAGCGCGCAGCGCTGCTGCTGCCCGCCCGACAGTTGGCCCGGCCGGCGCGCGAGCAGATGGTCGATGTGCACGATCGCGGCCGCATCGCGCACGGCGCGCTCGACTTCATCCTTCGGCGTTGCGATCATTCGCAGCGGAAAGGCGATGTTGTCGAACACCGACATGTGCGGATAGAGCGCGTAGCTCTGGAACACCATCGCGACGTCGCGCTCGCCGGGCTCGCGATCGGTGACGTCCTCACCGTCGAGGAGGACGCGGCCCGCGCTCAGCGGCTCGAGCCCGGCGAGGATGCGCAGCGTTGTCGTCTTGCCGGATCCCGACGGCCCGAGCAACGCGAAGAATTCGCCCGGCTCGATGTCGAGGTCGAGGCCGTGCAGTGCCGTGAACGCGCCGTGCCGCTTGACGATGCCGCGCATGCTGACACGGCCGCCCGAGGCCATTGAACGACCGCGATTTACGGCGTCTTGCGACGGCCCGGCGAAGCTCATCGTCTTCCCCCGCCCTTCACTGCGCCGACGGTCAGGCCCTTGACGATGTGTCGCTGCGCGAACAGCCCGAGGAGAATCACCGGCGCCATCGCGAGCATCGCGCCGGCCGCGAGCTTCGCCCACTGCGTCTGCTCGACGGAAATGAAATTGAACATCGCCACCGTCACCGGGCGCACGCGATTGCCGCCGAGCACGACGGCGAACAGGAATTCGTTCCAGGCATTCAGGAACACGAAGATCGTCGTCACCGCGATGCCGCCGCGCGCCTGCGGCAGGATCACGTACCACAGCGCGCGCAGCCGGCCGGCGCGGTCGAGCAGCGCCGCCTCCTCCATTTCGCGCGGGATGTCCTCGAAATACGACACCATCAGCCAGATCGCGAACGGCAGCGAGAACGTCAGATAGATCACGATCAGGCCCGCGTACGTGTCGAGCGCACCGATCTTCTGCAGCACGAGGTAATAAGGAATGATCAGTCCCACCGGCGGCAGCATCTGCGTGGCGAGAACGTAAAAGCCCGACGCGCGCTTGCCGGGAAACTCGAGCCGCGCCAGCGCGTACGCGGCGGGAATTGCGAAGAGCAGCGTCAACAGCGTCGACGCGCCGGCGATGATCACGCTCGACAGCAGGTTCGGAAGCAGGCTTGCCGACCCGAAGAGGACGTCGCGGTAATTGCGAAGCGACGGCTCGAAGATGACCGTCGGCGGATACGCGAGCACGTCGCGCTCGGTCTTGAACGACGTCAGCAGCGCCCACAGCACCGGGAATGCCCAGATCGCGAGCAGCAGTGCCGCGATCGCGACGAGGACGAGCGTGCGCAGGCGCCAGGCTTTCCTCATCGGCCTCGCCGCACGCGAAACATCACGAACGAGACGAGCAGCGTGATCGCCAGCAGCACCATCGCGAGCGCGGCGCCGTAGCCCAGGTTCAATTCGGAGAACGACGTCCGGTACGCGTACAGGTTGAGAATTTCGGTCGCCGTGCCCGGACCGCCGCCGGTCGCGGCAAAGATCGCCGCGAATGCCGATAGCGCGATCATCGTCCGCATGATGACCACGATGATGAGCGCGGGCCGGATCAGCGGCAGCGTGATATGGCGAAAGCGTTGCCACGCGCTGGCGCGGTCGATGCGCGCCGCCTCGAACACGTCAGGCGGCAGCGACGAGAGGCTCGCGAGAATCACGAGGAACGCGAACGGCGTCCATTGCCACGTGTGGATCGCGATCACCGAGACGAGTGCCAGTTGCGGGTCGCCGAGCCAGTTGTGGCTGCCGAGGCCGAGCGCGCGCGTGGCGACGTCGACGAGCCCCACGTCGGGGGCCAGCACCAGCGTGCGCCAGAAGAGCCCGACGACGACCGGCGCCAGGACGATCGGCAGGATCGCCGCGATCCGCAGCGCGCCCTGACCGCGCGGAATCTGCAGGACGAGCAACGCGAGCGAAAGCCCGAGCGCCACCTGCAGCACGACCGTGCAGAGCGTGTAGACGAGGGTCAGCCACAGCGAATTCCAGAACCGCGGATCGGCGCCCATCTTCACGTAATTGTCGACGCCCGCGAAGCCGCCGAGCCACGGCATCGACAGGTCGACGCGCATCGTGCTCGTCCACGCGAGGTAGACGAGCGGCGCCGTCGTCGTGACGATCAGCGCGAGAAGCGCGGGCAGGAACAGGAGCAGCGCGAAACGCCGTTCCTGTTCCTCGAGCGTCGAAACGCGCGCCAGCGCTACCCCTTCAATATCTGGTCGATCCGCGCCTGCGCCTCGTCGAGCGCCGCCTTCGACTTCTTCTGGCCGACGAGCGCGCCCTGGATCGCGGTGGCCATCGTGTCGCCGATCGCCGGCCACTGCGGGACGCGCGGGCGCCAATCGACATCGGTATCCTGCTCGAGCGAGGTGAGCGCCGCCTCGACGAAATTGGGCCCGATGTCCTTCGTCATCGCGAGGAATTCCGGCGCGCGCCACAGCGACGCGCGGTTCAGTCCGGAGCGCTTCGCGGGGCCGGCGAATTTCCACGAGGTGCGCGCCTGCGTTTCGGCGGAGGCGGCCCAGGTGATGAACAGCCACGTCGCGCGCTTCTGCTTGTCGGAGAGCGCCGCGTTGATCGGGAAGCCCCAGTTCCAGATCGACGTGCAGCGCTTGCCCGTCGGCCCCTTCGGCCAGCGCGCGAACGCCATCTTGCCGATGACCTTCGACTTCTCGGGATTCATCAGGACAGCCGCCGATGAATGCGCGTCGATGTAGCAGCCGAGCGTGCCCTGCGAGAACGCATCGGCGATGTCGGGCCAGTTCCAGTTGCGAACCGCCGGCGGCGCGTATTTCGTCTCGGCATCGACGTACCAGTCGAGCGCGCGGACCGCTTCCGGCGAGTTCACGACGACCTTCTTGCCCTTGAACCAGGTGCCGCCGAATTCGCGGAAGATCGACGGGTAGATGTACATGTTCTGCCCGGCGCCGGCGAAGCCGCGCAGCGCCATCCCGTACAACCGGTTCGGAGGATCGTTGATCGCCGCGGCGTTCTTCAGGAATTCGTCGAGCGTGTCCGCCGCCTTGAGGCCTTTCGCGTCGTAAAGATCCTTGCGGTAGACCTGCACCGTTACTTCGCCGTCGTATGGCACCGCATACGGCTTGCCCTCGTACGAATTCGCGTCGCGCCACGCCTTGAACACGTCGTCGTAGTTGAACCATTTGGCGTCGGTAAGCGAGCTGTCGTTCAAATACCGGTCGATCGGCTCTATCCATTTGTTCGAGACGTAGAGCGGGTAGTACATCGGATCGGTCGCCGATGTCGCGTACGTCGCGGTCTTCGACGAAAGGTCGAGCATCGCCTTCTGGCGGATCTGTCCGGGCGGCACCTTCTCGAAGCGAAGCTTGACGCCGGTCAGCGTCTCGAACTGGGTGCCAAGCGAGACGAGGTTGTCGAAATAGCTCGCGGGGATGACGGCGACGGTGATTTGCTCGCCCTCCGCCTGGCGCCAGTTGACCTTCGCCTGGCTGTAAGGCGCAAGCTCCGCGTTGGCCTGCGCGTGCGCGCTGCGCAGGACGTACGGGGCGGCGAGCGTCGCCGCGCCGAGTGCCGCCGTCTGCTTCAGCATGCGGCGCCGGCCGGGTGCCGAAAGTGGTGTCGAAGTACGTCGTTTCATCGGGATCTCCTCGTCAGCGGATGGCGGCGAACGGACTGCAGCCGGGCGCATCGTCGGCGCTTTCGGCCTGTTGCAACAGATACTCGGGAAATCCGCCGGCGGCGTCGACCTTGCCGATATCGAACAGTCGCGCGACGACGTCCGGGTGCTGGTCGGCGATATTCTCCGCGGCCGGCAACGGCCGCGGGGAGTCGTAGAGGAATGGCCCGCGGCCGTTGATCTTGCAGTTGAACCACCAGTTGTCGTCGATCACCGTCATCGCGCCGCCCCAGCCGACGGTCACATGATCGCGAATCGGCGCGCCGCTGCCGAACGCCGCGTCCCAGAACGACTGGCCGTCGATCGGTTCGGGCGCCGTAAGACCGGACGCGTCGAGCGCCGTCGCCGCGATGTCGTGGTGCTGGACGAACGCGTCGCAGGTTGTTCCGGCGCGAAGCTTTTGCGGATGCCGCACGAGCAATGGCACCTCGAAGCTCTCGGGATCGGACGGATAGCCCCGCTTGCCGATGTAGCCGCGCCGCTCCCACAGGCTGTGGCCGTGATCGGACGTGACGACGACGAGCGCTTCGTCGAGCACGCCCGTCACGCGCAGCGTTTCGATGAAATGACCGAACCAGCGGTCGCACATCTCCACCAGGCCCGCGTAATTCGCCCGTGTACGCGTGACGAGTTCTTCGGGCAGCCACGGCATTTCCGCATAAGGGGAAATCACCTGCTCGCGCCCGTTGCCGCTGTCGTGGCGCCGGCGGTAATGCTCGGGGACGAACCACGGCTCGTGCGGATCGAACGATTCGACGGTCAGGAACAACCGCGCAGCGTCGAGATTCTGCTCGACCCAGCGCGCCGATTCCTGCATCACCTGCGCGTTGAACCACTGCTCCTCGCGCACGCGATCGCGCATGTTGAGAAGGATGCGGCTCGAGAACCAGTGCGCGCCGTATCCGGGCTGCTCGAGACCCGTCGCCTTGCCGCGCAGCTCCTGCAATTCGCGCGGCACCCAGTAATCGATCTCCGCCTGCGACGGATAAGGGCCGCTTCGCGCCGCATCGGCTTCCTGGCCGCGGATGAACGTCCATTGGTGGAAGCCGCGCCAGAAGTTCTTCGACGGCTTGAACTGGTGGTAGAGATCCGAAATGAGCCCGGTGCGAAAACCGCCGGCCTCGTACATTTCGGCGAGTGTCGCCTGCGACTCGGGAATGGGTCCCCAGCCGGGCGCGATGCCGACGAAGTCGCCCTTGATGTGGCGGAAGTCGCCGTTGTGGAACGGGTAGGTGCGCCGCCCCGTGTAAATCGTGCGCCGCGCGCACAGCGTGGGCAGTGCTTCCGGATACGCACGCGTGAAGCGCACCGATTCGCCCGCGAACGCATCGAGATGCGGCGTTGCGATCGTCGCCCACGGTGCGGGGGTGCCGTAGCAGCCGACGGCGTCGCGCCGCAGCGTATCGAAAACCACGAGGACGACGTGGCGCACCGGCTTGCCGGCTCCGTTCATGTGCAGTTGCCCCGCATCAGGATGGTGATGTATTCGATTACATATGATCACCAATCATGGCAATCGCTGTCAACCGTTCTGTCGTCGGGGCCATGGCGCGGATGCGGCGTACCGGCGACGCGGGCCACCTATGAAATCGATATCGCCACGCGTATGCTGATGCGCATTCCAAAAGCGCCTCGCGGACGCGCTCCGGCCGGAAGCCTGCGAGCGCGCCGCAGGAGAGGCAAATACCGCATGGCAAGGAGCGCCGTCCACAACAACGCCGTACCGACGATCGCCGAGCGGTCGAGCGCGCGCGACGTCGCGCGCCTCGCGGGTGTATCGACCGCGACCGTCTCGCGCGCGCTCAACATGCCGGCATCGGTGGACCCCGTCACACTGTCGCGCGTCCGCGCCGCGGTCGAGAAGCTGCGTTACGTTCCGCACGGCGCGGCGCGCGCACTTCGCAGCCGGAAGAGCGACATGATCGGCGCCGTCGTCCCCTCGTTCGACTATGCGCTGTATGCGCGTACGACGAGCGCGCTGCAACGCGAAGCCGATGCGCGCGGCTATGCGCTCGTGCTCGCCGCGCATTACTACGATCTGCCGACCGAGGTTCGGGTCACGCAGCAGATGGTGCAGCACGGCGTCGACGCGTTCGTGTTCGTCGGGCTCGATCACGATGCGGAACTGTTCTCGCTGCTCGATCGCTACGGCCGGCCCTACGTCCTCACCTGGGGCGTCGATGCCTCGGGGCTGCACCCGAGCATCGGTTTCGACAATCGCGCGGCGACGTACGCGATGACGCGGCACCTGCTCGACCTCGGGCATCGTCGCTTCGGCCTGATCAGCGCGCCGACGGCGGGCAACGACCGCTCGCGCGAGCGCGGTGCCGGCGTTCGCGCAGCGCTCGGCGCCGCCGGCCTCTCGCTCGCCGACGACTACGTGCGTTACGGCGTCATCGCGCTCGATTCGGGCGTGGCGGCGATGCGCGAACTGCTCGCGAAGCGACCGCGGCCGACCGCTGTCATCGCGACGAACGACGTGTTCGCCGTCGGTGCGATGGTCGCGTGCCGCGAGGCCGGCGTGGCCATTCCCGAGGATGTCTCGATCACGGGTGTCGACAATACCGACCTCGGCGCGACGCAGACGCCGGGACTGACCAGCATTCGCACGCCGATCGTCGAAATCGGCCATGCCGCAGCGTTGCAACTGTTCGCCAGGCTGGAAGGCCAGCCGGCGGAATTGCAGCAGCAATTGCCGTTCGAGCTGGTCAAGCGTGGCAGCACCGCGCGTCCGCGATCGTCGGCGGGGCGCATCCGCGCGTAAACTGCCGCGGTGCGATTCGATTGCATCGTCGCGATGGTCGTAGCGCTCGGGGGCGCAACGGCTCCCGCCTGGGCAACCGTTCCGCCGGGTGTACCTGCCGATCGCGCGGCAACGCCGCCGCCGCAGGGCCCCCCGCCCCCGCCTCACGTTCCAGAGGCGCCACGCGCCGCGCCGCCGCCGTTGCCCGCGTTTACGCCGGAGACAGGCAGAGCCGCCGGCACCCCGATACCGCCGCTTGGCGCGCAACCCGACGCGCTGCGAATGCGGATCACCGGAGCGTCGCCCTTTTCCGCCGATTGCGACAGCGCGCCGGTCAGCGGCGTCGCCTTCACCGGCGCGGAAGTCGAACCGTACGTTGCGATCGATCCGCAGAATCCATCGCATCTGATCGGCGTCTGGCAACAGGACCGCTGGACGGACGGCGGCGCGCGCGGGCTCCTTGCCGCGTATTCGTTCGACGCCGGCGCCACCTGGACGTGGTCGCATGCGGCGCTCTCCCGCTGCACCGGCGGCAACGCCGCGAACGGCGGCGACTTCGCGCGCGCCAGCGATCCGTGGGTCGCGATCGGTCCGGACGGCATCGCGTACCAGATCGGGATAGCGTTCACCGGCGATACGTTCGCGAGCGGCTCGTCGAGCGCCGTGCTCGCGAGCCGGTCGATCGACGGGGGTAACACGTGGAGCCCGCCCGCGACGGTCATTCGCGACGGCGCCGCACCGTTCAACGACAAGGAATCGATCACGGCAGACCCGCTTGCGCCGGGCATCGCCTACGCGACGTGGGACCGGCTCGAGCAGAGCGGCCACGGCCCTTCCTATTTCTCGCGGACGACAAACGGCGGAGAGACATGGGAGCCGGCGCGTCCGATCTACGATCCGGGAGGGCGCAATCAGACGCTCAACAACCAGATCGTCGTCTCCGCCCCGGCCGGCGGCGCGATCACGGTGTTCGACATCTTCACCGAGTTCGATGTCGACCAGAACAACGCCATCACGACGCATCTTTCGCTCGTGCAGTCGACCGACCGCGGCGTGACCTGGAGCGGCCCGACGGTCATTTCGAGCCTGCGTGCCGTCGGCACGCGCGATCCGCAGAACTTCGCGCGCGAATTGCGCGACGGCGCGAACATCGCGCAATTCGCCAGCGGTCCGGACGGCGCGCTCGTCGGCGTCTGGCAGGATTCGCGATTTTCGGGAGGCGCGCGTGACGGTATCGCGTTCTCCCGTTCGACCGACCAGGGCAGGACGTGGAGCGCGCCGGTACAGATCAACCGCGTGCCCGGCGTTGCCGCGTTTCTTCCCGCGATCAGCTTCCGTTCCGACGGCGCGATCGGCGTGCTGTATGACGACATGCGAAACGATACCGCCGACGCGTCGACCCTTCTTGTCGACACCTGGCTTGCGACATCGCAGGACGGTGTCACGTGGTCGGAGCGGCACGTGCTGGGGCCCTTCGATTTCAACCTGGCGCCTGTCGCCGAGGGCGGGCTCTTCGTCGGCGACTATCAGGGCCTCGCGAGCGGCGGCGGCGAATTCGTCGCATTTTTCGCGCAAACGAATCCGGTGCCGTCGAATCGGACGGATATCTTTGCCGCGACGTTCCGTTCGGTCGGAACGGCTGCCACGCCGGTGATGTCGATCTATCGCGCCAAAGCGGCAACCCTGCGTGCCGCGACTGCGGATTGGGAAGAACGCGTGCAACAGGCCATCGCGCGGACGCTGCGTGGACGCCTCGTCGGTGCATCGGCCCCGCGTGCGCCGGCGTCTCGTCCGCCGTCATGAGCCGTGCCACGCAAACCGCCCTCGCCCTCCGCTTCGCGCAATGCCGATGATGCGCCGTCGAAGGACGACCTCGATCATTGCCGCCGCTGCGAGCTGTGGGAGCACGCGACGCAAGGCGTTCC
>Ga0207664_10003493_pt1 | contig 10490 bp, 11 predicted proteins | sample LARL83metaG_FD_184349 | JGI IMG/M metagenome (GOLD analysis project Ga0207664, IMG submission 184349) | Corn, switchgrass and miscanthus rhizosphere microbial communities from Kellogg Biological Station, Michigan, USA - LAR L8-3 metaG... | ecosystem: Host-associated > Plants > Roots >...
GCAAAACCATGCGCCTCGCCATCGGGTACATCGCTCGGCCGTAGCCCGCGATTCTTCCAGCCATCGATCATTGCGGCCAGCGTGCGCGGCGGCCAGCGTTTTTCATCAATGCCCGCTGCTTCCACAATCTGTTTGATCAATCGCAACTGATCATCCGCATCCAGAATCGTAAAATTGGATTTCAGCCCGGCCAGCTCCGCGTGACGCCGCAGCATCCGCGCGCCGATGGAATGGAATGTGCCCAGCCATTGCATCCCCTCTACCACGCCGCCGATCAGCGCGCCGATGCGCTCTTTCATTTCGCGCGCGGCCTTGTTGGTGAAGGTCACGGCGAGGATTTGCCCCGGCCAGGCGCGGCGCGTGGCGAGGATGTGCGCCAGCCGTGTCGTCAGCACGCGCGTCTTGCCGGTGCCCGCGCCCGCCAGCACCAGCACCGGCCCGTCTAGCGAGGTCACGGCCTCGCGCTGCTCGGGATTGAGGCCTTGCAGATAGGCGGGCTCGCGCGCCACCGGCGCCTGCTCTTCCTCGAAGGCAGCGTCCAGCGGATCGGAATAAGTATGCGTCGGCGGTGTCATGATTCCGTGCAATCTAGCGGCTGAAATCGGCTGTGTCGCTATTTTGTTCTCGGGGGATAAAATGCGCAAACGCTCGGCAATTCTGGGTTCCGCGGTCTTTTTCGTGGCCGCGCCGGGCACGGTTGTGGGGCTTGTGCCATGGGGGCTCACGCGCTGGCAGATGGAACCGGCTTTTTTCGGCATTGAGGCCACGCGCATTGCGGGCGCTGTGCTGATCGCCGCCGGTCTGCTGTTTCTGCTGGATTCCTTTGCGCGGTTTGCACTGAAAGGCCTCGGCACGCCTGCGCCAATCGCGCCGCCGGAACATCTCGTCGTCAGCGGATATTACCGTTACGTGCGAAACCCGATGTATGTGGCGCTTCTGGCGATCATATTGGGCGAGGCGCTGCTATTCGGCGCGACGATGCTTGTTGCTTACGGCGCGATCATATGGGTCAGCTTTGCGGTGTTCGTGATGGGTTATGAAGAACCCACGCTGCGCAGCCAGTTCGGCGCGGAATATGAAAACTATTGCGCCCATGTTCCGCGCTGGCTGCCGCGGTTCAGGCCATGGTCAGTCTAAACCCAGTTCCTTCAAAATCGCCGCGCGGTCGCCATCCAGTTCCGGCGCGTGCGTGCGTGTTGTCGGATCTTCGTAAGCCGAAAGCTTGATCGGATTGCCCTGCATCTTGAGCGGCCCGATATCGGGATCATCCGCCGTCACGATCATGTTGCGGAATGCTACCTGCGGGTCCGCCATCACGTCGGCCACGTTGTTCAGCGGCGCGCTCGGCACACCTGCTTCTTCCAGCAGCGCCAGCCATTCGCGGCTCGTGCGCGCGGCGAGGGCCGTTTCCATGTCCACATGCAATTCTTCCCAATGCTGCATCCGCAGTGGATTGGTTGCATAGCGCGCGTCGCTCGCGATTTTCGGGCAGCCCAGAACGTCCGCCATCTTCACGAACAATTTGTCGGTGCCCACCGCGATCACCACATAGCCGTCTTTCGTGGCAAATGCCGCAAATGGCGCAATGGAGGGATGCCGCGAACCGATAGGGCCGGGTACATCGCCTGTCGCCACATAGCGCGAGATCGCGTTCTCCAAAATCGCCACCTGCGAATCCAGCATCGACACATCCACCTTCATCCCGCGCCCGGTTTTGGTGCGGTCGTAAAGCGCGGTGGCGATGCCGATGGTGGTGAACAATCCGGCCGTCAGATCGCCCATCGACGATCCCACGCGCGTCGGCGGCGAGCCGGGATGGCCGGTGAGGCTCATAATCCCGCCCATCGCCTGCACCACCATGTCGTAAGCGGGCCGATGCGCATAAGGCCCGGTATGTCCGAAGCCGGAAACGCCGGCATAGATGAGGCGCGGATATTTCTCTTTCAACGACTCCCAACCGAATCCGAGCTTCTCCATCGTGCCGCCACGATAATTCTCGATTAGCACATCGGCGCGCGCGAGCAACGCATCGAAAATCTTGCGGTCGGCTTCGGCTTTGAGATCGAGCGCAATGGATTCCTTGCCGCGATTGACGCTCATGAAGTAACCGGATTTCACCTTGCCGGATTTGGTTTTGATGAACGGCCCGATGGAGCGGGAATCATCGCCGGTGTTCGGCGGCTCCACCTTGATCACGCGCGCGCCCATCTCCGCCATCAGCAGTGCGCAATAAGGCCCCGCCAGCACGCGCGTGAGATCGACAACCAGCAATCCGGAAAAAGGCCCCTTCGTCATTATTCTTTGTCTTTCAGACGATGGGATTCCAGATCGTGCGCTGCCTTCTCGCCGCGCGCCTCTTCGAGCACGCGCGCCGATTTCGCCACGCCGTGTTTGGAGCGATTGGCGGCGGCGGTCTTTTCTTTTTCATCACGCGCCTTGGCCTTCCGCGCGCGGCGCAAATTCACGATCTCGGTCATGGGAGGAAATTAGGGCCCGCGCGATGCGGCTGCAAGCGCGTGCAGCCTCAGCGCACTGGCGAGCGGGCGAGGGCCGCGCTTTCCGTCGATCTGCGCCACGAACGCCGCCATGCTGAGTTTGGCGCGCGCGGCTTCGGCTTCCAGCACCGCCCAGAACTCCGCCTCCAGCGCCACAGATGTGCGATGGCCGGAAAGCGAGAAGGAGCGTTTTTTTAGCGTCACTTCGGACTAATCATATCTTCCGGGCGCACGATGGCGTCGAATTCCGCTGCGGTGACATATCCGCCTTTCACCGCTTCTTCCTTCAGCGTGGTGCCGTTTTTGTGCGCGGTCTTGGCGATTTTGGCGGCGTTGTCGTAGCCGATTTTGGGCGCCAGTGCCGTCACCAGCATCAGCGAGCGGTCGAGCCCCGCCTTGATATTGTCGCGCCGCGGTTCGATGCCCACCACGCAATGTTCGGTGAAGCTGCGCGCCGCATCTGCCATCAGCCGCACGCTTTGCAGGAAGCTGTAGGCCATCACGGGGTTGTAAACATTCAATTCGAAATGGCCCTGACTGCCCGCGAATGCCACCGTCGCATTGTTGCCGAAGATGCGCGTGCAAACCTGCGTGACGGCCTCGCACTGTGTCGGGTTCACCTTGCCCGGCATGATGGAGGAGCCGGGCTCGTTTTCCGGCAGCGACAATTCGCCAAGCCCGGAGCGCGGGCCGCTGCCCAGCAAACGGATGTCGTTGGCAATCTTGAACAGCGACACCGCCACCGTATTGATCGCGCCATGCGAAAACACCATTGCGTCATGCGCGGCGAGCGCTTCGAATTTGTTGGGCGCGGATTTGAACGGCAATTTGGTGATCGCCGCGATGCGCTCCGCCACCATTTCGGCAAAACCCACCGGCGCGTTGAGCCCCGTGCCCACCGCGGTTCCGCCCTGCGCCAGTTCCATCAGTTTCGGCAGCGTCTGCTCGATGCGCGCGATGCCGTTTTCCACTTGCGCGGTATAGCCGGAGAATTCCTGGCCGAGCGTCAGCGGCGTTGCATCCTGCGTATGCGTGCGGCCGATCTTGATGATGTCTTTCCACGCCTGCGCTTTATCATTCAGCGCATTGCGCAGCATCTGCAGCGCAGGAATCAGCGCATGAACGATCTCCTCAGCGCATGCGATATGCATGGCGGTCGGATAGGTGTCGTTCGACGACTGGCTCATATTCACATGATCGTTGGGATGCACGGGCTTCTTGCTGCCCATCTCGCCGCCCAGCATTTCGATGGCGCGGTTGGAGATCACCTCATTCGCATTCATGTTGGATTGCGTGCCCGAACCCGTCTGCCACACCGACAACGGGAAATGCGCATCCAGCTTGCCTTCGATCACTTCCTGTGCCGCCGCCACGATGGTCTTGCCGAGCTTGGGATCGAGATGGCCGAGCGCCATATTGGTTTCCGCCGCCGCGCGCTTGACGATGCCCAGCGCCCGCACGATGGAAGCCGGCTGCTTCTCCCAGCCGATCTTGAAATTGTGCAGAGAGCGTTCGGCCTGCGCCCCCCAATATTTATCGGCGGCAACCTCGATGGGTCCGAACGTATCGGTTTCTGTGCGTGTTTTGGTCATGGTCGGGTATTCCAAGGGTCGATGATTTCTACACCGCAATGGGCAAAATCGGGAGTGTTTCTTGTCGCAACGGCGGCCCCATAAACGCGCGCAATCGCTGCAATCTGTCCATCGGCTGTGTCTGTTGTCCGCCCCATTGCCTTACGCTGCAGCACAACCAGCGGATAAATTTGGGCGGCAGCACGGTCGAACGGAAAGACACGGGAGCCAAGAACATTCAGCACGGCTTGCGCCTCACGTATAAGCGCATTTTTTCTTTTGCCTTCGGGCAGGAGTGCCAACCCAGCTAGAATTTCGGCTTCGCTGATTGTTGTTGTGGAGAGATTTGCCGGATTTTCAGCCTGGAACCATGCAATCACGCGAGGGGAAGGGATTGGGCGCGTGAATTCCGAGATCACGTTGGTGTCGAGAACAATCATTTCCGGCGCTTGGCCGGGCGTTTCGCAGGCACCGCACGCCGGAATTCCCTGGCATCCTCGTACAAATTAACAGCGCGCCCCGGCGTGCGGGGCGGGATTTCAAGTTCAACTCCGCCATATTTCTCCACGACGTCGCGAATGCCGCGAAAGAGGTCCAAGCCGGTCTTCGGAATTGGCGATGAAGAGGAATGGACGTTTTGACTCAAAATCTCTCGCGCTTCGGCTTCCAGAGAACGGCCGTGCTCGGCCGCCTGCTTGCGCAGGTTCCTCTTCACGGCGTCGTCGAGGTTGCGGATCGTGATGCTTGCCATGCAATCAATGATATCATTGATTGCATTGATTGCAAGCGGATTACTTCTTCCGGAAAGAGTCGAGGCTTACCACTTCGCCGGGCGCCGGGGGAGGTTTTTCATTGTCGGCGGCGGCTTCGGGGGCTTTTTTCTCAGGTTTGGGCGCGGGGATCGCAGTCGGCATCGCGGCGGGTGCGGGCACCGCCTTGCCGTCCTCGCCGATTTCCTTGAATTGCAATCCGAACTGCACGCCCGGATCGGCGAAGGCCGTGAGCGCGGCAAACGGAATGTGCAAGGTCGCAGGCAATTTCTTGAAGGTGAGCGTCACCTCGAAGAAATCCTCCTTCACATTCAGTCCCCAGAACTGGTGCTGCAAAATGATGGTCATTTCTTCGGGATATTGCTCGCGCAGGAAATCGGGAATGTCCACGCCGGGAAAATGCGTCTTGAACGTCACATAGAAATGATGCGAGGCGATCAGCCCCTGCTTCTCCACGCGGCGCATGGCATCGCGCACGACGCTGCGCAGGGCTGCGTCCGTCAGTGCCTGATAACCTATGTAATCTTTCGCCATGCTGCCCAACCGGATTTCAGCGCAAGACTATGCAGCGCGCACACCATGTCAATTGCCGTCAGCGGCTTGCGCCGGGCAGCCATTCATGTCAACCGTTTCCGCCATTTTGCGGGAGCTTGCCATGTCCCTCGCCGTCGCGGATTTCCGCCCCGCCGCACCCATTCCGCACACGCACACGCCCACGACATGGCGATTCCTGCTGGATCTGGCCCGCAATCCTGTGGAGGCTTTCGGCGATTTCGCCTATCGCGAGCCTTATGTCTACAAGCGTTCCTGGATTCGCCACTTTCTTATGGTGAACGATCCCGATGGTGCGCGCCACGTGCTTTTGGACAACGCCGCCAATTATGTGAAAAGCGATCAGGTCCAGAAACGCGTCCGCGCAATCGCAGGCAACGGGTTGCTGACGGCGGAAGGCGCGAGCTGGCGCTTCCAGCGGCGCACGGCGTCGCCCATGTTCCATGCGCGCGTGGTGGGTGCGTTCGCGCCCATGATGGCGCAGGCGACGGAAGAATTGCTGTCGCGCTGGAGCAGGCTGCCCGAGGGTGCTGAGATCGAGCTTGCGCAGGAAATGATGAAGCTCACCTTCGACATCATCTCGCGCACGATGTTTTCCAGCGAGGTCGCAATCGATTATCACGCGCTGGCCCATGCGATGGAAACCTATCTCGACACGATGGGCCGCGTCGATCCGCTGGATATAATCGGCGTGCCTCAATGGGTGCCGACCCCGAACCGGCTGCGCGCGAGGCCCGCGCTGAAATTCATCCGCCGCGAGCTGGAAGCGCTGATCGCCCAGCGCCGCGCCAAGCTCGCCGCCGATCCGGCCTCTGTGCCCAATGATCTTTTGACATTGCTGCTGACCACGAAAGATCCCGAAGAAGGCGCGCTCTTCAGCGATGCCGAAGTGTTCGACAATGTCGCCACCTTCATTTTCGCAGGTCACGAAACCACCGCCAATGCGCTCGCCTGGACGTTCTATCTGCTGTCGCAGGCGCATGGCGATGATGCGCGCGTGGCGCGCGAGGCGGCGGACATATTGAAGGGGCGCAGTACGGGCAGCGAAGATGTATCTGCGCTGGTTTTCACCCGCGCGGTGATCGAGGAAGCCATGCGGCTTTATCCCCCCGCGCCGATCCTGTCGCGCGATGCGGTCGCCGCCGACAAGGTCGGGCCCGTGGAGATCGACGCCAACACATCGGTGGTAGTCTCGCCGTGGATCATCCATCGGCATCGCAAATTGTGGGACGCGCCGGATTATTTCATGCCGGAACGGTTCCTGCCCGGCGCGCGAGAAAAGATTCACCGCTTTGCCTATATCCCGTTCGGCGCGGGCCCGCGCATCTGCATCGGCATGGGTTTCGCAATGCAGGAAGCGGTGGTGATTCTCTCCACCATCGCGCAGCGCTACCGCCTCGATCTGTCGCCGGGATTCGTCGTAGCCCCGCAAGCGCGCATCACGCTGCGCCCGAAATACGGCCTGAAAATGCGGGTGTTTAAGCGTTGACGGCGTGGAGCCGGATTGCGCTTTCGCGCAACCCGGCACAGCTGCAAATCACGCGGCTTTGACTTCGATTTTCTTGTCGTGCTTCTGCGCTTCAACCGTCTTCGGCAGCATGATTGTGAGCACGCCCTTGGTGAACTTCGCAGAAATCTTGTTCACATCCACGCCGTCGGGAACAGCGAAAAAGCGTTCAAATGAGCCGTAGCGGCGTTCGGAAAGATGGTAATCCTTCTTTTTTTCTTCCTTCTCTTCCTTCTTCTCGCCGCGGATCATCAGCCCGCCGTTCGAAAGTTTGACCTCGATATCCTTCTCATCCAGTCCCGGCAGTTCCGCCGTGACTTCGTACTGGTTATCCTTCTCCGCAATATCGACGGCAGGAACATTCGCCGCGGTAGTGCGGCCGAAGGGTATGTAGTCGAACAGCGATTGGCGCTGCGGCATGCGCCAAAATCTACCCTCGAAATCCTCGAACAGGCGATCAACCTCGCGCTGCAGGGATTCGAACGGGCGCCAGTTGCGAGCGGGCGCCGCGATTGCGGAACCTGCTTCGTTCTTTACGGGAAGTCTTGTGACAGCTTCAGGCATCGTAGCCTCCATCAAAATGGGTTGATGCCGCTCTGTGCGGTATTATAAATTTTCCCATTTTTTGAACGCCGAAGCCTTGATCTTCGTCAAACGCGTTCAAATGTGATGCCGCGTTAGTACAATGCCGGCAGCAAATCCGGCGAATAGGCTTTCAGCTGCTCGAAATGTCCGCTGCGGATTTTTTGCGGCCAGTCCGGATTGGCGATCAGGGCGCGGCCCACCGCCACCATGTCGAAATCGCCGCGCTCCATCATTTCCAGCAACCGGTCGATACCGCTGATTTCCGCGCCCTTCTGCACGAAGGCGTTGATGAAATCGTCGTTGAGACTCACCGAACCCACGCTCATCGTGGGCAGGCCGGAAATTTTCTTTGTCCATCCGGCAAGATTCAAATCCGAACCCGTCTCGGGAAATTCCGGCTCCCAGAACCGCCGCGTCGAGCAATGGAACATATCCACGCCCGCCTTCACCATCGGCATCAGGAATGTTTCAAGCTCTTTGGGATCATGCGCGAGGCGCGCGGTGAAATCCTGCTGTTTCCATTGCGAGAAGCGCAACAGCACGGGAAATTCCGGCCCCACCGCCGCGCGCACAGCCGCCACGATCTCGCAGGCAAAGCGCGTGCGCTTTTCGACGGAGCCGCCATAGGCGTCCTCGCGCTGATTGGTACCTTCCCAGAAAAATTCATCGATGATGTAGCCATGCGCGCCATGGATCTCCACGCCGTCGAAGCCCATCGCTTTGGCGTAACCCGCGCTCTTGGCAAAGCCCGCGATCACATCTTCGATCTGCGCGATGCTCATCGGCTCGGCCACTGGCTTGCCGGGGCGTGAAAGCCCGCTCGGCCCCAAACTCGGCGCATCGGGATAAGGCCCGCTGCCTTTGCGGCGGATGATTCCCTGATGCCAGAGTTGCGGCATGATGTGGCCGCCCGCCGCGCGCACTTCTTTCAGAACATTCGCCCAACCGGCCAGCGATTCCTCGCCAAAAAACGCGGGCACATTCACATCATTGGACGCCGAAAGATTTTCCGGCGATGTGCCTTCCGTAAGGATAAGCCCCACGCCGCCTTCCGCGCGGCGGCGGTAGTAAGCCGCCACTTCCGGCCCCGGCACCTGATGGGGCGATTTGGAGCGCGTCATCGGCGCCATGGCGATGCGGTTTGGCAAAATCAGGTTCTTCAGCCGGAACGGCCGGAACAAAACATCTGTCGAGGTCATGATTTTTCCGTACAGGGATAGTTTTCGCTTTCACGCAAGCACGAAGCCCGTGCTAATGACAAGTCATCCCCGGACATGAGCGACAACACTCCCATAGAAGCCCCGCTCGAAGCGCCCAGCGCGCTGGCGCTGCTGCGCGTCTTCCGGCATCGCAATTACCGGCTATTTTTCACCGGCCAGCTCGTTTCGCTGATGGGCACCTGGATGCAGTCCGTGGCGCAGGGCTGGCTGGTTTATACGATGACGCATTCGCCCTTCCTGCTGGGGTTGACGTCTTTCGCAGGGCAGATTCCGCTGTTTTTCATATCGGCATTCGGCGGCACGATCGCCGACCGCGTGGATCGCCGCCGCATGTTGATCGTCACGCAGAGCCTTTCCATGGTGCAGGCGGGCATACTCGCCACGCTCACGCTCACCGGCGAAGTTCAGGTATGGCAGGTGATTGCGCTCGCGTTCTCCATGGGCCTCATCAACGCCTTCGATGTGCCCACGCGGCAGGCCTTCACCATCGACATGGTGGGCCGCGAAGATTTGCGCAACGCCATCTCGCTCAATTCGGTGATGTTCAATCTCGCGCGCGTCATCGGCCCCACGGCTGCGGGATTATTGGTGGCGGTGGCGGGCGAGGGCGTGTGCTTCGCTATCAATTCGCTGTCCTATGCTGCTGTGCTGACAAGCCTGATACTCATGCAAGTGGCGCCGCGCCCGCCGCGCGCCACAGAACATCCCTTGCGCGAATTGAAGGATGGTGCAGCTTATGCGTGGCGCACGCGGCAGATCCGCGTTTCGCTGATGCTGATTGCGGTGTGTTCGGCATTTGGTGCTGCCTATATTCCGCTGATGCCCGCGGTGGCGCGCGATGTGCTGCATCAGGGATCGGACGGATTGGGATTCCTGATGAGTTCGGTCGGCGCGGGCGCGTTGATCGGCGCTTATGCTCTGGCGCGGATCCATGAGCGTCATCTCACACTCACGCCGATCATCGCGGCGGCGTGTTTCGGCGCATCGCTGATCGCGTTTTCGAATTCGCATTCCCTGCCGCTGTCGATGGCGCTGCTGCTGCCCGTCGCCTTCAGTCTCATGCTGCTTGGCGGTTCCACCAACACGATCATTCAAACCGTCGCCGAAGACCGCATGCGCGGCCGCGTGGTCGCGTTCTACACAATGGGCTTCATCGGCATGATGCCATGGGGCTCGCTGCTGCTGGGTTCAATCGCGGGGCATCTCGGCGTGAGTGCTGCGATTACGATTGGGGGATGCATGTGCATCGTCGCAGCGATTGGCGCGTATTTCGATAAAGCGAAGAGATAAGTGGGGAGCTTCTGTTGCCCGGTGCTCCCCGAACCGCGCTTGGCTAACCGAAGTTAGGCAGCGAGGGCCATTTGATTATCGTTGGCACCTGTACGAGTAGCCCGTTAACGGCGGATACCATACCGGGCAAAAAGCGCACCTTTACACGTCCGTCGATCCTGTTTCGCCCCCACAGGTACCCACCGAAACCTAGCCTGGCTCCGATGGGCACTTGGTGGAGGCGCCGGGTACCGCCCCCGGGTCCGGGCCGCTTATTACGTGGCCGTTTATCGCCATAGTCAGGTTGCCCTGACCCCCTCAATATAGGCATTCGGAGTTAATTCTTCAAAGCCGCTGGCCGGGCGCTAGAATGCCCCCAGAATCGGCAGGTTTTCGATGCGCCAATATCACGACCTCATGGAACGCGTGCTCAAGACGGGGGTGGAGAGGCGCGACCGCACCGGCACCGGCACGATCTCGATTTTCGGCCATCAGATGCGGTTCGATCTCGCCGCTGGTTT
>Ga0207664_10003495_pt1 | contig 10488 bp, 9 predicted proteins | sample LARL83metaG_FD_184349 | JGI IMG/M metagenome (GOLD analysis project Ga0207664, IMG submission 184349) | Corn, switchgrass and miscanthus rhizosphere microbial communities from Kellogg Biological Station, Michigan, USA - LAR L8-3 metaG... | ecosystem: Host-associated > Plants > Roots >...
TGGGCCAAAGGCCGCAGCAACCAGCGCGGTGCCGCGGCTCTGCACTGCGAACAACGCGACCAAAATGAAGATCGTGACCGGCTGCACGAAATGCTCGAGGCTCGGTGTCACGAGCTTCATGCCTTCGACCGCCGACAGTACCGAGATCGCCGGGGTGATCATGGAGTCGCCAAGGAACATCGACGCCCCCAGCACGCCCATCACCAGCAGCAGCGTGGTGCGCTGGCCGAAGGCACGGCGGCCGAGCGCCATCAGCGACAGCGACCCGCCCTCGCCGTGGTTGTCGGCGCGCAATAGCAGCAGCACGTATTTTGCGGTGACCACGATGATCAGCGCCCACAGGATCAGCGACAGCACGCCGAGTACAATGGGGCGACTGGCGTCCCCACCTTCGGTGGCGGCGTGCGAGGCAACGCGAAACGCGTAGAGCGGCGACGTCCCGATGTCGCCGTAGACCACACCGATGCTTCCGAGGGTAAGGGCGGCAAAGCTGCCTTGCTGGCGCGGCTCAAAAGGAACCTCGGCGGCGGTCTCACTGGCGACCATGCGAACGATCCGCGTTACTGACCTGAAGCGACCAACGCGCGTCCCGAGGAAATGGATCGGCTTTGCAACACCGGCCCGCGCAAACTGAAGAAATCCTGAAGCTGGTGCCTCAGTTTATAGCAAAGGGACGGAACGGCCGCACCGAGCAGTCGTTCCAGAGATCGGATTTTAGTTCGGTGTTCAGGCACCGCGCCGCAGCACCCCGCGCTTGACACGGCTTACGGCTTGAGATCAGGCGGCAGCGGTGGATCTTCTCGCATTAGCGTAATGGTGACGCGGCGATTGGCGGCAAGCGTCGGGTCGTCGGGAAACAGCGGCTCATTGTCGGCCTTGCCCGCCGCCATGAAGATGTGGCTCGCCGGCAAGCCCTCCTTTTCCAGGATCTGGCGCACCGCATTAGCGCGATCGGCCGACAGGTCGAAGGCGTCATATTCCGGGCTCGACGGTGACAACCCTGCCGCGGTGTGCCCGATGATCGAGATGCGGAAGGGCATTGCGCGCAGCGGCTTTGCGAGCTTCTGGATCAACAGGCGCGTCCGCTCATATGGCTCCTTCGAGCCATCGGGAAACATCGAGCGTCCGTCCTGGTCGACAATCTCGAGGTTGAGCCCCTGCTTGGTCTCCTCGAACATGATGTGCTTGGAGATCTCGGTGAGCTCCGGCATGTCCTGCAGAGCCTGACGCAGCGAGGCCGCGGCGAGCGCGAACTCGCGGTCGATCTTCTGCCTGACGCCGGCATGCAGCTTGTTGTCGAGCGCGTCGGGACTCGGCGTATTGGAGGCATCCTCGGGAGCAATGTGCGCGGCGTTTTTCAGCCGCGGCCGGGTCGGCAGGCCGTCGGTCTCGATGATGCCGGAATAGCGCGCCTCGTTCTGCACGCCGAACGCCTCGCGCATCGAACCGGCGACCATCTTGAGCTTCTGCGCATCTTGCGTCGAGAACGCGACCAGCATCACGAAGAAGCTCATGAGCAGGCCCATCAGATCGGCGAAGGTCACGAACCAGCCGTGACCTCCCGCGTGCGCATCGCCCCGCTTCTTCTTGGCCATGGCTGCTACTGCGGCACGTCCGCTGGCTTAAGCGGGCACCGGCTCCCCTTCTTCATGGCGATGCTTTTCCGGGAGATAGGCGAGCAGCATCTCGCGCACCAGCGCAGGGCTCTTGGAGTCGCGGATCATCAGGACGCCGTCGATGATCAGCGTCCGGTTGGTTTCTTCGTCCACCAGCTTGACGTGCAGCTTGTCGGCGATCGGTAGGCAGAACACGTTGGCGACCAGCGCGCCGTAAAGCGTCGCCAGCAGCGCGGTCGCCATGAACGGACCGAGCTTGGAGGGATCGGTCATGTTGGCGAACATCTGCACCATGCCGACCAGCGTTCCGATCATGCCGAACGGCGGCGCGCAGTCGCCGATCGCGCGATAGATCTTCTGACCCTCGTCAAGATGCATCAGGAAGTTGTCGCGGTCGCGCTCGAGGTTGTCGCGGATGAAGCTGAGGTCGTAGCCGTCGGCGACGAAGCGGATGCCCTTGGCGAGGAACGGGTCGTCGATCTCGACCTTTTCCAGCCCAACCGGACCCTGCTTGCGCGAGACCTCGGCGAGATTGGCGAGCTCGTCGACCAGCTCGCGGGCGGTCTTGCGGCTCAGCGTGAATGCATATTTCGCGCCGAGCGGGATGCCATGGAGGATCGCGCTCAACGGAAAGCGGATCAGCGTCGCCGCGAACGATCCACCGAAAATGATGATGATGGCGTGATCGGAAATGAAGATCGCAAGGTCGCCGCCTAGCAGCATCATGGTGGCGACGACGATGATGCCGGCGACCAGTCCCAAGGCCGTTGTGATATCCATGAAGACCCCGACGCAACGCGCTACCCACGTCCTTCTGGACGCGGTCCGACCCCTGCGATCGAACACGCAACCCTAGCGTCGGCGCCATTAAAGTTACGTAAAGCTTAGCGCGGAACTTATAATTCGAACGGACCCTGCGTGGCTTCGCCGCGGTCACACTTCGCTAACCATAAGCGGCCGGTAGCGCGATCTAGTGCAGGTGCGGCGGACGCTCGCCTGCCGGCTGGTCGGTTCGAGTTTCGGGCGTCGGCTGGAAAGCCGGCGCAGCCGGCGGCGGCGCAGGTGCCGCGGCCGCGCGCGCATCAAGATAGCGTTGCTGCTGTCGCCGATAGGACAACGCGCCGGCCGGCAGCGAGATCAGATAGAGCAGCGTGCCCGTCGTCAGCACCAACCAGGGATAGCCGATCAACAGCGCGATGAAGAGCACGACCAGCACAAAAGCCGGCAAGACCATCTCGGGCGGCACGCGCCGGCCGACGGTCTTGCCGGAGAACACTGGCAGCCGCGACACCATCAGGAATGCGATGACGAGCGTGTAGATCGCGGTCGCGATCGCCGGAAACACCGGCAGTCCGAGAAACGCGAGATAGAGCGGCAGCAACACGCAAATCGCGCCGGCCGGCGCCGGCACACCGGTGAAGAAGTTGGCGGCGAACGGAGGCTTGTCCGGATCATCCAGGCTGGCATTGAAGCGCGCGAGCCGCAGACCGTCGCTGATGGCGAACACCATGGCCGCGATCCAGCCGCCATTGTGCAACTCTTTGAGCTGCCAGAAATACAGGATCAATGCCGGCGCGACGCCGAAATTGACGAAGTCAGCGAGGCTGTCGAGCTCGGCGCCGAACCGCGACTGTCCCTTGATCAGCCGCGCGACTCGACCGTCGATGCCGTCGAGCGCCGCGGCAAACACGATGGCGCCGAGCGCGAGCTCCATGCGCCCCTCGATCGAGAGGCGGATCGCCGTCAAACCGGCGCACAGAGCGAGCAGCGTAATGAAATTGGGCACCAGCATACGCACCGGAATGGCGCGAAAGCGACGCCGGCGCGGCTCGAACGGGCGTTGGCCTGAAAATTTTTCCATCAGCGCAATATAGCTGCGGAGACCTGAGGATGCCATGAACCAAACGCTCCAGCGTGGTTAATCCCTGCGATAGCTGCGGCCGCCGTCGCCTAGCCTGAAGTCCGCCAAAACGGTTTCGCCGGCGACCGCGGTCTGCCCTTCCGACACCAGCGGCTTGGCACCCTCAGGCAGATAGACGTCAAGCCGCGACCCGAACCGGATCAGGCCGAAGCGCTCGCCGGCGGCGAGCGACTGGCCTTCACGAACGAACGAGACGATGCGGCGTGCGACGAGACCCGCGATCTGCACCACTCCTATCCGTCCGCCCGGCGTCGCGATCACAAGCGAGTTGCGTTCGTTGTCCTCGCTCGCCTTATCGAGTTCGGCATTGATGAACTTGCCCGGGCGATAGACGATACGCTCGATCCGCCCGGCAACCGGACTGCGATTGACGTGGCAGTTGAACACACTCATGAAGATTGAGACCCGCGGCAGCGGCCGGTCGCCAAGCCCGAGCTCCGGCGGCGGAGCGGCCTGCACGATCAACGACACCCGGCCGTCAGCCGGCGCCACCACGACCCCCTCACCCTGGGGCGTGACCCGTTTCGGATCGCGAAAGAACAACGCACACCACAGGGTCAGGATCGTGCCGATCCAGCCGAGCGGCGACCAGATCCAGAACAGGATCAGGCTCGCCAGCGCGAACGCGCCGATGAACGGATAGCCTTCCGGATGAATCGGCGGAATCTGCCCGCGAATGGAATCAGCAATCGACATCGTAAGGCTTCAATCACCTCGTTCAGGCACTGGTCCCGCTTAACATGGCGCGCCCAAGGGCGACAATCACTCCGCCGCGGTCTGCGTCACAATCGCCGTTGTCCGCTCGCCGTCGGCTCTCTCCTCGTCGGACGAGGCATCGAGCTCGGGATGCGGCCCGGCCGTGCTGTCGCCGATCTGGGCCAGCTTCTCACGCGCCGCCTCGGCCTCGCGCTGCCTGTTCCACATGCTGGCGTAAAGTCCGCCGGCCGTGAGCAGCTCTTGATGCGTGCCGCGCTCGACGATGCGGCCCTGGTCGAGCACGATGATCTCGTCGGCACCGACGATGGTCGACAGCCGATGCGCGATCACCAGTGAGGTCCGGTTGCGCGAGATCCGCTCGAGTGCGTCCTGGATCTCTTTCTCGGTGTGGCTGTCGAGCGCCGAGGTTGCTTCGTCGAGCAGCAGGATCGGCGGCGCTTTCAGGATGGTGCGCGCGATCGCGACGCGCTGTTTCTCGCCGCCGGACAGTTTCAACCCGCGTTCGCCGACCTCGGTCTCATAACCTTTCGGCGCGGCACGGATGAAGCCGTCGATCTGCGCCGAGCGTGCAGCCTCCTCGACATCCGCATCCGTCGCGTTCCAGCGCCCGTAGTGGATATTGTAGCGGATGGTGTCGTTGAACAGCACGGTATCCTGCGGCACCATGCCGATGGCAGCGCGCAGCGAGGACTGCGTGACGTCGCGAATGTCCTGGCCGTCGATCGTGATGCGACCGGCGTTGACGTCGTAGAGGCGGAACAAGAGACGCGACAGCGTCGATTTTCCGGCGCCCGACGGGCCCACCACTGCAACTGTCTTGCCAGCGGGCACCTCGAAGCTCAGGCCCTTGAGGATTTGCCGGCCGGACTCGTAGGAAAAATTGACGTTCTCGAACCGGATCGCGCCGCTCGTCACCTTCAGCTCGACCGCGCCCGGCCGGTCCTCGATCTCGGGCTTGCGGGCGAGGATCGAAAACATTTTCTCGATGTCAATCACCGCCTGCTTGATCTCGCGGTACACCATGCCCATGAAATTCAGCGGCTGGTACAGCTGGATCATCATCGCGTTGATCATCACGAAGTCGCCGACCGTGTTGCTGCCATTGCGCACGCCGATCGCGCAGAGCACCATGGTCGCGGTCAGCCCGACCGTGAAGATCACGGCCTGGCCGGCATTCAGCACCGCAAGCGAAGTGTAGGTCTTGACGCTGGCGCGCTCGTAGCGATCCATCGAGCGGTCGTAGCGCTGCGCCTCGCGCGTCTCGGCGCCGAAATATTTCACGGTTTCGTAGTTGAGCAGCGAGTCGATCGCCTTGGTGTTGGCCTCGGTGTCGGACTCGTTCATGCGGCGGCGGATGTCGATGCGCCACTCGGTCGCGACGTAAGTGTAGTACATGTAGATCACGACGATCAGCATCGTCGCCAGCACGTAGCGCCAGTCGAAATAATACAACATGACGCCGGCGACCAGCGTGACCTCGACGATGGTCGGGATCAGCTGCAGAATCACCATCCGCACCATGGTCTCGATGCCGGTGCGACCGCGCTCGAGAATGCGCGTCAGCCCGCCGGTCTTGCGCTCGAGATGGAAGCGCAGCGACAGCTCGTGCATGTGCACGAAGGTGAGATAGGCGAGCCGGCGCACCGCATGCATCGCAACCTTGGCGAACACGCCGTCGCGCCATTGCTGCAGCACGCCCATCAGGACGCGGGCGACGCCGTAGCTCACGGTGAGGAGGATCGGAGAGGCGATCACCCAGGCGAGCCAGTTGTCTGCCGCGACCGGCGCGCTGCCATGGCCGGTCAGCGCGTCGACCGCCCATTTGTAGGTGAACGGCACGATCAGCGTGATGATCTTCGCCGCCAACAGGATGGCGAACGAGTACACCACGCGCATCTTCAGATCGACACGATCGGACGGCCAGATATAGGGCCACAGATGCCGAAGCGACTTGATCATCGAGCCGCGATCACCGGTGATTTCAGCAGGAGAAGCTGCGGCCGCAATTCGGTGATGATGGTGGGCCGCGGAGTGGCTATTGCTCATTCGAAATTAACGATTAGTCCTTGCCTCATGCGCGCCGCATCCTGTTGTTCTCGTTGCTTGCGAACGGGCGCGCCTCGGGTTCCGATATAGATAGTTTTGGCGGGTTTCGCACCCTCCGGGCGCTTATCTTTTTCTTCATCGGCTTGTCGTGAAATGACCGCACCGCACAAGCAGCACAGGCCCGATCTTGACCCTTCCCTATTGCAGTGCCACATCGCCAGTTATGAATGACATCAAACGAATCTGCGTCTACTGCGGCTCAGGACCCGGCAAGAACCCGAAATTCGCCAAAGCGGCGACCGCCTTCGGCAAAATCCTCGCAACCAACGGCATCGGCCTCGTCTATGGCGGCGGCACCATCGGGCTGATGGGCGCAATATCCGAATCAGTGCTCGACCATGGCGGACAGGTCATCGGGGTAATCCCCGATTTTCTCGAGGCGCGCGAGATCGCCAAGCGCGATGCCACCGAGCTGGTGGTGACCGCCGACATGCACGAACGCAAGCGCATCATGTTCGAGCGCTCGGATGCTTTTGTCGCGCTCCCCGGCGGGCTCGGCACGCTTGAAGAGCTGACCGAGCAATTGACCTGGTCGCAACTCGGCCGTCACAAGAAGCCGATCCTGCTCGCCAATATCGACAACTTCTGGGACCCGCTGATTGCGCTGATCGCCCATATGCGTCAGCTCGCCTTCGTCCGCGAGGGCCTCGAGGTCGACCTGCTCACGGCCGAGCGCGTCGATGATATCCTGCCTCGTCTGCGTGAGGCGGCGAAGGTTGCGCAGCCCGAGCCCGAGATCGCGCCAGCGCGGCTGTGACCTCGTTTTCGCCGGCACTTACGCCGGCGCGTTCGACTTCACGAGCTTGTAGACGACAGAATCCATCAATGCCTGAAACGAGGCATCGATGATGTTCGGCGATACGCCGATGGTCGCCCAGCGCTCGCCGTTCTCGTCCTCGCTCTCGATCAAGACCCGGGTTACAGCGCCGGTGCCGCCATTGAGGATACGCACACGATAGTCGGTCAGCTTCAGGCCATCGATATATTTCTGGTACTTGCCGAGATCCTTGCGCAGCGCGACGTCGAGTGCGTTGACCGGACCGTTGCCCTCGCCGGCCGAGATCAGCATCTCGCCGGCGACGTTGACCTTCACCACCGCCATCGCAACGGTGACGCGCTGGCCGACGGCGTTGTAGCGCTGCTCGACGTTGACGTCGAACTGCTCGACACGAAAATACTCGGGCACCGCACCCAGCGTGCGTCGCGCCAGCAGCTCAAATGACGCGTCTGCCGACTCATAGGCAAAGCCGGCGGCCTCGCGCTCCTTCACCTCATCGAGCAGGCGCGCGAGTTTTGGATCATCCTTGCGAAACGGGATGCCGGCGCGTTCGAGCTCGGCCAGTACATTCGACCGGCCGGCCTGGTCCGACACCAGGATCTTGCGATGGTTGCCGACGAGCTCCGGCGCGACGTGTTCGTAGGTCGCGGGATCCTTCAGCATCGCCGACGCGTGAATCCCCGCCTTCGTGGTGAACGCACTTTCGCCGACATAGGGCGCGTGACGATTCGGCGCGCGGTTCAACATGTCATCGAGCGCGCGGGAGACCTGGACCAGCGACGCCAGCTTGTCCTCGGAGACACCGATGTCGAAGCGCTCGGCGAATTCCTTCTTGAGCTTCAACGTCGGGATCAGCGAACATAGATTGGCGTTGCCACAGCGCTCGCCTAATCCGTTCAGGGTGCCCTGGATCTGACGCACGCCGGCGCGGACCGCGGCGAGCGAATTGGCGACGGCCTGCTCGGTGTCATTATGGGCATGGATGCCGAGATTTGCGCCCGGCACGTGCCTGGCGACCTCGCGGACGATTTCCTCGACTTCATGCGGCATGGTCCCGCCGTTGGTGTCGCACAGCACGACCCAGCGCGCGCCGGCGTCGTACGCCGTCTTCGCGCACGCCAGCGCATATTGCGGATTCGCCTTGTAGCCGTCAAAGAAATGCTCGCAATCGACCAGCGCCTCGCGGCCCCTAGCTTTTGCAGCAGCAACGCTGTCGCTGATCGAGGCGAGGTTTTCCTCGTTGGTGGTCTCGAGCGCGACGCGAACGTGGTAGTCCCATGACTTCGCGACGAAGCAGATCGCGTCGGCCCTGGCATCGAGCAGGCCGGCGATACCGGGATCGTTCGAGGCCGAGCGTCCGGGCCGCCGCGTCATGCCGAACGCGGTGAAGGCCGCGTGCGACAGTTTTGGACGCTCGGAGAAGAATTCCGTGTCGGTCGGATTGGCGCCGGGGTAGCCGCCCTCGATGTAATCGAGGCCGAGCTCGTCGAGCATGCCGGCGATGACCTGCTTGTCATGCACGGTGAAATCGACGCCGTTCATCTGCGCACCGTCGCGCAGCGTGGTGTCGAACAGATAGAGGCGCTCGCGGGTCATGTCGGTTTCCTCGAATTCTCGAGCGTCTTGGCCATGGTGGTGTTGGCGAGCCACTCGTCGCCACACGGGATCGAGTTGCGCTGCCGGGCGACATAGCCGCGGTGGGCGAAGAAGGACTGCGCGGTGTCGCTGACGTCGGCGGACAGTTTTGTCGCGCCACGCGCGGCGGCGAGCTTTTCGAGCGCGTCGAGCAGCGTGGTCGCAACCCCCTGCCCGACCGCTTCCGGGTGCACGTAAAGCATGTCGATGTGCTCGCCGCCTTTCAGCGACGCGAAGCCGACGGTCGATTCACCAAGCGTTGCGATCAGCGTAAGCTGCGCGGACAGGCGTTGCGACAACTCGTCCTCGTCGGGGAACGAGGCGATCCACGCTTCCTGCTGCGCCTCGGTGTAATCGTCGGCGGTCAGTTCGGCGATGCTGGCCTCCGCGATCGCCGCGCAGATCGGCGCATCCGCCGGCAGATACGGTCGCAGACCAGGTTTGAGATGAGTTGTCATCATCACCAACTCCGCTCTTACCAAAACCCATACCACTTCAGCGCCAGCGCGGCCGCAGCGACGATCACCAGCACCTTCAACGCGATGTAGTAGAGCCAGTGGCGCGGAAACGGGGTATCCGGCTTGTCGATCATCGCATGAGCTCCCACGTCGTCACCGGGTTGCCGCTGGCATCCTTGCCGTCCTTGACCACCACACCCATCTTGGCGAGCTCATCGCGGATCCGATCGGATTCCTTGAAATCTTTTCGCGCGCGTGCGGCGGCGCGAGCGTTAACGAGATCAGCGATTTTCGTCTGTTGATCTTGCGACATCCGCGATCGCTCTCGCTTCTGCAGAAGATCAGGATCGTACTGACCGATATCAATCCCGAGCAATCTCAAACCAGCAGCAAGCTGTTTGGCCGCCAGATCATCACCGCTGGTGAGCATCGCGCCCGGACGAGACATTCGACCCGCTAGATCAGCAACCCCTTCGCGAGCCACCTTCAACAGGCGATGCAATTCCGCAATCGCTCGTGGAGTATTCAGATCATCCAGCAAGGCCTCCATGAACTCGTCAGAGGGCCCAACGGTCTCGTCGAGTTTACTGAACCTCTTGAACTGCCTGAGAGCGAGCATTGCTTGCTCCAACGCATCGACGGTGAAGTCCATCGGCTGTCGATAGGCTGTCCCCAACATGGCAAATCGGATTATCGGTCCTTGCCACGCAATCCCGTCCCATCCCGTCAAGAGTTCGCGGATGGTGACGAAGTTGCCGAGCGACTTCGACATCTTCTCACCCTCGACCTGCAGAAAGCCGTTGTGCATCCAGACCTGCGCCATGCGTCCCGTATGGAACGCGCAGCAGGACTGCGCGACTTCATTCTCGTGATGCGGAAACACGAGATCGATGCCGCCGCCATGGATGTCGAACTGTTCGCCGAGGTGCTTCCAGGCCATCGCGGAGCACTCGATGTGCCAGCCCGGTCGCCCGGGCGTCTTGATGCCGGCCGGCGACGGCCAGCCCGGCTCGTTCGGACCCGACGGCTTCCACAGCACGAAATCGGTCGAGCCGCGCTTGTAGGGCGCAATGTCGACGCGGGCGCCAGCGATCATTTCGTCGAGCGAGCGATTCGACAACGCGCCATAGCGCGGCAGACCCTTGTTCGCCGCGTTCATCGCATCGGGCGAGAACAGCACGTGCTCCTGCTCGACGTAAGCGAAACCGCCCTGCACCAGTCTGTCGATGAGGCTGCGCATTTCGCTGAGATGCTCGG
>Ga0207664_10003496_pt1 | contig 10487 bp, 11 predicted proteins | sample LARL83metaG_FD_184349 | JGI IMG/M metagenome (GOLD analysis project Ga0207664, IMG submission 184349) | Corn, switchgrass and miscanthus rhizosphere microbial communities from Kellogg Biological Station, Michigan, USA - LAR L8-3 metaG... | ecosystem: Host-associated > Plants > Roots >...
TTTTGAATATGCAAATACTAGGCCAAGCAATGCGCCTGAGGAGGCGCCAAGCATTGCTCCTGCAACTATGGATCCTTGTTTTTGCCATATTCTATAATCGCTAAACTGTTTCCAAAAGTCTGGGGTATCTTTTGCTTGACCTTCTGCAAACAGGCGCTGGTTTTCAATTCCTATTGCATTGTCAAGATATGGTTCTACTAGAATTATGTTGAGCATGCCATGTACAAGTCCTGCTAGAATACCTGCAGATATGACAATGACAAGAAAAGAGAACATCTTCATATTTTTCTCAAACCCTTGTCTGAAAGATTTGTATTTAAGTTGTTGGAGGGTTTATCCAAGTAGAATAATCACTTTTCTAAATTTGGAAAATAGTTTTTGATTGATGATGAAATTATTTTTTTTGGTTTTATCTTGTTGTCGTATTCCAAGTTACTAGAATTAGAGTTTGTTTTAAAAAATAATTTCTCTCAGACGAATTAAATACTGTTGATTAGCTCGCCCTAACCATGCAAACAAACCAAAAAATTATTTTACTATTTGTAATAGCAGCGCTAGTTTTGATGCCTATAGGTCAAATGACACAGGTTTTTGCTGACGTACAAAATAATGTCAAAAAAAATAATTCCTTGACAACAAAAATTACAACTCATACAACAACTACATTTTGTACTTTGAAGCTAGCTCCGGAAACTGATCTGAGTAACTGTACCATTTTTGGTCTCAATGTGCACAATATTGACTTGTCTGGTGCTAACATGTCGGGTAGCAATTTCAGAAATGCATATATTTACAATGTCAATCTCTCAGGTGCAAACCTACAAAATGTCAACTTGAGTGGTACTGAATTTGCATACAGCAATCTATCAGGGGCTGACCTGCGAGGGGCTGACCTTAGGGGTTCTAATTTCTATCATGTGAACTTACAAGGTGCTGATCTTCGAGGAGCCAAGATAACATGGTCGATATTTCCAAGTGTGAACTTTCAGGATGCAAATCTACAAGGACTGATATTCACACATACCAAAGCAGAACTGGCTAACTTTTGAAATGCAAATCTACAGAATGCCAACCTTTCCCAAGCAGAACTCTTGGGGGCTGACTTTACAGGTGCAAATCTACAAAATGCAGATCTTCGTAACTCAGATCTAACTGGAGGTAGCCTGGCAGATGCCAATCTTGATGGTACTAATCTGGGAGGGCTGGACTATTCTGGAGTGGATCTGTCATGCCATGGACATCCCGTCTGTAGTGGCTAGTCTCAGCTGGTATATTGTCTTTATTTACTGTACAATCTTGACATAATTTTTAATATCTTATTCTTATCGCCTGTACAGTCTCTGTGAATCTCTGGAGTTCTTCGAAAAAACGTATTCCCTTTTCTGTGATGGTGAAAAAAGTACTTCTCTTATCAGCCTTTGACTCCATTAATCCAAAATCTATGAGTTTCTGACACTTGTCAGTTGCTGTATAGTGTGACAAGTTTGCCCTTCTTGCTATGGTTGTAATTATTGTTCCCTGTCTACCATAATCCATTGCAACCTGTAATACGTCAGAAATCATTCCAAGTTCTGATCGGTATGGTTGTTTTGACATACACTCAAGTAAAAATCAAGTTAATAAAAAATTGCGACACTTTGTTCATTAACATTGTTAACTCATCATACAAATTGATGCGTGATTTGTACCAAATCTAAAATACTAGACTACACTTATGACATTCAATGATTGATCTCATGTCAATACTGCATCATGTCATTGTATTTTGTACTGGAATTCTACATCCATAGGTTTTTCTTGATGATAATGTAACGATCTACTAGAAGTTTTTTATAAATTTCTAATTAAATTATGGAGCAGTATAGTTTGCAAATGTACTTGTAACAAATGTCTTTAATGTATCATTGTCCATGTTGAATGCTCTAGTGTATACATTTTCTGGGAATAGTCTATACGTGTCATTATTTTGAATGACCGACACCATGGGTATTACTTGTTGGTCTGTCTTGAAGTCCTCTGGTGCAATGTTGTACAAGTCACATGTCTTCAAGAATCTCATGTACTTGTTACCAAAGTCTACAAAACAGGTTGTCTCTAGATTCCATTGTGCTACTTTTCCAAGAAATACTGTATAGTTTCCTGTCTGTATTGGTAGGCCTGTTATGGTTTTTGTTACTGTGGATATTACTTGTCTTGGGCTAACCGTGAATGTCGAACTTGTATCGCTCTTTGCATAACCGTCTTTTGTTGCGGTTACATCAATTTCGTATATTCCATGCGTTGAAGGCGTGGCAGATTGGTATCTAAAATCGCCCTTATCATCTGTAGTAGTGGTGACTATTATAGTTCCAAATCTTATGAGCACATTTGCATTTGAAATTGGCTTGTAAGCCTGATCCTTTACAGTACCTATTATTGTTGGAAATCCGCCTTCTGTAATTGGATCCTTTTCTGCCTTGACTGAGATTAACATTTTACTTGATAGTACAGATTCAGAGACTTGAACATTTGACAATATCATTGTAAGACCTATGAATAATGCACAAACTGTGAAAATGATGTACTTGTTCAACTTTTGGTATTTTATTTTTTGATTGTTATTTACTAAAACCTAATTTTTTTCTCTAACAGCTCAAGAAATTGTCAAGCAGAATTTTTTTGAATATTTTTGTAAATTTTTCAAAGATTTATTTTTTTACTAGATTTTTTTCTACGTATACTATATACTGCTATGATAGCTACAATAATTGCTGCAAGTATTATGTATATTATTGGTGGACTTGTGATGCTTGTTACTGTGCCAGATGGATCATTCTGTGGAACTATTCTATAGATTGTTCCATCTGATAATGATGTTACATACAACATTCCATCAGGCCCTGTTACTACATCACTGATACAGCCAAATCCTGTAGCAAATACTATCTCACTCATAGAGTCTCCAATGTTTACTTCTTTATCTGCTAGCTGTGGGCTGCTAAATACAAAACCGTCTCTATTTTGATTTAATTGAAATCGATAGACATTACCGTTGTTACAGTCGCCTACAAAGACACTGTCTTTATATTTTCCAAATCCTTGTGAGGGCGAAAAAGCAATTCCAGTTGGTGCAACAGTTGCTTGCCATGTAAACTGGGGATCATGATACGTATATCCTGGATAACCTGGAAGTTGTGCTAACTGGGTTTTATTTGCAGGACCCATTATCAAATCCCATCCGCTGTTGAAGCCTGGGGGAACAACATTTACCTCATCTCCAAAGTCTGGACCATTTTCGGTATCCCATAGTTTTCCTGTAACCGGATCAATTGTCAACCCGAAACTGTTTCTTATTCCAATTGCATAGTATGGGCCTGGTGGTACCAGCCTGAAAATAACGGATGTATCATCAGGTTCTCCAGTAGGTTTGTTTTGTAATTTCCCAAAACTTCCTGCGTCGCCTACTGCTAAATATACTGAACCATTCTTGTCTGTGACCATGGCACCCCCATTGTGGTATGTCTGGGTCTTTGATAGATCTTTTACCAAGGTCTTGTTGACAAGGTGTTCTCCATCCCAATCATAGCTGTAAACACGTTTCCCAAGCGGATGTCCTCCCATCTTTGATGACTCTGTAAAGTAGAGATAGACCTTGGTCCCAACTGTAGTAATTCCAAGCATCCCTTGTTCTCCAATGCTTGTAACATTTTCTTGTAATACTGGAGTTTGTTGTAAAACACCGTTTCTAAACAAGTGTACCTCACCAGAAGTTTTTGATAAAATGAGAATATCGTTTCCCTCAAAGGCCATCGTAGTTGGACTACAACAAATACCTGTGACATAATTTTGGATTGCAAAACCTGTGTCATTCATGACTGGTTCTGCATATGATGGTATGATGACAATACCAGATAATATGAATACAAAAATCAGCCAAAACTTCAATGTTTTTCTAATAAACTACTATTTAATAAATACGCAGAATAATTTTTAATTCTTTTTTAAAATGATATTTTTCTGATTTTATTTTCTGGTCTTTACTGACTGTATGGTCTTTCTTGCAATGTGAGTGTCACATCCATAGTTTTATTGTCACGAACTATATGCATAATCATGGTATCCCCGGCATACTTGTAGTCTTGTAGGTAGTTCAACAGGTCTTCTAGTTTTGTAACTTTGATACTGTCTATTCCTGTTATGATATCGCCGCCGAATTTGTACTTGATACCATCCACTGTCTTGGTCTGGTTTGATGCATGCAAACCTGCTTTGGAAGCTGGGCTGTCTGATACTATGTTTTCAATTAAAAAGCCCGAATGTGTAGAAAGGCCTAAACTATCTGCTAGGTCTGGGTCAACTGTTATTCCTGATACTCCAAGCCACGGGTGTTTGTAATGCCCTGTCTGTATCAGGATTGGAACTATCTTTTTCATTGTATTTGACGGTATGGCAAAACCTACTCCTGAAAACTCTCCGGTCTCGGTTTGAATTGCAGTGTTGATTCCGATAACTTCACCATAATTGTTCAAAAGTGGTCCGCCTGAATTTCCTGGATTTATTGCGGCATCGGTCTGGATTACATTTGGAATGGAAAATGACTGGAGATTTGGAGGATTTAGAATTCTACCCAACTGGCTGACTATTCCCGATGTCATAGATCCGCTCAAACCAAATGGACTACCAATTGCTGTAACTTGGTCTCCTATGCGAAGTTTTGAGGAATCACCTAGCGGTAATGGGTGTAATGCTTGTGGGTCTGCATCCACCTTGATTACTGCTAGGTCTGCAAATCTATCAGTCCCACTCACCTTGGCTGAATAAGATTGACCATCATGAAATACAACTCTGATCTTTTGATAATCTTCTACAACGTGATTACTTGTAATGATGTGTCCTGAAAGATCATAGACTATACCTGATCCAATTGCTCTATCTGAAGCATTGTCTCCTGTCTTGCGGACTACAATCTGGACAACACCGTCTTGCGATTTAGAAAAAAGATCTGCTAGACTAAGTTGAGATCCTGGACTTGACTGGACAATATTTCCCAAAGTTGAAGTCTGATGTATGACATCTGTCTTTTGTTGTTCAAATACAAACGCAAATACTAAAACTAGTACAACGATTCCATACACTCCGCCTAAAACTGCAGTTGTCTTGTCCAAGAACTAAACTAACTTTAGTTACTGTATAATCCTTACTCACAAACTAATGGGATTCTGAACCGTTTCTGATATGGAATATGTTCTTCCTCTCCAAGTAACTGCGTTGCTTTTCTTTGCATGCAAAATTCCACTTGCAAACCCTGACACAATCACTGCGCTTCCAAGTGGAGTAAACAACGCATGTCGAAATCCCAGACCTAATCCTTTCTTTGCATCCAATGTGCTCCCAAGATAAACTAGTCCTGATGCAAGCAATGAGGCTCCAAACAAGATTTCAAAGGACATGGATGCAGTGGCATAAAGTGCAGAGTAGGCAAGAACTGGGAATGGAACAAACAGTAAGAAGAGCACTGCAAAAAATATGCCAATTGCCATCTTACTTGACTGGATGTAAAGCGGAATCATCAATCTCTTGAGGGCATGCCATAATGTTGTCAAATCTCGTGCCCACACTGCTTCCACCAAGTGTTCACCACGTACCATCTTTAGTTTGAATCCTTGTTCCTTTACTTTTTTACCAAGTGCACCATCTTCGACTATCTCACTTTTCACACTTTCATGTGTCCCTACTGCTTGGTACGTTTCTCTTTTTATGATGAAAAAACTTCCAAAAAAGTATCCTGTTTTTTTGGAAGGGTCATTTACTCTAAGTGCTGAAAATCTTGTATGCAAAAATGTCGATAACACTGGCAGTGTGATCTTTGTCCACCAGTCAAGGCAAAGCATTTTTGGAACCACTGTGAGTGAATCCAATCCCTCACTCAACAGGTGGTCTACTGAAAGAGAGATTGTCTTTTTTGTGTGGGTTGTATCTGCATCAGTAAATAGCAACAATTCTCCTGTTGATACTTTGAAACCCTCTATGCATGCCCAGTTCTTTCCAATCCATTTCTCTGGCTTGGGATTTGCTTGTACATGTATCACTTTGGAATTTTTCCTGGCAATTTTTTTAATTATTTCTCCAGTTTTATCATCTGACATGTCATCGATTGCTATTATTTCATAATTTTCATAGTCTTGTTCTAAAAGAGAATTTATGCATTTTTCAATAAACATCTCTTCATTTCTTGCAGGTAAGATAACAGAAACCTTTGGTATGTTGTGTGGCTTGGAACCAAATATGTCAAGAAATGGTGAATCTCTAAATGTAATCCACATTGATCTTATCAAAAACATCCATGCCACAGAAACGCTTAGCATAATGGCTGCAACGAGGTAGTTTATGGCGTCTACTAGAAAATACATCTTGATTATCTCTGGGCTTCTTGCTTTATGCTCTCCAGGGCTTGTTCTGAGCCGCTCTGGATGTGTTTTTTTATTATTCCAGTAAACATCCCCATCATACCTGCTAGTTTCATATCCCAGAGAACATCTAGTCTTGTTTTATCTCCAATCTGGACAAGTGTGAGGGTTTTTGTTCCCTCAATCACTCCCTTTGTAAACTGGATCTGAATCTTTTCTTTTGGATATAGTGTTACAGTCTGCATGCATTTTGAATCCTTGAAAGCTATTGTAACCTCACGTGTTACTGTATTTCCATCCTTTGAGATGTTCCGTACTTCTTTTGTTCCCTTCCAGAATCTGGGTTCTGAATCAAGATCAGATACTATGGACCATATTTTGTCCAACGGAGCATCAATTTCAACAGAGGCCTGAATCTGAACCATGAAGAAGATCTTATTCCTTGATATTTATGTTGTAACGCAAGAATGGTTCAAAACTACATTAGTTTGAGACTTTGAATGTTATTATCTTAATTCCAATTTCTTATGGTGTACATCTAAGTGATTTCGAAATCAATTTTAATCCTCATGGTGTGGAAATTGGTGTGACTTTGATAACATACGATGATTTTGCCAAGTTAGACATGAGAGTGGCAAAAGTGATCTCAGTTGAAGAAATTCCTGGAAAATCAAAAATCATCAAGGGCACAATTGACCTCGGAGATGAAAAACGTGATGTCATCATTGGAGGTGCCCAATATTACAAACCCGAAGAACTAGTGGGCAGAACTGTAATAGCGCTTGTAAATCTGGAGCCTAGAAAAATTGCAGGAATAGAATCTGGTGCCATGCTTTTAGCGGCCGATTCTGATGACAAGCCATTCTGGCTTACTGTCACAGAAGATGTTCCACTTGGTACTGGAATCAAGTAGTGATTATCTTATTAGATCTTCAGGTCTCTAGTTACTGTACTGTAATTAGATATTATCTTTCCAGGGTTTAGAATATTTTCTGGGTCAAACTGTTTTTTGATATTTTTGAAAACTGAATACGTCTTTGTATCATACTGTATCTTTACAAATTCTGATCTGGCAAGACCATCTCCGTGCTCACCTGTTATGCTTCCTCCTATTCCTATCACTCCTGAAAAGAATTCATGTGCTAAATTCTTGATTAGACGTAGATCCTTTTGCTTGAGAATCGGTCTGATGTGTAAGTTGCCGTTTCCAACGTGACCATATATTATCATCCTGAGACGATACTTTTTGGAAATCATATCAAGTAACTTCAGTAATAGGGGCAATCTTCTTACTGGAACCACTGCATCCTCGATGAGAGTAGGCATTGTTTCATTTTTTGTTATGCTCCTTAGGCTGTATGTCAAGGCAGAATTTCTAAAACTCCATAATTTTTTGATTTTTTTTGTATCTGACTCTGTCCTGATGATTTTACCTGATATGATTTTGTGAATCTGTTTTCTGTTTGATTGTATGTTGCTGTCAAACTCTACAAATAAAAGACAACCTGCTTTTGGCACACTTATCTTGATGTGTTTTATTATATTGTTGTCTATAATCTCAACAGCAGAAGGTCTTGATTTTATTATCTCTGGAACGTCTCTTACTGCTTCTGATAATGTCTTGTAATGTATTATGCATAACAATACATTTTTTGGCAATTCATAAGTCCTGATCTTTGCAGAAGTTATTATGCCAAGTGTACCTTCTGAACCTGAAACTAATTTGTAAAGATCTTTCTTTGAAGATACCGCATCAATCCTGTAACCGCATGAATTTTTTGATACCTTTGGAAAACGTATGTCGTTTTTTGGAGGCATTTTTGTAATTGCTGCATTGAGTTTGCTTTTTCCTGGAAACTCTGTAACAACACCAGCCGAGTTTACCATTCTGATCTGAACCAGATTGTCTATCATACTACCATACTTTAAAGAATGAATGCCACTTGCATTGGTCCCAATCATTCCGCCTACTGTACAGAATGGGCCGATTGATGGATCTGGACCTATGAACCTACCTTGTTTTTTCAGTATTTTGTCTAGTCTGCCTTTGAAGACCCCACTCTCTACTTTGACATGTTTTGCACCAAGTTTTATTTTTCCAAGATGTCTCATGTCCAAGATAATTCCTCTCCCCAGTGCACTTCCAACAAGTCCAGTGCCTCCGCCTCTTGGAGTCACTGGTAAATGATATCTTCTTGCAAATTTTATAATTTTTATGACATCTGACTCGTTACGAGGAAATGTAACAACCTGCGGTTTTATGAGATAAGAGCTTGCATCAACTGAATAACAATCACGTACATGGTTATCCCATGACACTGGACATCTTACTATTTTTGCTAGTCTGTGTCCAATATCGCTTGGTTTCATTGATTGTACATATGGCCAGAATGCTTTAAAAAATGATTTAATCTTTCATGCAAATCATATCTTGTAGTTTCGCATATTTTGAATATCATCCGTGCTTGAACACTATTTTTCACTTGGATATACCGGAACTATATTGATAGGTTTTTTATTCTTCGGTGCCGTAATTATGTCGTCATCCGACTGACAAAAGTGAAGACTCGCTTGACTCAGGACATCAGGTAAGGACTTGATCTTCTGACCAATGCGGTGTTTTACATTTCTGTACGGAACATGTGACAACACATGAAAATCTTCAGAAATGGAGAAACAATGGCAAAGAGGGAAAGTAATAGATGCGTTGGCATGTTATTGCTGGGAAAAAGTTGCCATGTCCATCCAAGGCCGGATGACCGTTTTTAATTATTATCTCTGTATCACAAAACTTGGAACGAAAAACTCTGAAAGATTTAATTTAGTAAAACAGGGTCTTTTTACTATTGGATTTTTTGGGCACTAATCTGGACAAGCTCTTCAGCGCAAGTGATAACTCAAATCCACTGATGTGGTTGATTTGGATACTGCCAATCTTCATCTTTATGTTGTATGGGCAGAGAATCCAGCTTCATGTAACCTCATCTGAAATAAACAAAGGACTTGAGAAGATCAAGTTGTATCGCGATGATACCAGAAAAGAGTTAATTTCTTATGTAAAAAATACCATAAAACCGTCTACTGATCCTACTGCCTTGCTTGATAGATACTTTGAGTACTTTACCATCATGCCAGTTGACATGGATCCAAATGGTATTGTGCCAAAAATAAAACACATGATGAGAACAAGAGAAGACTCGACCCGTGATCAGGTAAAAAGCCTGTCTCCAAACATAAGTCCTCTACAGGCAAGTCAAGTCATCAATATTCTTGAAGCCGTGACAACATTACATATGTTATACAAGATGGTACGACATTTTTTCCTTACCGCAAAGAAACAAAACAACTTTCCACTAATATTGCCATTGCAAATGATGATGCCGTTCATACTTGAAGAAGCCGAAGCGCTCAAAGTTGCAGTGTCCGCATTTAAACAGGGACAACCAATAGGTGATGGAATAGGTCCAATGATTGTTGGAAAAATGATGCTTGATACGGAAAAAAAATCTGTTGCACTTGAAACTGTAATGAGTCAAAAAGAGTTTGAGGGGAGAAAATTATGTCTTTTGAAGGCCGAAGGTCCAGCTGCTACAGTTGGAAGGCCTGCCGATGCACTAGAGAAAATATTTTCCGAAAACAAGCCTGATATCATAATAATGGTTGATGCCGCACTCAAACTAGAAGGAGAAGACACTGGTTCTATAGCACAAGGATTTGGTGCGGCAATTGGAGGAATTGGCACTGAAAGATTTCAGATAGAAGAAGTGGCTACAAAACATAACATTCCAATTTATGCTATAGTAATAAAACAATCAATCAAAGAGGCAATTACGCTGATGAAAAAAGAGATTGCGGATTCATCTGATATCGTGTCTTCACAGGTTTATGATATTGTAAAGGATAACACCAAGACAGGTCAATGTGCCTTGGTAATTGGTGTTGGAAATACGCTAGGAGTATCACAATGAGACTTTTCAAGAAAAAAGAAGAGGTACTAGACCCATATACTGTGGAAAAATGCAATAGCTGCAACAAGACAACAAAACGCAAATTCAAAGAAGGCGATTATGTCTTTAAAATGACAGACAAATGCATATCATG
>Ga0207664_10003497_pt1 | contig 10486 bp, 9 predicted proteins | sample LARL83metaG_FD_184349 | JGI IMG/M metagenome (GOLD analysis project Ga0207664, IMG submission 184349) | Corn, switchgrass and miscanthus rhizosphere microbial communities from Kellogg Biological Station, Michigan, USA - LAR L8-3 metaG... | ecosystem: Host-associated > Plants > Roots >...
GTGACGGCGATGCCGTCGGCCGCCAGCCGGTGAGCGCCGCGGACGTTGGGCTCGTCCCCCACCTGGACCATGCAGCCGGGGTCGTGGAAGGAGGCGGAGAGCAGGCCGCGCGGGCGGTGGTATTTCATGCTCCGGGAGAACACCCGCTCCCCGGTGGCGGCCAGCGCGGAGACGATGGTGTCGCCCGCGTAGCCCCGGACGGGGTGCCCGTTCCAGGTGAACTCCACCGGCTGGCCGCGGTTGATCACCTCGCCCGGCTGCGGCGGCAGCCGCATCGCCTCGCTCATCTGGCCGGCCCCCCAGCCGGGATCTCGGCCTCACCGGCCCGGGCACCGGCTTGGCCAGCCGGAACCTCTGCCACCCCGGCGGCCTTTCCCGGAACCTCCGTCATCCCGGCGGGCGTGGCCGACCGGACCTCGTTGGTCTCGGTGTGCCGCTCCACCGTGATGTACCGGCGGCAGCCCGCCCGGTGGTACCACGTCTCGCGGGTCCAGCCGCACGGGTTGGCGCGCAGATACAGGTAGCCGCGCCACTCGGCAGGCGTCGCGCTGCCGGGGTCGGGGCGCGCGGACACCTCGCCGATGTGGGCGAACTCGGTCGCTACACGCGGGCCGCACCAGGGACAGGGCAGGAGGATCATGGGGGACCTTTCACAATCAGTGGCCGACGGCGGCCGCGCCCTTCTCGCCCACCAGCGCTCCCTCGCCGAACCGCTCCAGGCCGAAGGCGGCGATGATGTCGGGGGTCTGGCCGGAGGCGATGCACTGCGCCATGGCCTCTCCCGACACCGGGCCGGCCTTGAACCCGTAGGTGCCCCAGCCCACGTCGACGAGGAAGCCATCGACCGGTGTCTTGCCCATGATCGGCGAGAAATCGGGGGTCATGTCGCACAGGCCCGCCCACTGCCGCAGCAGCCGGACCTTGGTCAGGGCGGGCATGAGCTCGAGCACGTGCCCGGCCAGGCCCTCGATGAATTCGAGCGAGCCGCGCATCGAGTAGGACGTGAAGGGATCCACGCTGGCGCCGAACACGAGCTCGCCCCGGTCGGTCTGGCTGATGTAGACGTGCAGCGTGCCGGACACGATGACGGTGGACAGGAACGGCTTCACCGGCTCGGTGACCGCGGCCTGCAGGGGGGAGGTCATGACCGGCATGGAGACCCCGGCCATGTCGGAGATCAGCGTGGACCACCCGGCGGTGGCGTTGAGCACGACGCCGGTGGCGATGTCGCCCTTGCTCGTCCTCACCCCGCGCACCCGGCCGCCCGCCACGTCGATGCCGGTGACCTCGGTGTTCTGGTGGATGTGCACGCCTCGCGCGGAGGCGCCGCGCGCGTACCCCCAGACCACGGCGTCGTGGCGGATGATGCCGCCGGGCGGGTGCCAGAGCGCGCCCATGACCGGATACCTGGCGGCCGGGCTGACGTCAAGGAAAGGGGCCAGCCGCTTGATCTCGGCCGGCCCGATCACCTCGGAGTCCACGCCCTCCACCTTGTTCACCTCGGCCCGCCAGCGCATCGTCCGCAGCGACGCGTCGCTGTGGGCGAGCGTGAGGTGACCCCGCTGGGAGAACATCACGTTGTAGTCGAGGTCGGTGGCGAGCGTCCGGTACAGCTGCACCGACCGGTCGTAGAACCTGACTCCCTCCGGGGTCAGGTAGTTCGACCGGAGGATCGCCGTGTTCCGCCCCGAGCCGCCGGATCCCATGTAGCCCTTGTCGAGCACGGCCACGTCGGTGATCCCGTGGTTGGTTGCCAGGTAGTACGCGGCGGCGAGCCCGTGCACGCCGCCGCCCACGATCACGACGTCGTAGCTGCCCTTCATCGGCTGCTGCTGCCAGGCCGGGGGCCACGCCTCGCTGACCAGGCCGCGCCGGAAGAGCTCCGCTGCTGAGTACCTGGCCGGGTAGACGGAGCGGCCCGGGCTCTGCCCGTGCCCATTCGTGCTCGTCCGCACGCGTCATCGCCTCCCGCGAGCCACGCTGCTCACAGCCCGCCCGGCGCACAAGATTACCATGAAACTCTGTCCACTGGGGATAAACGGGGTGGATCTCAGCCGGTCGGCTGGATGGATTTGACCGACAGGAACTGGATCGGCAGCTCGATCAGCGTTCGCGGGCCGTGCGGAACCTCTCCCACGAACTGCATCGCGTCGCCGGGTTCGAGCAGGTAGGCCGAGTTTCCGCAGAGATACTCGATCCTGCCCGCGATCATATAGATCATCTCGGTGCCCGGGTGCTGATACAGGGGGAACTCCTCGGCCCGGTCGGTCAGGGTGACCAGCAGGGTCTCCAGCGAGTTGTGCGGCGCGCGCATCGTGCCCAGCAGCTGGTAGCGATGGCCGGGGCCGGATCCCTTGTGCTCGATGTCCAGGCCGCGGCCCGCCTTGACGTGGAGCACGTCCTGCTCCTCGTCCAGGCCGCGGAAGAAGGCGGTCACCGGCACTTTCAGGGCCCCCGACAGCCGGGCCAGCGTGGCCAGGCTGGGCGAGGCCTGGGCGTTCTCGATCTTGGAGAGCATCCCCTTGGACAGGCTGGTCAGCTCGGCCAGCTGGCCGACGGTCAGCCCCAGGTGCAGCCGGAACTCGCGCACCCGCTCGGCGATGACGGCACCGAGCGCCTCCTCCAGCGCACCCGCCGATCCGGCGGCGGCCTGCCCGTCCGGCTCTCTCTCGTCGTCGGCTGCGGGAAGGCCGACCAGCTGCGACATCGCTCGCCGTCACCTCCCCACGGCGACGGGTCACGCCGCCGGTCGCTCGCCCGGGCACAGCCTGACCGCGGCTCGGGCGGCCCGGTCTGCCCGCCGCGCACTCCACGGTAGCCGGATAACTACATCAGCGCGCCGTCACGTTTTGCACGCAAACCGCCACCGGCAACCGCTTGTATCGTGTCATGATACAGGGTTTACTGTCCGTGAATCGCGAGCGTTGCTCCGGCCGCCGGTCGGGCCACCCCAGGGCCCGGCGGGCGTTGCCAAAGCCGGGCCGGCCGGAGGACCCGACCGTAGGAGGGCCCGTGTCCACTGAGCTCGAGCGGTTCCTGGCCGCCGACGGCCGCGACGAAGCCGTCGCCCGTGTCCGGTCAGAGATCGACGCCAGGGGCATTACCTATATCTATTACCAGTTCGCCTCGGTCACCGGCCGGATCATGGGCAAGGGGGTACCCGCGGACCACTGGGAGCAGATCGCCGGGAAGGGCTTCCAGCTGGTCTACGGATCGACCGCCAACCTGTTCACCGACCGGCACGGCAACTACATCGGCTACGGGCCGGAGGCGTGGGAGCTGGTCGGGCTGCCCGACGTGGACACGTTCTGCCAGCTGCCGTGGGACCCGAGGACCGCGCGGGTGTTCTGCACGCTGTTCCGCAACCGGGAGGAGGAGGTCGACCCCGGCGGCTACCTGACCTCGGACTGCCGCGGCAACCTGCGGCGCATCCACGAGGCCTTCGAGCGCGACACCGGGCTGCACCTGCGGATCGGGACCGAGCCGGAGATGATGTGGCTCAAGGTCAACCCGGACGGCACGCCGTCGGTGGAGGGCAAGACCAAGCCGTACTGCTACCACATCGACCAGTTCGCCGAGCTCCAGCCGCTCATCCACAAGGTCATGGAGTACGGCAAGGCGATGGGCCTGGACATGATCCAGGGCGACCACGAGGACGCCCCGGGCCAGCTCGAGCTCAACTGGACGTTCGACCGGGCCGAGCTGACCGCCGACCGGCTCACCACCTACCGCCAGATCTGCCGGCAGGTGGGCCGGGAGATGGGCGCCTTTCCCTGCTTCATGCCCAAGCCGTTCATGGGCGTGTCCGCCAACGGCTGCCACCACAACATCTCGCTCTGGCAGGGCGACGAGAACGTGTTCCTGCCCGACACCGACAACCCGCGGATGCCCAGCAAGGTGGCGCTGAGCGCGATCGGCGGCATCCTGGAGCACCTGGGCGCGCTCACCTGCATCACCTCGCCGACGGTCAACTCCTACCGGCGGTTCTGGGACACCGGGTTCTGGGCGCCGCTGTTCGCGGACTGGGGGTACCAGAACCGGACCACCGCGCTGCGGGTGAGCTCCCCGGACCGGCTCGAGTACCGGGCGGTGGACTCCGCGGTGAACCCGTACCTGTCGTTCGCCGCGATCATCAAGGCGATGCAGGACGGCATCCAGCGCAACCTGGACCCGGGCCCGCCGGAGAACCGCAACATCTACGAGGCCATCGCGGGCGGCAAGAACGTCAAGCGGGTGCCGATGACGCTGGGCGACGCACTGGCGGAGCTGGAGAAGGACGCGGTGATCCGGGACGCGCTGCCGGGCGATATGTACACGGTGTTCCACCACTACAAGACCGACGAGTGGGAACGCTACTGCGCGACGGTCTCCGACTGGGACGTCGCGGAGTACCTGGACATCCTGCCGTAGCAGGAAACGCGCGGCCGAGAGGGGTTAGTTACATGTGCGGCATCGCAGGCATCATTCACCGCACCGGGCCGGGCGACATCGGCAGCGAGATGACCAGGATGCTTCAGTCCATGAAGCACCGCGGCCCGGACTCCAGCGGCTTCGCGCTCTACGGACCGCCCACCGACCTGTTCGTCATGCGGGTCAAGCTGGCCGACCCGGGCGAGGACCGGGACATCGGCTGGTCCGACCGGCTGGAGCGGCACCGCGACGAGGTGGAGCACCGGCTGGCCAAGATCGGCGCCATGGTCGACGTGCTGCACGGCGACCAGGACTACGCCTACCGGGTCACGTTCCGCTACAGCGGCGACCTGAAGCCGCTGGCCGACTACATCGAGGACGTGCCCGGCTGCGAGGTGCTGTCGCTCGGCCACTCGCTGGAGATCATCAAGGACCTCAGCGACGCGGAGAGCGTGTCCGAGCGCTACAAGCTGGCCGGGTTCACCGGCACCCACGCGATCGGCCACGTCCGGATGGCCACCGAGTCGGACGTGGACATCTCCGGCGCCCACCCGTACTGGGCCTACCCGTTCTCCGACATCGCCGTGGTGCACAACGGGCAGCTGACCAATTACCACATGTGGCGCCGCCGTCTGGAGCGCTTGGGCCACCGCTTCCAGTCCGAGTGCGACTCCGAGATCATCGCCGTCTACCTGGCCCAGAAGATGGACGACGGGCTGTCGCTGGAGACGGCGATGAAGCAGAGCCTGGACGAGCTGGACGGCGTCTTCACCTACCTGGTGGTGACGGCCGACTCGCTCGGCATGGCCAAGGACGAGATGGCCGCCAAGCCGCTGGTGCTGTATGAGTCGCCGGAGCTGGTGGCGCTCGCCTCCGAGGAGGTCGCGATCCGCGCCGTGCTCGGCCGCGAGATCGACACCTACGACCCCTACGAGCGCGAAGTAATGGTGTGGAACCGGTGAAGATCTCCTACGATGTCCGTGGCCTGGCCGAGCCCGACGCCCAGGCACCCAGGACCGCGACGGTCGAGCGGGGCGCGGACGGCGCCCGGGCGGTGTTCGACGCGGCCGAGCTGACCACCCGGCAGATCAACCTGGAGCTCCGCCGCCTCGTCTACGACGAGGGCATCGAGGACGTGACGATCCTCAACCCGGGCGCGAAGCACTCGCTCGTGGTGGGCATCCTGGCCCGCTGCAAGATCACCATCGACGGCAGCCTCGGCTACTTCGGCTGCGGGCTGATCGACGGGCCGGAGATCGAGGTGAAGGGGCGGGTCGGCTGGTCGGTGGCCGAGAACATGATGTCGGGCGTGGTCGTCATCGACAAGAACGCCGGCTCGCTGACCGGCGCGGCGCTGCGCGGCGGCGACGTGGTGGTCCGCGGCGACGTCGGTGCCCGTTCCGGCATCGACCAGAAGGGCGGCACGATCATCGTCGGCGGCAACGCGGGCATGATGACCGGGTTCATGCTGCAGCGCGGCCGCCAGATCATCTGCGGCAACGTGGGCGGCGGTCTGGGTGACTCGATGTACGACGGCGCGCTCTACGTCGGCGGCAAGGTCACCTCACTGGGCGTGGACTGCGTCGAGGCGGAGCTGACCGCCGACGACGACGAGTTCCTCGCCCGGAAACTGCGGATCTACGGGATCGAACCGCCCGCCGCGTTCCGCAAGTTCGTCTGCGGGCGCAAGCTCTGGAACTACGACAACCTGGAGCCCGCCGAACGCAAGCTGGTCCTGTAGAGGCGTGAGAGGCGACACCATAACGTGAGCACCATCGAAGATGGCGGCAAGGCCGTCCTCGGGCACAGCAGCATCTTCACGCCCGAGGTGATGAACGACATCCACGTGAAGGCCGAGCTCGGCCGCTACCGGATGCGCGGGTTCTCGATGTTCAAGCCCATCCCGCACTGGGATGAGCTGATGTTCCTGCCGGGCACGCTGACCAGGTTCGTCATCGAGGGCTACCGGGAGAAGTGCGAGACGAAGACGGTGCTCGGCGCGCGGTTCGCCAAGCACCCGCTCGAGCTCGACATCCCCGTCTACATCACCGGGATGAGCTTCGGGGCGCTGTCCCTGGAGGCCAAGATGGCGCTGGCCAAGGGCGCCTCGATGGCCGGGACCGCCACCTGCTCCGGCGAGGGCGGCATGATCCCGCCGGAGCGGGACCTGTCGACCAAGTGGTACTACCAGGTCATCCAGAGCCGGTACGGGTTCAACCCGCATCACCTCATGCTCGCCGACGGGGTCGAGTTCTTCATCGGGCAGGGCTGCAAGGTCGGTCTCGGCGGCCACTTGATGGGGCAGAAGGTCACCGAGCAGGTGGCGGAGATGCGCTCGCTCCCGGCCGGGATCGACCAGCGCAGCCCGGCCCGTCACCCGGACTGGCTCGGCCCCGATGACCTGTCGCTCAAGGTGCAGGAGGTCCGCGAGGCGACCGACTACCAGGTGCCGATCCAGCTCAAGCTGGGCGCGGCCCGCGTCTACGACGACGTCCGGATGGCGGCCAAGTGCGGGCCGGACATCATCTACCTCGACGGCGCGGAGGGCGGCACCGGCGCCGGGCCGCACATCGCCGCGGAGGAGACCGGCATCCCGCTGATGGCGGCCATTCCCGAGGCGCGCCGCGCGCTGGAGGACGTCGGTCTCGTCGACGAGGTCGACCTCGTGGTGGCGGGCGGCATCCGTAACGGCGCCGACGTCGCCAAGTGCCTGGCCCTCGGCGCGAAGGCGGTCGCGATCGGCCACTCCGCGCTGATGGCGCTCAACTGCAACAAGGAGATCCCCGGCGTCACCGACTACGAGGGCACGGTGGGCGTGCCGGCCGGGAAGTGCTACCACTGCCACACCGGGCGCTGCCCGGTCGGGATCACCACCCAGGACCCGGAGCTGCGCAAGCGGCTCAGGGTCGACGAGGCGGCCGAGCGCGTCTACAACTTCCTGCACACGCTCACCCTCGAGGCGCAGATGCTGGCGCGAGCGTGCGGCAAGACCAACGTGCACAGCCTGGAGCCCGAGGACCTGTGCGCGCTGACGGTCGAGGCCGCGGCCATGGCCAGGGTGCCGCTGGCCGGCACCGAATACATCCCGGGCATCACCGAGGAGCGGGCGCTGGCCGAGATCAAGGCCCTGCTGGGCAAGCAGTTCGACGGCCGGAACGGAGCGCGCGATGCCTGACGAGCACGGCCAGCCGGGCCAGGGCCCTCACCTGACCACGAAGATCGGCATCGACACCGAGGAGCTGACCGGTCGCACCTTCCCCTACCAGTTCGACCGCTCGCTGGTGGAGGACGTCGACCTGGTGGCCGCGACCCCGGGAGCGGACATCAACTGGCTGGAAGACATCCACCTCATGACCGAGGACGACGTCCCGGCCGTCTTCGACCGCTACACCAACGCGTTCCTCAAGATCTATTTCGAGATCCCGGAGGGCCGGGAGGACGAGTACGCGCGCAAGGTGCTCATCACCCACCTGCGCGAGGGCAACTCCTACGGCATCTGGCTCAAGCGCAAGCACGCGAAGTTCCCGCAGCCGGAGCTCGGCCCCTGGCGGGACGACTCACCCACCGTCGGGAAGAACTGGCAGCCCCCGGCGCTCGCGGACGGGGAGCGCCCGCAGGGCCACTGACAGCGCCGCCCCGGCCGCACCCAAGCCATGATGCCGACGGCCGGCGGGTTCCCGGCTGCCCGGTCCCGCCCGCCGCCGGCGCCGGTCAGACCTGGATCCGGCGGTTCACCGCGTCGGTGATCTCGGCGACCGCCTCGTCCACCGGGACGCCGTTCTTCTGCTCGCCGCTGCGGTAGCGGAACGACACCGCCCCGGCCGCGACGTCGTCGTCCCCGGCCAGCAGCATGTAGGGCACCTTCTGCCGCTGCGCGGTACGGATCTTCTTCTGCATCCGGTCGTCGCCGTCGTCCACCTCGACCCGGATCCCCTTGTCGCGCAGCCGGGCGGCGACCTTCTCCAGGTACGGCACGTGCGTGTCGGCGATCGGGATGCCCACCACCTGCACCGGCGCCAGCCACGGCGGGAACGCGCCCGCGTAGTGCTCGACCAGGATCCCGAAGAACCGCTCGATCGAGCCGAACAGCGCCCGGTGGATCATGTACGGCCGCCGCCGGGAGCCGTCCGCCGCCTGGTACTCGATGCCGAACCGGCCCGGTTCCTGGAAGTCGACCTGGAGGGTGGACAGCTGCCAGCGGCGCCCGATCGCGTCCCGCACGTGCACGTCGATCTTCGGCGCGTAGAACGCCCCCTCGCCCTCGGCGATCGTGTAGGGCAGGCCCGAGACGTCCAGGGCGTGCTTGAGCGCCGCCTCGGCCTGCTCCCATTCCTCCGGCTCGCCCACGTACTTCTCCGGGCGGGTGGAGAGCTCGGCCTCGAACTCGGTCAGCCCGAAGTCGCGCAGCAGGCCGACCACGAAGTCGAGCAGCGACGCCAGCTCCTCGGCCAGCTGCTCCGGGGTGCAGAAGATGTGCGCGTCGTCCTGGGTGAAGCCGCGGGCCCGGGTCAGCCCGTGCACGACGCCGGACTTCTCGAACCGGTACACGGTGCCGAACTCGAACAGCCGCAGCGGCAGCTCCCGGTACGACCGCCCGCGGGCGGAGTAGATCAGGATGTGCATGGGGCAGTTCATCGGCTTCGCGTAGTACTTCGCGCCCTCCAGCTCCATCGGCGGGAACATGCCGTCGGCGTACCAGCCCAGGTGGCCCGAGGTCTCGAACAGCTCGGCCTTGGTGATGTGCGGGGTGTTGACGAACTCGTAGCCGGCCTCGATGTGCCGCTGCCGCGAGTAGTCCTCCATGACCCGCCGGATGATGCCGCCCTTGGGGTGGAACACCGGCAGGCCGCTGCCGATCTCGGTGGGGAACGAGAACAGGTCCAGCTCGGCGCCGAGCCGGCGGTGGTCACGCCGCTCCGCCTCGGCCAGCAGGTGCAGGTAGTTGTCCTGCGCGTCGCGTGACTCCCACGCGGTGCCGTAGATCCGCTGCAGCTGCGGGTTCTTCTCGCTCCCCCGCCAGTACGCCCCGCCGGAGCGGGTCAGCTTGAACGCCGCGATGTCGCGGGTCGTCGGCACGTGCGGCCCCCGGCACAGGTCCTTCCAGGACACCTCGCCCGTACGGGGGTCGAGGTTGTCGTAGATGGTCAGCCCATCGCCGCCGACCTCGACCGCCTCCTCGACGCTGACCTCGCTCGGCGGCGGGTCCAGCTGCGGTACGGCGCCGCCGCCCTTCAGGCCGATCAGCTCCAGCTTGTACGGCTCGCCCGCCAGTTCGGCGCGCGCTTCGGCGTCGCTGACCGCCCGGCGGGAGAACCGCTGGCCCTGCTTGACGATCGCGCGCATCCGCGCCTCGATCTTCTTGAGGTCGTCGGGGGCGAACGGCTGCGCCACGTCGAAGTCGTAATAGAACCCGTTCTCGATCGGCGGGCCGATGCCCAGCTTGGCCTCGGGGAACAGGTCCTGCACCGCCTGCGCGAGCACGTGGGCGGTGGAGTGCCGCATGATCATCCGGCCGTCGTCGCTGGCCAGTTCCACCGGCTCGACCACGTCCCCGTCGGCCAGCGGCGCGGCCAGGTCGCGCAGCTCCCCGTTCACCCGCACCGCGATCACCCGGCCATCGGCGGCCGCCCCGCCGGTTCCGTTGGGCAGGAAAAGAGTTGCCGCGGTCGTGCCAGCTTCCACCACGTGCTCGCGTCCGGCGAGGGTGATGTGAAGCTGCTGCGCTGACACGGTTCTCTCCCTGGGATCGGTGTGGGTCGTGGACGCGCTGGCCCTCGAACCCGGTGCTATGGATGTGCGCTACAGCGTACGCTCACGCGCCGGCCGACTGTGCCCGTGCACGCGGCCCAGGAACGCCCGCCCGATCAGATCGTCCAGTTCGGCCAGGGCGCCCCGGCTGCTCCCGATGGCCGCATCGGGGTCGCTCAGGCGGCGGGCCAGCTCGGCGGCCCGGCGGGCGGGAACGCTGGCCGGATCCGGCAGGGGCAGCTTCGCCACGTACTGGGTGATCCACCGGCGCTTCCCGGAGTAGAGCCGGTTGCCGCAGGCGATGTCGTAGAAGCGCACGCCGAGGCTG
>Ga0207664_10003498_pt1 | contig 10486 bp, 11 predicted proteins | sample LARL83metaG_FD_184349 | JGI IMG/M metagenome (GOLD analysis project Ga0207664, IMG submission 184349) | Corn, switchgrass and miscanthus rhizosphere microbial communities from Kellogg Biological Station, Michigan, USA - LAR L8-3 metaG... | ecosystem: Host-associated > Plants > Roots >...
CCAGAGGCACAGCCCCAGCTGTCCTCGGTCCCGGGCTGACCCTGCCACTGGCGGTTATAGCCCAGGTGGTTCCGGAACTTCCCGCCGAGTTCCTGCGCCTGCGCCAGGAAGTAGAGATAGCGGCGGCCGAGGACGATGAGTTCCTGCGGCGGCGACGGCTCCCTGCATACCACCAGCAGGCCACGCGCGGCGTCATCGACGCTGTAGCCGTCCGTGTGCAGTGGCACCACGCCGTCGGCGTGCTGGAGCAGGCCGATGTTATCGGTCAGTCGCTGCAGGTGACTGAATGGCGCGTCGGGGCACCTCACAGGACTGAGGCCGTTGCGCTTGGACCGCCCACAGAACCGGCTCCGGCGGAGGACATGGGGGACGGGGATGATCCAGAACTAATCCGGGAATCCAAGGCGGAGCGGCTTCGGAAGAATCTCAATGCGCACCAGAGGCGGACTTGACGGCCTCGCGTGCCCTCAGTGTCCAGGGCAGCGGCTGAGCGACTTCCATGGCCTCGCATGATCGACGCGGTTCCAGCGTAACGCAGTACCAGCGCAGCTGACCGGATCGAGAACGCGCCGCGTCCCGCGGCGGGACCATGCCATCCCTGCACTCAGAAACTGGCAATAATATTCTGGAAAAGAATGTGGTATTTTCCGCGCATGCCGACCTGGGGCTTTCTGACCAACCACGCCTTGGTGCTGCTGTGCATCGCCCGCGACCCGGGCGTTCGGCTGCGTGATATCGCCGTGTCTGTCGGCATCACCGAGCGCAGTGCATTCGCTATCGTCAGCGACCTCGCCGTCGCCGGGTACATCGTCAAGGAAAAGGGCGGCCGCCGGAACCGCTACCGCATAGAGACTCAGCGTCCGGTGCCAGAGTCGGCCGACAGGCGTCTCGCCATCGGCGATCTGCTTGCTCTCCTCGGGGTCCAGGATGCGGACTAGCCACCGGGCGGCGCGATAGGAAGTGGTAGAATTCTGGAAAATTATTGCTAGTTTTCTCCTACCACTATAGTTTGGTGGTGCTGAGCGTCAGTCGCTGGCGGCGGTCGCTTCCCAGCTTCCGGCGTCCGGGGGCCAAGGAGAAGCCATCCAACTGATCGGAAGGCACTGTGACCCATCCCCTGGCCGAAGACGCCGGCCCCATGACCGTTACCGCGCTAACCGCTTCCGACGGTACGGTCATCGTCGTCCTCGCGGGCGACCTTGACATCGCGTCGGCACCCGCTGCTCGGGAACGGCTATTGAGCCTGCTCCGTCCGGGCGCCTGCCGGCTCGTCATCGACATGTCCGCAGTTCGGTACACGGACGCCAGCGGCCTCGCGGTTCTAGTGAGCACAAAACGCCGCGCGATCCTGCTCGGCGGTGACTTGCGTCTGGCGGCGTTGCAGCCCGAGGTGGCCAGGGTCCTCACCGCCACCGGGCTCAGTCGGCACCTCGCGGCTTACCCCACAGTGCAGGCTGCCGTAGCCGACAGGAAGCCGGGCGGCCGCACGATCCTCCTCGGGACCAGCCCGGCGGTAATAGCCGCACAAGCGCTGCCCGCCCAGGCGCAGGCCGAACCCGGCGCCGACAGCAGCGAGTTGCACTCGGCCGTCGCCGCCAGGCCGCGGTCCGCCATAGGTTAGCTGAATCCCTGAAGCGCCAGGTTACGTTGACGGTAGCCCGGCGCTGCCAACCACACTCACGCGCAGCCATTCCGGCGCGCCGGTCGTACGCCGCTGATGAGCGAGCTGGTCTCCACTGACGTGGTGGCCTTCGAAACGCGGCCACTTTACTCCGGAGGTTTCTCTCTTGTCCGTTCTGCCCGCCGAACGCCGCCCGTCAGCCCAGCGTGGCAGGCCCGGCCTCGCCAACCGTGCGGCCGCCGCGCCCGCCGTCTCCTTCGCAGCTGCGGGTGTCCCGGCGCCGCTCGTCGCCTCGCTCGCCGCGGCAGGCATCACCACGCCGTTCCCTATCCAGGCGGCCACGCTGCCGGACGCGCTGGCTGGCCGCGACATCCTTGGCCGGGGGCAGACTGGCTCCGGCAAGACCCTCGCCTTCTGCATCCCGCTGGCCGCGGGACTGGCCGACGGCTACACCAGCGCCTGCCGCCCGCGCGGCCTGGTGCTCGTGCCGACCAGGGAACTCGCCAGCCAGGTCCATGCCGTCCTCGCGCCGCTCGCCGAATCGATGGGACTGAGCGTGGCGACGATCTACGGCGGGGTGCCCCAGAAGCCACAGGTGGCCAAGCTTCGCGACCGCGCCGATATCGTCGTCGCCTGCCCTGGCAGGCTGGCCGATCTCATCGAGCAGGGCCACTGCCACCTTGGCGACGTGGAAATAAGCGTGCTCGACGAGGCGGACCACATGGCCGACCTCGGATTCCTTCCCGTGGTGCGGCGGCTGCTTGACATGACGCCACCCGGCGGCCAGCGGATGCTGTTCTCCGCGACGCTCGACGCCGCCGTCGATGTCCTGGCGCGGCGCTTCATGAACCGCCCGGCACACCATGACGTCGGCCCCGTCGAGGTGCCGGTGGCGATGGTCCACCACCTGCTGACCGTCGTGCCGGCTGACCGGGTCGGCGTGGTCACCGCCCTTGCGGGCGGCGGCGGGCGGTCGCTCGTCTTCACACGAACCAAGCATGCTGCCCGCCGGCTCGCCCGCCAGCTGACCACGAGCGGCATCCCGGCAGCCGAACTGCACAGCGACCTGTCGCAGGGCGTGCGAGAACGGAATCTCGCCTCCTTCGCGTCCGGCGGGGTGCGGGTCATCGTCGCGACGGACATCGCTGCCCGCGGTATCCACGTGGACGGCATCGACCTTGTCATTCACGCTGATTCGCCGGCCGAGCACAAGGCATACCTGCACAGGTCAGGACGGACGGCCAGAGCCGGGGCGGCCGGGACGGTGATCACCCTGCAGACTCCGGCCCAGGCAACTGCTGTCCGCGACCTGATGCGGAAGGCAGCGGTCGTTCCGCTGACCGCCACCGTCACTCCCGGGTCAGCGCTGCTGCGCTCGATCGCCGGCGAGCGCGTTCCTCTGGTCACGCAGCCTGCCACCCGCCCGGAAGTCATCACGGCCGCCGCCGCGACAGGCCGGAGCGCGGCAGCGATGTCGGCGGGGTTCCGCGGCCGCCGCGGCCGCTGACGCCGCGGCCCGTGACGGGAACCGAAGGTCCTCCACTCGCCGCCGGCGGCACTCGGCACGTCCGCGGAGCGGCTTGAATCTCTGGCCGCCGCCGGCACCGACCGGGACCTGCTACCGTCTCCCAAAACGGCCCGCCAGCCGCATTCATGCGGCTGCGCGCCGTTTTCTTTTTCCTGCGACCTCACGTTCGGCATGCTGGGAGCGTCTTCCCGGTGAGGAAGGGCATGGTGATGAAGCAGCCGTTCGAGAAGGTCGTGGAGCAGCACGGCGGGACAGTGCTCCGGGTATGCCGGGTCGTCCTCGGCGTCCACGACGCCGAGGACGCGTGGTCGGAGACCTTCCTGGCGGCGATGCGCGCTTACCCGGACTTGCCTGACGACGCCAATGCCGAGGCATGGCTGGTTACGATCGCGCACCGGAAGGCCATCGACGTGCTCCGGGCCCGCAAGCGGCAGCCCGCCCCGGTCGGGGACGTGCCCGAGGCGCCGACCACGCTCGGCGTGCCGGGTGACGGCGACAAAGACGGCGACCTGTGGCACGCGGTCGCGTCGCTGCCGGCCAAACAACGCCAGGCGGTGGCCTACCACTACGTGGCGGGCCTGGCCTACGCCGAGATCGCGGAGATCCTCGGCGGCACCACCGACGCGGCGCGCAGGGCCGCGGCCGATGGCATCAAGAACCTGCGGAAGAACTATCCAGGCGCGACTACGGAAGGAGCGCCATCGTGAACATCTCTACCGACGACTTCGGGTCCGCCGCCGATCCCGGCACGCTGTCCAGGCTCAGGCACCAGCTCGGGCTGGCGGCCGAGGCCGAGGGGCTGCTGGACGTCGCCTTCACCACCGTCGACTCGCCTGTCGGCCCGCTGCTGCTGGCGGCGACTCCGAAGGGCCTAGTGCGAGTGGCTTATGCCATCGAGGACCACGACCGCGTGCTCGACACCCTGGCGCGGCAGGTCAGCCCGCGCGTGCTGCGGGCGCCGAAGCGGCTGGACCTGGCGGCACGGGAGCTGGAGGAGTACTTCCAAGGACAGCGCCGCAGCTTCGACCTTCCGCTGGACCTGTCCCTGTCCAGGGGGTTCCGGCTGCTAGTGCAGCAGCAACTGCCGTCGATCGGCTACGGGCAGACGCGCAGTTACCGGCAGGTCGCCGAACTCGTCGGCAACCCGAAGGCGGTGCGGGCGGTCGGCACGGCCTGTGCCACCAACCCGCTGCCCGTCGTGCTGCCCTGCCACCGGGTGCTCCGCAGCGACGGCACGCCCGGCGGCTACGCCGGCGGCACCGCCGCCAAGACCACGCTCCTGAACCTGGAGGCAGCATGAGCGCGGACCCGTGGAAGCGGCGGGTGGACGCGGCCGACTGGACCGCCATCACCGCCGAGGTCGATGAATACGGCGGCGCGCTGCTGCCGGAACTGCTCACCGCACGGGAAACCGAACAGATCCGTGACCTGTACGAGGACGACGGGTGCTTCCGCGCCACGATCAACATGGGCCGCCACCGGTTCGGCGAGGGCGAGTACCGGTACTTCAAAGCCCCGTACCCGGAGCCGGTAGAGCGCCTCAAGCAGGCGCTCTACCCCCGGCTGCTGCCGATCGCCCGCGACTGGCACGCCAGGCTCGGCCGTCCCGCCCCGTGGCCGGACACGCTCGACGAATGGCTGCGGATGTGCCACGACGCCGGGCAGGTGAAGCCGACGGCCATCCTGCTGCGCTACGGCCAGGGCGACTGGAACGCCCTGCACCGTGACCTGTACGGCGAGCTGGTCTTCCCGCTGCAGGTCGTCATCAACCTGAACGAGCCAGGGGCCGACCACACCGGAGGCGAGTTCCTGCTCCTCGAGCAGCGCCCGCGCGCCCAGTCTCGCGGCACTGCCACGCTGCTGCCGCACGGTCACGGCTACGTGTTCACCACCAGGGACAGGCCCGTCCGCTCGGCCCGCGGCTGGTCGGCTGCCCCGGTGCGCCACGGCGTGTCCGCGATCAGGTCAGGCCAGCGGCACACGCTCGGCCTCGTCTTCCACGACGCGGCGTGAGCGGCAGCGGCAACGCAAGCGGCAGCGGCAGCGGCAACGCGAGCGGCAGCGGCAGCGGCAGCGGCAAGAAGACCTATACGCTGCTCGGCGCCGACGGCAGGCCCTGCCAGTCGGCGTCGAAAGGCCAGTGGGGCGGCCATCGCCGGACCAAGATCTACGGCCGGCTCGACTGTCCCTCCGCGCTGCGCGCGATCGCCCGCGGGGGCTATGCCCGGTACCGCGTGTTCTTCGCCGACGAGGAGACCGCCATCGCCGCGGGATACCGCCCGTGCGGCACCTGCTGCAAGGACCGCTATCTCGAATGGAAAGCCGCTCAGCGGGGATAGCCCGCCAGGGCCTCGAGCCGCCGCACCCGCTCACCGGTCGGCGGGTGCGTGATGAACAGCCGGCCGAAGCCCCCGTAAGGGAACGGGTGCGCAATCATCAGGTGGCTTGCGGCGGCCAGGAACCCGCGCGGTCGCAGCGGCAGCGCGGCGGCCTGCATGTCGATCTTGCGCAGCGCGCTGGCCAGCGCCATGGGGTCGCCCGTGAGCAGGGCGCCCTCGGCGTCCGCGTCGTACTCCCTGACGGGCGCGGACGTCAGGTGCAGCAGCAGCGCCGACAGCGGGCAGAACGCGACAAGTGACGCCAGCCCCGCAGACCATGACGACACCCCAAGGTCACGCCGCGACACGTGCGCGAGCTCGTGCGCCACGACGGCCCGCAGCTCCGCCGGGGTGAGCACGCGCAGCAGCCCTTCCGTGCAGCACATCGCGGCCGAGCGGGCACTGTACCCGACGGTCAGCACGTTGGGCTGCATGGCGGGCGACACCAGCAGCCGGGGCATGGGCAGCCGGGCGGCGAAGCACATCTCCCGTACCAGCCGGTACAGCTCCGGGCGCTCCACCTCGCTGACGGGACGGGCGCCAAAGGCAGTCAGCACGGTACGTTCCGAATGAAAATAAGCGGCCCAGCCAACGGCGAACAGGACCGCGCTCGCGACGGCGAGCCCGGCAGTACCGAACCACACGGCACCGGCGAGCAGGGCAGCACCGCTCAGCAGCGCGGCCAGCATGACCGCGCGCAGCCCGTAATAATGCACGGGCGCCACCCCTCCCATAGCGCGCATGGTCGCCGCGGCCAGCCGACGCCCACCCCCAGGGCCAGATCGCCGCAGCTCACACCGTTCAACGGCCGGTCACCACGGGCGGGTTCCCAGTTCAGCCCAATACTTGCTAAAGGCAACGCTAAGGATTAGTTGACCATCGGTGCGCAGATACCGGTTTGTAACGTGGCATTAACCACACCGGTCAGCGGGATGCCGGCGTGAACTGCTACCCAGGTCGCCGTAGTATTAAACAGTCCTGCACTCACGCCCCCGGCCGTAGGGGTGGTGCTGTAAAGGGCACCCGGCCTGGCGTGCAGAGGAGGCTTTACGCTGTGACCAAGCAGGTCCAGGAACTCGACCACGTAGTCATCAGGTTCGCGGGCGACTCCGGTGACGGCATGCAGCTCACCGGAGACAGGTTCACCCAGGAGACCGCCGTCTTCGGCAACGACCTGTCCACCCTGCCGAACTTCCCCGCGGAGATCCGCGCGCCCGCCGGAACGCTGCCCGGCGTGAGCAGCTTCCAGCTGCACTTCGCGGACCACGATATTCTCACGCCCGGCGACGCGCCGGACGTGCTCGTCGCGATGAACCCGGCGGCGCTCAAGGCGAACCTCAAGGACCTGCCGCGCGGCGCCGACCTGATCGTCAACACCGACGAGTTCACCAAGCGCAACCTGGCGAAGGTCGGGTACGACAAGAACCCGCTCGAGGACGGCTCCCTCGATCAGTACAGCATGCACCCGGTGCCGCTGACCTCGCTGACCGTCAAGGCGCTCGAAGAGCTCGACATCACCCGCAAGGACGCGGAGCGCGCGAAGAACATGTTCGCGCTCGGCCTGCTGTCCTGGCTGTACGGCCGGCCGGCGGAGGGAACGCTGAGCTTCCTGGAGGCGAAGTTCGGCAAGAAGCCGGAGATCTACAAGGCGAACGTGACCGCCTTCCAGGCCGGCTGGAACTACGGCGAGACGACCGAGGACTTCTCTGTCCGCTACGAGGTCAAGCCGGCTCCGATCGCCGCGGGCAAATACCGGAACATCACCGGCAACCTCGCTCTTGCCTACGGCCTGATCGCGGCGGGGCAGCTCGCGAAGCTGCCGCTGTTCCTCGGCTCGTACCCGATCACCCCGGCCTCGGACATCCTGCACGAGCTGTCCAAGCACAAGAAGTTCGGCGTCAGGACCTTCCAGGCCGAGGACGAGATCAGCGCGGCTAGCGCAGCGCTCGGCGCGTCGTTCGGCGGATCGCTCGCGGTGACCAGCACGTCGGGCCCCGGCATGCTGCTCAAGGCGGAGACCGTCAACCTGGCCGTCTCCGTGGAGCTCCCGCTGCTGGTCGTCGACGTGCAGCGCGCCGGCCCCTCTACCGGCATGCCGACCAAGACCGAGCAGGCCGACCTGCTCATGGCCCTGTACGGCAGGAACGGCGAGTCGCCGGTGCCGGTGATCGCGGCGGCCTCGCCGTCGGACTGCTTCTTCGCGGCGATCGAGGCCGCGCGGATCGCGATCACCTACCGGACGCCGGTCATCCTGCTGTCCGACGGGTACCTGGGCAATGGCTCGGAACCCTGGCGGATTCCCGACGTTTCTGAACTGCCGGACTTGTCGGCCTCGTTCGCCTTCGCCACCGCGGCGGACCAGCCGGAACAGGGCGACTTCAGGCCCTTCACCCGTGACCCGCAGACCCTCGCCAGGCCGTGGGCGATCCCCGGGACCCCGGGACTCGAGCACCGCATCGGCGGCATCGAGAAGGCAGACGGCTCGGGGAACATCGACTACGACCCGGACAACCACGACCTGATGGTCCGCACCCGCGCGGCCAAGATCGAGGGCATCGCGAGCTCCATCCCGCCGCTTGAGGTCGACGACCCGACCGGCCACGCGCGGCTGCTCGTTCTCGGCTGGGGCTCCACCTACGGCTCGATCGGCGCCGCGGTCCGCCGCGCCCGCCGCGCGGGCCACGACGTCGCGCAAGCGCACCTGCGGCACATGAACCCGTTCCCCGCCAACCTCGGCGAGGTGCTGCGCGGGTACGACAAGGTGCTCGTCCCCGAGATCAACCTGGGGCAGCTCGCGCTGCTGCTGCGCGGCAAGTACCTGGTCGACGTGATCTCGTACAACCGGGTCCGGGGGCTGCCGTTCCGTGCGGCCGAGCTGGCTGAGGCTATTGAGGAAGTGCTCGCACATGGGTGAAAAGGAAGAAGTTATCCCGAACGAAAGCAGCCGCCTCCAGTCCCTCAAACTGGTCCCGCACGGTGGCGGACTCACCACCAAGGATTTCAAGTCGGACCAGGAGGTTCGCTGGTGCCCCGGCTGCGGCGACTACGCGATTCTCGCCGCGTTCCAGTCGTTCCTCCCCGAGCTTGAGGTGCCGCGGGAGAACGTCGTCGTGATCTCCGGCATCGGCTGCTCGTCGCGGCTGCCGTACTACGTGAACTCCTACGGCTTCCACTCGATCCACGGCCGGGCGCCGGCGATCGCTTCCGGCCTGGCCTCCTCCAGGCAGGACCTGTCGGTCTGGATGATCACCGGTGACGGCGACGCGCTGTCCATCGGCGGCAACCACCTGATCCACGCGCTGCGCCGGAACGTGAACATCAAGATCATGCTGTTCAACAACCGGATCTACGGGCTGACCAAGGGCCAGTACTCGCCGACGTCCGAGCAGGGCAAGATCACCAAGTCGACGCCGTTCGGGTCGCTGGACCAGCCGTTCAACCCCGTGTCGCTGGCACTCGGCGCGGAGGCCACGTTCGTCGCGCGGTCGGTCGACTCCGACCGCAAGCACCTGCAGTCGGTGATGCGAGCCGCGGCGGACCACGAAGGCGCGGCGTTCATCGAGATCTTCCAGAACTGCCCGATCTTCAACGACGACGCGTTCGCGCCGCTCAAGGAGCCCGCGGCCCCCGGCCTGATCCGGCTCGAGCACGGCTCGCCCGTGCTGTACGGGCCCGACAAGTCGATGGGACTCACATACGGCCGGTACGGCGAGCTGGTTCCGGTCGAGGCGGCGTCGGTGCCCGCCTCCGAGCTGGTCGTGCACGACGCCACCCGGCAGGACCCGGCGTACGCGTTCGCGCTGTCCCGGCTCGACTCCGCCGACTTCTCGCACACCCCGATCGGCGTCTTCCGCTCGGTGGACCGGCCGTCCTACGACAACCTCATGGCCGACCAGATCGCCGCGGCGCGGGGAGGCGGAGAAGGCGACCTTGCCACCCTGCTCTCAGGCAACGACACCTGGGAAGTCCGCTAACCGCCGCCCCGGCTGACGCGCACGCGGCAGGCGGGCGATGTAACGGGAACAGGCCGGGCCGTACTGTGGTTACGGGGACGGTTCAGCCACAGGAGGCGGTCATGAGCATTTTCGGGTTCCGGAAGACGCAGATGGTCAGCGCGGAGGACGCGCTGCCCGGGCGGGACACGCCGATGCCGGTTCCGGAGCGGCACGCCGTCCTCGGCACGCCGTTGACGCCGCCGTACCCGGAGGGCAGCGCGATAGCCGAGTTCGCGCTCGGCTGCTTCTGGGGTGAGGAGAAGACGTTCTGGCAGGTACCGGGCGTGATCACCACGGCGGTCGGCTACGAGGGCGGCTTCACGCCGAACCCGGACTACGAGGAGGTCTGCACGGGCCGCACCGGGCACGCGGAGGCGGTCCGGGTGGTGTTCAACCCGAGCCAGGTCTCCTACGAGCAGCTGCTCAAGGTCTTCTGGGAGTCGCACGACCCGACGCAGGGCATGCGCCAGGGCAACGACGTCGGCAGCCAGTACCGATCCGTCATCTTCTACAAGAGCGAGGCGCAGCGGGAAGCCGCGGAGCGGTCGGCGACCGAGTACGGCAAGAAGCTGGCGGAGCACGGCTACGGCCAGATCACGACCGAGATCGTCCCGGCCGGCGAGTTCTACTTCGCCGAGGACTACCACCAGCAGTACCTGTACAAGGTGCCGAACGGCTACTGCCCCGACCACAGCACCGGTGTCTCCTGCCCGGTCGGCCTCCTCAAGGCTGACGACTGAGCGCGTCGCGAGTCCCCGCCTGGGCGGATGACGGCAGCGAGCCGGAGATCCCGCTGCTCGGCGGGGACGTCACCCAGGGGATCGTCCGGGTGGGGAAGACGGTGCGGCGGCCGGTGCAGGGCAACTCGCCGCTGGTGCACGCGCTGCTGCGGCATCTCGAAGACGTCGGCTTCGCGGGCGCGCCCCGGTTCCTCGGCATCGACAGCGCCGGGCGCGAGGTACTG
>Ga0207664_10003499_pt1 | contig 10484 bp, 12 predicted proteins | sample LARL83metaG_FD_184349 | JGI IMG/M metagenome (GOLD analysis project Ga0207664, IMG submission 184349) | Corn, switchgrass and miscanthus rhizosphere microbial communities from Kellogg Biological Station, Michigan, USA - LAR L8-3 metaG... | ecosystem: Host-associated > Plants > Roots >...
GACGAGCCCGCCGTCCACGATCAGCTGCACGAGGGAGTGGCGGTGAACCGGGATCGCCCCGGAGCGGTACCACCGGCGCATTGCGCAGAGTCTACGGCGCGCGCTGCGTTTGCCGCCACTCCGCCGCAGAATCGGCACAGTTGCGCGGTAGCGCTGTTTCAGGCGTCCGCCAGACGCTTCGGCGCATGTGGTGGCCGCCGCGCATCGGAGAGCCCTTGCCGCGGGCCGCGGAGGCGGTCGGGGTGCGGCGGAAGCTGGCGACGTACTCGTTGGCGATGGGACACAGAGACGGCGGACCGAAGGCGTACCGGTTCCAAAAGGTGCTCGGCATCACCCTCGCGGACATCGAGCACCTCGCATCCGAAATCGCGGCTGGCGTGTTGACCGAGCCCGTAACCCGAGTCCGGCCGAAGCCCGACGGCACCGTGGGGTGCGGAGTGCTTGTGCCAGTTCGCGGTGTGCACATGCACGAGAGACGTGTCGTCCTCGTCACCACAGGCTGGGAGCTGCGCTACGTTGGAGACAAGCCGCGGCTCGTCACCGCCTTCATCGGAGACCGCTAAGGAGAACGATGCCCTACGCACACGGAATCGAGGAGAATGACTGCGTCCGCTTCACGAAGCCGATCGGCAGATGGCCGGCAGGCACCGAGGGCACCGTGGTGAACACGCACCGCGACGAGGTCGAGGTGGAGATCATCGATCGGGCGTCGGGCTACACCCTCGACATCGTCGACGCTCCGGTCGACTCTGTCGAGGTCACGTGGCTGCAGGGAGTGACAGCAGTCGCGTGAAGTCTCGCGGGTCGCGTCGGATGCGGTCGGCCTGACCGCTGCTTCCGCCGGCGGCGCGCTTCGCGACGACAACCTCAGCCGGGTCGCGCAGGAGCTTCAGCCGGCCGTCGGCGATGAGCTGCTGGTCAACGGCGCCGAGTCTGCCCTCGAAGGAGGAGAACACCGGCGTGCCGAGCGCGACGGCCTCGCGGTTCATCGTGCCGCCGGCGCTGATGACGAGGTCGGCGTAGGCGATCAGCGACTGCGCGTCGATCGCGCGCTCGGGGATGACGAACCCGCCGGCCGCGCTCAGCTCCGCGCGCTGCTCGGGCGTGCGCGGCAGCACGACCGTCTGCGCACCCTCGTCGCGCAACCGCGCGAGCACCGCGCCGAACGTGTCGTGCTCGAAGCGGTGGTACAGGGAGACCGCCGGCGGCGTGCGCACGACGACGATCGGCTCCGCCGCGTCGAGCGCCAGCTCCTCCAACACCGCCGGCTCGGGCTCGAAGTCGGCGAGGTAGTACTCCTCCTTCAAGCCGGGATAGCGGTGCAGCTTGCGCCGGGCGCCGTAGCGGTCAAGCCGCTCGGGCGGGATCGCCTCCGGCACGACGACCGCCTGCGCGAGGCGGCAGTTGACCGTGTGCTGCACCGTTGCCCACTCGTAGTCGAAGGTGGTGCTGCACGGGATCCGTAGCAGCGCGGCCGCGACCGTCACGTCGTTGGAGCCGTGGCCGAGCGCGAGGTCGAACGGGCCGTGGCGGCGCGCCCAGCGCACGAGCGCGCCGGAGCGCTGTGCGAGGCCGAGGCCCTTCGCGGCGAGCTTCCCGCCGCGGTGACGGCCGATCGCCGTGCAGTCGATCCCGAAGCGCTCGCACAGCGCGAGCGTCTGGGCGAAGTCGCGCGCGGTCACGTGGACCTCGTGGCCGTCGGCGCGCAGCACGTCGATGACGGGCCGCATGACGAGCACGTGCGGGGAGTTGGTGAGGTCGATCCACACGCGCACGGGACGGCTCACTCCTCGGCCAGCGCCGCACGCGCGGCGGCGGTCACCTCGTCGGCCGCGGCACGGTCGAGCAGCGGGCTCATCGGGATCGCGAGGTGCGTGGCGGCGAGCGCGTCGGTCGCCGGCAGCGAGAGGTCGGCGGGCACCCAGCGGGCGAGGGCGGCCTGGCGGTGGAGCGGCACGTCGTAGTAGGCGCGGGCGCCGACGCCGGCCGCCGGGAGGGCGGCGGCGAGCTCCGCCGCGCGCTCGTGGCGCACGACGAACAGATGCCACGCCGGCTCGGCGCCGTCCGTCGCGACCGGCAGCGCGACCAGCTCCCTGAGGCCTACGTCCGCGTAATGCGCCGCGGCGGCGCGGCGGCCCTCCGCCCAGCCGTCGAGCCGCGGCAGCAGCACGCGCAGGATCGCCGCCTGCAGCTCGTCGAGCCGCGAGTTCCAGCCGATCCGCTCATACGTCACCTTGTCGCGCGAGCCGTGGAAGCGCAGCACCCGCGCGGCGTCGGCGAGCGCGTCGTCGTCGGTCGCGATCGCGCCGCCATCGCCGAAGCAGCCGAGGTTCTTCGACGGGAAGAACGAGAACGTGGCGACCTCGCCGAGCGAGCCGGCCATGCGGTCGCCCAGTCGCGCCCCCGCCGCCTGCGCCGCGTCCTCGACGACCGGTACGCCGAGCGCTGCGATCTCCGGGATCGGCGCGGGATTTCCGAACAGGTCGACCGCGACGACCGCTCTCGTGCGCGGCGTCAGCGCGGCGCGCACCGTGTCCGCCGTGACGCACATCGTCTCGGGGTCGACATCGCAGAAGACGGGCGTCGCGCCAGTCGGCGGGATCGCCTCCGCGCTCGCGTAGAAGGTGAAGGCCGGCACGACGACCTCGTCGCCCGGTCCGACGCCCAGTGCCTGCAAGGCGATCGTGATCGCGTCGGTCCCATTTGCGACGCCGACAACGTGCCGCACGCCGAGGTAGGCCGCCAGCTCGGCCTCGAACGCCTCGACCTCCGGGCCGAGGATGTACGCGCCGCGGTCGAGCACGCGGCCGATCGCGGCGTCGAGCTCCGCGCGCAGCGGCGCGACCGGCGAGACGGTGTCGAACAGGGGGACGGGCACGGCCGCGGCGGAGCCTAGTAGGGATGGGCGATGCCCGCGTGAGCGGATGGCGGATGGGCGACCAAGCGGGGCGAGGACGCAGGGAGAGAGCAATAGCAGCGCTATTGCCTCGACCGAGGACGACGCATCCGCGCAGCGTCGCCCGCCGCCAGACGCCGCGGGGGTATCGCCCAGCCCTACTCCTAACGCCGGCTCGGCGAGGCGGCGGCCGCGGCGCTCGGGATTGTCCCCTGCGGGACGAGCCTCGTCCCCGTCCATCTGTACGTCACGGACGCGCTCCCAGCCGTGGGCGCGTCGATCGAGTCGGACGGTCTGTAGAGCGCGTAGCTCAGCGTCACGCTGCCGCCTCCCTGCGCGACGACTGCGATCGAGCCGCTCGGGTCTTTCGTGTCGGTCCCGATGAAGGTGGCGCCGACGAAGAAGAACGCCAGCTCGGCGCGAGGACCGCTCGCCCGCGAGACGCCGATCAAGACCTTCAACGGCTGGCCGGGGCGCCAGTCGTGCTCGGTCAACACGCCATACCCGCGCGCCGCGAGCACCTGCTCGGCGGCCTGGAGTGGGAGCGGGGCGCTCGGATTCGGCGCCGTCGCGGTCGCCGTGCCGCCGTGCGCCGGGGCGGTGACGGAGGAGGTTCCGGTCGAGGCGGGCGCCGTCACCGTCCGCACGACGGTCGTCGTGCGGGTGGCGTCGGCGGTGCGAGCCGTCCCGCCGCCGCAGCCTGCCAGCGCGAGCAGCGCGAGGGCAGCGGGCGCAAGCGCGAGCGGAGTGCGGCGGCGTGACGGCACCAACGACCGTTCGCCGCGAGCGGCGAGTTCCCTCCCTGTACGCTTCGCAGGTGCTCGCCCTCGCCTCCGTCACCGGCGCCCTCGCCGACTTCGTCACCAGGGTTGTCGGCGACCTCGGCCTCGCCGGCGTCTTCGTCCTTTCCGCGCTCGGGAGCGCGTGCATCCCGATCCCGTCCGAGGTCGTGATGCTGTTCTCCGGCTTCAACGTCGCGCTCGGGAGATACAGCCTGCTCGCCGCGACGACCGCCGGCGTCGCCGGCAACGTCGTCGGCTCGTGGGCGGCGTACGCGCTCGGCTACTTCGGCCGTCTCGAGCTGATCGAGCGCCACGGCAACAAGCTGCACGTCTCGCCGAGAAGACTCGCGCTGGCCGACCGCTGGTTCCAGCGCTGGGGCGGGATCACGGTGCTCGTCGGGCGCATGGTCCCGCTCGTGCGCGCGTTCGTCTCGCTGCCGGCCGGCGTCGCGCGGATGAGCTTCTGGCGCTTCACGCTGCTGACGGCAATCGGCTCGATCCCGTGGTGCTTCGGGCTCGCGTACGCCGGCAAGCAGGCGCGCCAGGACTGGACCAGATGGAAGGACGCGCTGCACTACGGCGACTACGTCGTGCTCGTCCTGCTGGTCGCAGGCGTCGCGTGGTGGATCGTGCGTCGCCGCCGCGATCGCGATGCCGCGCCCCCGTCGGAGCCGCCCGCCGGCGAGCGCGAGCGCGCCGCCGACGTGGCGGCGTGAGCGACCGGCGCGAGCCGGCCGCCGAGCCGACGCGGCCGGGGTCCCTGCCACTGCCCGAGGCGCTCGCGCTCGGCGTGCTGCACGGCCCGGCGGAGCTGCTGCCGATCTCCTCCTCCGGCCACGTCGCGCTCGTGCCGTGGCTCACCGGCTGGCGCTACTGCGCGCTCGACCCGGAGTTGCGCAAGGCGTTCGAGGTGGCGCTGCACGCCGGCACGGCGGCGGCGCTGCTGATCGGGCTGCGCGGCGAGGTGGGAGAGACGGCGCGCGGGCTCGACCGCCGGCGGCTCACGCTGCTCGTGCTGTCGTTCGCGCCGGCCGGCGCGCTCGCGTTCCTGCTCGAGCGACCGATCGAGCGCCACCTCGGCACGCCGGCGACGACCGCCGCGGGGCTCGTGGCCGGGGCGCTCGCGATGGCCGCCACCGACCGCATGCCGCAGGAGCGCAGGCGCGAATCGGCGACCGCCGCGGACGCGCTCGCGATCGGAATCGGCCAGGCCTGCGCGCTCGTGCCGGGCGTCTCGCGCAACGGCGCGACGCTCGCGGCGGCGCGCTGGCGGCGCTTCACGCGCGAGGACGCGAACGTGCTCTCGCGCCACGCCGCGCTGCCGCTGATCCTCGCGGCGACCGGCCTGAAGGGCGTGCGGCTGTGGCGACGCGGCCTGCCGCGCGACCTGCACGTCGCGTTTGCGCTCGGCACGGCCGCCTCGTTCGCCTCGACGCTCGCGTCGACGTGGCTGATCAAGCAGGTCGAGCGCGACCGCTCGCTCGCGCCGTACGCGGCGTACCGGCTCGCGCTGGCGGCGCTCGTCGTGCGGCGGCTGCAACCTCAGCGGCGACGAACGGCCAGCGCCACGGCTTAAACATCGGCGCGCACACGCCGATCACAGAGGTGATCGACGATGCGCCCGCTTCCGAACACCGCCGAACCCGCCTGGTCGCAGCTGATCCTGCGCGGCGAGCACGGCGGCGTGCACTCGCTCGCACACGTCAACGACGGGCTCGGCGCGGCGCTCGCGCGGCGCGGCTATGAGATCGTCAAGCGCGAGCCCCGCAGCGGGCAGCTGCCGCTCGCCGGCCCGACGATCACGCACTGCTGGCCGCCCGACTTCGCTCCCGGCAGCGAGGGCCCGACGATCGCAATCCTGCCGTGGGAGGTCGGTGCGCCGCCGCGCGCCTGGGTCCACGCCGTGCGCGAGCGCGTCGACCGCGTATGGGTGCCGAGCGCATTCGTGCGCGACGGCTACGTCGCCGCCGGCATGCCGCCGGGGATCGTCGACGTGGTTCCGAACGGCGTGGACCTCGAGCGCTTCTCGCCGGACGGCGAGGCGCGCACGCTGGGCGAGCCGGCAGGCTGCACGTTCCTGTTCGTCGGCGGGACGATCTGGCGCAAGGGGATCGACGTGCTGCTCGCCGCGTGGGCGCGCGCGTTCGGCCCCGGCGACGACGTGCGGCTCGTCGTCAAGGACTTCGGCGTCGGCAGCACCTACAAGGGCCAGACCGCCGGCGAGGAGGTACGCGCGCTCGCCGCGCGCGACGACATCGCCCCCGTGACTTACCTGACCGAGGACCTGCCCGCGGCGGAGCTGCCGGCGCTCTACCGCGCTGCCGACGTCGTCGTGCTGCCCTACCGCGCGGAGGGCTTCTGCCTGCCGGCGCTCGAAGCGATGGCGTGCGGCGTGCCGGTGATCCACACCGCCGCCGGCCCGACCGGCGAGTTCTGCACGCCCGACGCCGGCTGGGCACTGCACGCGCGTCGTGTCGAGTTCGAGGCGCGCACGTACGCCGGGCCGACGGCCGGGCCCGCGTGCGCGCTCGAGGTCGACCCCGACGAGCTCGCCGCCGCGCTGCGCGCCGCAGCCGCGGCCGGCCCGGAGGCGCGCGCCGAGCGCGGGGCGCACGCGCGCCGGGCCGCCGAGCGGATGAGCTGGGACCACGCCGCCGAGGTCGCGGCGCTGCGAGTCGCCGAGCTGGCGCACGCGGCGCCGCCGCGCTGGGCGCGCGCGATCGTGCCGCCGCAGCTCGAGACGCGCGGCACCGCCGTCCTCTACGCGCCCGCGTGGGAGCAGCCGCAGACGTGGGAGCCGGTGCTGCGCACGTGGGCCGCGACGCTCTCCGGCGCGGACGACGCGACGCTCGTGCTCGTCGCGCCCGAAGGGCAGCGCGACGTGCTCGCGCCGGCCGCGCTGGCAGCGCTCGAGGCGAGCGGGCGACCGCCCGAGGCGCTTCCCGACGTGCTGCTCGACGACCCGCCGGCCGACCGCCTCGACGGACTCGTCGCGCGCTGCGACGCCGTCCTGCTCGACGTGCCGTCGGACCCGATCGCGCCGGTCGGCGCCGCGCGCGAGCTGCTCACACGGCGGGCGCTGCGCACGCTCGCGGCCGAGCCTCCGGCGCTCGCGGCGTTCGCCGCGCAGCTGCACGGAAGCGGCCTGAGGAGCGCGCTGGCGGCGTAAGGCGCGTCGGCGCTCGTCACTATCCAACTGAACGGTGGGATTTTCCACCACCATCGTGGCTGGTATGGAGACGATCGGATGGGCAGCGTTTCCAGGCTCATGCCGGACCAGGACCCCCGTCTGCTCGCGCTGGGCCGCGCCCTGCGCAAGGCGCGCCGCGATCGCGACCTGTCGCAGGAGGCCGTCGGCCAGCGCGCCGGCATGCATCCGAACCATGTCGGCACGATCGAGCGCGGGACGAAGGACCTGCGCGCGACGACCCTGCTGCGGCTGATCGAGGCGCTCGAAATGTCGCCCGCCGAGCTGTTCGCCGACTACGTGCTGCCGGGGGAGACGCCGGTGGCGGACACGCACTCGCACGACGCCGCCGGCTGAGGCGGAACGCGCCGGAACCCCGCCCGAACGGCGGGTGCGCCCGCGCTCGACGACGGGCGCTTCGGCGGGTTGCGCAGGAGGCGCCCGCAGGAGAAGGTGCCTGGTCGTCGTACCCCGGAAGCTGGAGGACCGCCCTGCGCCCTCCACCACCATCACCGCCCAGGAGGACCTGAATGAGCAGCGTGGAGTTCGTCGTCGTGGAGGAGCCCGAGCCGCGCGGCATGCCGGCGTTCGTCGCCGAGCTGATCGGCACGTTCCTGCTCGTCTTCTTCATCTGCGGCTTCATCTCGGTCGCCTCAGCCGGCGGCTTCGACCTGGCCGGGCTCGCGCTCGCACACGCGTTCGTGCTGATGGTCCTGATCTACGCGCTCGGCGGCGCTTCCGGCGCGCACTTCAACCCGGCCGTCACGTTCGCGCTGTGGTCGATCAAGAAGATCTCGGCGCCGAACGCACTCGTCTACGTCGTGATGCAGCTGGTCGGCGGCATCCTCGGCGCGCTCGTCGTGCTGCTGCTGTTCAAGACCGTCGGCGACCCCGTCAACTACGGCGCGACCGCGATCAACGCGAGAGTCCTCCACAACGGCTCCGTCTGGCTCGGCCTGATCGCCGAGGCGCTCGGCACGTTCATGCTGATGTGGGCGATCATGGGCCTCGCGGTCAATCCGCGCGGCGAGGCGTCGCTCGCGGGCCTCGGGATCGGCGGCGCGCTGGGCGTCGCGGTGATGATCTTCGGCCCCGCGACGGGCGCCGGCCTCAACCCTGCCCGCTGGCTTGGCCCCGCGGTCGCCTCCGGCAGATTTGACGACTTCTGGATCTACATCGCCGGGCCGCTCGCCGGCGCGCTGATCGCCGCGCTCGTCTACCGCACGTTCGTGCTCGAGGACCGCGGCCTGATCCCGCAGCGCCCGAAGGACGAGCTGGCGGGTTAGCTCTCAGAAATTGACGGCTCCGCTGAGCCGGACGCGCGCCCAGCTCGCGTCCGGCTTGGCACGACCTGCGACCTTCAGGCCGCGGCCGCGGATGCCGGCGAAGCGGCCGGTCCCCCCGGTCACGTCGAGGGTTCCGCGCAGGCCGGGCGTCGGCGAGCCGTCGATCACCGCGACCGCGACGCCGCGGCCGCTGATCGTCCCGCCCGGCAGCGTGGCGGTGAAGCTGACGAGGACGCCCTGCGAGGTGATCCGCGCCTCGAGCGCGATCGTGCCGTCGAAGGTGCCGGTCACCGGCCCCTGCTGGAAGTAGTGGGCCGGGCTGGCGCGGTCCGTGAGCGTCAGCTGCGCGAGCTCGTCGATCGGTCTGGCGGCCGGCGGCGACGGCGACGGCGACGGCGATGCGACGGTCGAGGTCGCGGGCGGGCGCGCGGGGACGACCGCGCTTGGCGCGGCCGGCCCGGGAGCCGCAGCGCGACGCGCCGGCGCGGCCGACGGCACGCTTCGGCGCGGTGGTGACTGACGACGAGCGGCGGCCCGTGGCGATGCATGGGCGGGCGCGACAGGGACGGTCGCCGGGGCGGCGGCGATAGTCCGGGCGGGCGCGGAGGCCGTGGTCGTCGCCACCGGGCCGCCGACGGTGCCGCCGCCGCACGACGCCAGCGTCAGCGTCAGCGTCAGCGCCGCGAGCGGAAGCAGGCGAACCAGAGCCGGTGGCGTCTCCAAGGCCACCTGTCCAGCTTACACCGGCTTCGGGTGCGTCGGCGACCGCGGGTCTGCTGCCGGCCGCTGCCGCTAGATCTCGATCGCGGACTCGCGGATCGCGATCGCGACCGCGTGCGCGCGGCTCGAGGCCTCGAGCTTGCGCATCACGTTCCGCATGTGCGTACGGACGGTGTGCGGGCTGAGCGAGAGCGCTTCCGCGGTCGCCTCGGTCGAGCCGCCCTCGGCGACGAGCGCAAGCACGCGCAGCTCCGAGCTCGACAGCGTCGAGGTGCGCCGCTGGCCGGGCGGGAGCGGCAACGGCTGCGCGGGTGAGGGGGCGAGCGCGGGCGGCGGGGCGAGCGCGTCGTCGTCGCGCTCCTCGAACCACAGGCCGCCCGTCGCGACCGAGCGCAGCGCCTCCGCCAGCTCGGCGATCGAGCGGCGCTTGGCGACCAGACCGGCTGCACCCGCATTGACTGCGGCCGCCGAGTCCTCGCAGTCGGCGTCGTCGGCGTACAGCACGACGGCGCTGCGCAGGCCGCGGTTCACGAGCCGGCGCAGCAGTGAGAGACCGTCGGTGTCCGGCAGCGAGGAGGCGATGAGCGCGACGTCGGGCTCGTGGCGGGCGATCAGCGCCTCCCCACCGGCCCCGGTGGAGGCGCCGCCGAGCACCGAGAGCCCCTCGCGCGGCAACAGCAGCGAGAGCCCGTCGCGCACCGGCGGGTGCGGGTCGACGATCACGACGCTCGTGGTCGCCGTCGCGTCCTCGATCGCGTCCGCACCCGCGGGCGGCGCGCCCAGCGCGGCAAGAACATCGTGGTCGAGGAGGGACACCGGTTCGCCTATTCGTCGTGGAGCGGTCAACTCATCCGGACGTAGCCGACGGCGTCCGAAAAAGCGTGCACATTGCGGGAAACTCTGTCGCCGTAGTTGCCCTCGATCGTCTGAATTCTCCCATCGGGGAGGACTTGCTCGACGATCCCGACGTGCTCGTGGAAGACGATCAGGTCGCCGGGGCGCGGCACGACGCCCGGGCCGTTGGCGACGGCGCGGCCGGTTCGCTGGGCCCACGCGTAGAGCTGATCGACGGAGCCGAAGCCCTCGCCGCGGTCACCGAGCGGCTCGCCCGCCTGGCGCGCAGCCCACGAGGCGAAGTAGGCGCACCATGGCCCGACGCCGCTGCCGGAATAACCGAACCCGTAGAACACATTCCCGCTGGCGCTCATCTGGCCAAAGAACGGCAGACCGGTGACCGAACGATCCGACGGACCATTCCAGGTCGCCTCGACCCTGGCGTCGGCAAACGCAGGAAAGAACTCGTTCAGGCTGTCTTTCAACAACCCGGCGTACGGAGACGGCTGATCGAACACCGGCAACATCCGCCCGCCATAGGCGAAGGTGTTGCCGCCCTTGCCGAGCATGATCCGGCCGTCCGGGGTGTTGTGGTAGTAGTGCACGAAAATCCGCGAATCAAGCACGGTGACGCCGCTGGTCAGGCCGATCTCGTCGAGCAGATCGGGGCGCGGCTCGGTGATCAACATGTCGCTGGAGACAATCGCCACGCTGCGCTCGAACTGCGGGAACGCCCGGGCCATCCAGGCGTTCATTGCCAGCACCACCCGGTCTGCGCG
>Ga0207664_10003500_pt1 | contig 10483 bp, 7 predicted proteins | sample LARL83metaG_FD_184349 | JGI IMG/M metagenome (GOLD analysis project Ga0207664, IMG submission 184349) | Corn, switchgrass and miscanthus rhizosphere microbial communities from Kellogg Biological Station, Michigan, USA - LAR L8-3 metaG... | ecosystem: Host-associated > Plants > Roots >...
TACCTCCGGCTCGACCACGATTGCCGTTACTGCCGGCACCGGCTCGCTCCCGAAGGGAACGACCTTCACGATCGTGGGCGTCAACCGCGTTCATCCGGAAACCAAGAACGACACTGGCTTGCTTTACCAGTTCGTTGTGGCTGCGGACTACACGGGCGGCGCTGGCAACGTCACTGTGGCGACCGCCCCGGTTACTTCGGGCGCTACGCAGAACGTCGTCATCAACTCAGCCGGTTCGGGCAAAGCCGTGGTCATCAACCAGGGCGCAACTGCTTCGACGGCGGTTGGCACGTCGCTCCTGTATCAGTCCGGCGCGTTCGGTTTCGCGACCGCCGACCTTCAGATGCCGGACGGTGTGGACTTCGCGGCTCGCGAGGTCATGGACGGCCTCTCGCTCCGCATCGTGCGCCAGTACGCGATTTCGACCGACACGTTCCCGTGCCGCATCGACATTCTGTATGGCTACAAGACGCTGCGCCAACAGTTGGCCTGCCGTCTCCACAACAACTAAGAGCGGTAATTCTCCCTAGCCGCTCGGAAAGTCCGCGCTCCTAACGGGGCGCGGATATTCCCTCGGGGATGGCGGACATCATCCTCACCCCGAAGGCTCCGGGCGAAACTGTCCGCTACGACGTTTCCTTCCCGGAGATCGATCCCGACACGATCACGTCGGTTACTTGTTCAGTCACGTCCGGCACGATCTCCATTTCGTCCAATCTCCAATATGACGATGCGGACGTTTATCCAATCGTCTCTGGCGGCGCGAGCGGCGAGACCGCCGTTTTCACCGTCACGATCCAAACCGGCCTCGGTCAGACGCGCATCAAGACATGCTCGCTATCTATAGCCACGAGCGCGGACTCGTCGGGGCTGGATTCCACCATAACCAAGGGAACGATTGTCATCCGAGCCTTGGGGAAGCTCGGCATTGCCAATTACGTTTTCGACACGGAAGCCGAAGAGGACAATTCGGCTCTGAGGCAGCTGGATTCGCTCGGGGCAAAGTGGCAGGATTCGCTTGAACAACTGCCCTATTCGCTTCCGGCAACCAATGGAACGTCGAGCCCTACGGATTCAGCGGGGATAGACGAAGCGGACGTTGACGCCTTCGTTTACAACCTCGCTGAAGTTCTCGCTCCAGACTACGGCAAAAGCCCTGCCGGAGTGGCGAAACGGGCCGCCGACACGCGCTCAGACCTGTTCGTCAAGTATGAGGCGACCCGCGAGATTGCCATGCCTAGACGGCAGCCAACCGGAGCCGGGAACGACCGCTGGTTCAGCCGCCGCCGCTTCTTCACCGGCAGCTAAATGCAGGTCTCCATTCTCTCTGGGGTCTACTCGCAGAAGGGACCGGATTTCGAGGCGTCCTATCCGCTCAACCTCGTTCCCAATTTCCAGCAGACGGGGATTTCGGAAGGCTATCTGAGGTCCGCTCCGGGGATCGACGTGTTCGCCGTTGGGGCCGGGACCGACCGTGGAGGCTACAACTGGAACGGGACGCTCTATCGTGTCTCTGGAACAACCCTCCTCTCGGTTTCCAGCACGGGGATCGCGACCATTGTTGGAGATGTTGGCGGAAGTTCAAGAGTCTCGTTCGCCTCTTCGTTCGATCGCATGGCAACCGCGAGCAACGAACAGCTTTGGTATTACGACGGGACAGCGCTCAGCCAGGTTACAGACCCGGACTTGGGTGTCGTTCTCGATGTGGTGTGGCAGGATGGCTACTTCATCACCACTGACGGCACCAACATCGTCATTACCGAGCTGAATGACCCTACGCAGGTCGATCCTTTGGCCTACGGGTCTGCCGAAGCCGATCCGGATTCCATTCTCGGGCTTTTGACCATCCGTGGCGAGCTTTACGTCCTCGGACAGCGGACAATCGAGGTGTTCTACAACACCGGCGTTGTCACGGACGCGGCTCCGTTCCCGTTCCAGAGGCAGCGGGGAGCGCAGATCGACAAGGGTATATCCGGAACCCATGCCAAATGCCTGTTTCTCGACACCTTCGCCTTCTGTGGGGCCGGAAGGAACGAGGAGCCGAAAATCTACGTCGCCGGATTGGGGGAAGCGACCCCGATCAGCACGCGCGGGATCGAACGAATGCTTGCCGCTGTCGATGATCCCTCGACAATCGTTCTGGAAGCGAGAAACGGTGACGGAGCGAACACGCTCTACGTCCATTTGCCAGACCAGACGCTGGTTTACGACCACGAGGCCAGTCAGGCGGCGCAAACGCCGGTCTGGTATCGTCTGGCGTCGGGGATCTATGCCGACCAAGCCTACCGGGCGCGCAATTTCACTTACGCTTACGGGCAATGGCATTGCGGCGATATCCAGAGCTTCAATCTCGGCGTTCTGGTTGACACCAACGACAACCAGTTCGGCGACAAGACAGAGTGGAAGTTCGATTGCCAGCTCACCTATTCCCAAGGGAAAGGTGGCATCTGCCACGATCTTGAGCTTGTCGGATTTTACGGAAGGGCAGCTCCCGGTTCGGAGCCAATCGCGTTCATGTCGTGGACTGACGACGGGGTTGCGTGGTCGCAGGAACGCGCCGCGAGGACTGGATACAGCGGGCAACGTGGCCTGAGGGTTGCGTGGCGCAGGAACGGCTTCTTCAGGCAATGGCGAGCCTTCAGGTTCCGAGGGATAACCGGGACGCCAGTCAGCTTCTCGCGGCTTGAGGCGAATTTCGAGCAGCTCAATGCCGGTTGATTTAACCGCCTTCTCCAGCTTCACGCAAATGCGCCGCGCCGACATTTACAAATTCGTCGGCAACGACCCTCGCACGGTTCAATCGATCGAGGAGTTTCAACGGCTCCTGTCGGGGAATGTCCCCTCCATATTCAGCGCGATTCTGGGAACGTCCGTTATCGCCGGTCCCGGCCTCACCGGCGGCGGTGCGCTGGGCGACGGCGACGTTACGCTCAATGTCGGGGCTGGAACTGGGATCACGGTCGGCGCGGACACTGTAGGGATCGCAGACACAACCGTTACTGCTGACACCTACGGGGACGCCACCCACGTTGCGCAAGTCACGTTCAACGCCCAAGGGCAGGCGACGGGAGCAACCGCTGTAGCTCTCCACCTCCCTAACACTGTCACATTCCAAGCTTCAGGCGGAGCAGCGCCGGGAACGTCGTTTGACGGGTCCAGCCACATTGTTGTGGATCCGTCCACGCTTGGCCTTGGCACCGCCGCGACTCACGCCGCCGGAGACTTCCTGCAAACCGGCAACAACCTATCCGATCTCGGCAGCGCGCCAACTGCAAGGGCGAATCTGGGACTTCATACCGTCACTACCCAAACAGGAACGACCTACACGGCGGTTCTTGCCGATGCAGATACATACATTCAGTTCAACAATGCATCTGCGATCACGTTCACCATCCCCCCCAATAGCTCTGTCGCGTTCCCTGTCGGAACGGTAATCCAGATGGAGCAGACCGGTGCTGGCGCATTGAGTATCGCGGCTGTGTGAGGCATCACGATCAATAGCCGGTCTTCAGACCTGACGCTTGCCGGACAGTATGCCGTCGCCTTCGTCAAGAAGGTGGCGACAAACACCTGGACGCTGAACGGCGACCTCTGATGTTCCCAATCGGAGTCATAGCAGCGGCGCGGAGGCGGAGCGGAGGCGGAGTTGATCCCGGCCCCGGAAGCGGAACAGCGCCGCAATATGTAGGCGGAAAAACGGTCGGAAGCTCGGCGGGAACTTCGTCGACCGTGATTTCCCTGACCGGCCTCACCGGGGGGCTGGCGAGCGCGCCCGCAGCCGGCGACCTCGTGATCGTGATCCACGCTGTCTCCACGACGCATCACCAGAACAACGGCGTTACGACTGCTGGCTGGTCACGTCTTGGGCAGTTCTTCGCCAGCGCGACGTGCCGCACCAACCTCGTCGTCGACTACAAGTTCATGGAGGCGACCCCCGACACGAGCGTAACGGTATCGGCGACAGGAGGATCGTCAACCGACGCTGCGGTCGTCGCGGTGTACGTGTGGCGAGGGGTCAGCCAGGTCAGGCCATTCGAGGCCGGTCAGCTCGCCTATGTGTCGGGCACAAGCCACCCAAATCCGCCCGCAACGACTCCGCAGACCGGGGGTGCGGTCATTATCGCCGTCGGGGCAAGCAGCGGCCTCAGCACAGCGCCGACGACGTATACGAGTTCTGATCTCTCAAACTTCATCGCGAAGTCGCAGGCTAACACCAATACGTCGATCGGCGTCGGAATTGGATCGTTCAATTGGAGTTCCGGATCCTTCGATCCGGCGTTGTTTGGCGGCGGTCTCACCAGTTCCAGCACGTCATGGGTCGGCCTAACGTTCGCTCTCAGGCCATCAGACGCCGACGCGTCCGCCGATACGGCCTATTCGGGAATAACTTTCGTCGGCGGCAAGATCGCAGGGTTCGCGGGGTCGCTTTCCAGCACGGTCATTTCCCTGACCGATCTTCTCGGCGGCTCAGACGCAGCTCCGCAGGCCGGAGATATCGTCGTCGTCAATTACGGCACAGGCGCGACTGCTACAGAAGCGATAGCCATCGAGACGCCTGGTTATACCTCTGTTGCCGCTCTCAACGCTTCCGCCAGCGCACACACCAATCAGGTTGTCGGCTATAAAATCATGGGCGGCACGCCTGACACTACGGTCCAGGTGAGCCAGACATTCAACACAACATGGGCGGCCGCGGTGTCGATCTCCGTATGGCGCGGCGTGAACGCGACAAGTCCGCTCGATGTGGCGACGGTCACGGCAACCGGAACGGCGGATCAGTGCGCTGATCCGCCCGCTATAACCGCGTCTTCGATAGGCGCAGTTGTTCTAGCGTGCGCAGCCGGTGCCGCTGTTGATGGCGGTTCTTTGATGGGAAATCTCGATTACATGAAAAGCGCTTACCGCTTCCAGAGCGGCGCTTCAGTCGCGTCATGCATTGGAGCTAAGAAATGGTATTCCGGCTCCCTCGATCTTCCCCAACTTCAGGGCGCACACGACTCGACTTCATCATGGACGTGCGCGGTCATGGCGCTGAAACCTGCGTGATTTCTGGTGCGGCAGTGGCGGAGACTTGTCCACAGGAAAGGGTGTCGTCGGAGGTCAAGGCTTGGATTTTCCAGTGGCCTCTTCGCTTCCATCCTTAGTTACCACAATACGCCTTCACCTGTTGAGCCAGGTCAAGATCGCCAGTGCGTAGCGCGTATTGCTGCGCCCCTACGCAGTTGCCCTTGGCCAACATATTCCCAACGATCTGACGGTGCACTGCCGCCGCTTGGGCCGCATTGCGTTGCTGCTGTTGTTCGACCCCGCGCTGGAATTGCCCATAATAATCTGGAACCTGCGGCAACTCGGGACTGACTGTTGAGGTGGATGTGCACCTTACGCCACCGAGATAGTTTGGAACACACTGAACAGCGGCCTGAAGAAGAAACAAAGCGATCACGGTTCATCCCCCTGTCTAGCCGAGCGCCACCACTCTAACGCTCGGAAACTCGGCGCGCAAATCTCCTCGCAATTACCGTCTCCAGCATGGCGACGGCTGCACGGATCATTGAGGCTGAACCGATCACGGCTCAGGCCGAATCCTTCAGCGCCGCTCGCCCGGAACTTGAGAGGCTGTTTCCGCTCCACTGGAAAGAGCTTGCGCTGGAGCAGGACAAGATCCCGCTAGACGTGGACTGGCCGCGCTACGCCCAGCTTGAGCGGGCGGGAATCCTCCTCTTCGTGACGCTTCGGAAGGCTGGCCGTCTCGTCGGTTACTTCATGGGCTTTGTCATGCCCCATCTGCATTACAAGTCGACTGTCACCTTGGGAATGGATGTCTACTGGACGCATCCCGACATTCGCGGCGGCACGGCTGCGCGCCGGTTGATGCGCAAGGTCCACGAGGAAGCGAAAGCGCGGGGAGCGGTCAAAGCCTTCGCCGTATCCAAGGATCACAAGGACTCGTCGCGCCTGTTCAAAGCGCTCGGATACCGTCCCGTCGAGACGGTTCACACTAAGTGGATTGGTGAATAAATGGGCGCGATCGGTGCAGCACTCATTCCTGCGGGGATTAGCCTTGTCGGATCGCTGATCGGGGGCAACGCCGCGTCCGACGCGGCGAATACGCAGGCCAATGCCGCCCAGCAAGGCATCAACACGATCCAGAACTATAACAACCAGTCGCGCACCGACCTGATGCCGTGGCTGATGGCTGGTCAATCCTCATTGGGGGGACTGACTTCGCTTCTGGGGTTGGGTGGTAACGGAGCGCAGCAGTCGGCAATCGACAACCTTCAGTCAGGTCCACTGTTCCAGTCACTCTACCGACAGGGAACAAACGCCATTCTCGGCAACGCATCTGCTACTGGCGGACTTCGTGGGGGCAATACCGAGGGCGCGCTTTACAATCTCGGCTCCGATACTTTGAACCAGGTGATTCAGAACCAGATCGCCAATTTGACTGGCCTTTCCAACACCGGGTTTCAGGCCGGAGGCGTCTTGGGTCAATTCGGGCAGGATACGGCGGGAAGCATCGCGCAGCTTCTGGCCGCGCAGGGAGCGGCGCGTGCTGGCGGACAGCTTGGGTCGGCCTCTGCCCTGACTGGCGCTCTCGGCACTATCGGCGGCTTGCCGTGGGGCAGCATTTTCGGTGGTGGTGGTGGAGGGAGTGCATCGGCCTTTGATCCGAACGATATGAGCACTTGGGATCCAATCGCCGGAAGCGTCGGATTCTAATCCGATGAGCATGTATAATCGCTTCGAGCTGCAAGCGCCGCCCGATTACTATAGCCAATTTCTCGCTCCGCTCGCCCAGCAGCAGAATATGCAGGCGCAGCAGCAGCAGATGCAAATCCAGAAGCAGGAGGCGGCGCAGAACGCACAGGCCTTCCAGGTGCAGCTCGCCGCAGCGCAGCAACAGCAGCAGGCGGCGCAACAGTATCAGACTGACGCGCAATCGGTTCTCTCCAACCCGACGCCGGAAGGCTTTCGGGCGCTGATGCTCAAATACGCGCCGATGCACGAGGCCGTGCAGTCGGCGTTCCAGAACTATTCCGATACGGAGCAGCAGCGGATCACGGGGATTGCGTCTTCGGTTTATTCTGCCTTGAGTAAAGGCGACCCCGATTCCGCCGCAAGCGCACTGACGAACTACAGCTCTGCGCTCAAGAACGCGGGCATGGATACGAGTGTCGCAGACAATGCCCTCAAGCTGATCCAGAGCGGCGATCCAGCTAAGGTGAAGCAGGCGCAGGGCATGGCCGGCATGATCCTGATGAACGCCTACGGCCCGGACAAGGGCGCGGAAATCCTGAAGGCGCTGACGCCGGACACGAAGGACGGCTTCACGCTCAATCATGGCGAGTATCGCTACGATTCAGACGGCAACCTGATTGCAGTCGGCGGCATGGCGAAGGATGATGGGTCAACGCCCGCTCCCGCCGCCGGTAACGCTGGCGTCCAAGGTGCGATCAACCACGTTCTCGGCCTGGAGGGCGGATACAACCCCAAGGACGCCAACGGTTCCCCGACGAACTTCGGCATTAACTACAAGGCCAATGCGGGCGTCCTGAAGGTGATGGGAATCACGCCTGCCAACTTTAAGGATATGACGAAGGATCAGGCCGCGCAGGTCTACGCTTCGAAATACTGGCCCGCATCCGGTGCGGCTGATCTCCCGGCGAATCTTCAGGCTCCCTATTTCGACGTTTACATTCGCAACCCCGCGCTGGCTAAAGCTGCGTTGGCGAAGTCGGGCGGTGATCCGCAGAAGTTCGTCGAGATTTCCAACCAGATGTTCGCGCCGTTCCTCGCGAAGCACCCGCAATACGCGAGTTCGTATCAACAGCGCTTCAACAGCAATATGGCGATTGCGAGCGGGCAGTCTCAGGCTCCGCTACTGCCGAGCGACACGCAGAATCCAGCGCCTCCGGGCTTCCACTGGATTGCCGGGCCCAATAGCGGCGAGTTCCGCGTTCTCAGCGATGCGGAAGTCAAGCAGCGTGGCCTCGATCCAGGCCAGCAGTATCAGCTCGACACGAAAACCGGGAAGGTCATTGGCCTTGGAACGAAAACAGGTGGCGGCGACGTTCTCGGGCAATACGGGATCGCTCCCGGTGAAACGGGGCCGTCCGTTCTCGCTAAAATTCCGGCAAGCCTCGCCTCACAGGTCAAGGCTCTTGCCGAAGGGCGGCTGCCCATGCCGTCCAGCTTCGCTCTCGCGAAGCCCTATTGGCAGACGCTTCTCCAGCTTACCTCGCAATACGATCCGACCTTCGATGCGGCCAGTGCTCCCGCGAGAAAAGCGGCAATTACAGCGTTCACCGGCAACGGAAAGGCCGCGCAGACAATCGGCTCCGTCAACCGGGTCGCTAACCACCTCCAGCTTCTGTGGAACGAGTCGAATAAGCTTGTCGGTCCCGATCTCGGCAACTCCATGCTCAATTCCGCCGCCGCCGGCATCGGACAAAGCTTCGAGCCGCAGGACGCCAAGGCTTACGACACCGAGGTTCAATTCATCGCCGGTGAATTGGAGAAGATCGCTCGCAACAGCCCCGGAACGGTCTCTGGCGTCAATGACATCATCAACAACTTGAGCCGCAAGCAATCGGCCTCTACCCGAGCCGCCGCGATCAAGGCTGCCGTGGGGATCATCTCGGGAGCAATCGATCCGCTGAAGGATCAATATAACAGCGCGTTCACCAACGGCTCAGCTCGCCCCAACATTCCTTGGGTCTCTCCCAAGGCGCAGCAGATTTACCGCAACATCGCCGGGGTCGATACGAGCCTCACGGGGGCCAGTGCCGACACGAACGCCAGCCAAAGTTCGGCGGCTCCGGTTCAGATCAGCTCACCGGCAGAGGCGGTGAAACTCCCCTCCGGCACTTTGTTCAGGACGCCCGATGGCCGCGTGATGAGGAAGCGGTAAGTGGCTGGCGACCCTTATAGCCAGATCGCTGATCCGGTCTCGGCAAATGATCCTTACGCGCAGATCGCAGATCCCGTCGACGCCCAAGCATCGGCGCAACCGGATCAGCCTGTCCTTCAAGGCTTCACGCCGGAACAGAAGCAGGCGATTCTCGGTTATCTTCCCAAGGCGAAGGATGCGGCGGATCTAGCCCAATTCGCGCATGACGTTTCTGGCGGAACGCATACCATCGGCAATGCGCAGCAGATTCTCGATTATCTGAAGAAGGGCGGCGATCCGTCAAAGCTCCAGTTCAGCGATCCCGTCGCGGCTCAGACTCCGGCGCAACAGCCGTCCACACTTGAGAACCTTCGCAATACCATCGGCGAAGGGATTCTCAATGCGCTCGATGGGGTAATTCCCGGCCTTGGTTCCGTCCTTCGCGGCAACCGGGACAGCGGAAAAGCCTTTACCGAGCACGTCGCAAATTCAATGGTCGGGGACTATGGCCCGGAAGTCGGCGGCTTCCTGCACACGATCCTGAGCCCAAGCGAATACAGCGAGTTTGGAGCCAATCTGGACCGCAATGTTGCCCACGAACGGGCGATCATGCAAGGCGACAGCGCGGATCATGGCGTAGCATCGCTGGCTGGCGAACTCGGCGGCACGGGTCTTGACGCCATGCTCGGCAATGAAGCCGGTTTGGGGAACCTCTCGCGGCTCGGCAAAACCGCCGTCGCAGCGGGACAGGGAGCGATTTACGGATCAGGCGCAGCGGGACCGGGAAACCGAGTGGCGGGCGCTATAACTGGCGCGGCGCTCGGGGCGGGAACGGACCTCGCGCTTCCGATCATCGGCAAAGCCATTGCGAGCAGAGTCGCTGGAGATGTGGCTAACAAGGAGTTCGCAGACGGCGCCGCTAGGCAGGGCGTCGATTACATGGCGGCTGACCTGCCCAACGCCACCAAATCCAAGTTCGCGACCTCCCTAAGTGCGCTCACCCTGGGCGGCATTCCTCTGGCGGAACAAGGCGTGAAGAACGTCGCCAGCGCAGGAAACGCGGTCTCGCGGGTGGCAAGCAACATCGGGAATGTTGCCGACAGGACGGGGGCCGGACAGGCTGCGCAAAGCGGTGCGAACCAGTTCGTAAAAAGCAGCGGCGACACGCTGGACGCACTGGAAAGCAAGATCCCAATCGCCGCTAATGCTCCGGCGACAGTGGCGAACACGCGCTCGGCCCTCTCCAATCTCGCCCAGTCGTTCAGCAGCAATCCAAAACTGGCCGGCGCTTTCGCCGATCCACGGATCAAAGCCTATCGAGCAGCACTGACTCCCCAAACGACGCAGGAGGCGACCGGACTTCTCGACGCGGCGGGGAATCCGATCACCCGCGATGTGACTCAAGGCGGCGGCTTGTCATGGCAGGACTTGCGCGACTTCCGCAGCCGCGTCGGCGAAATCATCGGACAACCGGGCCTCGCCAGCGACGGTGCGCAGATCGGACAGTTGCGCTCGCTTTACGGGGCGCTTTCCGATGACATTCGCCAGACTGCCGCAGATCAAGGGCCGGATGCTCTGAATGCCTGGAGTCGC
>Ga0207664_10003501_pt1 | contig 10483 bp, 8 predicted proteins | sample LARL83metaG_FD_184349 | JGI IMG/M metagenome (GOLD analysis project Ga0207664, IMG submission 184349) | Corn, switchgrass and miscanthus rhizosphere microbial communities from Kellogg Biological Station, Michigan, USA - LAR L8-3 metaG... | ecosystem: Host-associated > Plants > Roots >...
ACTCGCCGGCGCGCTGCTGCTCGGGCTGGCGCTGCTCGGGCTGGCGCCGGTCGCGCTCGTCGGGCTCTGCGCCGCCGCGTACGTCGCGCCACCGGCGCTGAGTACAGTCAGCAGCGCCGCGAGGGCGAGAGAATTTCGTAGGCTCATGGATGAGTTCCGGATGCGGTTGTGGGCTTAACGGGCTCGACGACCAACAGGCGAAAAGTGCCTGGCAGGATCGCCGGCCTGGGATGGGGATTGTCGGCTGTCGCAGCCGGTGGCGGACCCAGGCGCGCGGTGACGAGAAACAGGCGATGCGCGTGCTCATCGAGCGCCATAGTGCGTGCGCCCCGTTGCGTCGGCAGCGATTGCGCGACTTTGGGCTTTCCATCGGCACCGGTCCCGATCACCGACAGCACTCCTTCGCCGCAGGAGGCAAAGGCCTGATGCGTGCCCGAGTCGTACTTCGCACCATCGACACCTGCGCCAATCGGCGCCGTACCGAGCGTCCGGCCGGAGCGTATGTCCAGAACCGCCATGACCTTGTTGCTGCACCCGGCGAACAGGCGCTGCCCGGACAGGTCGATTGCGAGCCCCGAGGGCTCCTCGCAGCCGTCGATCGGCCAGACCGCACCCACCTTCAGATGCTGTGCATCGATCTGCGCGATACTGCTTTTGTCCTCAAGGTTCACGTAGAGCGTGCCCTTGCCATCGCTTACCGCGAATTCCGGCTTGGCATCGAGAGCGATCGTGCCGATGACCTCATCGGTCTTCGCATCGACCGCCGTTACGTTGCGCCCGCGCCCGTTGAAGCTGAAGACCCGGTGGGTCGCAGAGTCGTAGAGGATGGCGTCCGGGTTGTCGCCGGTGGTCTTGATCTCCTTCAGCCGCGCGAGCGACTTCAGATCGAACACCACGATGGTGCCGCTACGGCCGGCACTCACGTAGCCGTGCCCCACATCGCCGGCGAGCGCGATACCGTGCACCCCGGGCGTATCGGCAATGGCACCGGCGAGCGTCAGTTTGTCGGCGTCGACCACCTGCACCTCACTGCCATGCGCAATGAAGAGCCGATGCTCTCCGTCATCGAAAGTCAGATCGTCCCAGCCGCCATCGCCCGGCAGGCTCACCTCGTGGGCGATGCGGTACTGCGGGGCCACCTGCGCCTGTGCGCCGATTGCCGCGAGCCAGAGCGCACCAGCGCCCGCCAGGGCGCACAGCGGCGCCCGGGATGTTGCAGGTTGCATCGCAAACATTCTCCGGATCAGTGGATCAGCCGCGCGCACAGGTCGAGCAGCGGGCCGGGGAGCAGTCCCAGAACCAACACTGCCAGGGCGTTCACCCCGAGGGTGAAACGCACACCAAGCTCGCGCGCGGACGCGGGTTGCGTGCCGGCGGGCTCATCGAAATACATCAGCTTGATGACCCGCAGGTAATAGTACGCGCCCACCACCGACATGATGATCGCGACCACCACCAGCCACAGGTGGTTGGTCTCCCATAGCGCCTGGATGATGCGCAGCTTCGCCCAGAAGCCAATGAATGGCGGCACGCCTGCGGTCGAGAACATCAGCACCATCATGGCCGCGGCGAGCAGCGGATCGCGCTGCTGCAGGCCCTTGTAGTCATCGAGGCGGTCCGCTTCGAAGCCCTTGGCGCCCGCCAGCAGGATGACGCCGAAGGAGCCGAGCACCACCAGCACGTACTGGAGCGTGTAGTAGAGGGCCGCGGCGTAACCATCAGCCGTGCCCGCGACGAATCCGAGCAGGATGAAGCCGACGTTGCCGATGGTTGAATACGCCAGCATGCGTTTCAGGTTGCTCTGCACCAGCGCGAGCACGTTGCCGACGATGAGCGTCAGCACCGCGAGCGCGGCTAGCATCTGCGTCCACTCGGTTGCGGTGCCGGCGAGTCCCTGCGCCAGGAGGCGCAGCGCGAGAGCGAAGTAAGCGATCTTCGGCGCCGTGCCGATGAACAGCGTCACGCTGGTGGGCGCGCCCTCGTATACATCGGGCAGCCACATGTGAAAGGGAACGGCGCCGAGCTTGAAGGCGACCGCCACGACGATGAAGGTGAGCCCGAGCACGACGCCGGGGTTGAGCGGCGGCTGCAGTCGCGTGGCGATCTGCCCGAGATCGAGCGTGCCGGTGAGCCCGTAGATGAGCGACATGCCATAGAGCAGCGCGCCCGAAGCGATGGCGGCGAGCACGAAGTACTTCATGGCCGACTCGGCGCTCACCCCCGAGTCGCGGTCGAAGGCCACCATGGCGTACACCGAGAGCGCGAGCAGCTCCACGCCGAGGTACACGGTCACGAGGTTGTTAGCGGACACCAGCACGAAGATGCCAAGCAGTGCGGTGAGGGTGAGCACGTAGTACTCGCCGCGCTGGATATTGCGGTACTCGAGGTAGGTACGCGAATAGAGCAGTGTCACCGCGACGAACAGGAAGCCCGCGAGCTTGAGCACGACGGCGAGCTCGTCGGCCACATAGGTGCCATCGAACAGCAGTACGCGATGCGACACCTGAGCGTAGCTCACGGTGAGTGCTGCGCCGACCGCGAGTGCCAGCAGGGTGAGCGTGGGAATGAGTCCCGGCCGCTTGGCGCCGCCGAACACCTCGACCAGCAGCAGTACGCAGATCGCGCAGACGAGCCAGATCTCCGGCACTGCGGGCGCGAAGCTTACGGCGTTGAGAAAGCCTTGATCCATAGTCAGGTAGTGTCAGTCACTCGATGTGCTCACCCTGGTGCGCCCTACAGCTTGGTAGCCACGGCCTGACTCAGCAGGTGGTGAACCGTCGGTTGCATCACCTTCAGCAGCGGCGCCGGCCACACCCCCACTATCAATACGGCCGCGGCGAGTGCCCCGAGCACGATGAACTCGCGACCGTTCAAGTCCTTGAGCGCCGCCACCCGCGGGCTCACCACTGGACCGAAAACCACGCGCTTCACCATCCACAGCGTGTAGCAGGAACTCAGGATCAGCGTCACCGCCGCGAGCGCCGAATACCAGAAGCTGGCACGGAAGCTGGCGAGGATCACCAGGAACTCGCCCACGAACCCGGAGGTGCCCGGAAGTCCGGTGTTGGCGAGCGCGAACAGCACCATGAAAGCCGCGAATGCCGGCATGGTGTTCACTACGCCGCCGTAGTCGGCGATCTGGCGGCTGTGCAGGCGGTCGTAGAGCACGCCGACGCACAGGAACAGCGCGCCGGAGATGAGTCCGTGCGACACCATCTGCACCATGGCGCCATCGACCCCCATCCCCGCCCCCTGCAGGCTGCCGGTGTTGCGCACGATCTCGTACATCACGAATGCACCGAGCGTCACGAAGCCCATGTGCGAGATCGAGGAGTATGCGATGAGCTTTTTCATGTCCGGCTGCACGAGAGCCACATAGCCGATGTAGATGACCGCGATCAGCGAGAGCGTGATCACCAGCAGATCGAGCTCGCGGCTGGCATCGGGCGCCACCGGCAAGGAGAAGCGCAGGAACCCGTAGCCGCCCATCTTCAGCATGATGGCCGCGAGGATCACCGAACCGCCGGTCGGCGCCTCGACGTGCGCATCCGGAAGCCAGGTATGTACCGGCCACATCGGCACCTTGACCGCGAAGGCGAGCAGGAATGCCACGAAGATCCAGCGCTGCTCGATCAGCGACAGCGGCATGGCCTGGAAGCTCGCGATCGCGTAATTACCGCTCTTGACGTACAGGTAGATCAGCGCGGCCAGCATGAACACTGAGCCGAGGAAGGTGTAGAGGAAGAACTTGATGGTGGCGTAGACACGGCGCGGCCCGCCCCAGATGCCGATGATGAGGAACATCGGGATCAGCATCGCTTCCCAGAAGAAAAAGAACAGCAGCGCATCGGTCGCGCCAAAGACCCCGATCATCAGCCCTTCCATGATGAGGAACGCCGCGTAGTACTGTGCCGGGCGCGTCGTGATCACGGTCCAGCCGGCGATCACCACCGGCACGGTCATGAACGCGGTGAGCACGATGAGTGGGAGCGAAATGCCATCGACTCCGAGTGCGTAGTACGCCTGGAAACGCGGGATCCACTTCAGCGACTCGGCAAACTGCAGCGCGGCGCTGCTGGTGTCGAAGTGCGTCCACAGGGGCACCGTGAGCGCGAGTGTCCCGAGCGAGGCGGCGAGCGCCACCCAGCGGCCGATGACGATGTTGCGCTCGCCGAGCAGCAGTACGAGCACGCCTGCTCCGATGGGCAGCCAGATGAGCAGGGACAACAGCGCGTGCATTGCGAAGCCGGTGGCCGTCAGTAGTGGAAGTGCAGCAGGAACCAGCCGAGCAGCAGGGCGAGGCCGATCATCATCCAGAAGGCGTACGAGTAGAGGTACCCGGTCTGTACGTGCCGCAACAATCCCCCTACCCAGCTCACCCCTTCCGCCGTACCGTTCACCATCGCGCCATCGATCAGCAACTCGTCGCCGCCCTTCCACAGGCCGAGGCCGATTCCGCGGGTGAGCGGCGCGATGATCCGCTCATTGACCCAATCGAAGTAATACTTCTCGGTGAGCAATCGATAGAGCCAGCCGAATCGTTGTTCAGCCTGCTCCGCCCACTCGGGATTGCGCAGGAAGAAGAAGTACGCCGTGACCGCACCGGCGACCGCCAGCCAGAACGGCGGCGAGATGAGCCCATGCAGCGCAAAGGACAACCACGCCGGCTGGGCGAACTCGTGCGCCAGCTCACCGACCACATCGTTCACCTCGAGTACGAAGATCGAGCCGCCCCAATAGGTGCCGAACAGCACCGGCACCACGGTGAGTGCGCCGATCACCACCGAGGGGATCGCGAGCGCGATGAGCGGCACGGTCACCACCGCCGGGCTCTCGTGCGGATCGCCGTGCGCGTGCTCATCCTGGTGCGGACCGTGGGCGCTTGCCTCGCCTGCCTCACCGCCGTGAGCGCCCGCTGCGGCGCCTACCACCGGGGCACGGAAGCGCTCGGGTCCATGGAAGGTCATGAAGAGCAGCCGGAAGGTGTAGAGCGCAGTGACGAATACACCGAGCAGCACGCACCAGTAAGCGAAGCCCGCGCCGTACCGATGCGACTCGTGCAGCGCCTCGATGATGGCGTCTTTGGAATAGAAGCCGGCGAAGAACGGCGTGCCCACGAGCGCGAGCGCGCCGATCCAGCAGGTGACCGCGGTGATGGGCATGTACTTGGCCAGTCCGCCCATGCGGCGCATATCCTGCTCGTGGTGGAGCGCGATGATGACCGAGCCCGCGGCGAGGAACAGCAGCGCCTTAAAGAAGGCGTGCGTCATCAGGTGGAAGATCGCCGCACCGTAGGCCGAGGCGCCGAGCGCGACCGTCATGTAGCCGAGCTGCGAGAGCGTCGAATAGGCGATTACCCGCTTGATGTCGTTGTTCACCACCCCGAGCAGTCCCATGAAGAACGCGGTGATCGCTCCGATCACCATGACGAACGAGAGCGCCGCCTCCGAGTACTCGAACAGCGGCGACATGCGCGCCACCATGAAGATGCCTGCGGTCACCATGGTGGCGGCGTGTATCAGCGCCGAGATCGGCGTCGGGCCTTCCATCGAGTCCGGCAGCCACACGTGCAGAGGGACCTGCGCGGACTTGCCCATGGCGCCGATGAACAGGCAGATACAGATGAGCGTGAGCGCGGCGACCCCGGAGTTGGAGGTCATCGGCAGCACGGCGTGCGCGATGCCCGGGGCGGCGGCGAACGCGGTGCTGTAGCTCAGCGAGCCGGTGTAGTAGGCGATGCCGGCGATGCCGAGCACGAAGCCGAAATCGCCAATGCGGTTGACGATGAACGCCTTGAGCGCCGCGAAGGTCGCGCTCGGGCGGGTATACCAGAAGCCGATCAGCAGGTACGAGACTACGCCCACCGCTTCCCAGCCGAAGAACAGCTGCATGAAGTTGTTGGACATCACCAGCATCAGCATCGAGAAGGTGAACAGCGAGATGTAGCTGAAGAAGCGCGTATAGCCCGGGTCGTCCGCCATGTAGCCGATGGTGTACACGTGCACGCACAACGACACGAAGGTCACCACCACCATCATGAGCGCGCTCAGCCGGTCGACGAGGAAGCCGACCTCCATATGCATGCCATCGCTCACCAGCCAGGTGTACACCGCGCCGTCGTAGAGCGGCGCGCCATCGAGGTAGATCTGCTTGAGCACGAGCAGCGACAGCGCGCACGAGATGGCCACCGCGAGACAGGTAATGGTGTGCGCACCCGCGCGACCGATGAGGCGCCCGCCGAGGCCCGCGACTGCTGAAGCCACGAGCGGCAGCAGTGCGATGGCCAGCAGCACGGTGGGATTGAGCGGGTGCACGGTGTTCAGCCCTTGAGCGTGTTGAGGTCCTCGACCTCGATGGTGCGGCGCTCGCGGAACAGCACGACGAGGATGGCGAGGCCGATGGCCGACTCGGCCGCAGCGACCGTGAGGATGAAGAACACGAACACCTGCCCGTTCAGGTCCCCGAGGTAGCGCGAGAAGGCAATGAAGTTGAAGTTCGCGGCGAGCAGCAGCAGCTCGACGCACATCAGGAGCAGAATGAGATTCTTGCGGTTGAGGAACACACCCGCCACCGCGATCGCGAACAACACCGCGGAAAGCGTCAGCTGCTGCGCGAGTGAGATCATTGCCGCGGCTCCGGATCCATCTTCACCAGCCGCACCCGGTCCGCGGCCCGCACCGCCACCTGCGCCGAGATGTCCTGCTGCTTGTAGCCCGGCCGGTGCCGCAGAGTGAGCGTGATGGCGGCGATGATCGCCACCAGCAACACCATGGCGGCGAGCTCGAGCGGATAGGCGTAGCGGGTATAGAGCACGCGCCCGAGCTCGAGCGTGTTGCTGTAGCTCGCCGGGTTCGGCTCGCCGCCGTGACTGACGTCGATGCCGAGTCCGCCGCGCACCCACACGACGCCCACGATCTCGGCGACCACCGCGAGCGCAATCAGTACCCCGAGCCAGGCGAAGCGCGTGAATCCCTCGCGCAGGCGCTCGAGGCTGACATCGAGCATCATCACCACGAACAGGAACAGCACCATCACGGCGCCGACGTACACCAGCACCAGCACCACCGCGAGGAACTCCGCCTCGAGCAGCAGCCAGATGGCCGCCGCCGTGACGAAGCACAACACCAGCGCAAGCGCCGAGTAGACCGGATTGCGCGAGGTGATCACCCCGAGGGCTGCCGCCACCAGTATGGCCGCGAACACGTAGAACAGCACCTGGATCAGCACGGCGTGGCGCTCATCGGTAAGGGGCGTCCGCGGCTCTGTCCGCCGCGATCATCGCTTCGTAGCGCTCACCGACCGCGAGCAGCTTGTCCTTGCTCATGATGTTCTCACCGCGCTTCTCCATGTGGTATTCGTGTATTCGGGTGAGCACGATGGCGTCCACCGGGCACGCTTCCTCGCAGAAGCCGCAGTAGATGCACTTGAACAGATCGATGTCGTAACGCGTGGTGCGCCGGGTGCCATCGGGCGCCACGTCCGAATCGATGGTGATGCACACCGCGGGGCACACCGCTTCGCACAGCTTGCAGGCGATGCAGCGCTCCTGGCCGTTCGGGTAGCGGCGCAGCGCGTGCAGACCGCGAAAGCGCGGCGACTGCGGCGTCTTCTCCTCCGGGTAGTTGAGCGTGTACTTGTTGCTGAACAAGGTGCGCGCGGTCACCGCCAGCCCCTTGATGAGCTCGGGCATCAGCAAAGTCTTGAGTGGGTTCCAGGCCATCGAGCGACTACCCTCCGTGATACCAGGGGCGCGCCCATGGCCCGATGTGGTACACGGCCAGGATCATCTCCACCCCGAGCCACACCAGTGTCACCGGAATCAGCGCCTTCCAACCGAGGCGCATGATCTGGTCGTAGCGGTAGCGCGGGAAGGTGGCGCGAAACCACAGGAACAGGAACACGAGTACGAACGCCTTGAGGAACAGCCACAGAAAGCTCGGTGCACCCAGCCAGGCGATCCACCAGGGAGCGGAGGCCATGCCCGGGTAGCCCTCGAGTGGGCCCTGCCATCCGCCGAGGAAGAACACCGCGGTAAGCGTCGAGATCAGGATCATGTTGGCGTACTCGGCGAGGAAGAACAGTGCGAATGCCATGCCCGAGTATTCGACGTGAAAGCCGGCGACGATCTCGGATTCGCCCTCGGCGACGTCGAAGGGAGCGCGGTTGGTCTCGGCGATCCCGGAGATGAAATACACCATGAAGAGTGGGAACAGCCAGAACCAGTTCCACGAGCCGATACCACCGGACTGAGTCTCGACGATCTTGCCGAGATTCATGCTGCCGCTCGCCATGAGCACACCGACCAGCGCGAATCCCATGGCGATCTCATACGCCACCAGCTGCGCCGCCGAGCGCATGGCGCCAAGGAAGGCATACTTCGAGTTCGCCGCCCAGCCGGCGATGATGACACCGTAGACGCCCATGGAGGTGAGTGACAGCAGGTAGAGAAGCCCCGCGTCGGCCTTCGACACCACCACCGTCGGTGACAGCGGGATCACCGCCCAGGCGGCGAAGGCCGGAATGAGCGCGATCATCGGTGCGAGGCGGAAGAGCAGCTTGTTGGACCTGGTCGGGATCACGACCTCCTTCATGAGGAGCTTGAACACATCCGCAAAGGGCTGACCGAGTCCGGGAAAGAGGCCGAAGATGCGCACGCGGTTCGGCCCGCGGCGCAGTTGCATCCAGCCGATGACCTTGCGCTCCCAGAGCGTCAGCAGCGCGACTGAGATGATGAGCGCGACGGTGATGATCAGAATCCACACCGTCGCCTGTGCGTAGTCAGGAAGCGCGATCCAGAGGCTGGTCAGATTGTGCAGCACCGCGGCCCCGTCCCTCAGTAGGTACCGAGCGCGGCACGGCCATCCCGCGTTCGTTGCAGCGACACGGCACGGCGCACGAGCGCATCGACCTGGTACATGGGCACGTCGGTGACGGTCAGCGGCGGCGCAGAACGCGCGCCATCGCCAGGCGGCGGCACGGCATGCCGGCCGCTGTAGGCGCCCGGCGCAAGCGCCGTGCACTCTGCACGCAGCTCCGCGAGCACCTGCTCGGACGACTGGTAGTCAAAGTGCGGCAGCTTCAGGAGGTTGCCGAGCACGCGCAGCACTTTCCATCCCGGGCGCGCCGCCCCGACGGGCGTCGCCGCGCCCGCCTGGCTCTGCCAGACGCCCTCGCAGTTCACGTAAGTGCCGGAGGTCTCGGCGAAGGTACCGATCGGCAGGATCAGGTGCGCGAAGCTCTTCACTTCCTCGCTCACGAAGGGGGTGAGCGCGATGACGAACTCTGCCTGCGCAAGCGTGCGCAGCGCCTCGGGCTCGAGGGTATCGATCCCGGGCTCGACGCCTCCAAAGAGCAGGTAGGCGCGCAGCGGCGCGCCCAGCATCTCGCGCGCGGTGAGACCCGGCTGGGCGAGCACCTTCCCGGCCGGCTCGCGATGGGGCACGGCGCCGGCAACGTAGGCGCCGGCGGCATTCGCGCCCTCGGCGATACGGCCGTAGCTCGCCGCGCACATCTGCGCGAGCGCCGCGGCGAGTGAGCGCAGATCGGCGAATGCCGGATGGCGCGCCGCGAGCGCCCCGAGCCAGACCGCGCGGCGGGACCCGGAGAGCAGCGCCGTCACCGCAGCGCGATGCACATCGGTAACCGCTGCCGCCTGCGCCACGGCCGCGAGATGCTCGGGAACGGCTGCACCTGTAGCAGCGGCCGCGGCGTTCAGCAGCGCGGCGAGCTCGCCCGCCATCGCGCCCGGGGTGCAACTGAGGTAGCCGGCAAGCGGGAAAAGATAGGGAAAGCGCGCCGGATTCAGCATCGTGACCTGCGCGCCGCGCAGCGCGGCCTTCCGCACCCGGTGGGCAAGAATCGGCGCCTCACGGCGCAGGTTCGAGCCGATCACGAGCAGCGCATTCAGGCCATCCACCTCGGCGATGCGCATGCCGAGCGTGGGCAATGCCGCGTCCGCCGCCTGGTCACGGAAGTCACGCTGCCGCAGGCGATGGTCGATGTTGTTCGAGCCGAGACCGCGGGCGAGACGCGCGGCCAGATAGAGCTCCTCGGTCGTGCTCGAGGGACTCACGAGGACCCCTAAGCTCGCGGCGCGCTCCTTGAGGCGCTCTGCGGCGAGGGTGAGCGCCGGCTCCCATTCGCTCTCCACCCACTCGCCGCCGCGCCGCACGAGTGGCGCGTGCAGCCGGTCGGCACTGTAGATGCCCTCGTAGCTGAAGCGGTCGCGGTCGGCGATCCATATCTCGTTGATCGACTCGTTCTCGCGCGGTAACACGCGCATCAGTCTGCCGCGCAGCACGTGACCGAAGAGGTTCGAGCCCACCGCGTCGTGCGGAGAGATGAGCGGCACCGCGTCCATCTCCCAGGCGCGCGCGCTGAAGCGCGAGGGTTTGGCGACCAGCGCCCCTACCGGGCACAGGTCGATGACGTTACCGGAGAGCTCGTGATTCACCGTGCTCTCGATGTAGCTGCGCACCGCCAT
>Ga0207664_10003502_pt1 | contig 10481 bp, 9 predicted proteins | sample LARL83metaG_FD_184349 | JGI IMG/M metagenome (GOLD analysis project Ga0207664, IMG submission 184349) | Corn, switchgrass and miscanthus rhizosphere microbial communities from Kellogg Biological Station, Michigan, USA - LAR L8-3 metaG... | ecosystem: Host-associated > Plants > Roots >...
CGCAACGCGCCAGGTCGAGGTCCGCAACGGCGTGGTGGTGCGCTCGTGAAGCTCGGCAACCTGATCATCTCCGGGATCGTCACCGGCTCGATCTATGCGTCCTTCGCCGCATGTGTCGCGCTGTGGTACCGCGTGTGCAACATCCTCAACCTCGCGGTCGGCGACTTCGCGATGATCGGCGCGCTTGGCGTCGACAACCTCGTCAGCGTCCACCACTGGAAGCTGGCGCCGGCGATCGCCGTGCTGCTCGCCGCCGTTGCCGTCTTCGCCTACCTGTACGACCGGATCGTCCTGCACTTGGCCCAGGACGGGCGCACGCGGCAGGAGGGGATCGTCGTCACGTTCTTCTTCACGTTCGCGCTGTCGTTCTTCATCGAGGGGATCGCCGAGCTGTTGTACGGCACCAACGTCCACGCCGCGCCGGGTGTGTGGAACGGCCAGTCGCTGAGCCTCGGGGGCGGCCTGCACGTGGACCGCGCCGGGGTGCTGATCGTCGCCTTCGCCGCGGCTGTCGGCCTCGCCTCGTCGTTCGCGCTGCGACGCACCATGCAGGGCAAGGCGATCGAGGCGTGCGGCGAGAATTTCTTCGGCGCGCGGATCGTCGGCATCGACAACCGCCGCTATCGGAGGCTGCTGTTCGTGGGCACCGGAGTGCTCGCCTGCGTGTTCGGGATCCTCGAGTCACCGATCACCGGCTACACGTACAACTCCGGCGCGGCGATCAGCCTCACCGGGTTCATCGCCGCCGCCTACGCCGGGTTCCAGAAACCCGGGAAGGCGGTCGCTGCCGGCCTCGGCATCGGGGTGCTCGAGGCGTTGCTCGGCGGCTACGTGTCGGCCAACTACGCCGACACGATCCTCTACGCGATCCTCGCGACCGCGGTCCTCGTCCGCCCCAGCGCGATGGGCCTCGACCTCGTCCCCGAGTAGCCGATGGCCGCCGCGACGACCACCGCCACGCGCCCGCGCCGCCGGTTCGCCGCCAGCCGCGGACCCCTGCTGTCCACCTCGTTCGTGCTGATCGCGGGCCTGATCATCGCCGGCGGCTCTGCCGACTCGTACTTCGGCAGCGTCGTCATCCTCGCGCTCAGCTACGCCATCGTCACCGCGGGGATGGCGGTCCAGATCGGATTCAGCCAGCAGGTTGTGTTCAGCCAGTCGGTGTTCATGGGCCTCGGCGCCTACGGCGTCGCCGTGCTCAACTCGAACGTGGGCTGGCCTAGCCTGCTCGCGCTCGTCGTCATCACCATCGCCAGCGCCGGCGTCGCCTGGGTCATCGGCAAGGCCGTCTCACGGGCGTCGGGCCTCGCGCTCGCGGTGGCAACGCTCATGTTCCCGCTCATCGCCTACGGCTACGTCAGCAATGCGAACTGGCTGGGCGGCGCGATCGGGATGCCGCTCACCGGCAACCTGTGGCCGGGCGGGTCCTCCGCCACGGCCAACGGGATCCTCACCGTCGTCATCGTGACGATCGTGGTGTTCGCCACCACGCGCCTGGTCGCCTCCGAGATCGGCCTGGAGATGTACGTGCTCGGCGTTCACGAGAAGACCGCGCAGGCGATGGGAGTGCGAACGGCTCGACGCCGCCTGGAGCTGTTCATGCTCGGTTCGGTGCTCGCCACGCTCGGCGGCGCCGTCTACGCCGGCACGCAGCTGTTCGTGCCTCCGACGCTGGTGCAGGCCACCGCTGAGCTGTCGCTGCTGATCATGCTGTTCGTCGGCGGCCGCCGCAGCGTGCTCGGCGCCGTCCTCGGTGCGGTCGGCATCCAGTACTTCATCGGTGCCTCCAACACGATCAGCGTCCACATCCTGCTCATCGAGGGTGTGCTCATCACCGTCGTGCTGCTGATCGAGCCCGAGGGGATCGCGGGCATCGTCTCGCGGTTGTGGCGGCTGGCCGCGGCCCGGACGCCCGCCATCGCCCGCCTCACCGGGACCGACCCGTCCATGGTCCCGCCGCCGATCCTCGACGGCGATGCGGGCGTCGGGGTCTCCGGAGAGCTCGCGGCCACCGCCGAGGCGGAATCGACCGCGTTTCGCCGCCACTTCGCCGGTCGCCGGGCGGACGCGGGCACAAGCTCCGAGGCGCTCCTGGAATGCCGGTCGGTCAGCAAGGTGTTCGGCGGGCTGACGGTGCTGCGCGACGTCGACATCACGCTGCCCCAGCGCGGGATCTTCGGGCTGTGCGGACCCAACGGCGCCGGCAAGTCGACGTTGCTCAACGTCGTCGGGGGCAGCCTGGCTCCGACCACCGGCACGATCGCGCTCGCCGGCCAGGACATCACCGCGCTGCCCGCGTCTGAGCGCTTCGGGCGCGGGGTCAGCCGCACCTTCCAGGCGGTCCACCTCATCCGGGGCCGCACCGTGCTCGACAATGTCGCCGTCGCCTGTCTGCGCTCGCACGGCTCGAGCCTGGTGCGCGGAATGGTGTCCAGCCGTCTGTCGCAGGCCCGCGCCGACGCGATCGAGGCGCTGGAGTACCTCGGCCTCGACGACCTCGCCCACCACGAGGTGTCCTCGCTCACGCTCGAGACGCAGCGGATGGTCGAGCTTGCCCGGGCGATGGCGTCGCGGCCATCGCTGCTCCTGCTCGACGAGCCCGCCTCGGGCCTGTCCACGCCCCAGCGCGAGCGGCTGAAGGACGTCATGCGCTCGATCGGCGAGGTGACCTGCATCCTGCTCGTCGAGCACGACCTCGACCTGATCGCCGCGATCGCGGAGCGGATCTACGTACTGGAGAGCGGGGCACTCGTGTTCACCGGCACTGGGGAGGAGTTCCGTTCCTCAGGGGCCGTGAGCTTGCTCCTCATGGGGGCATCACCAACCACCACATCAGGAGGAGAACAGTGACGAGCAAGAGCCGGATTGGGCGAGCGCGCCGCGGCGCCATGCTCGGCGTCGCGCTCGCGACTGCGGCAGTGCTGCTGGCTGCGTGCGGAAGCTCGAGCAAGACCGTCGCGAGCGCGAACAGCCCGATCAATGTGTGTGGGGACCTGGCGCTCTCGGGCGCGTACTCGCAGCTCGGGCAGACCAACAACTGGGGCCACGAGGCCTACTTCAAGTGGGTGAACGCCCATGGCGGCCTCAAGGGCCACAAGGTCCACTACACCGTCATCGACAACCAGTCCCAGCCCGCCCAGGCGGCGCTCATCGCGCAGAAGTGCATCAAGCAGGACCACGCGGCGTTCATCGTCGGCCCCGAGTCGGGCGCCGACGCGGAGGCGGCGATGCCGATCGCCATCGCCAACAAGACGGTCATGATCACCGAGTCCTCGGGGTGGCAGACCAACGGCTACAAGGACCTCACCTCGTACGGCTTCCCCGGGTTCTATGACGTCTTCTACAACGACCAGCTCGCGTCGGTGCAGAACGTGATCGTCCCCCAGCACATGACCCGCGTGGCGCTCATCGACAACGCCTGCGGGCCCGTCTGCACGGCCAACCAGCAGACCGTGCAGCAACTGGCCCAGAAGTACCACTTCAAGCTCGTCGCCACCCAGACCGTCCCGCTCACGGCGACCAACATCACCCCCCAGGTGCTGTCGCTGCTCAACGCCAAGCCGCAGATCATCCTGTTCGGCCTCGTGCCGGGACCGCCGTCCATCACCGCGATCCGCGCGATCCGCGACCAGGATCCGAACATTCCCATCAGCGAGTGCTCCGCCTGCGAGCTGCCGAGCTTCATCTCGGCCGCCGGCGGCGCGACGAACATGCAGCACATCTACGTGCTCGGGTCGATGCAGACCTGGCTCCAGCACGCGCAGCAGGGTCACACGGCTCTCGACAAGGCCACCGCAGCCTCCATCTCGCTCTATTTCCAGGCGATGAAGGCGGCGGGCTTCAGCGCCGAGAACCAGCTCGACAACAGCCAGGTCGGGTTCGACTCGGGCCTGGAGCTCGGCTGGGCGGTCACCCACGCCAAGTCGCTGTCGGAGGACGACGTCTTCCACACCCTCCAGCACCTGAACACCAACACAATGGGCATCCACTGGGCCCGCACGCCGCAGAACTACGAGAACATCCCCGAGGTCGACGCGGCCATGGAGATCATCAAGCCGGACGGCAAGGCGGTGCTCTACAACCCGTCGTCAGGCGGCTGATCGCCTGACCCCGGCGGCTAGGTGTTGAGCCCGGTGACCCCCCGAACGCGTTGGATGGGAGGGCGGTTGCTGGGCGCGCTGTGGGTGCGTCGCTCGTTGTAGTGGCGCACCCAGTGTGGCAGCGAACCCGAACCGGACCTCACCCAGAGCTTGCCGCCACCCACCCACTGATCGAGGTCAACCAGCACCCTGCCCTCGCACCGCTCCGAGCAGAGTGGTCGAGCCGCACGAGACGTTGTCCGGACAGCGAACGCTGACCGGACAAGGGCGCCCGCCTGCTGGCCGGGGATGCGGCGAGGAGCAGGTGCCCACGCACCGCAGCGGAGACCAACGCGACAGGACCACTGCGCGTCCAGACAAGCGCGGCGGTTAGCGGCGCGCTGTCATTCGCTGCGGCTCATCGGGGTTCGTGCAGGATCTCGCGTGCGTCTTGCGCGTCCTGGGGGCTGACCATGATGTCGTGCGCTCCCACGGTGCCCAGCCCGTCTCCAGCCCCGGCCCCGCTGTTCGTTAACCGCGGCCACTCGATGCCGGCGCCACGCAAGACCGAGCAGAGCAGCTCCGCTTCGGGCTGGCTACCGGCGACCTTGACTACGATCCAGTCGTCCATCTCAGTTATGCCGAGTCGGTCGAGATTGCGCGCATGGATTCGCCGGCGCCTTGACCGCTACGCCTTTCGCCTGCAGGCGCTCGATCACGCCGTTCCAGCTCGAGGCGTCGGCGAAGGCGGCGTGCACCAATTGGGAGATGCTGCTTCAGACATGCGTGTTCCCTTCAGATAGGAGCTGGCGAGGGTGCGTCAGCGGAGCGACCTGAACGCGGCGCGAATCTCCTCGGCGAAGAGCTCCGGCTCCTCCCAGGCGGCGAAGTGGCCGCCTCTGTCGACCTCGTTGAAGTAGCTGAGGCTGGGATAGGCCTTCTCAGCCCAGCTGCGTGGGGTCCGCCAGATCTCGCCCGGGAAGGTCGTGAAGCCGACCGGCATGCCCGGCGGCGGGAGAGGCTGACGGCCCGCGGCCGGCGCGTCCGCGCCGTAGGCCTCCCAGTACGACCGGGCCGCGGAGGCGCCGGTGCCGGTCACCCAATACGCCATGATGTTGTCCAGGACGTTGTCCCGGGTGAGGTTGCCCGAAGGCTGCCCGTCGACGAAAGCGCGGGCGATCTTGTAATAGGCGTCGGTGTCATGGTCGAGCATCCACGCAGCCAGGGCAACGGGCGAGTCGAGCAGGCCATAACCGATCGTCTGCGGCCGGGTGGCCATCTCGACGAAGTAGCCGTTTCCAGACTGCTGGAAGGCGGCGATCTGCGCGGCCGCGGCGCGCTCCGCGTCGGTATCCGTCGGCATAGGGCCACCCAGCGCCGGCACCAGCAGGTTCGTGTGAATGCCGATCAACCCCTCGGGTGCTTGGCGGCCCATCGCGTCCGAAACCCCGGCGCCCACGTCGCCGCCCTGGGCAACGTAGCGTGTGTAGCCGAGGCGATCCATAAGCTCGGCCCAGGCCCGCGCTGTCCGGTCCAGGTCCCAGCCGACCTCGGCCGGCTCGCCGGAGAACCCGTACCCCGGCAGCGAGGGCAGCACGAGGTGGAACGCATCCTCAGCGCTGCCGCCATGCGCGGTCGGGTCCGTCAGCGGGCCGACGGAGTCGATCATCTCCATGACAGAGCCCGGCCAGCCGTGCGTCATGATCAGCGGCAACGCGTTCTCGTGCGGTGAGCGCACGTGGATGAAGTGAATGTGCACGCCATCGATCTCCGTCGTGAACTGCGGCAGCGCGTTCAGCCTCGCTTCCACCCGCCCCCAGTCGTAGCCGGTCGCCCAGTAGGTGGCGAGCTCCTGAACCGTCGCCAGCTGCACGCCCTGCGACCGATCTTCGACGAGCTCTTTGGACGGCAAGCGCGTCGCCGCTATGCGTTGGCGAAGGTCCTCGAGGGACTCATCTGGAATATCGACGTGGAACGGACGGATCGCGCCGTTCTCGCCCGTCGTCGACCGATCGGTCCGCGCAGTGGCAGAGACTCCGGCAATGGTCATAGGAAGTGCTCCTCAATGAGTTCGCGACCGTCAGGCGCGCCGCCAGCGGGACGGCCTCGGTGGTTGGAGTGGAGCGGAGCCCGAGCAGGATGGCGCGTCAGCTTCGGTTCGTCAGAGAGTCCAGCCGCCGTTCCAGTTACCACCCTACTCCTCACAGCCAAGCCCTGAAGCTGTCGCACTCGCCGATGGCGCGCACTACACATGCGCGGACGCGAGAAGCCTCGCTGCCGCTCCGCGCGTGGAGGGAGCCGCCTCAAATCAATCGGCGTGAGACCTGCTTCGCCGCCCAGACCGGCATCGGAGCGGCTGAGTCGCGCGCGCTCCCTTCGCGCGGCAGGGCAGGGCTCGTCGCACAAGGCCATCGTTCAGCGGACGTACGGCAGCCGTCCCGGTGTCTCACGTGCGAACCCTCTGCGAGCAACGCGAGATGCGTTCGCCCAGCGGGGCGCGCGTCGCCAACGGCACCGCTGGCGCTGGGGCAACCTCCGATCGACGCGTGGACCCGCGCGCCGCCCACCGGATCGGCGTTCAGCCCGCGACGACGACGGGTACCCCGACCGTTTCGTAGGTCGGTTTGGCGCGGGCGTCGCGGGTCGCGAGGCGAGCGCCATGCTCGGCTGCCGCGAGTGCTACCAGCGCGTCGTATACGGCGCCGCCGGCGATCCCGAGCCGACTGAGCACGTCCGGGAGACGCCGCGTCGCGTCGGATCCAAGGATCAACGGCTCGGCGAACCGCTCGGCGATCAGCCGGGCGGCGTCGGTCGGTGTCAGTCGCAGGTCACCGGGCAGTCGCGTGAGCACCGAGTACGTCTCGGCCAGCGCATGACCACTGAGAGCGATCTCGCGTCCATTCCACCAGCGGACGACCTCGGCATGCGCCGTGTGGGTCTGAATGAGCAGCGGGACGGCGACGCTCGTGTCCACGCCCAGCGCGGTCACCGGCGTCCGGCGTCAATCAGCCCGAAGACGTCGTCGTCGTCGATCACGTTGTCTCCGGTCGCGACGAGCGCCCCTGACTCATCAACTAGTCGAGCGGTGCGTCCGGTGGGGACGAGTTGAAGTCCGGCGCCGTAGCGCGAGACGTCCACGGTCGATCCCGGGGTGAGTCCAAGGGCGTCCCGAAGCGGCTTGGGAACAACGATCCGTCCGACCGAGTCGATTGTGGCCTCCACTGGGAGGACGTTACCAGCTGCCTCCCAGTATGTCGACCCAACCCTTCAGCTCACGGCGCCCCGGGATCAGCGTGACCCGTCGAATCGCTTCTGGGCCCTCCGCGGTCAAAGCTAACGGCAGCCCGAAAAGGAGAAACGACGGCAAGACGCGACAAGGCAACCGAGGCGAAGTGGCGCGAGCAGCTGACGCTTGAGCAGTACAACGTTCTGCGGCGCAAGGGGACCGAGCGGCCCTTCAGCGGCGAGGACGTCGACACCAAGGACGACGGCACGCCCACAGCAAACCAGGCCTCCAAGACGTGTCTCTCGCGGGATCCGCTGATCGAACGCCGGCACCGCAGCTGGCTCTCTCACGAAGGAAGGATGAGCGGACGCCGCGGACGAGGGCGTCCGAGCTTTTGCGGCTGCTGCCGCGCTTCTGGGCGGCACAAGGGTAGTCTGCGCCCGCCCGCGCCCTGCGGAGCTGCCGCCGTTTTCTGGCCAGCCTTCGTGATTGGCCATTCCGTTTCCGATGCTTGATGCTGAGCTACGGTCGCACCGGCGACTGGCGTCCCGTCCGTGTCCTATCGCGGATCAGCTGGGGAACGATGACGCGTACTGGCTGTAGGAAACTTGACCGGTGGGGCTTTCCGCGATCGCGAGCGCCACCTTGGCGGGGATCGGCGTCCACCAGGCTGGCATCTTCGCCGCCAGGCTGGGGTTCAACGTGTAAATCAGCGCGAAGTTCACGATCCAAAGGGGGGGCGCCATCGACATTCCCACGATCGTGCCGGTCGCGCGCTTCTGGTTGGGGACTAGCTGGGCGACGCCCGATTGCTGTTGTGCCTTATTGCCGTAGGGAACCTCAGAGGTGTAGGCCGACCGATAGAGCATCCGGAGCGATGCGCTCGCACCGTTCCGCCTGCACCACGTCGGCAGGTATCCCCCCGGCACAAGGAGGGCGTTGATCTGTCTTGTCGGTGCGTCGGTGTTCGCGGGGCTCTCCAGCATCCCGGCGGTGTTCACCATCAGCCCGTAGCTGCCAACGACGATGGGCGTCAGCTTGCCGTTGACCTTGGCGAAGAGCGGGGTCCCTGTCGTGTTCGTGAGGATGCGCACGCTTGCGTCCACGAGCTTCGCGGCGGCCAGCTTGCCGTCGACGCCCTGGCCAGTGATGAACAGTCTGTATTGCTTCGCCGTGAACGCATGCCCCTTGTTGAGCCCGAGCTCGTGCGCGATCCGATCCGCCGCCGTCATTCCCAGCGGTCGGTTGACCCGGCGTGCGCTCGTCGCTTCGGTGGGCGCGAACTTCTCGTACTTCGGCGTTCCGGCAAATGGCTGCGCGAAACCGGTACCGGGAGGGACCGGACGCGCGACTGCCTGAGAGGCCGCGAGCGCTGTGACGGACAGTGCCGCCACGACAATCGGCGCAGCGAAGCTGAGCCGGCGATTGGTCTGTGCGTGGTCAGCGGGGGTTCGGGCACTGCTCTTCATGGGCTTTCACCAATCTTTCTTCACCGGGCGCGAGCGGTGCTTGCGTCGCGTCGTTCTGGCTTCGTATGTCGGTGTCATCCGCTGCCTGTCGATTGCGGCCTCGAGCACAGCTGACGACCTGCATCCAGTCTGTGACGCTGCGCGCAGCGTCGTCGTCGGAGACGATGCCGCCGGATCGGCTCGCTGTCAGGATCGATTTCGACGCTCACGCGCAGTTGCGTCGCACGAGTCGCAGCTTCTATCCGGCGCCTATCTTCGCACTAGCCAGCTGGTGCTCTGTCACGATCAGAGCGGCACTCCCCGCTCCGGCAGGCCGAGCGGTCCGACCTCTCCCCGTCAATCGTGGCGGTCTGATTCTTGGCGCGGTAGCGGGCCTGCTGTCGCGCCAACGCGTCCTCAGATGGTGTTGCCGCCTCCGCGATGTGCTCCGGGGCTGGCTGCGGCCATCCGTTGCCTTCTGCAAGATTCTCCGGCAGCCTTCCAACCGACGCGTTCCGCATCCGACCGCCGGTGGCTCGCAGCCAGGGCACCCGATTCGACCTGCGCTTGAACATCCTCCCTGGAGCCTACGCCGTCGCCGCGACGTCTGTGGCAGATGGCAAAAAGGTTTGGTCTTGTCGGAGCTCGGGCCTGGCCGACCGCGGACGCGCTGCGGTCGATGTGGCAAGGTGTACATGAGAATGTCGCGTCGGGGCTAGAGCAACGCCCACGGCCGCGAGACCCAGTCTCAGAGGGGATCGGTCAGCGGACGGTCTTCGTAACCGAGGTGCCGGTTCCCGACTCCTTCGGGCCTCGAGCGAGCTCTCGGTAGATCGTGGCGCGGCTCACTGAGAACAGTTCGGCCAGTTCTGCGATGGTGTGGTCGCCGGCGGCGTGGAGGTTGAGCAGGACCGCGCGTTTAGTGGGGCTGAGCTTGGGCGGTTTGCCTTTGAGTCTGCCCTTGGCGCGGGCGATGGCCATGCCTTCGCGGGTGCGCATGCGCAGCAGGTCGACCTCGAACTCGGCGAAGGTCGCGAGGATGTTGAAGAAGCATTTGCCCATCGGGTCGTTGGGGTCATAGACCGAGCCGCCCAGCGACAGTCGCACCCCGCGGGCCGCCAGGGAGTCGCCGATCGCTCGGGCGTCGGGGACCGAGCGCGCTAGGCGGTCGAGCTTGGGGACGACCAGGGTGTCGCCCTCGCGTACGGCGGCCAGTTGCGCTGTTGAGTCCTGGGCGGGAGCGGCTGCGGCCAGTCATGCCGTGGTCGAGGTAGATGCGGTCCTCGGCGACGCCGAGCCCGCGCAGGATCTCGCGTTGTGCGGTGAGGTCCTGGCGTTCTGTCGAGCAGCGGGCGTAGCCGATCAGGATCCCGGACCTCTCCGCGAAAGGCGGCTCAAGAGACCTGCCGGTCGGCGTGATCGCCGCCGTGCCTGGTGCGGCAGTTTCGGTCATTCGCCCTCTCGCCCAAACCACGACTGCCTCTCAACTCCGTCACTGTCCCCCGCAAAACGCCCCAACCACGCGGCCGATCAAGTCCGGTGCGGAAGGTTGAGCGAGACGGCGCGCGTCGTTTGAAGAACCCGGGAGTGTCCTTGTTTCGCGCCGCTGTCTCACAGAGTTTCAGTGGCGCTCCGCGTTGCTGCTCGTTGGCGTTAGGGCGCGAGCGGCAGAGGCGGGCGACTAGGGGGTCAACGGTTTTCAGGCTAAGCGCCAAGGCCGCCCTCAGC
>Ga0207664_10003503_pt1 | contig 10479 bp, 8 predicted proteins | sample LARL83metaG_FD_184349 | JGI IMG/M metagenome (GOLD analysis project Ga0207664, IMG submission 184349) | Corn, switchgrass and miscanthus rhizosphere microbial communities from Kellogg Biological Station, Michigan, USA - LAR L8-3 metaG... | ecosystem: Host-associated > Plants > Roots >...
ACCGGTCACCGGCGTAGCTGGCCCAGTGGTCGTGGATGGTGGCCCGCGGGAACAGCGCCGCGTTGACCGTGTGGTCCGGATGGTGGTGGCTGAACACCACGTCGGTCACGTCGTCCGGGGCCGGGCCACGGGCGGCCAGCGCGGCCAGCAGGCCGTCCCGGCTGGGCACCATGCCCGGGTCGACCACGATGACCCGGTCGCCGTCCAGGATCAGGGTGACCGTGCTGCCGACCCGCTCCCCGCCGGCCTCCTCCCGGGCGTAACCCTCGTGCAGAAGGAAAACCCGCGCGGATCCGGTCCCAGGGAAAGCGGTATTAGTCACGGCCGCCGACACTACCGTCTCTTTGCGTGCAGCGCTGTCGATGCGTTGCGGCTGTACCGCGGGCCGGGGCACGAAACTTCGTCGTCCAGGGTGAGGTACTCGCCACCGACCCGTCCGGGCGTCATCTGCTGGTGGGCTTCCTGACCGTACGGGTCGATCACCTGGTGCTGGCCGCCTCGACAACGGCCGGCTCACGGTGCTGGCGAGCCTGGTGCGATCACTCGAGCCAACCCAGGCGGCCTGGTGAGGCCGCCTGCGCGCTCCGTTCCCATAGGCACCGCCTCGCCGATCACGCAGGATTGTTGTCCTGTGCGGCTTGAAGGAGGAGGGTGCTGGCATGGCTGAGCGGCCGAACATCTTGTTCTTCCACGTGGACAACTTGGGTTTCGGGGAGCTGAGCTGTTACAGCGGGGGGCCGTTCCGGGGGACGTGGACCCGCCGGATCGATGCCTTCGCCAGGCAGGGATTCCGGCTGACCAACTACGCACCCGAGGCGCAATGCACGCCGACCCGTTCGGCCTTGCTGACTGGGCGGCATGCGATCCGGTCGGGGAACCACAGCGTGCCGCTGGGGTCGTCGGGCGGCTGGGGCCTGGTGGCGTGGGAGCAAACCCTGGGTGACTTGCTGTCAGGGGCGGGCTACGGCTGCGCCGTGTATGGCAAGTGGCATGTCGGGGAGGGACCGGGCCGGTGGCCGACCGACAAGGGCTTCGAGGAGTGGTATGGGCCGCCGCGTACCTACGACGAGTCGCTGTGGCCGGACGATCCCTGGTATGACCCGCAGCGGGATCCGGTATCGCGAATGGTGGAGATCAGGCGCGGCGACCAGGACGTGACCGAAGGGAAGCAGTTGACTCTCGACGTCCGCCGCGACTGCGACCGCGAGTATCTGCGGCGCGCTTCGGACTTCATTCGCGCCAAGGCTGGGCAGGAAGTGCCGTTCTTTGTGTACTTCAACCATTCACTGATGCACATGCCGGTGATTCCGAGGGAGGAGTTCAAGGGCCAGACCGGCCAGGGTGATTGGGCCGACAGCCTGCTCGAACTCGACACCGACTTCGGGACGCTGCTGGATCTCCTCGACGAGCTCGGCCTCGCGGGCAACACACTCGTGGTCTTCGCCGGTGACAACGGCCCTGAGGAGGTGCTGCTGTGGCGGGGCACGCCGGGTTACTGGGAGGGCTCCTATTTCGCCGGCGGGGAAGGCAACCTGCGCACGCCGTGCATCGTGCGGTGGCCTGAGCGCGTACCCGGCGGGCTGGTCAGTGACGACATCATGCATGTCACCGACTGGTTCACGACACTGTTGCACGCGGCAGGCGCAGATGTGCCAGCCGACCGAGTGATCGACGGCGTGGACCAGCTCGCCTGGCTCACGGGGGACCAGCAATCGTCGCTGCGAGATGGCTACGTCTTCTGGATGGGCCCAGAGATCTACGGGGTCAAGTGGAGGAACTTCAAGCTCTCCCTTGTGGAGCAGAAATACTCCACCGATCCGGTGGGCAAGTTGTCGTCGCCCCGGATCATTAACCTCATCACCGACCCCCAAGAGCGGGAACCCCTGGACCTGCCGCTTATGCACTCGTGGACTGTCACACACTTCAACCGGCTCCTCAGTGAGTTCCAGAGCAGCGTCAAACGTGAGGCCCTCGTGCCAGCAGGCGCCCCCTTGGACTACCGTCCAGCAGAACCGACCTGAGCAGCGCACCCCGGTCTGGCGGTCCAACGTGGGAACTCGTGGGCGCATGGGACACCTGTGCGGTCATGACTTGCAGGCGGGCGCGCGTCGACGTTGTCAGGAATCCTGGGCCGTGAGTCGAACGGCGGCGAGTACGGCGTCGAGTGGCTTCGGCATGCGGTCGAGGTCGATCGCGTCGACGAGCAGGCGCGCGTAACGGAGCTTGCGCTGTGAGCCCGCGCCCAGGAAGCGCCGCAGTTGCGCCGGCCCCGGCGGCCGGCCAGCGTTTCGACAGCGATCTGGTCGCTGACGCCCTCGACCAGGACGACGGCGCGGGCGCCGACCGCCCGCGCCAGCGCCAGCCCAGTTGCCTGGGTCGCGGCTGCGGGGCCGCTCACATAACCGGCAAGGGGTTCGCCGGGCCTGTCAATCTTCATCAGGACACGGCCATGACGGCCGCTACCGGCTCGCCGAAGTAGTCCTGTCGCACCAGCCCACTGTGCGCACATCCTCCCGGCAGCCGCTACTCACTTGCTGGCACCCGTGGTTATGACTTGCTAGCGGGCCCGGGCCGCCGCCTTCAGCTGCTGCTTGTACGCCCGGACCTCGGCCAGCGAGTCGGCGTCGGTAATATCCGCGACCGAGACCCGGGAGCCCGCCACGCCGAACTGGCCGGTGGCCTCCAGCCAGCCGGGCGGGCGCACGCCCAGCTGCTTGCCCACCAGGGCGGCGAAGATCTGCGCCTTGACCGGGCCGAAGCCGGGCAGCTCGGCGATCCGGCGGACCATCTCCTGGCCGGTGGCCGCGCCCTGCCACAGCTGCGCCGCGTCGCCGCCGTAGCGATCCAGCACGATCCGGGCCAGGTCCTGGGTCCGGCCGGCCATGGCCCGGGGGTAACGGTGCAGCGCGGGCCGCTCGCTGAACACCGCGGCCAGCGCGTCCGGGTCGTAGCCCGCCAGTTCCGCCGCGGTGGGCTCATGTCCCAGCCGCCGGGCCAGGTCGCGCGGCCCGCTGAACGCCTTCTCCAGCGGCACCTGCTGGTCCAGCAGCATGCCGATGAGCAGCGCGAGCGGATCGCGGGTCAGCAGCTCATTTGCGTCGGCGTCGATCGGCAGCGATATGGTCATGAGGTCCTCCTGGTGGCTGCGGCCATCCTGGCAGCTACGCTCGGCCAGGGGGCTCCGGGGGTCGCCCCGGGCCCGTGGCCGCAGCCGCCAGGAGTACCCGGGAGCTGAGCGTTTCCTGGACATCAGCCCAGAATTCGCTCAGCCGCCGGGCAGGCCGGCCGGGGGCGGAACTACCTGCGGGCCGGCTGACGTTTCAGTTAGCAGGCGTGAGTGGGCTGCGGTTGACTGGTCATGATCCAGCATGCGGCTCATCCTCGCCGCCTGAGGAGGCAGAAGTTGTCCGGACGCATGAAGTTCGCTATCGCCGGGGTCGTGATCGGCCTGATCCTGCTGATCGTCAACCCGTGGCTCGCGCTCGCGGTGATCGTGCTGGCGATTGGCATCCCGGCCGCGCTGTACCTGGCCCTCGACCCGTCGCAGCGGCGGCGGCTCAGGGCCATGCGCAACCGCCAGATACGCAGCTGACCGGAGATAGGTCAGCTCAGCAGGCCCGGGTAGAGCAGGGCCAGCTGATGCGGGTAGCCGCCGATGAGGCGCAGCTCGTCGTCAGCCAGCGGCTTGCCGCTGGCTGACGCACACAGCTGCACCAGGGAAAACGCCAGGTCCTCGTCCCCGGCCGCGATCTCGATGCCCAGCCCGTCCATCACGTGCCGGAAACCTGCCTTACCGCCGTACTCCCCGGTCAGCACTACCCGGCCGCGCCGGGTGAACCAGTCATCGGGGAACGGGCCCAGCGTGTCATCGTCATAGAGCTCGTAGTTGTGCCGGTCTTTGAGCGCGCCGTCGGCATGGATGCCGGACTCGTGGGCGAACGCATTGCGGCCGGTGCCCGGCTGGTTCGGTGGCAGCGGCTGGCCGAACGCGTAGCTGGCCCACAGCCCGAACCGGCGCGCCCAGGACAGGTCCAGTGGATCGCCGATCTCCGCCTTCCCGGCCACCCCGAAGCCGTGCTGGACGGCCAGGATGGTGGACAGCAGGTCGGCGTTGCCGGCCCGTTCCCCGATCCCGTTGACGCAGGTGTTCACCCACGCGTCCTGGCCTGCGTCGAGGTCGCCGAGCGCGCCGGACACCGAGTTGGCCACGGCCATGCCCAGGTCGTTGTGGCAGTGCGTCTCGACCGGGATCCGGATGGCCGAGGCCAGCTTGGCGAACCGCTCGCGGATCCGTTCCGGGGTGTCCCCGCCGATCGTGTCGCAGTAGCGGACCCGGTCCGCGCCCGCCTCCCGGGCCGCGGTGGCGAACTCCAGCAGGAAACCGTCGCCGGTGCGCGAGCCGTCCTCCGCGTTGACCCCGATGGTCTGCGCGCCACCATCCCGGGCCGCGCGCACCGCCGCGGTCATCTCGGCGATGATCGCCGCCTGGTCCAGCCGGCCGCGGAACTTGTGCGCGATCATCTGATCCGACGTAGAGATCGACAGGTTGTAGTGCCGCAGGCCGAGCGGGACCGCGGCCTCGACGTCCCCGGGCACGGCCCGGCACCAGCCGGACAGCCGCAGCGGGCCGAACGCGCCGGCCTCGGCCAGCGCCACGTTGGCCCGGATGTAGGGCACCTCGTGGAACAGGAACGGGAAGCCCAGCTCGGACTGGGCCACGCCGAGCCGTCCCAGGTAGAAGTTGACCATGGTCTTGCCGAACTTGGACAAGCCGGTGCGCGCGGTCTGCACGCCGTCGCGGTTGGTCACGTCGAGGAAGTGGATCGTTGGCACGTGCATCCTCCGGAAAGTGGCCGGCCGGGGTTCCCGGTCAAGGGTCGATACTCGACACGATGACACTTTCCGTCCACTGTCATCAATGTTGATTAAAATCAACGTCTGTGCGCGGTGACGTGACCACCAGAAGGGAGCCGGGCCAGTGGCCGAGTGGATCAGTGCCACCGAGGCGGCCAGGCGGCTCGGGGTCAAGCAGGCCACGCTGTACTCCTACGTCAGCCGGGGCGTGCTCACCCGGCGGCGCGGCACCGGGGGGCGGGTCAGCCTGTTCGACCCGGGCGAAGTCTCCGACCTGGCCCAGCGCGGCCGCCCGCGCCGCCCGGCGGGCCTGGCCGGGCTGGTCATCGAGTCCGGGCTGACCGAGATCGACGGCGATCAGCTGCGCTTCCGCGGCGTGGACGCGCTGGACCTGGCCCGGGATGCCGGCTTCGAGGACGTGTGCGCCCTGCTGTGGGCCAGCACCCGCCCGGGCCACGGCGGGCCGGCCCAGCCGGGGGCTGGCTGGCAGGCCACGGCCAGCGCGGTCGCGGCCGGCGTCATGGCCCAGGCCGCGCTGCCCCGGGACACGTTCCCGCTGGAACGGCTGCAGGTCATCGTGCCCGCGCTGGCCGCGGCCGACCCGCTGCGGCTGGCCTTCGACCCGCCCGCGGTCGCCGCGGCCGGCCAGGCCATCATCGCGGGCATGGTGGACTGCCTGCCCGCCGCGGGCAGCGCGCGCGGCGCTGGACGGCGCGCCGCCACCCAGCCGGCGGGCCCGGCCCGGCCCGCGGGCCGCCCGGGCGGCATCGCGGGCCGGCTGTGGCCCAAGCTGTGCCCGGATCCGCCGCCAACCGGGCTGCTGGACGCGCTGCGCGCCGCCCTGGTGCTGCTGGCCGACCACGAGCTGGCCGCGTCCACCCTGGCCGTGCGGGTGGCCGCCTCGGTCCGGGCTGACCCGTACGCCGTCGTGGGCACCGGGCTGGGCGCGCTTGGCGGCGCGCTGCACGGCGGCGCCTCGCTGGGCGCCGAGGCCATGCTGGCCGCCGCCCGGGGCCCGGCGGACGCGCCCCGCGTCGTGGGGGACCTGCTGCGCCGGGGCGAGCGCGTGCCCGGCTTCGGGCACTTCGTCTACCGGTCCGGGGACCCCCGGGCCACGCTGCTGCTGGCCCTGGTCAAGACGGCGGTCCCGGCGTCGCCCCGGCTGGCCGTGGCCGACGCGGTGCTGGCCGAGACGCACCGCCGGGCGCTGCCCGAGCCAAACATCGACTTCGCGCTGGCCGTGCTGGCCAGCTGCGCGGGGATGATCACCGGGGCCGGGGAGGTGGTGTTCGCCGTGGCCCGGACGGCCGGCTGGCTGGCCCACGCCATGGAGGAATACGCCAGCCGCACCCCGCTGCGCCCCCGCGCCGTGTACACCGGCCCCACCCCGCACCATGATCGTGGTCAGTCTGGGCATGACAGCGGCACTTACTGACCACGATCATGGATGTCGGCGGGAGTGAGGGAGCCGTGATGACTGAGGATGAGTGGCACACGCCGCTGGTGCACGTCCGCGGGGGCGAGCTGCGCGGCGACACCGGGCAGACCCCCGGGATGCAGAGGCTGGAGGCCATCTCGGGCCGGAACGCCGGGTCGGCCAGGATCTGGATGGGCCAGACCCGGGTGGCCCCACTGGCCAGGTCCGGGGATCATCACCATGGCGACACAGAAACCGCGATCTACGTGGTGTCCGGCACCCCGGCGTTCGTGTTCGCCGACGGGGACCAGGAGGTCCGGCTGCAGGCCGGGCCGGGGGACTACATCTTCGTGCCGCCCTACGTGCCGCACCGGGAGGAGAACCCGGGCGCGGACGAGGCGGTCGTGGTCATCGCCCGGAGCAGCCAGGAGCCCATCGTGGTCAACCTGGACAGCCTCTGGCCGCCGGCCGGCCGCCAAGAAGGCGGTCCCGGGCCAGCCGGCTGACCGCGCCGGGTCAGTCCGCTGAGGGTGTGCTGCGCACCTGCACCGAACCCTTGTAGCTGAACCCGCGCACGTGCACCACGGGCGCGTTCGCGGGCACGATGGCACCGGGCTCGGTGTCGGTATCGGCGCCGAATCCGCTCGCCTCGACCCGGACCCCGGGGGGCACCAGGATCGTGACCCGGGACTTGTAGGCCACCGCGACCAGCGTGGTCACCGGCGCGGTCAGCTCGGCGGCCCGCAGGTCCAGCCAGCCGCTGCCCTTGTAGACGACCGCGCGGTACCGCTCGGGGACCCGCCACCGGCCGGCCCGGCGGACCGGGCCCTTGAACGCCACGGCCAGCCGGCCGGGCGCCGTGGCCGGGCCGTCCAGCGGCTGGCTGGCCGGCCCGGCCGCCGGCAGGTCGGCGAGCAGCGCGTCCAGGTCGGCGCGGGTCCGCGCGGTCAGCGCGGTGCGCATCCGCCCGTCGAACTCGGTGTCGTCCAGCCGGCCCTCGGCGAACGCCTGCTGCAGCTGCTGGGTCGCGGCATCACGTTCCTGGTCCGAGGCGCGGACCGCCGGGACCTGGGCCGGCGGGCTGGACGGGAACTGGGTGCCTGGCTGCTGCATGCCTGCCCTCCTTGCTAGCTTCGAGATGTATCTTAACCATCCGCACGGTCAGGTGGCCGCCCGGCGGCTGGGGCGGCCCGGGTTAGCCGCCCGGCGGGACCGCTTCGGGTGGCCGCGGGTGTTGCGGGCGTGGGCCGGCTCATCCCAGACTTGGCTGGTGGGACCGCAGCCGGAGCAGCAGCCAGGGAACGAGGCGGTGCCGGGGGACGAGGTCATCCGGACCCCGGACCGGCGGCTGCGGGTGTTCGTGAGTTCCACGCTGGGCGAGCTGGCGGAGGAGCGGCGGGCGGTCTCGCGGGCCATCTCGGCGCTGCGGCTGACGCCAGTGATGTTCGAGGCGGGGGCGCGGGCGCACCCGCCGCAGGATCTGTACCGGGCGTACCTGGCGCAAAGCGACGTGTTCGTCGGGCTGTACTGGCAGCAGTACGGGTGGGTCGGGCCGGGCATGGCGATCTCCGGGCTGGAGGACGAGTTCGCCCGGTCGCAGGACCTGCCCCGGCTGCTGTACGTCAAAGGGCCGGCGCCTGACCGCGAGCCGCGCCTCACCGGGCTGCTGGCCCGGATCGCCGCGGAGGCGGCCGTGTCCTACCGTCACTTCCGCACCCCGGCGGAGCTGGGCCGGCTGGTGCGCGACGACCTGGCGATGCTGCTCAGCGAGCGGTTCGCGGCCGTCCGCCCCGCTGCCGCGGCACCGCCGGCCCGGCCCGGGCCGCGCCCGCTGCCGGTGGACGCGACGTCGCTGATCGGGCGGGAGGAGGCCACTACGGAGGTGGCCGGGCTGTTCGGGCGTCCCGGCGTGCGGTTGGTGACCCTGACCGGGCTGGGCGGGATCGGCAAGACCCGGCTGGCGGTGGCGGTCGGCGAGCGGCTGACTGAGCGCTTCGGCGCGGGGACCGCGTTCGTTCCGCTGGCCGCGGTCACCGAGCCTGAGCTGGTGCTGGCGGGCGTCGCCCGGGCGGTGGGGGCCGAGCTGGCCGGAACGGGCCCGCCACTGGAGGCTCTGGCCGAGTACTTCGGCAGCGACCAGTGGCTGCTCATCCTCGACAACCTCGAGCAGGTTCTCGGCGCGGCTGGCGACCTCGATGCGCTGCTGGCCCGCTGCCCGGGCGTGGTGATCCTGGCGACCAGCCGGACGGTGCTGGGGCTGCGGGCCGAGTGGGAGTACCCGGTGCCGCCGCTGCCGCTGCCTGCCGACCCCGCCACGGTGCCGGTGGCGGAGCTGGTGGCCGCACCGGCGGTGGCGCTGTTCGTGGACCGGGCCCGCGCGGTGCGCCCCGGCTTCGCCCTCACCCAGGGCAACGCGGCGGCGGTGGCGGAGATCTGCCGGCGGCTGGATGGCCTGCCGCTGGCCATCGAGCTGGCGGCCGCCCGCACCCGGCTGCTGGACCCCGGCGCGCTGCTGGGCCGGCTGGCCCGGTCACTGGACGCGCTGGGCACGGGCGCGGTGGACCTGCCCGAGCGGCAGCGCACCCTGCGGGCCACGGTGGAGTGGAGCGTCGGGCTGCTGGCCGACGCCGAGCGGTCGCTGCTGGAGGTCGCGGCGGTGTTCGTGGACGGCTGGACCGTCGAGGCCGCCGCCCAGGTCGCCGGGCTGGATGAGGACCGGGCGCTGGACCTGACTGAGGCGCTGGCCCGGCACAGCCTGGTCTACCTCGACCCGGCTGGCGACGGCCCCCGGCCGCGGATGCTGGAGACCATCCGCGCGTTCGTGGCCGAGCGGCTGGCGGCCCGGCCGGACGCCGCCGAGATCCGGCGCAGGCACGCGGGCTACTACCGGGCACTGGCCGAGCAGGCCGACTGGCCGCTGCGCGGCCGCGGCCAGCTTGAATGGTGCGGGCGGCTGGACGCCGAGGAAGGCAACCTGGCCGCCGCCATACGCTGGCACCTCGGCCAGGACACCGGGGCGCTGCCCCACCTGTTCCGGGTCCTGTGGCTCTTCTGGTTCCTCCGGGACCACCTGGGCGAGGCCAGCTCCTGGATCGGGCAGCTGCTGCCCACCGCCGGCTCCCTCGACCCCCAGGCCCAGGCTGAACTGGCGTGGGCAGCGGCGGCGACCGGCGTCGAGGTGGGCGACGACGAGGCGGCGCTGGCGGCCCGCAAGCTCCTGGCACCGCTGCTCGACGGGATCGCGGACCCTTACCTCCGGGCGGCGTGCCAGCTGGTCATGGCGTGGACCTCGGGGATCGCCGGGGATTTTGACGGCGCCCGGCAGGGGGCGCTGGGCGCCCTGGAGCAGCTCCGTAGCCTGGATGAGCCGTTCCTGACGGCGCTGGCCGCGTACACCGTCGGCCTCGTGGAGATGAGGGCCGGCCGCTACGACGATGCCGGGCGCCACCTGACCGGCATGCGCGACCTGGCGGAGCGGTTCGGCAACCCCTGGCTCACCGCCGTCTCCCAGGTGTATCTGGGCCTGCTGGCCGTGACGCAAGGCCGCCCGGAGGAAGGCCGCGGGCTGCTGGATGAAGGGCTGGAGCTGAGCCTGGCCGCGCACAGCACTCGCAGCGTGACGTTGTGCCTGGCCGCGTTCGCCCGGCTGGCGTTCGTGGAAGGTGACCCAGAGCGGGCGGCGCTGCTGGCCGGGGCCGCCGACGGCCTGCGCCGGCGGGTCGGCCTGCAGGCCTGGCCGCTGCTGCGGCAGGGGGAGGCCGAGCTGCTCACCCAGGTCCGCCAGGCGCTGGGCGCGGACCGGTTCGGTCCGCCGTACACCGCTGGCGCCCAGCTCAGCCAGCAGGAGGCGGTGGCCGCCGTCCGCGGCCGGCGCGGCGCCGGCCCGGCCGCGCCCACGGCGTAGCCGGCCTCAGGACCTGCGGGTGATCCGGATCTTGGACTGCGGGTGCGGCAGCTCCTCCCAGTCCGTCATGAACTCCGCGTCCAGGCCATGCTCGCCGGCCAGCTGGACCAGGGTCTCGGTGCGGTAGTAGAAGTCCTCCCGGAGGACCTGGTGCTCCGCCCCGTCGGTCCGGCAGAACGTGAAGTCGAACACGCCGTGCCGCCGCATGATCCGGCCCACGTTGGCCAGGCACTCACTGATCACCTCGATCGGCGAGTGGGTGAACACGCTGTGCGCGTGGACCACGGTGAACTGCTCGGACGGC
>Ga0207664_10003505_pt1 | contig 10477 bp, 11 predicted proteins | sample LARL83metaG_FD_184349 | JGI IMG/M metagenome (GOLD analysis project Ga0207664, IMG submission 184349) | Corn, switchgrass and miscanthus rhizosphere microbial communities from Kellogg Biological Station, Michigan, USA - LAR L8-3 metaG... | ecosystem: Host-associated > Plants > Roots >...
ATCATCCCGTCGGCCAGCAGGTTGTCCAGATGCCGCCGGACCGCGGCCGGGGTCAGGTTCAGCCGGGTGCTCAGCCCGGCCGCGGTGACCGGGCCGTTTTCCAGGATCAGCCGGGCGATCTGGGCCCTGGTCCCCCGCTCCGAACCGGGCTGGGCCGGGGCAGCACTAAAGCCAGCACCGCGCGCGGTGCCTGCCGGTGTCGCCGTTGATCCCACGTATTTCACAACATCATTGTGCCGTAAATGCTTCCTGGCCCGCAATCCGGCCCCGGGCGGAGGGGCTGGGCCGGGTCGGCCGGTGAATTCTCTGGCCCGCCCGGGTCGTACTGACCAGGCCTTTCTCCAGCCCGCGCCGAAGGGAGCGAATGATGAGCAGCACCGGCCACGACAGCAACGCCAGCTACGAACTGGCCGCGGAACGCATGATCAGCGGGACCCCGGCAGACGTGTTCGACGGGTTCCTCAGCCTGTACGGCCCGGGCCGGCCGGACTGGGTCCTCGAATCCGAGCTCGACCTGCGGGCCGGTGGTACCTGGCGGCTGGTCTTCCAGCCGCCAGGCGTGCCGCGGTTCCGCGAGACGCGGGTGTTTTCCGAGGTGGACCGGCCGGCCCGGCTCGGGTACACAGCGACGGTCGCGGCGGACGGGCAGCCGGCCTTCCAGACCACCGTGCTGATGACGTTCCAGGCCCAGGGTGACCAGACCCGGGTCCGGCTGACCCAGTCCGGCTTTCCCGATGCCGCCACCCGGGACGACTTCGCGGCGGCGTGGCCGGATGTGCTGACCGAGGTGGCCCGCCGCCTCACTGTTTAGGGCCACCTCGGCCACCCTGATCGGGACCACGCTCGGGCCAGCCAGGCTCGGCTCCAGCTGGGCCTAGGGTCATGCACTGAGCTGCGCCGGGGCCAGCGCCAGGCCGGCCGCGCTGGCGCCTGCGCGAAGCCGGCGGTCCCAGGCGGCCACGATCAGTTCCGGGTCGCCCAGCGCGAGCGCACTGGCCAAGTGCACCGCATCAGCACCGCGTAACGCGTGCTCGGCGGCCAGCTGGCCGGCCTGCTGCTCGACCGCGCGGCTGAGTTCAACCGGGCGGGTGGCTGACCAGTACTCCGTCCAGGCCAGTTCGGCGGACGCCAGGCCAGCGTCGTCCAGGTCGTGGTTGCGCCCGGCAGCGGCCAGGGCGGCACGGACCTCTGGATAGGCCAGACGGCTGGCCACCGCCGCGTCGCACCCATCCCACAGCTGAGCGGCCAGTTCGCTGCCAGCCTCCTCGACCAGCAGCTTGACCAGCGCGCTGGAGTCGAAGTAAACCACTGCCACCGGGTCAGCCCCGCTGTTCGCTGATGCGATCCGCGAGCGGACGCCGCGGGCGCGGCCGCGCCCGCCCGGACGCAACTGGCCGGTGCGGCTGCCGCGGTCGCCCGATGACGCCTTCAGCGGTCAGCCGCTCGATCGCGGCCGTCGCGCCCACGCCGAGCAGCCTGGCCACCGGAACCCCCCGGTCGGTGATGACCACTTCGGTGCCCTGGCGGGCCCGTTCCAGCCATTCGCTCAGGTGTGCCCGCACCTCACTGATTGCCACGTCCATGCATTGATTGTACAGAGAGCCTCATACCGTTTTGTACAGAACGGCCGGCCACACCAGGCCGGGGCTTCATGGTCAGACGGCGAGCCGGCCGTCAGGGGCCACTGGAAGGGGTCGGGCGCCCGGTGGTACCTGCGCCAGCACCGCGCTGTGGCCCCATGGACACCGCTATCGCCGCCATCAGGATCACGAGGAGCGGCAGGGTGGCGATGGTGTTGCCGACGGCAGCTGGCAGCGGCGGGTTGACCAGGCTGCAGGCGTAGATGACGGATTCCAGGGCGAACGGGACGGCCAGCAGGACCAGGACCCGGCGGTTGACGGGCGAACTCACCAGCATGATCACGATGACCACGACGATGAGAGCTATTAGGGTGCCCTGAGCCAGCAGCCAGTCACCCAGGCCGGCCGGGCCGGTGCCCAGCAGCCGGTCCAGGAACCCGCGCGGGATATGCCCCGGTCCGAGCAGGCGCAGGGAGCGGGCCCGCTGGATGGAGATGGGTGCTGCGACGAGCGGCCAGAAGCCGCCGTTCACCGCCACGCTGAGCGCGGCGGTGCCCGCGGCGAGCAGCGCACCGGGCCGCCATCTCAGGGCCTTCCACCCCCTCGCCGTGCCCGGGGAGGCCAGCAGGGCCAGCGACTCCAGCGCCCAGGCGTACAGGATTCCGTCGGTTCTCGGGCCGCCGGCCAGCGTGTAATCGTTCGTGAGCGCGATCGTTAGGAAGGCCAGTGGCACGCAGGCGGCCAGCGCGGCGGCAGCGCGCCGCAGCCCGAGGCCGACCAGCACGGCCAGCACGAGCGGGGGCAGCGGGCCCGCGGTGAGCGCGTCCGTCACGTTGCCGGTGAGGGCGGCCGAGAATGGGTTGAGCTGAAAGCCCCGGGTATAGGCGCCGGGGTCCCCGTAGGCACCGATCAGGATGTCAGCGGGCGAGCCAATGCCGTTCTTCGCTCCGCCGACGCACAGTTCGGTCACCCTCAGCACCACCAGGAGCAGCGGCAGCAGCACGGCGAACTGGGTGAGCGCGTCCGCCCATGGCTGGCTGGCCGCGCCGCGCAGGACTGTCCGGGCCCTGATCTTCAGCGCTGACCACGGCAGGTCGGCCCAGTCGCGGACGCCTGGCCGGCGCTGGCCGGGCCGGGCCGCGGTCATCAGCACGCCCAGTATTTCCTCTTCGTGCTGGCCCCGGTACCAGGCCGGATAGCAGCGCAGCAACCGCCGGTAGCTCGCTTCCAGGCCGCCGCCCGTGCTCACGCCGGGCCCCCGGCCGCCTGAGTCCCCAGCCGGAGCCGCTTGGCGGCGACCGAGGCGTTGTGCCGCAGCCGCTCGACTTCGGCGGCGAGCCGCCCGCTGCCCGGTGGGGTGAGCCGGTAGTAACGGCGCACCCGGCCGCCCACCACCTCTTCCCGGTCGGCCTCGACCAGGCCTTCCGCGACGACCCGGTCCAGGGCGGCGTACAGGGTGCCGGGCCGTAGCTTGACCCGGCCACCGGATATGCGCTCAACATCGGTCATGATCCCGTAGCCATGCTGCGGCCGCTCCGCCAGCGCCGTGAGTATCAGGAACGTGGGTTCCCGGAGAGGACGATCGCTCACCCTAGCGGTATATACCGCTAGAGTGAGTATTGCAAGTGGCTGGCGCCAGGACGCAGGTCACCGTCCCCGCCGGCGTCGGGGCCTTCTTCACCGCGGCCGTCACAGGTGCTCGGTGAGGAAGGCCGTGACGGCCGTCACGGCCTGGGTCACGTAGGGCTCGGTGTCGTACAGGTCGATGTGCAGCTTGGCATCCAGCCAGACGGCCCGTTTCGGCTCCGCCATCCGCTGGTAGGCCTCGCGTGCGCCCTCCGGGGGGCAGTAGGCGTCTTCGGTGCCATGCACGATCAGGCCCGGCGTGGGCGACAGGAAATCAGCACCCATCATGTTGTCCACGGTGAGCAGCTCACGGATGGATGCCCGGGTGACCGAGTTCTGCCAGGACGCCGAGGCGCCCCGGCTGGTGCCGTAGTAGGCAAAGGGCTCCGGGCCGGCCATGGCGGCCTCGCCCTCGGCCGCCACGGCCGGGAGGTACTGCGCCTGGCCACCGCGGTCGTGCTCTTCGGCCGCGACGGCCAGCGAGGTGAGTACCTGCCGGTAGCCATCGCCGCCCATGCCAGACCGCATCGCATAGGGCGTGTTGTACGCCCCAGCGATACCCGCAAACGCCCTGACCCGGGGGTCGAAGGCCGCGAACTTCAGGGCGTAGCCCCCGCCCAGGCAGATGCCGACCGCGCCGATCCGCTCCGGGTCGGCCTCCGGGCGGGCCCGCAGGAACGACACGGCCGCACGCAGGTCGGCCAGCTTGCCCTGCGGATCCTCGTGGCGGCGTGGCTGGCCCCCGGACTCGCCGAAGTTGCGGTGGTCGAACGCCAGCGTGGTAAATCCAGCCGCCGCCAGCCGGTCGGCGTACAGCCCGGTCACCTGGTCACGGACGCCGGTGAACGGCCCAGTGAAGACCAGGCCAGGCGCGCGCGCACCGGCCGCCGGCGCCCGGAGGTCACCCACCAGGGTCAGGCCGTCCACCTCGAACTCGACGCGCTCCATGGCCAGTCTCCAATCCGCCCGGCAGCTGGCAGCCAGCCGCGCGGCCAGCGGGGGCCGCCCGGCCACCGGCCATCCGTGATTACAACATTACGCTCCCAGGCTCCGGGGCCAGGGCCTGCCGGGGCCAGGGCCTGCCGGGGCCAGGGCCCGCCGGGGCCAGGGCCCGCCGGAACAGTGACGGCCGGCTACTCGAGGAACCCGCGGAGCAGCGCACCGGTCCCGTCGAGGTGATCGGCGACCGCCTGCTGCGCGCGCCTGGTGTCCCCGGCCAGGATGGCGTCCACGATCGCGGTGTGCTGCGCGGCGGTGTGCCTGATGTTGTGCTGGAGCACCGGGATCGCGTTGAGCAGGTCGTTCAGCCGCATCCGGGCGTCCGCGCAGGCGGCCGAGAGCAGGCTCGACCCGGTGAGCTCCGCGATCGACAGGTGGAACAGGGTGTCCATCCGGCGGTAATCCTCGGGGGTGGCCTGGTTGAGGTCGGCCAGCCGGCCGGGCAGCACCTCGCGGACCCGCGGGTCGGCCGCCCCGGCCCGCACGGCCTGGGCCAGCACCTGGGCCGCGCCGGTCTCGACCGCCATCCGGAAGGTCAGCGCGTCACTGATCTTGTCGGCGTCCTCGACCGCGATCCGGCGCACTTCCATCGGGCTCGGCGCGGGCGGCGTGTAGGTGACGAACGTGCCGCCGAACCGGCCGCGCCGCGATTCCACGTACCCGGCGTGCTGCAGCGCCCGGATCGCTTCCCGCAGCGTGATCCGGCTGACGCCAAGAAGCTGTGACAGCTGGCGCTCGGCGGGAAACCGGCCCCCCGGCCCCACTACGCCCAGCTTGATGACCGTGAGCAGTTTCTCAACGGTTTCCTCGAACGCGTTCTGCGACCGGACCAGGCCGAGCACAGCGGTCAGCTCCAGCCCGGGCGGCTGCCCGGTGGTCTGCGGAATTCTGGCCCGGGGTCTTGACATCCCCCGCACTCTATCCACCAATGGTCTGTTATTAAACCATTCGTTGCCCGGAGACGGATCAGCGCCCACTCGGCTCCCGGCTACCGGTTCCGCAGGCTTCAGCTCAACCCGGCCCGGCACGCGCCGGGTCATCGCTAAGGAGATCCGCTATGGCGGTCAACGAACAAGCGGCGCCACTCGACCAGGATGAAGCAGCCCTGCACCAGATGGGGTACGCGCAGGAATTGCGCCGCCGGATGTCGGGGTTCTCCAACTTCGCCGTCTCGTTCACGATCATCTCGATCCTGTCCGGCTGCCTGACCCTGTACGGGTTCGGCATGGCCACCGGCGGCCCGGTCGTCATCGTCTGGGGCTGGCTGTTCGTCGGCGTCATGACCCTGTTCGTCGGCCTGGCCATGGCCGAGGTCTGTTCCAGCTACCCGACGGCGGGCGGCCTCTACTACTGGTCGGCCAAACTGGCACCGAAGCACGGCCCGGCCTGGTCCTGGTTCACCGGCTGGTTCAACTTCCTCGGCCAGGTCGCGGTGACCGCGGGCATCGACTTCGGTGCCGCGTTCTTCATCAACGCCTTCGGCGCGCTGGTGTGGGGCTGGAGCACCGCGCACTCGGTGACGATCCTGATCTACGCGATCGTGCTGCTGGTGCACGGCCTGCTGAACCAGTTCGGCATCCGGCTGGTCGCGCTGCTGAACGACGTCAGCGTGTGGTGGCACATCATCGGCGTCCTGCTCATCGTCGGGGTGCTCATCTTCGTGCCGTCGCACCACCAGTCGCCCAGCTTCGTGTTCGGGCACTTCGTCAACGACACCGGGCTGCACATCGCCCCCATCTACATCGTGCTGATCGGCCTGCTGCTGGCCCAGTACACGTTCACCGGCTACGACGCGTCCGCGCACATGACCGAGGAGACGCACAGTGCCGCCACCAGCGGGCCGCGGGGCATCGTGATGTCGATCTTCGTCTCGCTGATCGCAGGCTGGGTGCTGCTGATCGGGATCACGTTCGCCATCCAGCACTACGAAGCGACGCGTGCCACGGCCACCGGGGTGCCGCCCGCGCAGATCTTCATCGACGCCGCCGGGACGGCCTGGGCCAAGTTCCTGCTGCTGGTCGTGATCGGCGCCCAGCTGTTCTGCGGGATGTCCTCGGTCACCGCCAACTCCCGGATGATCTACGCGTTCTCCCGGGACGGCGCGCTGCCCGCCTCGGCCTTCTGGCACCGGGTCAACAAGCGGACCCGCACCCCGACCAACGCGATCTGGCTGGCCGCCGCGGGCGCGCTCATCCTGGGCCTGCCCTACCTGTGGAACAGCACCGCGTACGCGGCGGTCACCTCGATCGCGGTCATCGGCCTGTACATCGCCTACGTGATCCCGACCTTCCTGCGGCTGCGCCAGGGCGAAAGCTTCCGGCGCGGCCCGTGGCACCTGGGCCGGTGGAGCAAGCCGATCGGCATCATCGCGGTCACCTGGGTCGCGATCATCACGATCCTGTTCATGCTGCCGCAGGTCGGCCCGATCACCTGGACCACGTTCAACTACGCCGTGTTCGCGGTGGCCGTGGTCATCGGTTTCGCGGGCATCTACTGGCTCGTGTCGGCCCGCAACTGGTTCACCGGCCCGCGCGTTCAGGGCACGGCCGAGGAACTGGCCGCGATCGAGCAGGAACTCTCGGCCTGACTGGGGGCCCGGCCTGGCCGGGGCGCTGAGCTGAGACAGCGCCCCGGCCAGGGGCCCGGCCCGGGCCAGGAATGTTTCAGCGGCCGAAGTGATGGAGACGGGAGGCGCATGGAAAAGCAGCGCGGAGCGGTCCCGCACACGAGGCGTCGCGGGATGCTCACCCTGGAGCAGCTCCGCGTCGAGGTGAGCGAGGGCAACATCGACACGGTGGTCGTCGCGTTCACCGACATGCAGGGCCGGCTGGCGGGCAAGCGGCTGGCCGCCGACTACTTCCTCGACGACGTGGTGGGCCACGCCATCGAGGGATGCAACTACCTGCTCGCGGTGGACGTGGAGATGAACACCGTGGACGGGTTCGCGATGTCCTCGTGGGAGACCGGCTACGGCGACTTCGTGCTGGTGCCGGACATGAGCACGCTGCGCCGGGTGCCCTGGCACGAGGCCACCGCGATGGTGCTGGCCGACCTGACCTGGCACGACAGCTCGCCGGTGGTGGCCTCGCCCCGGCAGATCCTCAAGGCGCAGACCGACCGGCTGGCCCAGCGCGGCCTGCGCGCGCTGGCCGGCACCGAACTCGAGTTCATCGTGTACCGCGACACGTACGAGCACGCGCAGGCCACCGACTACCGCGGGCTCACCCCGGCCAACACCTACAACGTGGACTACTCGGTGCTGGGCACGGCCCGGATCGAGCCGCTGCTGCGCCGGCTGCGCAACGGGATGGCGGGCGCCGGGCTCCAGGTGGAATCGGCCAAGGGCGAGTGCAACCTGGGCCAGCAGGAGATCGCGTTCCGCTACGCGGACGCCGTGACCACGTGCGACAACCATTCCATCTACAAGACCGGGTCCAAGGAGATCGCCGCCCAGGAGGGCATGAGCCTGACGTTCATGGCCAAGCCGAACGCCCGGGAGGGCAACTCCTGCCACATCCACCTGTCGACCCGCGACGCCAAGGGAAAGCCGGTCATGGCCGGGGACGGGCCGCACGGCCTGTCCGCGTTCGGCGAGCACTTCATCGCCGGCCAGCTGGCCGCGCTGCAGGAGCTGACCTTGTGCTATGCGCCGAACATCAACTCCTACAAGCGCTACGTGCCGGGCAGTTTCGCGCCCACCGCGGTCCGCTGGGGGGTGGACAACCGCACCTGTGCGCTGCGGCTGGTCGGGCACGGCCCGGCACTCCGGGTGGAGAACCGGGTGCCGGGCGGTGACGTCAACCCGTACCTGGCCGTCGCGGCCATGATCGCGGCCGGGCTGCACGGCGTGGACCACGAACTCCCGCTGGAAGAAGCGTTCAGCGGGAACGCGTACACCGACCCGGGCAGCCACGTTCCTGCCACCCTGCGCGACGCACTCGACCTGTGGCGCAAGTCCGAGCTGGCCCGGGAAGCGTTCGGTAATGAGGTTGTCGAGCATTACGCGAACGCCGCGCGGGTGGAGATAGAAGCGTTCGATGCCGCGGTCACCGACTGGGAGCTGCACCGTAGCTTCGAGCGGATGTGAGCACGGCGAGTTGAGAGCGAGCAGCAGCATGTCCACGTTCACGGTGCTGAACCCGGCCACCGAGCAAGCGGTCGCCAGCGTGCCCGCGTCCTCGGCCGAGCAGGCCGACGAGGCGATCAGCCGGGCCGCGGCGGCGCAGCCCGGCTGGCGGGCGGTGGCCCCGGGCGAGCGGGCCAGCCTGCTGCGCCGTTTCGCCGACGTGGTGGACGCGCACAACGAGGAACTGGCCCAGCTGGAAGTCACCGGCACTGGGCACCCGGTCGGCCAGGCCCGCTGGGAGGCGGGCAACGTCGCCGCCGTGCTGCGGTACTACTCGGCCGGGCCGGAACGGCTGCTCGGCCAGCAGATCCCGGTGCCCGGCGGGCTCAACGTGACGTTCAAGGAGCCGGTCGGCATCGTCGGGCTGATCGTGCCGTGGAACTTCCCCATGCCGATCCTGGGCTGGGGGCTGGGCCCGGCGCTGGCGGCCGGCAACCCGGTGATCGCCAAGCCCGCCGAGCGGACCCCGCTCACCGCGATCCGGATCGGCGAGCTGGCCCTGGAGGCCGGGCTGCCCGAGGGCGTGTTCCAGGTCCTGCCGGGCAAGGGCTCGGTGGTCGGCCAGCGCCTGGTCGACCACGAACTGGTCCGCAAGATCGTGTTCACCGGGTCCACCGAGGTGGGCAGCAAGCTGATGGCCGACTGCGCCCGCCAGGTCAAGCGGGTCACCCTGGAGCTGGGCGGCAAGAGCGCCAACATCGTGTTCGCCGACGCCGACCTGGAGCAGGCCGCGGCCACCGCGCCGTACGCGGTGTTCGACAACGCGGGCCAGGACTGCTGCGCGCGGTCCCGGATCCTGGTCGAGCGCAGCGTGTTCGACCGGTTCATGGAGCTGCTGGAGCCGGCTGTGCTGGGCGTCGCGGTCGGCGACCCGGGCGACCCGGGGACGGAGATGGGCCCGCTGATCTCGGCTGAGCACCGGGCCCGGGTCGCGTCTTACGTGCCGGACGGGGCGCCGGTCGCGTTCCGCGGTCAGGCGCCGGCCGGCCCGGGGTACTGGTACCCGCCCACCGTGCTCGCCCCGGTCGGCGCGGACGACCCCGCGTTCACCGAGGAAGTGTTCGGGCCGGTGGTGACCGTGGTGCCGGTCGAGGACGAAGCCGAGGCCATCCGGATCGCCAACGACACGCCGTACGGCCTGTCCGGCTCGATCTGGACCCGGGACATCGGCCGGGCGCTGCGGGTCGCCCGGGCCGTGGAGACCGGGAACCTGTCAGTCAACTCGCACGCCTCGGTGCGCTACTGGACGCCGTTCGGCGGGTTCAAGCAGTCCGGGCTGGGCCGGGAGCTCGGGCCGGACGCGCTCGACGCGTTCACCGAAGTCAAGAACGTATTTATCGCAACCGAGTGAGGGGCACGCATGCAGCGCTTGGCGGACCGAGTCGCCGTGATCACCGGCGCGGGCAGCGGGATCGGGCTGGCCAGCGCGCGCCGGCTGGCCGCTGAAGGCGCCACCGTGGTGGTCGCCGACGTGGACGAGGAGACCGGCAAGCTGGCCGCCGACGAGGTCGGCGGCTACTTCGTGCAGACCGACGTGACCAGCGAGGACGCGGTCCGCGACCTGTACCAGACGGTGGTGGACACCTGCGGCGCGGTGCACGTCGCGGTGCACAACGCGGGCATCTCCCCGCCCGAGGACGATTCCATCCTGGCCACCGGCCTGGACGCCTGGCAGCGCGTCCAGGACGTCAACCTCACCTCGGTCTACCTGTGCTGCAAGTACGTGATCCCGCACATGCAGCGCCAGTTCGCCGCGGGCCAGGGCGGCGGCTCGATCATCAACACCGCGTCCTTCGTCGCGGTGATGGGCGCGGCCACCTCACAGATCTCCTACACCGCGTCCAAGGGCGGGGTGCTGGCGCTCAGCCGCGAACTCGGCGTGCAGTTCGCCCGGGAAGGCATCCGGGTCAACGCGCTGTGCCCGGGCCCGGTGAACACGCCGCTGCTGCGCGAGCTGTTCGCCGCCGACCCGGAGCGCGCCGCCCGCCGGCTGGTGCACGTGCCGATGGGCCGGTTCGCCGAGCCGGAGGAGATCGCCGCCGCTATCGCGTTCCTGGCCAGCGACGACAGCTCGTTCATCACCGCGGCCAGCTTCCTGGTCGACGGCGGCATCTCCGGCGCCTACGTGACCCCGCTGTGAACGTGA